>JAABUV010003744.1_pt1 | contig 18984 bp, 33 predicted proteins | sample 5559971 | NCBI WGS metagenome assembly JAABUV01 (sample SAMN10711881, study PRJNA513362) | rock metagenome | isolation source: Antarctica rocks | place: Antarctica: Victoria Land, Knobhead nord | collected 2015-12-19
TCGCCGACACAAGAGTAGCACCTGGCGGGTGAGCGTGACATGAAACAAAGACACGAGCATGAGCTGAGTGGCAGCCTTGCACGCTTTGCTTCACTGGCAGCTGCAAGGGTGAGCATGGTTTGCGCATACTCAGTAGGCCTGACAGCCACCAGCAGCCACCAGCTGCTCCGCACCTCCTTTACAGTCACGCACATAGCTATGCACACAGCGCATTTTAGCGGCAGGGCAGGCACGTCTGCCTGTGGAGCTTTTCAGCCGCAGGCAGGCCGCCCTGCATGCCTGCATGAAGCCGAATACCTGCCAGCCGCGTCAGCTCAGGCAGCAGGTCCTGCAGGCTACAAGCAAGCATATGTGCCCAGGGAAGTGCTGACATGCGTTCTTTCCTGCGTATGGGCTGGCGCGCGCGGCGCACCAGCGCGCCCAGCGTGCGCGCCCAGCGCCTAGCACGGCGCGCGCAACGTGGCGTTGCGCTCGCAGCAGGGGCCCCCGGGCGCGGCGTAGTGGCACGCCATGGGCGTCATGCGCGCGCCGTAGTCCAGTGCGCTCGCGCTCGCGCCGGTCGCGGCCGACCACAGCCGCACGATGTCCGCGTTGCATGTGCAGCCCTGCCGGCGCGGCGCCCTGCTCTGCGCCTGGGACCCCATCCGCTTGAGCGCACGCCGTGCTCGGCGAGCATGGGCCACACACATGCTGGCTGGAGGAGCTCAGCAGGCAGTTTGCTGCATTGGCGGGAGGCGCTGCGTGCCGCATGGCCCCCATGGTGTGAAGGATGATGGACACACAGGTGTAGGGTTACAGAGATACCCTACCCCCCCCATGCTCGGCCCGCGCGAGCGCGGCGGGGGCGCGCGCACCGCATCCTGGAAGCCGCGCATGGCTGCGCAGCACGCCGGCAGCAGCGGCGCCTGCCGGTCGATGAGCGCCTGCTGCTGCGCCGGCGTGCGCGGCACCGCCATGAAGGCCGCAAACTGCTGCACCTCGGCCTGCCGGGGCGGGCAGTAGCGAACCGCCTGGTTGGCGCGCGACACGCAGTCGCCTGCACGCACCCAGGCAGAAGTCAAGTGCATGCGCACCAGCGCCGCTGCAGCTCCCTGCTGCACTGTGATGAGCCGCGACTCGCGGCCCGCGAGAGTGCAGGCCGTTCAAGGCCCGGCCTGCGCGCGCCTTGGCAGGAACTGCCGCCTTGGACGCCCGCTGTTGCTGGCGGCAGCACGGGACCAAAGCCGCGGCTGACGGGCACACACAGAGGTATCCCCTGAGGGGATGGAGGGGCGCCAAGAGGCGCACCTGTGTCTCCCGCGCGCAGAGGTCGTCGCGGGGCAGCCAGAGCGGTCGCCGCCAGCCCAAGGACGACAAAGGCAAGCGCTATGCTTACACGAGGCATGCCAGCTTGAGAGGATGTGCTCATGGTGACTGCTGGGCTAACAAGGACTAATGTTGGAAAGATGAGAGCAAGGTGAGAGCAAGGTCCATGTGGTTGACACCCTAACGTGCCCTAGCCTGTTTTGCATTTAAAGGCCCAGGCTCAGCTGCAGTCTAGCTCCTACATCAGTGCTTTCAGTATTGACAGTCTTTGCTGGACGCCTGACAGAGCAGGGAGGCGAAAACTAGCAGGCGCTGTACACCACCGGCAGCTGCACCCTCCCCCGGGTGCGCAGTCCACTCTGCTCCTCTGTTCTGCTTTGCGCGTGCCCTGTTTCACGTGTGAAGAGACGGAGGTCGGCACAACACGTTGCGCTGGGAAGCCACTACACATGCGCGCTTCCTGGCGCGGGTGCATGGCACACCCTTGCTGGCCAGCAGGAGCGCGCTGTGGCTGGAAGCGCGGACCTCACCTTAGGGTGGCGCGGCGCACGCAGCACTACAGACCAACAGTGGCACCCCTGTTTGAAGGCCTGCATCCTAGCTACGGTCCAAGGATGGCCAGTGCAGGGACCCTGAACCGTCCCCTCCGTCTGGCGCTGCAGGAGTGAGAGCCAGGCGTGGCTGAAGCGGCAGGCGTCATGGCTCGCCTGTACGCGATCGGCCTGCTGGCGGTGGCCTGCTCGATGCTAGCCACGGCCCAGGGTCGCGCCGTCACGGACATGCCGGCCAACTTCAGTGAGTTCCCCTCCACAACCTGAAAAGAACACACGATGCTGCGCAGCTAGTCCGGGTAGCAGTGTTGGCTTGTCTTTTTTACCCCCCATATACTGCCTATATCAGGCGCACTGGCCCACCAGGTGGTCTGTGCGCACCAAGGCCTCACCTCACAGAATGTGTTAGAGCGTGCAGCGGGCCAGACGTAGCAGCCTGGCCGGACAGAACAGTTGCTTGAACCCTCTCCACGCAACGGCTGCTCGTGGCTGTTGCAGGCGGTGAGCGCTCTTGCAGGCAAACTCAGTCTTGCACAAGCCTGGGCGGCGTCAGACACACCAAGCGGCGTGCTGGACAGCTGGCCCAAGTGGTTGTACCTGCGCACCAGCCGCTGTTGAGTGGTGCAACTCCGCTCGGCTGCTGGCAGCCTCCGCCAGGCGGCCGCGGCAGCGGGCAGTTGATCACGCTCTCGGGGAGGGTTCTGGTCCCGCTCAATCCCCGGCCTGGGCAGCTTATATGGAGACAGAGTGAGCCTGGCAACCCAGCCGCCGGGCGCCTGCGGGGGACTGACGCCGCCCGCCGCGCGCGCGCGCGCGCAGCCAGCGCGCAGGCGAACGCGGCGCTGGCGCACGTGCTGCAGCACCCGAGCGAGGTGCAGGACTGGCTGGAGAAGGTCAGGCTGCCTAACCTGGTGCAGCTGAAGAACTGGGTCTCCGCGTTCCCGCCCGCGTCCGCGGCGCAGCTGGCCGCGCCGCCGCAGCAGGCCCCCAACGGCCAGGGCCCGCCCAACAACGGCCAGGGCCCGCCGAACGGCGGCCAGGGCCCGCCGAACGGCGGCCAGGGCCCGCCGGGGCAGGCGCAGTCGTTCGCGCAGCAGCAGCCGGCGCAGGCGCAGCCCGACGCGCAGCCGCAGGCGCAGGCCGAGCAGGTGTGCGCCCAGCCCTGCACTTCAACCGTGCAACGTGCCTGCACGGTTCTTTCTTTTTATTCTTCACCCGACCTTGTAGGTCGTGGCTGGGCAGTGTGCATGGTGCAGCTTGTGTTGCATGGTGTTGCAGCAGCCCGGCCTGGCCGCCGTCTTCGTGCAGCTCAAAAGCGCATCCCCATGCACAGGCACACAGGTTGCCAGAGCTTTTGGTGATGAGCTGTCAGTATTCACGCCAGCAACTTCCATGTGTGATGCCTTGGCTTTGGGGTTTCTTCGTTAAAATTGTTTCAGGCAGATGCGCGCACGTTGGTTCAGCGCTGTGACCCCTGTGCAGCCCTTTGATTTGCACTTGTTCAGAGCCATGGCATGACTTTTGTGAGCGGGGGCCGCGTGCAGGGACCCCCGCAGCCACAGGGGGCGCCTCAGGACGCAGGGCCGCAGGGGCCGCCGCAGAACGCCGGTCCGCAGGGGCCGCCCGGCACTGCCGCACAGCCGTAAGCTGCGCCAGGGAGTCCTGCAGGCCGCTCCGCTCGCTGCGCCGGCCCAGCGCTTGCTGTGGATAAGCGCGCTGGCAGCTTGGGCAAGGGCGCACTGCCGCGGCGCGTCCCGTGCAGCCAAGCGATGTGGGTGCTGGCCTCGCATGGCCTGCCACAGCAGTGGAGCTGTTGAGCCTGTGTTTATGCTTGGTTTCCGCGCAAGCAGTAGAGTTCAAGGCATGGACTGCGTTTGCAGGGTGACCACAAGCTGTCTTGAGGGTTTCATTGAGTCAGCTCTGCTGGCGGGCGTATGCTGCTCCCTGTGTGTCACAGTCATTCAATTTGGCTGGAAGGTCGGTGTATACCATGCATGTGAGTGTCCGGCGCTTGGTCGGGTCAGGGCATTGTCTTTTCGCTCACTGCGGAGATGTGCTTGCTTGGCTGTGTGCAGGAAGCAAGATGACGCAGTGAGCCGCAGGCATGTAAAAGGCAAGCGCATAGCCAGGGCATGTGCTTATTACACTTCAGGTCAAGCGTAGTCCTCTCAGCACGGAAAGAATGGAAAGTATGTCTACATGGGTGAGCGCTATCCCAAGCTCCACCCCGATTCCACCCAGTCTGCTCGCACGAGCAAGTCTCGAGGCTTATCTAATCCGTCCGTGCTTGTGTACACAACCTTCTTCTCTGTGGTATTTCGCTGCTGGACTTGTCATGAACACGGTTCAACCCATGGCGCAGTGCTCGCGCTGCCAGGCACACAGCTTGGCGTCCACGAGCGCACCTGCACCGGCCCGCCCCGCCACTTGCAGAACAAGCAGACGCCGTGCACGGCTGCTGCGGCGAGGCGTGGCCACCTGCGCGCATAGAGCGGAGGCAGCGCGCACCGAGGCTGCGCCAGAGCGCAGGCAGCGCGGGGAGAGCGGTCTGGGTGACGTGTTGGGCCCCATCGGCCTCACCTTGGGCGGCCAGCTCAAGCCTGAGGTGCGGAGGTATTTGTTATCAGCGTGCACGACATCCTGCAAATAGTCTTCATGCATGCACTGAATGCTGTAGCAACAGCTAGGATATATGTGCACCGCGCACAGCATAAACACACTCTTGCAGTGAGGTTGCTTGCCGACAGGCTCCTGCCAGTGGTCTCGCATAGGCAGATAGAGGGGACACCTGCACCGACGTAGTCCGCCTGCTCGGCAGGCCAGCGCTGCGCCCGTAGATGAGGAGGAGGCTGCAGGCGCGGGGCAGCCCGCGCGCAGCATCCACGGCATGTCCACGGACGAGTGGCGGCGGCAGTACGCGCCGGATGGCTACGTGGACCTCTGGGTGGAGGAGGAGTTCAATGCAGGCTCCCGCGTCGTGGTGCGCTTGCGCGCGCGCTGCGTGTCGCTGCACGCCCTGCTGCCCTGGCGTCCTGTGTGGCTCGCACCCGCCTTGAGCGAGGCACGCAGGTGTTTTTGAGTGGCCCGGCGCGCAAGGGGCAGCACCAAGGGCCACCCCCAAGCTGAGTGGGGTTGGAGGCTGAGCCGCGGCGGCGGCCGCAGGGCGGGCGCGACGCGCACAAGGGCGCCGCGGCGGGCGCGGGCAGCGGCGAGGGCCCCGGCGCCAGCAGCGCGGCGCGCCACCGCGTCAAGATCTTCAACCGCCACGCTGACCAGGAGGTTGAGGTGGACGTGCCGGAGGACCGGTGCGTGCTGGCTTGGCGTGGTGTTTTTGGATGATTCAAATAAGCAGTCGTGCGGAGCGTCGCTGCGTAAAGGTGGCAGAGGGGGGAGGCGGGGAGCTTGTGCAGTCAAGAGTGTCTGCTCGCGCGCTGCGCATGGCGGCAGGCACGGCTGCTCGACGGCACATTTTCTCGATAGCACCTTGGCTGTAGCCCGCCGCGCTGCACCTGCTGTGCGTTCCGCTGCGAGCCGTGCCGCGGCGTGCGGCTGCTGAGCCCGAGATTGGAGGGTTTGGCGGCAGGCTCGCACACTACGCGCCACGAGTCACGCGCGCGCCCTGCACATGCCTGCCCACGGCCGCGCGCCCGCGCGCGCCGCAGGTACATCCTGTGGGAGGCGGAGGAGCGCGGACTGCTGCTGCCGTACGCGTGCCGCATGGGCTGCTGCACCGCGTGCGCAGTGCGCGTGCTGGACGGCGAGCTGTACCAGCCGCAGGCGCGCCCCGCCGCCCGCGCGCAGCCCTTGTGCCCACTGCGCGCTCCGTTCGGCCCAGCGCTCACGCTCTGGGCAATTTCTCTCACGGCCGGCTACACTGGCTGCAGGCTGCTCGTGCCCTGCCGCTTCCCTGCTGATGGGCTCGTTTATGCGGAGGCGCGACGGGCCGCCAGCGTGTGCGCTCCGCAGGCGGCGCTCTAGGCCTGCGTCTTCTGACGGGGCGTCTGCGCAGTGCGCGCCGCGCCTGTTGTGCGGCGCACCGCTCGTCTGCTGAGCCCGAAGTAGACTGGGGACCGCGGCCCCCAGTCTAGTGTTGAACCCAGCAGCGCGCGCGCGCGCGCGCAGTCGCTGGGCGTCTCGCGCGAGCTGCGCGAGGCGGGGTACGCGCTCATGTGCGTCGGCTTCCCGCGCTCGGACCTGGTGCTGGAGACGGTGGCGGAGGACGAGGTGTACGACCTGCAGTTCGGGCGCAGCTTCGCGGAGCAGGTGCACTACCCTATATACCTCATATAGAGCGTATACCCTCTGTACTATACCCTACACCCTACACTCGTTTGGGGTGTTGGCCGCCCGCGCCTGCGGCTGGAGCAGGCGCCTGCGGCGGGGGGGGTGAGGTGGGCGGCCTTGCGGGTCGGGCGCGGCTCTGCCGGGCAGGCGCTGCCGCGCATGCCGCGCGCGCGTCTGCGAGTCGAGCAGGAGCTGTTTGGGCATACAGCCGCCTGCCTGACATGCAGAGACAAGACCGGAGGCTGAGTCGCGCCTGTGTTCGGCAGGCGTGCTGGCCTGAGAGATCGTGCTGCACCACCCCGCATTCAGCGTCGCGCAGATTGGCAATTTAATAGGACAAGAGGATGGATGGGTCGGCAGCAGCCTGGGGGTTGACTTGTCCCTGTTATGGGCCCTGTTATGAAGAAGCACCTAGTACGTGGTCTCACATGCTCACAAAACTGCTCAACATGAATGTTGATGCTTGGAGCGTCCAATGGTATGCACTAAGCGTACAATGGTATGCACTAAGCGAGGCGGCGCCCTGTCCAGGCTGTGGACCCGCGCACCGGTAGCGTGGAGCGCGATGACTTCGCTCTGGAGATAGCAAACATGGACGAGTGAGGCATTTGTCAGGGGCATGTTGCACCCATTGAACTATGTGTTCTGGATCACGCCAGTGCTGTGCTGTGGTTTTGATTACACAGTTGTGTTATTCTTGGCATGCGGTGCTGCAATACTTGTGCGTTTGTCGGTGATGCCGACACGACCTTGCCAAAAGGCCCGCGGCCAGCAGTTAGAGAACTTCTCAATCACACCACAGTTCATCTCTAAAAGCACACTACAAGTCACGCAGCCTCCATGGCAACAGAATGCAGTCGCATGTGCACGCACAGCACAGCTGCGCGTCTGGACACGCAGCACACCCTGCTGCATGCAGGACAGGGTCTGCCACACTACCTGACCTGTTCCCTACTGCTTGTTCCACAATTTTCCACAGCCTGTTCACTCGGATCCCTACCATGCAGTCCGCAGCTGCTGGTCAGTGGCTCGGCCCGCATGCTCACTGCCATGCATTCACGCCATCAGGCGCCGGGCTCTCTGACTCACCCCGGCTTGCTGACCTGCCACTAGTCTGCAAACACAGGGCACACTGCTCACGCTGAACCCCTGCGTCAAGAAAGCAAGCTGAGTTGTTTCCACACTTCCACACAGCGCCAACGCCAAACCAGACGACCGCACACATGCCGCACATCTGCCCGCTCTGCGCAGCTGACCCATGTGACCGGCCGATCACACAGGCAGAGCATGCCACAGCCCTGCAAGCCAGCCTGATACCCTTTGGGCACCCGCCGGTTATGAGCACACCCGCTTGCTAAGATCTCCACCACAACGGAACACTGTCCAACCCAGACGCCTCTTGCTCCCTTTGCAGCAGCCACCCGCACATGAAAGAGGTTGCTCAAAGTCCATCTCCCTGACTAACGAGCCTTCACCGGCACTACTGCCTACACAGCCTACCCATTCGCTCACTGCAACACCATGAATCGACATCGCTCGCTGGCCCCTGCCGCAGCGTGCGCGCTGCCGAGCTGCGCGCTTGATAAGAGCCCAGTTGGGTCTGCTGGAGCGCCCGCCCAGGCCGCGCGCACACGCAGCGGCGCCCATAGTCTGCCTAGGCGGCGCGCGGCGGCGCGCCGTGCTGCAGCATCTGCGCAAATACATGGCGCTTGAGCGCCTCCTCGTGCTGCACGACGGCGCGCTTGTGCGCGCCCTTCAGCAGCGCCGCGCCCGCCGCGCCCGCGTCCTGCACAGCCGCGCTCGACTCGCCCGCCTTGCGGAACAGCTCCTCGGTGTGCCGCCTACGCGCGCGCCATCCATGGTCAGCGCTGCTCCGCGCGTGCTGTATGCGCACGCACGCGCGCGCGCGTCAGGGCATATGCCAGATACGCTGTAATAGTGCTGAGACGCCCTTAAACGCTGTACACAGCAGCGTATATATACAAAGGGTAAGCAAGCAACGCCAGAGGGCACCCGTTACACGGCACGTTATGGTACCATCATGCGCACGGCAACAGCATCCCTCTGCTTTACCCCCTGTCCATGTCTGCGTTGCAAAACGCTGCAGGAGACAGCGAAGCGAGCCGCACCGAAAGTCGGCCTCGCGCGCGACGTGGCGCGCCATAGCTGCCCACTTGTGCTCCAGCGCGGTGTGCGAGTTGTCCAGCGAGCGCAGCATGGCCAGGAACTGCGTGTCGGCCGCGCCGCGCTGCGCCAGCGCGCCCAGCCGCGCCAGCTTCGCCCTGGCCCCAGGATGAGCACACTCTTTGGGCCGTGCAGTGGTGGGTGACAGTACAGTAGCCTAAGTTGGCAGCAGGGTGCTCACACTTCTTGTGCTTGGGGCCCGCACTTTCAAAGTTTATGACCGCAGCCCGCACCTTGCAGCGCAGGCCCAGCTCTCTACACTATCGAGTGCTACACATATCTGTACTGGCACAGCCGCTGTCCGCACCTGCGCGTAGCAGCCGCGCTGGCGCTGGCGCGCTCAGCAGCCGCTGCGGGCGCGACCTCGCGCGCGGCGCGCAGGCGCGCCTGCCACCACAGCACACGCTTGTTGGCGGCCACCACGCGGCCAGCCAGCGCGGACAGGCGCTGCTGCGCGCGCGGAAAGAGGCACGCAGTGAGCCAAGCAGTGCTGTTTGTGCTACAACGTGAAAGCTGCAATACCTTGACAGCACGTCGCTTGTTGGAGCACAACCCACATTCTCTAGCAATTTGTTGCAAACTTCATCATTGCTGCTCAATCAAGTGAAAGCGGTATGCACAAAAGTAAGCCCTGCCGTGCACAAAGTGTAACACGCCCTAAACAGACAGCACAGACGGTGACAAGCCCAGAAGCCCAGGACACACCCAAGCGCAGGTGCAGAGCTCCTCGATAAAACTGTTTCAGGCCCCACTAGGCCGCACCAAAGCTTGAATACGCGCCTAGCTCGCATTTACTATAAACCTTGTCATATAGCGCAAAGGGGCTCCCACACAGACAGCCTGTGCAACACTGCAGCCAGGGGCAAGGAGCTGCGCACCACGCCGACTGCCAGAGCGAACAGGAGCGCGCGCTGCACTGTGTCCAGCACCAAAAGTGGCCGCGTGAACAAGGCGCGAGACGGCTGCGGTGCGCCACCGCGGTCCTCAGCGTGCGCGCTCATAAGCACATGCTCCTGCAGGCGCAAGTACCAAGCTTAGGCGCGGTGTGCTGACTTGCATGGTGGCAGGTGCAGTGTGACACAGCGGTACAGCAAGGCGCTTTTAATAGGCCGCAAATATTCCTCGCTATTGCTTTGGCACAGCGTGGGTACCGAGCTGCACGTCCACACTGGCAGCCCAGGCTGCGACGCAGGCCGATTGGATGCTGGGGGTGCTGTCGCGCCTCGGGCAAAATGAGCGCCACTGCAGTCTTGACTCCAGGCCTGCACGGCAACCTCCTGCAGCTTTTCCAGGCCTGCTCGCGCAGGCTCGGGCGACAAGCAAGCGTCTGGCGTGCCGCGGGGTGGCAGCGGCTGATTGCTTCAGGTGGCAGTACGCCTGCTGCGCCGCCGCAGGCACAGCCCACGGCTTCCATACTGCCCAGACCGAGCATCCCCACCCAGCCCCCTCGATGTCGAAGTTGGGTGCGATGAGATTGCAAAGCAGCACACTGCCTCTTGTATCGCCTCACACCCTGCACCAGCAACAGCACAAGCTGTGCACAGCCTGCGGTGCTAGCTTCGGCTTTGATTTTGACAGCTTGGAAAGGAAAGAAGTGCTTGGGGCAGTTTGGACGGCTCGCCTAGCTCAGGTTCATACAAGGGCTTGCCAAGCCAGGCACATATGAACACTGCATAAAGACGGATTTCTCGCACGCGCAACTTTGCCCGAGTTGGTTAAGGGGATAGACTAGAAATCTATTAGCGAGAGCTGCGCAGGTTCGAATCCTGCAGGTTGCGATTCCTTTTGATCCCGTTGATAGAGCGTCGGTGCTTCAGGCTGCTGATGGCTGCTTAAGGCTGCTGATGCACGGTGCTTGGCTGATTCTGCTCATTGATAACGCACCTGCTACGTGCTATTCTGCTGTTGATCGAGCCCGCCCTGCGTCTGTCGACAATTTTATTCGGCATAAAGGGATGTGCAGGCTGCAATGCATTCATGGGCGCATCCCACTTTTGCCCTTCGCGGGTGAAGGCCTCCGGCCTTCATCTCCGATCATTACCTGGCTATGCTGTTCCAGCAGACTTTGTGCTGCCAAGTTTGTGTCCAGACGCCCGTCACCGCTACGAGCGTGTTGTCTTCTACCCTGCAGGATCAACCACTTGTTTAAAAAAAAAAATTACAAGGCCTGGTAGACTGCGCTGAGTGCCTTTTGCAGGCCGTGCGCGAGGTCTCTGGCTTCTAGTTGCGCTGCGGCTGCTCAGAGCCTTGGGCGTCCAAGCGCTGGTGCACTTGATGTGCAGCGCAACGTGAAGCGCAACTTGCAGCTAAGGTAGAGAGGCACTTGCCTAGTGAGTAGGAGCAAACCACCATGTATGCATGTACGCTCCATACACTCCCCACGAGCCAGCCATAGGACCGGGCTGGCCGCCGTGCCGACAGCCGTGCTGGCCCGGCACACGCGTGCACAAGGTACGCACGACAGGTACAGCGGGCTTGCGCGAAGCACCTATCATGCAGTTGCAGCGGGGCCCGAGGACGCAGACAGGGGCTTGCAGCGCATGTGCCCAGACACGTAAACGCTGCGCTGCGGCGGCACAGCCGACCCACGTGGGAGGACAAGAGCAGACTCTGCCACAGCTGGGGCGCCCTCTGCGTCCAATAGATACGGAGGTGGCCAATCTGCCCTTGCTGGCCTGCGCCCGCGTGGTCAGCCTCACTCACTTGAGCGCAGAGGTGCAATATTTTCCATTTTTGCGGCAGCACACGCAGTACACACGCAGCCCACGGTGTTCATCTTCACAGAGTTACTCCGCAGCCAGCGCCAGCGCCAAACTTTAGGAATCACGCCTCGTAACCTCACGGAGTTTGAACTAGATCCTGGTTAGGGCCTGCACGTGGGTGCCGCGCCACAGCCCGCAAGCTCGCGTGTCAGCGCTCGGCTTGTGCAAAGTCGCCCCGCACATCTGCGGCCGCCGCACGTCGATATTAACACCAGCTGGTCGAGCATACGGGGGAAAGGTTCCTGCAAGATGGCAGGTGAGGAGGGCGCGCACCAGCTCTGCAGACTGCGTGGGCAGCCACTTGGTGGTGCTTGTTGCAGTGCCACCGTCTCCAGTTGGTTGTACGCTGCTCGTGTTCGCACAGGTGCTAGGTTATCAGGCAGCGCTGCCTCTGCGTGCCGCGTGGGGACCTGCAGGGCTCTGAGGCGTGGCGTTGCAGCGCCCGCAGGTGTCAACGGCATGAAGGGGGGCGCCGTCGACGACGTGGAGATGCCAGAGACGCCGCCGACGCCGGTCAAGCCGGCGCCGGCGCCGCCGCCCACGCGCTGGCAGGTGGGCAGTGACAGAGCGCGCCAACACTTCACCCCCGTGCTCGCCCCGCACTCCAGGGGCCAGAGCCGGCAGCCTGTCCTGGAACCAGGACACCCGTGCATTAGCACCCGTACGCATTGCTGCCGCCAGACTCCCTGCTCCTGTCCCCGAGCAGGGGGGCAGCCAGTGGCGGCCAGGTAGTCACCCGCAGGCGCCGGCCGCAGGCGTTCAAGGCGCAGGCCCTCCAGAAGAAGAACCTGGTCTACTTCATGCTGGCCGGTGTGGCGGTCGGCATCGCGCTTGGCGCCGGGCTTTACGGCCTGCACCTGAGCAAGCGGGCGATCGAGATCATTGGTGCGCGGCCCGCCTCCCTCGCAAGGGTCCCGCCTCACTACGACCCGCCCAGCTCGCTCTGGCGCCACTCACGCCCCAGCGCGGCGGCGCTCGCTCGGTCACTCGCAGTGCAGCGCACCGCATGAAGTACGCCAGTCTAAAGGGCCCCCGCTCAAGCGACCTGAGCTGCCCGCTGTGGCGCCTGCGCGCAGGCTGTACTGCTTAAAAGGGGCCTGTCTCAGGCTCCCCGCTCAATCCACCTGAGTGATTGCCTGTGGGGGCTGCGCGAGGCTACCCGGCAAGCTCTTCCTGAACGCGCTGCTCACACCCTATCTGAGGCCCCCGCTGTGGGGGGCTGCGCGCAGGCTACCCAGGCGAGCTCTTCCTGAACGCGCTGCAGGAGCTGGTGCTGCCGCTTATCGCGCTCGCGCTGCTCAACGGCGTGCTGTCCCTGCGCCACAGCTCTGCCGGGTGCGCGTGTCACGCAGTATCGCGTGCCGCGCTGCTCTCGCCTGTGCGCCTGCCGAGCTCAGACCTCCATGCATGCGCTGCACCAGCGCTGGACGGCGCCGTGTGCTCCCAGCCAGGCCATGCGCGCGCAAAATCTGTCATGTGTGCAGCACGCAGTAGCAGAGGCGGCGGCTGATCGGGTCGTGGAGCGCCGCAGGGCGGGCCGCGTCATGGGCTGGTCGCTCTTCTACTACTTCCTGTCCATGGTGAGCAGCCCGCCGCAGGGCCGGGGCCCCGGAACCTTTGCGTTGCAGCGCACAAAGTTGTGCTTGCCACCGCTCTGGAGCACACCCGCCAGGGCGCCTCTTTTTACGATGGCGCTTCGCGTTGCGGCGCTCAACGTCGTGTGTGCCACCGCTTTGGAGCACACCTGCCAGGGCATCCTCAGAGAGCAATTGCGCAAGGGCAAGCTGAGCGCGCTTGGGTGGACAGAGGCGGCAGCTTGTGTGTGCACAACCAGGTTGCTGCGCTTCAAGGCTGCGCCTCAGGCTGCTGTAGGCATGCCTCCTCTCCCAGGCCTGTCAGCAGCAGGGACAGCCGCAGGCGCTCGGTGTCATCCTGGGCGCCGCGCCGAGCCACACAACCTGACGGCCGCGCTGTGCCCCGGCTGTCGCACCGGGCGCCGCGCTGACAGACCCTACCCCAATGGCTGCGCAGGTCCTGGCGGTCATCCTGGGCATCGCGCTGACCTACATCATCCGCCCCGGCCGCGACCTGCCCTTCTCCGGCAGCAGCAGCGGCGACTGCGCCGCCAAGAACACCGACACCATCATGGGCAAGCAGTGCGCGCCCGGCCGCTGCTGCCTCAGGGGCCCCGCTGCTGCGCGTGGCGGCGCGGGCGCTCTGCGCGCGCTGTGTGACACTTGATGATAGAGTGACCGGTGTGGCAGGGTTTCGCTGGAATGGGGCTGTTGGTGGTCCAACGGAGTTGGCCGGGAGCCTGCTGCCCTCGCTGCCACGGCTCACTCAAGCGTTCGAGGAAGCAGGACCCATGGGGCCTGCAAATCCCCATCATGCATGGTGCAACTCAGCGCAAATGTGCTCAATGCGGGCCGGGACATGGTGCCTTGGTATAAAGTGCCCGCGTGCCGCGCCGCGCGCAGGAGCGCGGCGACGTCCGACACGGTGGAGAGCCTGCTCAACGTGGGCCGCGACATGCTGCCGAAGAACATCATCAAGGCGTCCGCGGAGTCGTCCTACCTGGGCATCATGGTCTTCTTGTGCGCCGCCCGCGCCGCGCCGGCCGCCCGGCAGGGCAGCCTGCGTGCCCTGATTTCCGCAGCGGGTCTGCACTGCACTGCAATGGTGTGCCTGCGCATGCTCCAACCGGGACTCAATACACACACACAACAGGCTTGGCTGGCGCCCGCCCGGCCCGATCATGCCTGCATGTGGCAATGCATGACCTGGTGGCTTATGGTTGTATACGGGCATGTATGTCCGACAACTAGGTGCTTTACGCTGCGCTGCGCACACAGCCGGCTGCGTTCCGCGCCTGGCAGCACAGCCGCGGCGGGACCCTGCAGGGCCCTATGCCTTTGTGACCCGCGCGCCCGCGCGCACGCTGCTGAGCCTGTGCCTGCGGCGCCGCAGCATTGCCGTGGGCGTGGTGCTGTCCGGCATGGGCCCGCGCGCGGAGCCGCTGATCCAGATCGTGGAGACGGCCAACGACGTCATAATGAAGCTGGCGCGCGCCCTAACCCTAATCCCGCACCCTCTCTTGTCTGGTCGCGGCGCGGCCCGAGGCTCCGCGTTGATGCCCTGCGCGCTCTCCCCTGCACCTGCTGCCGGCCACAGTGGACCTGCACGGCGAGCGCATCGCGCAGGCGCCAGCGCCGCGCCCGCCAGGCATGTCATGCACCGTGACGCCCGCGCACGCACGTGTCACGGAAGGCTGCAGCAGCGGGCAGAGAGTCGGACTTGAGCGCGGCCGCGTAGGTGTGGATGGTCATCTACCTGACGCCCTTCTGCATCGCGTCGCTCATTTGCGCGACCATCCTGCAGGCGCGCCCCCCGCCTGCGCGCGGTTCTGGGATAGGACAACTGGGGTAGGCCGGCGCGCGATGGGCGGCTGGCGCTGCCTCGGGGAGTGCGCCGGGTCGGGCGCTGGCCTTGTGCCATGCAGCGCACCGGCCGCTGACGCGCGGCCCGGGCCGCCGCAGGCCTGCAACGTCATCCAGCTGCTCAAGTCGCTGAGCCTGTACGTCGCGACCGTGCTGTGCGGCTTCGGCGTGCACGCGTTCATCTCGCTGCCGCTCACGCTGCTGCTCCTGTCGCGGCTCAACCCCTTGTCCGTCGTCAAAGCCTTCATCCCCGCGTTCGCCATGGGGTGCGCCCCCGGGGCAGCCCCCGTGCCGCTCTTGTATTGCGCGTCGGCTCCTTGTCGATGGCACGCCAGCGTGTCCGCCTCTGCCTCAAGAGATGCGCCTGCCGCAGTTCGTGTCCGGGTTCTGGTGCGAGGCAGGCGGCGGCGCGCACTCAGGGCGGCTCCGCAGGCGGTGCCCTGACCGTAACTCACCGCTGAAGTGTATTGTAGCCATCTGCATGCGCGGCCCCCGCCCGCCACTGCTTCCTGGCGGCGCGAGCGGCCTGAGTGCGGCACGCCACTCGGGAGCGCGCCGCGCCGCGCAGGTTCGGCACCAGCTCCTCGGCGGCGACGATGCCGATGACGATGCAGTGCGCGAGCGAGCTGGGCTGCCGCGAGAGTCTGGTCAAGTTCGTCATCCCGCTCGGCACCAACATCAACCGCGACGGCGCGGCGCTCTACGAGGCCGTCTCGGTCATCTTCATTGCGCAGGCGCGCGCCGCGCGGCGTACTTTCTGACTTTGTAGGGGGGAAGAGGGGGCGGGGACATCGTAGCATGTTTCGGCGCCTCTCGTGACCGTCACGGTGCTGAGAGGGGTCTGGCGCTGGATGGAGGGCAGACGGCTGCTGCAGGCCTGTCTATGACTGGCCATGAGCGGCCCCAAGGGCAGGTTGCCCAGGGCTGGGAGCTGTGCTGGGCGGGGCTGTCGAGCGCGCATGTGCAGCACAGCATGCCCGCATGTCTATTTTTGCTTTGTGCAGCTCCAGCCGTCCTCACAGAATGATAAGCAAACCGAAACTCACAGTGGCTGATGGGATGAACGTTGTCCGGCAGCATGTGTTGGCTGTAGAGATGCAGATGTGACACCCCATGTAATTGAGTAGTACACTAGGTGGTAGACAACAGATGGATTTACGCACTGCGTGCGCCCGCAGGCGCACGGCCTGTCGCTGTCAATCGGGCAGGTCATCGAGATCGCCATCACCGCCACGCTGGCCGCCATCGGCGCGGCGTCCATCCCCATGTCGGCACTCGTATCCATGATCACCGTGCTGCAGGCGCGCCCCCCGGGCCCGTGCGCCGGCTCGACGGCCCTGCCGGATCACCGTGCTGCAGGCGCACCGTGCCGGCCACGCGTGCCAGCCCGCTGGCCCTGCCGTGCCGACATGCGGGCTTGTTTGAGTCTCGTTGCCGCTTCTGTCTTTGAGCATGCCCTCCGTGCACACTGGTAGGTTCCTTTGTGAACAGGCTGTGTGGTCGCGCATAAAGTGCCCTCCACATGCGGTCCATGTGAGCCATTTTTAAGTCGCATGGCGCCCGGAAGCACTGGGCGGATGCACAGACGGTCTTGCAAGACCCTGTGTGAAAGTTTGACATGTGGCGCGGTCGCCCGCTTGCAGCGCGATCCAGAGATGCCACCTGATCCGGCGGCGCGCGCGCAGGCCGTGGGCATGCAGTCGTTCGTGAAGGACCTGTCGGTCATCCTCGCCGTCGACTGGTGCGCCCTCACCCGGGCCCGCAGCAGAGCCCCGCCCGGGCGCGCGGTCGCTCGCCGGCGCGCCCGGTGCGCGCCGCCCGGCTGCGTACAGCGCCTGCTCCGCGCGCGCGCTCCGCGCTGCGGCGGCCCGCGCAGCTGGGCGGCGCCGCCTGCCCTGACAGCTGTCAGCCGCGGGCCTTGCTCGCGCCGGCAGTGGTCCACGCACAGCGCGCGGGGGAGGCGCTGCTGGAGGCCGCGCCGCCTGCGCGGCCGGCCGCCCGAGCTTTGGCGCGCGGCGCGCGCAGGCTGCTGGGCATGTTCCGCACGGTGACCAACATCTGGGGCGATTGCTGCGCGGTGACGGTCGTCGAGACGTGGGCCAAGCGCTACGACGCCAAGCTTGCGCGGCAGGCCAAGAAAACCGACGCGGTCGCCGGTGCGCCATCGGATAGGGTAGAGGAGGGTAAGGTTAGGGTTGATGCCCGGTCAAAGTATGGACTCTTTCGACGGTGGTCATGACGGTGGTCGAGGCGTGGGCCAAGCGCTACGACGCCAAGCTCGCGCGGCGCGCCAAAAACGACGAGGCGGGCTGCCGGTGCAGCGCCGCCGTCGGACAGGGTAGGGTAGAGTAGGGTAGGTTTGAGATTAGGTCAGGCTGTGGATTCGTTCTGCGGTGCTCGGCGCAGTGCGGTGCCTCGCTGCTGCGGTGCCTCACCGCAGCGCCCTCCGGCCGGCCGGCTCGCTGTCGGCCGTGCCGGAGGCGCCCCTGCCGCAATTCGGAGCGCTGGCATGCCGTGCGACGCGCGATGCGTACGCCTGTGGCACATGTCCGCATGGTGGCAGGCATGCGCCACCCACAGAGCAGGCACTCAAGGCAGGGCGGCGGCGCGCGCGCAGGCGCCGACGCGGCGGGCCGCTTCTCGGACGACAGCGCCGCGCACGCCGCGCTGCCCGTCAAGGCGTGAGCGCCCCGAGCCGGAGCCGCCACCCGCCTCAGCGGCGCTGGCCGCTGAGCTGCCGGCGTAGGCGCAGGCAGCGCGGGTGCCCGCAGGGCCCTGTCGGACGGCAGGGCTGGTTTGGGAGGAGCAAAGCGGTAGTTAGTGCAGTTGAGCGCGTGCGGCGAGCCGCGCGCGTGGCTCTTCTGGGGCGGCCCGGCACGTGCGGGGTGCGCTACTGCCTGTGGCCAGCCCCACACATGAGTGTTTGCTCATACCTCCGCCTTCACCTCTCGCATGCACGCTGCATATGAGGGCGGCACACCCCCACCATGCAATGTCACCTGACTTGCCCACATCAGTGTGGCCACCCGGGAGAGCGGCCGGCGGGTCAACCCGGCGCTGCTGCGGTGGACGCAGTCCATGCGCACAGGTTTTCAGCAGGGTTTCAGCAGTGCCGGGCAGCTCCGTAAGCCTCCTGGGGCGTGGGGCATGGATACGCAGGTGGGTCAGGATATTATCTCAATTATGAAGTGAGGTGCATGCTGCCGCGAGCTGCCTGGCACTCCGGCGGCTGTGGCCGCGGCGGCATGAGGTGCATGCTGCCGCCCGCTGCCTGGTTCCTGGCAGCTGTGGCTGCGGCAACAGGCTGTTTGATGCACAACGCGCGCTTTGGTGCCCCAGCCCATTATTGGGCGTGGCGGGAGGCCGCGCCATGTAGGATCTATTTTGTCGGCATTTTGAAGTTAGCCTGGTGAAGTCGGTCTGGGGAGTGATTAGATCTGCACATGTCCCACCCGCCCCTGTGTCCTGGGTATGGATACTTCGCTCGCCCCTCCACTGATGCATGCTGGCACTGCAGGGTTTGCACAACAGCTGCCCAGTTTGGATGTATCGCTGCCCGGTTCGCGGCTGCGCCCTCCCTCGTCACGTGTTGGCACGAAGTCGCATTATTTCTGCCTCCTGACAACAGTGTTCTCAGGAGCATATTGGTGAGTCTGCCATTTGGGCCTAGGTCCCTTGTTCCCGGACCTGGACTCGGAAAGGTGGCTGGCCGTATGTTTTTTATTGTATTTTGGCAAGTGAGGGTTAGGATCAAGGAGGTACTCGTCAGCTGAACGACATGCCGGGCTCTGTACGGGAGGAGTGGGAGCGCAGTGTGTGTCAGCAGTAGATGTTTGTTCTTCTCACTTTTTGCAAGCGGTTGATTGTCTCAGCAGCCTTGCTGCGCGTCCCAGCTGTCAGCAGCTCAGGGTGGGTGGGCATGCCGCATCGTACAACATTTGCAGAGGTTCACACAACGAGCCAGTGCCATGTTGAGGTGCAAACAAGCCCGATGCAGGACTCAGTCGCTCAAGCAGCCTGCGGAAGCAACGCTGGGCAACCCACCACACACACATACAACATGCCAGGCACCGTACCAACATCACTCTCAATGACATCTGGCACATACGCAGACGCCTCCTAGCCATGTGAACTTACTAGCAGGGCCTGCTGGGTCCCGGCCGGCTTGCCCGCAGCCATCCGAGCCCATGGCCGCCATGGCATGGCTCCGCCCACCACCAACCCTGCTGTACACCCCCTGCACCCGCCGGCAGGCCAAACAAACCACGCCTGCCGCCTGTCGCTGCCCAAGCGTGAACAGAGAGGCCCTGCCGCCAGCGCGGGTGCCGCAGACACACTCAACCACACACCGCAGCGAGAGTCGCAGCGCGCGGCCGCCCGCGCCTCACGCGGTCGGGCGCAGCTTGCTGTTGCCCTCGCCGCGCGGGTGCTCATCCTTCCAGTCGTCCCAGGCGCGCGCGC
>JAABUV010003748.1_pt1 | contig 18975 bp, 22 predicted proteins | sample 5559971 | NCBI WGS metagenome assembly JAABUV01 (sample SAMN10711881, study PRJNA513362) | rock metagenome | isolation source: Antarctica rocks | place: Antarctica: Victoria Land, Knobhead nord | collected 2015-12-19
CCCCCCCGATCATGGTCCAATAAGGCGCTAGCTCCTACGGCACATGCAGCCTGCGCGGCGCACGACCATGTGTATGCTCTTCATTCATTCATTCATGAGCCAGTGCTCCCCCGCTAGGATGTTGAGAGGCATGGGAACACTGCATGCATCTCTCCTTGCAATGAGAACATGAGAACAGAAGTTGTATTGATAAGGCTGCCCCTCACCGCAGAGGCCAGGAGCTCGGCCTCACCAGGCCGACGCTTTGCATGTCTGGCCATGCGCATGTGCTGCTGAGTGCTCGCACTGAGCATGTACAGGCATTCCCAGGGCGAGCGAGTCGCCGCTGATGTGGGGTTGTGGGGGCAGGATCCTGGTCTTGCTCGCGCTCATGGGGCGCTACTCTCCACAACCTCGAACGTAATGTTCTAAACCTCTGCTGCACCTTACGTGCACACTAAACCCTCATGCGCCCACATTACTCTGCCGTCCTGGCAGAGTAATGTGAACTGCCTGCACGAGGGAACAGTACGATTTGGCTGTGTGGATGTCATGGTCGTCAGTATGAGTGTTCAGTGTCGACTGTGAGCATGCATGCCATGTTTTGCTCCTGTCGACATGGAGACGTGTGCAGGCTCGCTGCAGGCTCGCTGCGTAGCGACAATGGCAGGCATTGGCATGATGAGCTCGGGGCAGCCGCTGCTAGCCTTGCGCAGGCTGCAGCCTCTGCAGTAACGCATTTTACAGTGGCCACTGTGCCCCAGACGCAGGCCACCCAGAGGTGGCGGGGGTGCGCAGCCGCCCGCGCTGTGCGCATGGTCCATGTCCTGCGCGTAGCACAAGACCTGGGCGCGCCCATCACGTGGCCTGCGGCAGCTGCGGGGGCTGCCACGTACGCGGCGGCAGCGCCTCCCGCGGCTCGTACAGGTTGGTCTCCTTGTTCAGCTCCTGCGCCAGCAGGCCTTACAGTCAGCCTGCTGCTGCAGACTCAAGTGCTTATGGTTCAGCGTCGCGGGCATGCGTGCTCAGCTACACACTCAGGGAGTAGTCACATTGTTCCACCAGGCACACGCATGTTCATTTCCACACTCAACAGCCCACACTCGAGTCCTCCTCTCGTCACCAAAGGGTGCGTGTGCTGTGGGATGAGCTTGGGCATGTTTGTGGGGTAGTCAGAGAGCACGGCAATGGCATGCATACAATCTGCTCACACACGAGCAAGCAAAGGGTCGAGCTTCTCAGCATGGATTTGCGTCAAAACATAGGCACGGGGCGCACCCAAGGTATGGTGCTCAGGTTGGGCTGCTCTGCGCTGACCATAGTGAACTCGCCCATCTTGGTGAGGATGCCCTTCCTACCAGCGCGCAGCGTGCAGCCCTTGGGCTCCATGGCGAAGATGCCTACGTGGATGCTGGCTGTTACGCAACTGTCTCGACGGAAGAGCGCTTGCACTTCTGGCACTCTCAGACACGTCTGCATACTCAAAGACTTTGCATTGACGTCATTCTTTTGTCATGTGACAAACCAGATCTGGTGTGCAAGTGAACGTCTTTGCGTTGACGTCACGCTAGTGTCAGATAGTGTGGATGTGAGTGCGCCTAAGTCCCGCAAGCTCCCGTCGCAGCGTGCGGCCCTTCCCAGGCCAGGGCGGCGGCCGGCTCGGCGCACGCGCGCACCGCTAGTCAGCCGCAGGATGTCGGCGGGCTGCACGCGCTCCACCTCGTCATTGACGAGCTGCAGCACGACCGCAGCGGTGCTGTCGGCGACCAGCAGGTTGCAGGTGGTGACCTTCACCCCAGTCTTCTCAGCGACCTTGTGCTTCACCTCGCCTGCTTACGGGGAGCACGGCGTGTGTGAGCGCGACCAATGACAACATCGCTGTGCACGCAGCGTCTCGATGGAAGCCTGCAGAAAGCACAGCTGCAAGCAGGGCGAGCGCGTGCCTTTGTCCAGGACGATGAAGTTGACGTTCACGGGCAGCAGCGAGGGGCGCAGGTCGATAATGTGTGTGTAGGTGGGCTGTGCCATGCGCAGGCGCCCTGCCTGTGCTCATGGGCGTGCCTGTCCAGACGCTGACCCAGCGTGGCTGCACAGAGCGCCCACGGCAACAACTCGTGCCCGGTGTCAGCGCCTCAAGCACTAAGGAGCCCACCAAAACGAACCTGGTGGCGCACTCCTTGCCAGACACTCCCAGGACACCAGGTGCAGAACAGCAGGTGGACGGGTTAGTGCTTCGATGTGCCATCATGTGCGCAACAATGCAATGTGCCATTTAACCGTATACGGCTTATACGGTTAGCATGTAGTTACGGGGAGCTGAGACATGCTCATCAACTGTGCAGCAGGACCGTCCACACATGCCACCTCTGTAAATTGAAGCGATCAGCAGTGTACGGAAGCACATAAACTTTCATTGGTGTGTTCCCGTACACGGTCCTGAAGCGCAAGCGGATGGATGCATTGGCGAGTGCAAGCTGCCTGGTGAACAGGCCAAGCAGACGGGTGATGGCGCTGGGCCGTCTGAGTCAGAGAGCAAGCGTTCTCTGGCTGTGAGGGACTGGTGGCACTAACCATGGCAGCGGACACCAGCCGCGAGGCAGCCCTCGATCGCCTGGTGCTGCAGTACCTGAAGAAGCGCAAGTGAGTGCCCCGAGCTACCCCGACGCTTTGCAGACGCTTGACGGGCACTGGTCTGCGACAGCGGTGTGAAGCAAGTGTGCACCTTCGTTGGTGGGGCCGCAGCGGTGCCCTGTCGATCACTTTCTGTGGAAACAGGTGAGACTGCAACACAAGGACTGTTATGCCACCACGCAGGTACGACAACGCGCAGCGCATCCTCGTGGCCGAGGTGCCCGCGCTGCAGAGCGAGGCGGGCGCGATGGCGGCCTCGCTCGCGCCGCCGCGCGACCCCGAGCGCGGCCTGGTGGCCGACCTGCTGTTCTACCTGGTCGCGGACAACGACGCGGCGGCGGCCGCGCGCTCCTTCGACCGCCTGGCCGCCTGGGCGGACGCCTCGCTCGACATGTACCGGGCGCGCGCCGGCCCCGGGCCCGGCACGTGCTCGCCCGGCCGCCGGCCGCCGGTTGGCGCGTCCCAGGCGCAGACTGGTCCTCGGCTGCCAACTCTTCAGAATGATGTGGCCCTGTGCAGCGGTCAGAGAGCGCGTGCGTCCGAGGGTACCCTGCTGCTGCCCGCGAGCTGCGGAGCGCCCGATGTGCTCCTAGGGTTAGGGCTACCCCCATCCCTAACCCTATTTGGGGCGCCGCAGGCGGAGCTGGCGCGCGTGCTGTACCCGGTGTTCCTGCACACGTACCTGGACCTGGTGGGCCAGGGCGCGGCTGGCGAGGCCGCGGCGCTCATGGCCCGCCACCGTAACCGCTTCACGGAGCCTGGCGGCCGCGCGTCCAAGCTGCGCACGCAGGTGCCCCGGCCGCCGCGCGCAGCACGCACATCATGGCGGCGCGCTCGGTGGTCAGCAGCGTGCATGACCCTGTGCCATGCCGTGACTGCCACAGGCTCTTCCAGCGGCGTTAGAGGCGCGAGAGGCCCGCATGTGAGCTGCACATGCGTGTGCGCTCCGCATGCGATGCCGAGCTGTTACTGATGGGGTTAAGGTGCACAGGTCCACCGTGTCGTTGCCTGTGCCAGGTGGCCCTGTGACCTGTCAATGTCTGTACGGCGGCCGACCTCATGCTGCTGGACGCTGGGCCTGTGGCACTGTGCTGCCTCTCACCGCCGGACGACCCCAACGATCTCGGATGCAGCATTTGATAACTTGTGGATCTAATGATGAATGTATTTTCGCCATCTTGTCTCATTGGCGCCCGCAGGAGCTGGCGGACCTGGGCACGGCCGCGTCGGCGGAGCAGCTGCGCACCAACGCGACGGCGGCGGCCGCGCGCGGCATGCGCTACCCCGTGCGCCTGAGCGCGTTCGGCTTCGAGCTGCTCATGGGCTTCCTGAAGGGCGCGCGCCTGCTGCTGCCGCTCGGCACGATCAACGAGCATGTCGACCTGCAGGCGCGCGGGGCCCGGGCGGGTCGCTGCCCCAAGCTGCCGCCACCGTGCGCGCCGGCGCGCGCGCGCTTGCGCCGCCTTAGAAGGGTGGGCGAGCACACTGCTGACGCTGTGTCTGAGTCCCGTGGGAAAGAGTCTCAACTGCATGTGCGCTTGTAGCATCGATGCTGCTCGGTTTGACATGCCCGGGAGCGCCGCGGGCCACCGCGCTGTCAGCGCGGCATGCCAGAGGCCCGCCGGGCGTGCGAGCCGCTGTTGCAGCGAGGGACGCGTCGCTGCAGCGGCGCGTGCGCGCTGTGCGCGCTGCGCGCCTTGAGCGCGCGCAGCGCCTGCGCGGCGTGCCGGAGCGCATTCCATGACGCGCGCAACGCCCTGCGCGCGCAGGTGGCGGACGCGGCAGCGGGCGCGGGCGCGGACGCGGGCGGCGAGGAGGCGTCGCTGGTGGCCGGGCGCCTGCAGGTCGACGTGGCCGCGACCAACCTGCAGCCCGTGCCGCTCGCGCTGCTCAAGGTGCCGCCGCGCGCCGCCGGGCGCGGCCCGGGCCGGGCCTGCGGGCCTGCGAGTGCCACCGCCTCAGGCCGGGCATGGCCGCGGGGTGTGGTGCTGGATGCCCATGCTGCATGGCGCGAAGCGCGAGACTCTCAATTGTTTTGGTCGAAAGGGAGGAAGGGGATTGGAGCAGACCCATGCGGCGCAGGGCCAGCCGGAGGACGTGCACGCGGAGCGGCAGGCCGCGGGCGCGGGCGAGGAGCCGCCCGAGCGCGGCGCGGACGGCGCCAAGCTGTCCAAGAAGGCGCGCGCGGCGCTGGCGCGGGCGGCCGAGCGCGAGCGCGGCGCGCGGCGCGCGGGCGCCGCCGAGCGCATGGAGCCCGAGGTGCGGCCGGCCCGCGCCGGCCAGCCACATACCCAAAACAGCTTCAGGCCATCTGCACAGTGTGCCCAGAAGGTGAGACTGTGCAGTGGTGGCAAGCGCCGTGACTGTCGTGTGTGCGCCGGCGCCCGCTCATGCTGGAGGCCCTATTGCTTCCCCGCGCGCAGGTGCCGCTGCCGGGCCTGGCGGAGGAGGCGCTGGAGGCGCGCGTGGCGGACGTGGCCGCGCGCGCGCCGGCGTCGCCCGACGCGCTGCCGAGCGCGGCCTTCTTCACGTTCGTCAACACGCGGCAGGCGCTGACCGCGGTCGCCTTCTCGCCGGACGCGCGCCTGGTGGTCGGTGCGCGCGGCGCCTGCCGCCAGTGCGCCCGAGTGCCTGCATCGCTATGGCGCGACTCCGCACAGCTGCGCCGCAGGCCGCCTGTGCGCGCAGCTCACTACTCGCCGTCGGCAGCTGCAAGCCCTGGCGGTGGTGCTTCTGTTCAATCTAGCAGCTGCAAGTACCTGATATTGTGCAGTCAGATTGCTGAAGTGCTTCGTGCCGGCCTGTCAGGCTGCTTCGCGGACTCGTCTGTGCGCGTGTGCGATGTGCCAGCGACGGCCGCCGCCCGCGCCGCGCCCGGCCGCGACCCCGACGGCCAGGAGCCCGCGCCGGCCGCGCCGCCGCCGGCGGCCGCCGCGCTGTGGGGCCACGCGGGGCCGGTGTATGCGGCGGACCTGAGCGACGACGGGCAGGCGCTGTTCACGGCGTCCGGCGACGGCACCGTGCGCCTGTGGAGCACCGAGCTGTGGGCCAACCTGGTCGCGTACAGGCGCGCACCTGGCGTCTGGTTAGGGTGGGTCAGGGTTAGGGCCTATTCCCAACCCTATCCAACCTGGTCGTGTACAGGCGCGCGGCCCCAAGCCAGGGCGGCCGCCCGCGTTGCTGCTGCCGGCGCTGCGGTTCCTCAGGCGCTGCACGCCCTGCGTCTGGTTAGGATTGGGCAGGGTTGGGCCCTGACCCTAACCCTGTCTGAGTGCCAGACGCATGGCGCGCCGGCAGGGGCCACAACTTCCCGGTGTGGGACGTGGCGGCCGGGCCGGCGGGGCTGTACTTTGCGAGCGCGAGCGCCGACCGCACCGCGCGCTTGTGGGCCACCGAGCGCGCGCGGCCGCTGCGCATCCTCGCAGGCGCGCATGCATGCGCGCCTCGTGGCCGGCTCTGATGCGCCGGCAGGGATGCCATGTAAGAGCGGTGGGATGCTGCGGAGGGCCGGTCCTCACTTCCCCAGCGCCGTACACCCAGAGCGGCTTGTCCACCAAAGCTTGTATTTATCTGAGGCGTAGCGCATGCTCATGCTCCTTACATCTTCCCTATATTGTGCGTCGCTGGGGCGCTCCGGCTGTGGCCGTGCAGCACATCCCAGCAATGCTATGGCTGTGCGGTGGAGGTCCGGCGGCCGCTTGCAGACAGCTTGGTCGCACGCCTGCTACCCTACCCTAATCCTATGGCTGTGCAGGTGGAGGTTCGGCCCGCTTGCGGACAACTTGATTGCATGCCTAGCAATGCTCGTGCTGTGGCGTGACCACCCCGGGCTTGCGTGCGGCCGCGCAGGGCACCACAGCGACGCCACGGTCGTGCGGTGGCACCCCAACAGCCACCTGCTGGCCACCGGCTCCGACGACCGCACCGTGCGCCTGTGGGACGTGCGCGACGGCCGCGCCGCGCGCGTGCTCGTCGGCCACAGCGCCGCGGTGCGCCCCCTGTCTCGCACGCGACGCTCCCCTCCGCCCCTCCGCACGAGGAGCATTGGAGGCGCTGTGGAGGCAGCGACCGCGGGTCGCAGCAGGTCTGAAAAGTTACGTCACTACGCGTGGGGTTGTGAGAAACGCAGAGCTCAACATCAAGCCATCGCTGTATATCACTGCAGCGAAGCATGGAGGCCGCGCGCCCCAGATCACGGCGCTAGCGTTCTTGCCGGACGGGCGCGCGCTTGCGTCGGCGGACGCGGAGGGTGCGCTCGCGGTCTGGGACCTGGGCGAGGCGCGGCGGACAGGCGGCGCGCGCGACGCGCACCGCGGGCCCGCCTGGGCGCTCGCGTACAGCCAGGGCGCGGGCAGCCTGCTGGCCTCGGGTGCGCGCGGGGCGGCCCTGTCGGTGTCATGCGGGCGTGCCGGAAGAGGATGCGGCGCTGCCGGCCTTAGGTTTCGGCGTCTCTAGATTCGCATCAGGGCCATGTGCGTGCTCACACACGGACAAGCGTTGCATGTCGGGCTGGGCCTGCGCCAGTCGCTGCCAGGGCAAGAGCCGCGTCCCAGCTGATGCCGCATGCAGGCTGCTCACCCGGTCACGCGGGCAGGCGGCGCCGACCACACGGTCAAGCTGTGGAGCGCCGCGACGTGGGCCGCTGCCGGGCCGCCGCCGGCGGACGGCGCGCCCGCGCCGGCGGCGGCAGCCGGTGCAGGGGCGCGGCCGCTGCGCACGCTGACCACCAAGGCCACGCCTGTGTTTGCGCTGCGCTTCACGCGGCGCAACCTGCTGCTGGGCAGCGGCGCGCTTACGCTGGCCGCGCGGTGAGGCGGCTGGGGCGGGGGCGTGCGCTAGCGCCGCGCTGGCGCGGCGGGCGGGAGCTTGGCGGTGCGGCAGAGGGAGCCATGCGTCGTCATCCTGTGATTTGCTCAGTGTCACTGGCTGTTTTGGCCAGGCTGCGTTGTCTGTACATCTAGCGTTTGGTCCTCTGTGTGGCCTGTTTCCAGAGTGTGCTCCATGCACTAAGGCTGAGCAGCATGCGGTTGTGCGCCTCTTTGCATTTTGGTTTGGAGGGAGCTGTCAAATACGACTTGCCGAGTCTTCAACAAGCGAAGACAAACGCCAATTTGAACACAGGCAGGCAAGTTCCGACCAGCATACTGACAGTGCGGTGACAAGGTGCGGAGATCTTTGCGCCTCCAGCAGCAGGAATCCCGCAAGCTTCACGTGCCTGCTTGATCAGTTCTGGAGCTTGGGCCCCTCCAGCGCGCGCCCGGACTAGCGCTGGCTCCAGACTCACCCCCGTCCTCCATGTGCGCTTCAGGCCGCGCCCCAGACGCTGCTACCGGAACAGCGCCTCGATCAGCTTGAAGTCCTCGGCGAGCTCCACCGCGTCCGCGCCCGGCGGCACAAACCACACCCGCCGCAGGCCGCGCGCCTCCAGCTGCACGAAGCAGCCGTCCTGGTCGCCCAGGGGCCAGCCGCGCCTCCTCCAGACCTGCGCACGGCGCCCGGCGCGCTCGTCAGAAGCGCCGCCAGCGCCAGCACATCACATATCAGACCTGTAATGCATGACCAGCTTCGCACCGGCAGTGCTGCTTGTCGCCCTTCCTGCTCAAGCACAGTGTGCAGGACAGGTGAGCGCTCAACTGAGCAGGCCGCGCGCAGTGAGGTGCCCAGCGGCTGCGCTCCTCGCCAACCTCGGCTCTACTCTGCAGCCGCAGGTCTGCACCAAGCAAGTGGAAAACCCTGCCCTGCGCGCCTGCGGGAACGCGATGTCCCCGCGCCGGACGACGGCGCACGCAGCGTGCGCGCCCGTGTCGGCCGCGTACTCGCGCAGGAACGCCAGCGCGCTCTGCAGCGTGTCCGGCGACTCGAACGCGGCCGCCACCCTGACCTGGCCCCACTGCTCCACCGCGCCCTCGGACGCGCGCCGGCCTGGCCCCGCAGAGCGCGCGCATCCCTCATGCATGCCTGCAGGCGGTGACTGCTCAACACGCATCGCTTTGGCCTGCAGCACGCGTCTCCCCGCGGATGCAACCGCAGCTGGCACCGCGCCCTGCCATTCACAGCGAATTGAGCCACAGCAGCTTGTTGCATGTGCAGCGCTGTTCTATCATGGCGGGGGCGCATAAGGGCTGGCAGCGCACCCGGCAAGAAGTAGACGCACGGCGGCGCCTCTTCGCCGGCCGCCGCCGCGCCGCCGGCCGCCTGCCGGGCCGGCGCCGCGCTGCCCCCGGCGCCGCCCGCCAGCTGCTCCGCAGCCGCCGCGCGCACCTCGGCCGCAAAGCGCAGCACACGCTCCTCGCTGTAGCCGACCTCTGCGCCCGCCACCTGCGACCGGGGCTGCAGGTTTGCAGCATGGACTGGCGCAGCAGGGGTAAGCCTCAACGACAGGCCTGCGGCGTATCATGCCTCACTGCCACTTCCATATCCGCTGGGCAGCTCATCGACTCCTAAATCCTCTGGCGCATACACGCAAACACGGCGGGCTGTAGCGCTTGTGCACACCTGCCTACTCTGATGTAACTGGTCGGTGCGAGTAGCTTATCAGGCACAGCACACCAAGGCTACATGCTCTTTGATGCTAGCAAATGTAGGTGCTAAACTGACTGCCGCCATGTCACTCCTGAGCCTCTTGAGCAGTTCCAAGCAGGCAGCGCTCGGTTTGAGTAACACTTGCCGGGGAGGCACCTATGCCAGGCTCTTGAGGCAGTATGAAAGGCGCACCATGGCATCCTTAGCCTCCGCATACTCCTCTGCAGTGGTCACCTTGTGGGTGACCCGTGCGTCCCGCAGCCGCGCCCCCTCTGATGTACTCCCGCCAGCGCCCCCCCCAGAGCCATTTGTGGCCGCCCCTGGTACGCCAGCAGGAGTTTTACAAGCTGATGTCAACCAGCTCAGGGCTGAACCATCTAGCAAATGCTTCTTTCGCTACCGCTTGCAGAACGCCTTCAAACAGCCATCATTCTTGGTACGTCGTATTTGTCACAACTGCAAGTCATACAGTCTCATCGGGGATGGTATGCCTCTTCTCACCCCGACAGCGCACACCCAAGCATGGGTTGGCACGCTAAGGGCGCCATGTTACTGAGGTTCAGTGTACATGTATCAAGTCCTTGCGTACAGGCCCATGCAGCTTATCATGCACATGCCAGCACCTGCAGGCACACTGCCCTTCCTGTCGGTGGTCCTCGCTGCCGCATGTAGCTTGGCTGCAACCTCTGCGCTGCCAGGGTTGCACTCCCGGGCTTTGCTGAAGGCTGCCCGCGCCTGCCGGGAAGGCGCGCAGAGCAGTGAGAATCAGCCCTTAGCACGATCCAGCATTTGACTGTGGTATTCCCAAGCATCGAAGACGCATCTTCATGTAGGCACAAGTCCTTCACAATTCAAGACGGCCGCTTGCATGGAGAAGTGCACACAGCCATACTTGCCTACATCAAACCTCAGATATGTAGCTGGGTTTGTTGTCTCAGGCGCTGCGAGAGTGACAGCAAAGTAACAGCAGCAACAAGGATGAAGCCATCTGCTGCTGGTGCCTTGCCTGCTAAACGTAAGGCGGACAGCAGCAGCAGTGCAGGGCAGGAACTTCACTGATTCGTGCTCAGTTGTCGCAAGCAAGGGCACACGCCGTATACAGTGTGGGACCGGGCGACGCACTTCAGCATGTCGGCCCAGCGCCTCAAGGGCGCTACCCACGCGGTAATGCGCTTTGTCCCAGTCGCCGCGGAGGCTGACACACTGTTGCGCGTCTGCTAGCGCCTTGTCGAGCTTGTGCAGCTTCAGGAGGCAGGCGCAGCGGTTACTGCCAGCACCGCAGCCTATCAGCCATGTTGCAGCACTGCAACGCGTGCAGCCACCAAAGCAGCAGCTGCAGTGAGCATAACTGCACACGTTGTGCGAACAAGTTTGTCGTCATGGGACCTGGCTGTATACAGACTGGCCACACAGTGTGCAAACACACGGGAAGGCCAGCAGATCGGACCAAGGCGCGCACCTGAGCAGGACGGCTCGCCTTTCTGATGCGTCGGCCGGCAAAGCATTCAGTGCCTTGGTGTACAGTGCTGCAGCTTTCAAGAAAGCACCGGCCTTGAACTGTGCAGTGCCTTGCGTTGAAAAATCGTCAGACATGCCACTGGCTCAACACGTGCGCGGCGCGTCTCCCTAAGACAGGCCGTGGCACCAGGACTTACAGGCCCCACGCTGGTTCGTGCTAGTGCCGGCCTGATGTAAGAAGTCCAGAGGCACGTGCTGTGCTCAGCAGATTGAGGGTTGGTGAGGGTTAGCTGGGCCTCGGCAGTGCGTCATTCACTTCTGGACACTCAGAGCTTTCTCCCCTTTTCTGTCCTTGCCGGGCTTTCCCCCAGGAGGCTCTGAAGGGAACAGTGCCCTGCGGCTGTCCCGCGTGCTCAGCAATCAATCTTCTGCACTACAGTTGTCTTGCAGTTCGAGTCTGTACAATCAGCTCTGGCGACCTTTCCTTACGGCAGTGGCCTGTCCACTGCGGCTGCGGCAGCCACAGAGGACGTGAGCACTCGCTCACTCGGCGATGAGTAGGAAAGGGGCCTCCTATGCAGAGGACGATGACTACGACGATAGCTTTTATGATGATGGTGAGGACTACGCCGAGTACGATGAGCCTGTGGTCCAGCCAAAGAAGGTGCGCTTGAAGCCCATGCGGCACATCCGAGGAGGCTCCCAAGTGCTGCGCAGCTTGGCACACCTGCTGAGGCCCAACAGCGTACTCTGGTTTTACTGCGCTGTGGGTAGATGGTTGTTGCACTCACAAGATTGATGCTGTTGTGTGAGGTGACAGGCCGTGGCGGCCAAGGCAGCCGCTGGGAAGGCTGCTGCCAAGGCACCTGCAGCGGCAGCAGGTGCCTCCGCCTTGGCCCGCTGCCTCTGTGACCCGCCGCCTGGGCGCCCCTCGGGCCGCGCCCGGCTGGGCGGTGCGGCACCTGCCGCTGCTGGCCTATTGCAGTGTCCCTGGTCGCGCAGACGTGTAATACTTGCGCAGAAATGTATGCGTTCCTGCTGAGCCTGTCGCCGAATGGCGTGAAGCCTGTGAGCGAGCGCATTTTTTAATTATTGCAGGCTCATTTATCACCCCTCGTCATCATGAATGCGTCTGTGAGATAGATATGTGCATATGCATGCACACCACCCCTGCTCATGCTTGCCGCATGGGCGAGCAGGCAAGAAAGCGGCGTCGACGCTGAAGGCGTCCGCCCCAAGACCGCCGGCCCCAGCGACCTACCCGCTGGCGCCGCCTGCACCGCCGGCAGAGGGCGTGGCGCGCTTTGCATTCGACACGCCCTCGCCTGACGACCGCGTGCTGGCGGCGCGCGCGGGCGGCGAGCTATATAAGCCTGGGCTGCAGCCCCCGGGCGCGCCGGGGCCGTCCGGGCGCGACGACGGCGGGGGCAGCGCCCGGCGGGAAGCGGGGGCCGCCGGGGGCACGTCCAGCACGCTCGCAGGTGCGGCGCTGCTCACAATGCGGGGGTCGCTTGCTGTGGGCTCTCCCTTTGCCCTGCAAAGGAGTCCGGACGCTGCAGATGTCACCCATGCTCGGCAGGGGCGTACTTGCTCTGATGATGACGTGACATGCGCATTAGAGCGAGCCCCATGCCGTCTCCCACCCAGCCTCGAACAGGCCGCTGAGCAGCAGGCCCGGCAGGCATGCAGGTGCTGCGCGTCAGCGAGCGCCCGGCTGCGCCCGCGGCCGCCCGCGCCGCGCCCGCCGGCGCGGCGCCCACGCCGCCAGGCAGCGATGGCGGAGCCGCAGCAGCGTCGGCTCAGCCCCCAGGGCCAGGGCAGGGCCCTGGGTCAGCACCAGGGGCCGCCGCGGCGGCGCCGCGGCGCGCGGGCCGGCTCGCGGCGGAGTACGAGCTGGAGCCAGACCTGGCGCGAGAGTGCGCGGCGGCCGCCGTGGCGGAGGCCGCCGGCGGCGCGGGCGCCAAGCCGCAGCTGCACCTCGTGGTCCTGGGCCACGTGGACGCCGGCAAGTCCACGCTCATGGGCCGCCTGCTGCACGACCTGGGGTGCGCGCGCCGCGCCGGCCGCTGTCTCAGGGTGTAGCCTGCTTGGCACGCAGCCTGCCATGGCCCTCGAGATGAGCATCCGCAGTGGCTGGCAGTGGTGTCGCGGTGGGCAGCGGCTGCCTTGCCCTTCATGCTACATGCCATCCGGCTTGTCAGTGGTGAATGGAGAAGGAAAAGGGGGTGAAGCACATGTTGCAAGCTGGGAAGGGGGTTTGAGGTAGGAAAGCCTGGCTTCGGATGAGGCGGGAGGTGCGTGAGCCGCGAGGCCGAGCACCGCTCGCGTCCACCCGCGCCGCACAGCATTGCGCACCGCGGGAGCATGCACGTCGCGGCCGACGCGCCGCCCGCCGCGCGCCGCCGCAGGCAGGTGAGCCAGAAGGCCGCGCACCGGCACGCGCGCGACGCGGCCGCGGCCGGCAAGGCGTCCTTCGGCTGGGCCTGGCTGCTGGACGAGCGGCCCGAGGAGCGCGCGCGCGGCGTCACCGTAGATGTCGCCACGGCACGCTTCGAGACGGCCGCGCGCGCGGTCACGCTGCTGGACGCGCCGGGGCACCGCGACTTTGTGCCCAACATGATCGCGGGCGCGTGCGTGCTGCGGCCCGATCGGTGCCGAGCTGAGGGCGCCGGCCGGCTGTGCTGGCGTCAGGGAGGTTTGAGCGCCTGCATGGCGCCTGCATGGCACTGCTGTCTCGCTTTCTCCGTGTGCATGCGGCGCCGCGCTGGGGCCCGAGGAGGCCGAGGTCGGCGGCGGCGCATGTCCCTGTTGGCGCCAAGGCGGCCCGGCGCCTGCACATGGCAGTGTGCCACCCAGGTCCCTGGGTGTGCGCGTGCATGCGCCGGCCTGCTGTGTCGGCACGCGAACGCCGCGCGCCGAGCCTCGCTACTGGCCACACGAGGCGCGGCGAGCAAGACTGCCGCGCGCGCCGGCAGGCGCGGCCCAGGCGGACGCCGCGCTGCTGCTGGTGGACGGCTCCCCGGGCGGCTTCGAGGCAGGCTTCGAGGGCGCGGAGGGCGGCAGCAACGGCCACGCCGGCGGCGCGGGTGGCGCGGCGGCTTTAGGGTTTGGCGGCGCCGGCGGCGGGCAGACGCGCGAGCACGCGCAGCTGGCGCGCAGCCTGGGCGTGGAGCAGCTGGCGGTCGTCGTGTCCAAGCTGGACACCTGCGACTACTCGCAGGTGCGGCGCCCTACCCTACCCTAACCCTCACCCTGATCCAAATGTATTCCACACTTACTAGTGGAGTACACCTTCAAAGCCGCGCGCCGCCCCGCCCGCCTGCCGCCCGGCGGCCATCCCCGCGCGCGGTCTTACGCCGCTCGCCAGGCCCCGTCTGGGCAGCGGCGGCGCGTGCTGAGCTTGCGATTGCGCGGCAGGAGCGCTTTGAGGCCATCCGTGCCGCGCTCGCGCCCTTCCTGCGCACGTGCGGCTTTCGCGACAGCCAGGCGCGCTCCATGGCCGCCGCCAGGGGCGGGATGTAGGGCACAAGCTCAACCCGCTCCACCGCCTGCTGCCGCCGCACGCCCCGTGCCAAGTTGCCGCCGTCAGACGTGCGCAGCAGGCTGTGTGAGGCGAAGCTGCGAGCCATTGCGTTTGCCCCCACTCCAGAGACTAGGCAGGCTCAGCGCTCAGCGCCGCGGAATGCTGGCATCAGCTGAGGTGCTTGCTGTCACCTGGCGTGTAGCCGCGGCCGGACGCGGCGGGAGCCAGCCGCGCGGCCGAGCATGGCTCGCGCTCTGTCACATGTGGGGCAGGACAGGGCTCAGCTCGTGGGCGCCCGCCGCACAGTCTCGCGCCCTGACCGCCCGGCCGCGGACGGTTTGCGTGCAGGTGCAGTGGCTGCCGGCGGTGGGCCCCGCGGGCGAGAACCTGGTGGGGCCGCCAACAGACCCGCGGCTGGCAGCCTGGTGGCGCGGGCCCTGCGTGGCGGGGGCGATCGACGCGTTCGCGCCGGCCGCGCGCAACGTGGGCCGGCCGCTGCGGCTGCCGGTGGCCGAGGCAGGCCGCGGCGCGCGCGGCGGCGCGGCCGTCAGCGGCAAGCTGGAGGCTGGCGCTCTGAAGGCGCGCGTGCGCGCGCACCGTTTGCAGAGCAGCACACGTAGCACTGGCCGCGCGCGCAGTGGAGGCGTGGCCGCTGCAGCTGCCGATGCTCACTGGCCTGCGACGCACTTACCGACCCTGCCCTCATGCGCGAGGCTGCTCCAGCTGTTGGCGCGTGCCGGTTTTTTGCGTGCATAGACCCGACCCTACCCTATTGCGGCGCCGCCCAGGTCGGCACGCGCGTGCTGGTGATGCCGGGCGGCCTGGCGGGCACCGTGCGCGCGCTGGAGGTGCGCGGTGCGCCCGCTGCGCTGGCGCGCGCCGGCGACGCCGTCGAGGTGCGCGGCCGGCAGTGGGCGCGCGGTGCAAACAGGGGCAAGTCTGGCGAGGCCTGCGTTGCTGATGCAGCTGGTGCAGCCGCGGCGCCTTGGCTGATGCACAGGCTGTGGCGCGTTACGGGGCTGGCCCATGCCGCGTCTGCATGCGCCGCCGTCCGCCAGGTAACATGCTGAGCGGCGCGCGGCGCACGCCAGGTGAGCCTGGCGGGCGTGGACGCGGCGGCGGTCGCGCCGGGCGCGGTGGTCTGCCACCCGGAGTGGCCGCTGCGCCTGGCCGCGCGCCTGGTGGCGCGCGTGGTGGTGCTGGACGTCGCGGTGCCCGTCCTGCGCGGCCAGCAGGCGCGCGCGCCTACATGACGACCTGCTCTTAATACTCCCTATGAACGCGTGTGGGAGTGCGCATGCGCAGTCGTGGTACATGCTGCGGTGCCTGCCCTGCGTGCTGAGCTCTATGCATGAGAATTTGCTACTGCCTCCTCTGGCCTCTCAAACACGCTTTTTTGGGTCCAAGCTGCAACGTAAATAAGGTCAGGGCGGAGGTCGCCAGGTGAGGCAGCCTCAGAGATGTGGTCTGCGCGCGCGGCGGCAGGTGACGCTGCATGCGCATGCCGCGCGGGAGGCCGGCGCGGTGACGGCGCTGGTCGCGCTGCTGCACGCGCGCAGCGGCGAGGTCGTGCGCGCGCGCCCGCGCGCGCTGCTGCGCGGCCAGAGCGCCGTCATCGAGGCGCGCGCGCGCCGCTGCCCGCCTTTTGGGCGCGCGCTTGTCAGGGCGCGAAGTGTGTTCCAAGTGTGAGCGCATGGGCGATGGGACCTGCTTGCAGCGCGGGCCCGCTCTCGTCTGCGTCAGCCTGGCGCCCAGGTGCATGCGGAGCCGTGCGTGGCCTGGGGGACAATGTGTGCCATGCAGCTCCTCCGCCTGGCCACTCGGGCTGCCTAATCGTGGGATGCGATGCCTGCAAGTCAGGCCCTGATCTCTGACCCTGCCCTGGTGCCTGCAGGTAACGCCCGCCCTGTCCTGACCTCCGACCTGCCCTGATGCCCTGCAGGTCGCGCCCGCGCGGCCCATGTGCCTGGAGCCCTACAGCGAATGCCGCGCACTGGGCCGGCTGGCGCTGCGGGACGGGGGGCGCACGCTAGCCGTCGGCATCATCACTGACGTGCTCGGCTGAGCGTGCGCCCCACCAGTTCAGCACGCGCGCGGCGACCGCGCAGGCAGCGGGCTGGGCGTGGGGGGGGGGGGAGGTGGGGGGCTTGCAGGCGGCGCCGCTGCATTAGGCATGCGCTCCCCGACCACCTGACCGTGAGCGCTGGCTGTGGACATCCGCGGAGCTGTGCGCTCGCGCGGCTCCATCCGCCCAATGCATGCACGTGCTGTGCCCACAGCCGCCTATCTGTTCCCCTTTCACGCGTCTGAACGATTGCATCCCTGGCCGAGAGTTACTGACATAGTGATAGAGTCTATGTGAATCACGCTCGGAGCACGTGCCGAGCGATGCCGGTCTCCTTGCAAGTACATGCATTTGCGCGCTCGTCTCTCCGCCCGCACACCAGGCCGCCCTGCTTCTCTACCTAGCACTCTCAAAGAAGCTAGAACGAGGGCGAGCGATCAGCGTGCGCCAGCACAGCCGGCAACAGGGCCCGCAATGACCTACAGCACTCCCGGCGCGACAGGGGCGACACATTGCCCAGACATATTACCCAGGCAAAGGGGCACACAGCGAACCCTAGCCCCCAAGCTTGCGTCAGCCCCTGGCCAGCAGAGCTGCTCAACAGAGGTGTAAACCCCGATTCCCTTCCCTGACCGCATGCCATGGGCGGACCTTGGCGCTCAAAGTCTGCAGCCTGAAAAGCCAGTGGTACACTGCACATCACATCCATGAAATAGACAAGTGCGGGGAGAGAGAGGGCCGGATGACAGGTATAGTACCAATTGGACCCATAAGAAGCGAAAAGGGGTTAGAGCAAACTTCGCTGCCCGGCATGCGCGGCTTGGCCGCGGCATGGTCCTGCCTCCCATGCACCAGGCAGGCGCTCGCCCCCTCTCCTGCACACTGTCGAGGACGGCATTGCCCTCACTCCCCCATAACCCTGGCTGCCAAGCTCAAGGCACACAGGCCCTGCGCGCCGGCCGAAGGAAGCGCCCTAGCGGCACTCCTTGAGCAGGTACTGCGAGGGGCTGAACAGCTCGGGCGCGTCGCCGCCGGGCACGCCCTGCTGCCCCAGGCTCAGCCCCGAGCCCGCCACGCCGCTGCAGCCGCCCGGGTGCTGCGCCGCCGCGCCACCGCCGCCGGGCGCCGCGCCATTGGGCGCCGCGCCCTGCTGCGCGCGGCCCTCGTTCTCCTTGAACGCGGTGGGGCTGGGGCTCTGCGGGTCCTCGGAGACGCCCCGGTGCACGGCGGCGTGCGCGCCCCTGCTCACCGCGACGTCCCCGCTAGGCCCGTGCGACGCGGGCTGCCCGTTGGCGACCGGCGCAGCGGCGGCGCCCGCCGCTGCCGGCGCGACGCGCACGCCGAGGCCCGCAGTGGGGTTGGCAGCGCCTGCAGGGTTCGCAAAGCCCTGCGCGAGCGCATACAACGGCGCGCCGACCGAGACGGCGGCCGACACGAGCAGCGAGGCAAGTGCGGGGTTGCCCGCCAGCAGCGCCAGCATGTCCCCGGGCCACGCCTGCCCGCCCGCGGCCGCCGCCAGCGGGCCCGCGCGCGCGGTTCCCGCGCCGTCGCCGCACGCGCTGTTGCCGCCCGCCGGCGAGGCGCCACCCGCGGCCGCCGCCGGCTGCGCGCTGGACGGCGCGGCCGCCGGCGCGCAGCCAATTGGCTGCGGCGGGAGCAGGGCAGAGCTGGGGTTTGCCGCCGCCAGCGCAGGGTTGAACAGCGCCGCGGCCGCCAGCGCCTGCAGTGCAGCCGGGTCCAGAAACAGGGCGGGCGGTGCGGCCGCGCCACCGCCGCGGCTGTTGGTAGGGTCTGCAGACCCTGCGGCAGGGCGCGCGGGCGCGCCCGCCAGCAGCGCGGCCAGGTCTAGCGGCGCGGGCGGCCCGGCGCCGGCGCCGGCGCCGGCCGCAGGCGGCGCGCAGCCCGCGCCCGGCCGGCCCGCGGCGCCGTCGCCCGCGCCCGCCGCGCCGCGCGCCGGCCCTGCGTACGGGTGGAAGGCCCCGGCGCCGCCGCCGCCGGCGCCGGCGAGCAGGGCTTCGCTGCAGTCCCGCGGCAGGGCACGCTCCGGCGCGCCCGCGCGCCGGCTGCCGCACGCGTCCGCGGCGGCGGCTGCGGATGGCACGCGCTGCGCGCCGCACGTGCGGGCAGGGGCGGCCGGCGGCGGCGCTGAGGTTTCAGAAGGGATACTGGGCCCCGGCGGCGCGGCGGGCTGCTCGCCGTGCGCCTGCGCGGCCGCGCAGCACAGAGCGTCGCGCAGCCCGCGCCTTTGAAGCAGCTCATCGATGGACACGACGAGGCCGTCGGGCGACAGCGCCGCGCCGCCGCGCGCCTGCGCGCGCGGTCTGGGTCAGGGTCGGCACACACCCTGGCGCTGGGTGAGCAGCACGAGCACGACGCTGCAGTGACGCGTGTGGGGCGCGGGGGGCCGGGGGTTGCGCGCACTTGGCCAAGGTCGTCCAGGGCGCCGGGCGTGCCGCCGCCGCTGCCACCGTCGGGCCCTCTCGGCCCCGCCGCCGGGGCGTTGGCGGCGGCGTTGCGGCCCGTCCCTGGGGCGCCCGGCGACACATACAGCGGCCGCACGAGCTGCTCCAGGACGCTGAGGTCGCCGGCGGCCAGGGCTCGCAGCCCTGCGCTCGCGCCCTGCCGGCACCGGCCGCCCTCGCCGCCGCCGCCGCCGCCGCCGCCGCCGCCGCCGCCGCCGCCGCCGCCGCCGCCGCCGCCGCCGCCGCCGCCGCCGCCGCCGCCGCCGCACGCGGCGCCGTCGCAGCGCGCGCGCTTCGCCACCAGCGGCTGCGGCGAGAACAGCGTGCCGTCCGGG
>JAABUV010003753.1_pt1 | contig 18966 bp, 20 predicted proteins | sample 5559971 | NCBI WGS metagenome assembly JAABUV01 (sample SAMN10711881, study PRJNA513362) | rock metagenome | isolation source: Antarctica rocks | place: Antarctica: Victoria Land, Knobhead nord | collected 2015-12-19
AGCGCGCTCAGGTTGTGGCGGCAGGCGGCCAGGGGTGCCAGGACATCGCTGCCCCGGCTCGCGCACACCACCGGCCGCGTTGCCTCGCCGCCGCCGCACGCGGCGCTGCACGCGCCCGGCTCGCCGATGCGCAGCACGTGCTAGCCGTCCCCGGGCACCCCGGACGCCGCGGGCGCCGTCCCTGCAGAGCGCTGCGCGCCGCGGGCGCTGCCGCGCTGGCCCAGGGGCGCGGGCGCGAGCGCAAAATCGGCCAGCCGGAACACGCGCGCGTGGGCGTCGCGCACGAGCGGCAGCAGCGGCGGGGCATGGCCGGAGCCGCCGGCCCAGGCGGCGACGTCCATGCTCAGGTCGTGGACGCCCGCGGCGCCCGAGGCCGCAGGGAATCCGCCCAGCCCCGTTGTCGGGCGCGGCAGCGCCCCGCCGAGCCCGCCGTACGACCCGCCGTACGACCCGCCGTACGACCCGCCGTACGCGCCAGCGCCTTGGCCGACGCGCCGCGGGCGCCCGTACCCGCCTTGGTAGAGGCTGCCGCCAAGCCCCAGTGCGGCGCTGGCGCCCAGGCCAGAGACCGCGGCCCCGCCGCGGCCGAGAGCGAGCAGGGGCAGGCCGCGAGCCTGCAGCGGGCCGGCCAGAGCGCCTGGCAGCCTGGCTTCGGGGCTGGCGGCGATGGCAGCGCTGGGCGCCGGGCACATGGGTGCCGGGCCGGTGCCCAGGCAGACCAGAGCGCAGTCGCCGGCCTTGACGGCCGCCCACAGCGCTACCTCCATGGTGGTCCTGCGCGGGCGGGGCTGTCCTGTCTTGCGGCGCAAGGTCCGGCTGGGCTCGGTGCGCTGACAGGCTGCTTGGCGCGTGGTGGAGGGCATGAGTGTGCACGCTCACATCGTGTAAGCAGTGCATCGTGTGCGGTTCCCAGGTGTTCTGCAGGAGTGCTACGGCGCGTGCGGCTGCACACTGCGTGCCGGGTTGCAAGCGCGGCCTCCACGCAGGCCAATTGGGAGCTGCGGAGCAGCAGAGCCCTACGGGCGGCGCGCGGGCAGGCGCGCCTGCCGAGGAAGCAGAAGCTTGCGTCCAGGTCAGCGGTGCAGAGCTCCGCAGACGCCGCCGCCTGGTGCTGCGCGCGGGTCAGCCGCCACTGCTGCTGCGCACCGCACGCCCACTCCGCCTGGTGGGCGCAGCCCGCGTCGGGCGCGCAGCGCGAGGCTGGCGACGCAGGGCCGCCAGCGGGCTGCTCAGGTGCGGGCGCAGCAGGCGCCGACAACGCTGTGCTCTGCAGTGGCAAGCCCGGCGCTGCGCGGCCGGCGACCGCTGCGCTTGAGCTCGCGGGCGCCGCAGGCTGCGGCGCACCTGCGCGTGCACACCCCAGGATGCGGCGCTGCAACGGCGCGGTTTGCAACACAGCGTCGGGCTTGTACTTGTGGCCAGACAGCGGCCTGGCACAGCAGCAAAGCGGCGCGCTCCAGGGCAGGTGGGCGGGACCTGCAGGGGCCGCGCTCGCGTGATGCGCGCCATCAACCACTCCGCGCCGCCTGCACCTGGCCTCCTGCCTGTTCTGTATGCAGACCAGATGGCAATGGCCGGCCTGCACGGCTCTCAGCAAGTCGCCACTGACGACGGAGGCGTCACACAACGCCAGATCGCCCGCCAGCTCGGTGCAGGTGGCGTTGGCAAGTGCCGAGTGCAGGCTGTCGTCCAGCCCGCTGCAATCGCCGCACGTCCACTGGCAGGAGCCGGCAGTTGCAGCGTTGACTGCCGGCGGACGGGCGAGCAGGCGCCGCCCGTCCGCAGCCAGATCCCCTCCGCTCAGGCCTGCGGCACCCAGCTCCGCGCCAGTGGCCAGGTCGTCGCCCGACGTGGTGCTGAAGCTCCAGGCTGCCTCAGTGCAGGCGCGGGGCGCCAGTGCTAGCCCCACCAGGCCCAACAAACTAAAAATGAGCGGCGCCATTGGCGTGTCGCAGTGTCACGATTGATAAGGCCGCTACGCTGATACTGGGAGCGACTTGTACTGACTACCGCATCGAGCTAGAGCTGCACCAGGTATGTGACAAGTGAAGATGCGGATACCGTTGCACTGGTGCAGGCTCGCCAGCCCCACTGCGCGCACGAGGCACAGCCTGCCAGCCTGACAGCTACAGGACAGCTATTCCATAATTTGGACGGTCCACAAACCTGGCGGGGCTAGGGCTCCTCCAAGTTGCCCAGTTGTGCTGCTTCGCCTACAGCGTGATAGCAGACAACTCGAAGCTTGCACAGGCACTTAATGTAAGTATTGACGGCCCGCACTGCGTCCACGGTCAGATGTTAGGGCGAAGGATGTGAGAAGCTGTGCGGAGTAGCACAGGCCGACAGCCCCTGCAGCGGCCGGGCTACTGCGCGGGAGTACAGGCGGCGCCATGGCCGACCCGGAGGCCCTGGAGGAGGCGTCCAAGGCGCTCAGCTTTGCAGAGTTCCTGGAGCGTATGAAGGAGCCCGCCGCGGCGGACCTCGTGCGGGGCATAAAGCGGTGCGCGTCCTCTTGTCCGCGTCAGGCCTGCCTCCACGCAAGCGGCTCTGGCGTGAAGTGGGAATGCGGCTGGCGCATCAGCTTCATCAAGGAGTTCGAGGAGCGCAAGCCTGACCCGGATCGCGACAGCGTCCTCGTGCAGGCGCGCGCCAGGGCGCCCGGGGGTGGCCCGGCCGGGGGCGGCCTTGGCCCCAGCCCCGGCACCGCCTGATCACAGCACCTGCCGTGCGGGCGCACTGGTCCGCGCCCTGACCGCGCGCGCGCCCGGCAGAACTTCCTGGCCAACTACGAGGTCGTCTTCCGCCAGCACCCCGTCTGGTCCAGCGCGCCCGCCGCGCACCAGTCGCAGGCTGTGGAGGTGCGCTGCGACGCGCGCGCGCCCTCGGCGCCCCCGGCGCCCCGCGGCTGTGCACGCCGCTCACGCGCTCGCGCACGCAGGGCCTGGAGAAGTATCTGATGACCAAGATCTATCACAAGACGTTCGGCGTGAGCGAGCTGGACCGTGAGCGCGACGAGGCGCTCAGCCTGCGGATGGCCGCGCTCGGCTTCATCCAGCCGACGCACCTGGACATTCCGGACCTGTACACTGACGAGAAGGCGTGGCAGCTGGCCATTAAGGAGCTGCACAAGATAAACAACTACAAGGCGCGGGCGGAGCGCCGGCGCTAGCTCTGTTTTTTTTTTCTTCAAAAGCCGTACTGCTGTGAGAGACGCCAAGGCGCTTGCTTTTGGGGCGCTCAAGCTCAGTATGCGTTCTGGCTCAGCGAAGTGCCTGGGGTGGCAGGCGCCCCGGGACAAGCTGGTGTGCGTCCTGAACTGCTGCCGCGTGATCAACAACCTGCTGCACGCCGCGGTCGCAGCCGGCGAGGCGCGCGGTGCGGCTGCAGCCCTTGATAGTTGCTGCCTCGACAGCTGCGCTGCTCACTGTACTTGTGGACCTGGGACAAGGCGGGACACGAGTGTCTGCCCACCAGCTGCGCGCATGGGCATTCAGCGGGGTCAGGCACAGCGCTGGCGCCCGTCAGCGGGGCCCATGTGCGCAGCTCTTTCCGCTCAGCCAGATGCAAGCGAGCGCGGGAAGGCTCGGCAGGGCACCTGCTTGTGCAGGCATCCGCTTGCACAGGCCTGGGAGGCACGCCAAGCAAGCGGGGCGCATGCGCGGGCGGCAGGCGCGGATGACTTCCTGCCGGTGCTCATCTTCGTGGTCGTGCACGCGGCGCCGCCGCAGCTCGCGTCCAACCTGGAGTACGTGCAGCGCTTCCGCATGCAGTCGCGCATGGCCTCCGAGTCGGCATACTTCTTTACGCAGCTCGTGCGCCGGCCGGTGTAGGGTAGGGTATAGTATAACCTTACTCTGCTTTCACCGGGCTAGCTCCATGCCGTGCGAGCCCTGCGCTGGGCCGCCGACCGCCGCGCGGGGAGCGTGCGCCGCGCAGCCAGGCCTGTTTGCGCGACGCCGCACCTGCCTGGGGCGCCGGGGGTCCGCCAGTGCGTTCGAGGGTGCCGTCGCAGGGCCAGCACCGGGCCGCGCCGTGGTGCGCGCGCTGGGGAGTGAGGGATGCGACCGGGTCGCGGCTGACGGGCAGCCCGCGCCGCGCAGTACTCCGCGGCTTCCTTCATCGAGACGATCAACACCAACTCGCTGACCATGGACGCGGACGAGTTCATCGCGCGCATGGTCAGCGCGGGCGTGCCCGACATGCAGCTCATGCCGCAGCTGGCGACGCAGCGCTCCGCCGCGGCCGCCGCGCCACCCGCCGACGGCCCCGCGGGCGCCGCTGCCGCCGACAGCTCGGCGGGCCCAGCGGCGGCGCTGCCGGCCGCGCCTGCTGCGGCGCCCGGCGCCGCACCGACGGCTGCGGATGCTCCCGCGGCGCCGCTGGCGACGGCGCAGCCGCCCGCCGCCCCTGCGGAGGCTGGGCCGCATGCGGAGCCGGCCGTGGCGGCGCCCGCGGCGTCGGCACCAGCAGCCGTTGCGGATTGGCGCGCGCCTGCTGCTGCTGCAGCGCAGAACGCTTCGGCTGGCGGTGCTCCGCCGTCCCTGCCGCCGTCGTCGCCGGTTGGCCCCGCACCCGCCCAACCACTGGCCCCCTTCGAGTGGTTCATAACGCAAGTACCTGCATCATGTAGATGCTCCAGCATCATGAGGTCGTGGACGCACACAAGCTGCTGGCATCGCATTGGGTCAAGCACAACTTTTACATCCATACATCTTTGGGTGGACCGTCTTTGACCGCGGCTGTGGGTTTTGACAACGATTGACAAGTGTCCTTTGCACACTGATTGGCGAGGCAGGGCCAGTGCAAAAATGTCGGTAACGCGAGGGTGAGAACGTGCAGTCGCACGCCCGCAGGCTCCTTTCCCGGGCGTGGCGGAGCTGGAGCGGGAGGGCGCGGCGGCCGTGGTCGCCCTGGAGGCCGCAGGGCAGCTGCACCGCCGGCACCGCTTTGTGTACGCGGCGGCGCCCGACCTGCGGGTGCGCCGCCGCCCACGCTGGCTCGGGGGGTGCACTGGATTCCCTGCACGCAGGTGCACTGCTAGACCCACCGGCACTGGTGCCTTCGTGGCGGCCACTGCAAGTGCAGACTGGGCTGTGAGCTCTTGGTCCTGTGCGAGCTCGGGGGGGTTGTGAGCAGGCTGGGAGTGCTAGCGTCGGGGCGGCGAGGGGCTGAGAGGCGGGCCCGGCCGCCCGCGCAGGTGGCAGACGTGTCCGCGCTGCTGGCCGCATACAAGGAGCTGGCGCTGCGCTACGAGGCGCTGGCCGGAGCTGTTGCGGCGCGCGCAGGCGCCGGGGACAGGCGCCACGCCGCCGCCGCCGCGCCCGCGGCGGCCGTGCCGGGCGTGCCTCGGGAGGCGGGCAGGGCGGGCGCGGCGGGCGGGGCCGCAGTCGCTGGGGCGGGCGAGGCTGGGGCCGCAGCTGCGCCGCCAGGCGCGGGCGCCGCACCCAGTGCCACGGCGGGCGGGACCGCCACGGCAGCCGCGTGGGTGGGCGAGGCCGGCGCAGCGGCTGCTCAAGCCGACGCAGGCGGCGCGGGTGCTCCAGTCGTCAGTGGCTTCGCCGTGGCGAGCGAGGAGGCTAGCCGCCAGAAAGCCGGGACTGTTGCTGGCGCGAGCGGACGTGCCGACGCAGCGGATGAGGCGGCGGCCGCCAGTGAGGCGCCTGAGGCGAACGGCGACGTCCCTGCCGGCGGCCCGCCGCCGAGCTTTGCCGCCCATCAGGGCGGCAGCAGCGGCGGGGGCGTCATGGGGCCCGAGGCCACCCAGGTGTCTGGAAAGAAGCCGCCGCTGCCCCTGCAGGCCGTGCGGAGGCACGGCGATGCGGCGGGCGCGGCGGCAGAGGCGCATGCGCAGGGATCCCCCACAAAGCCCGGCCTGCCCTCGCCCGCGCTGACGCCCGAGGCGTCGGGCACCGCGGACATGCTCACGAGCCCGTCCGACGCCGGGCCGGGCCTGCCGCCGCTGGCTGCGCTGCTGCCCGGCGAGCCGCGCGCCGAGCCCACCGGTGGCTCCGCGGCCGCAGAGCGGCCGCAGCCCGCGTTGGCCGCCGGTGCTGGGGGCCATGCGGGCGGCGCGCGCGAGGACAGGCCTCCAGAGCAGGGCGGTGCAGGGGATGCGGACAGCCGCGCCGCGCGGACTGGCGCGGACGCGGGCTCGGAGAGGAGGCCCGGCGTGCATGCGCGCGCTGAGGCCACCGCGGCAGCTGCTGGGCGCGGCGACGGCGGCGGTGATGCCGGATCGAGCGCGGGTGACCGCGGCCATGTGGATGGCGACCGCGGGTTCGGCGTGGCCGCAGGCGCATCGCCAGGCCCGGTTACTGACAGGCCCAGCGGGGAGGAGGGGCGCCTGGCTCCGAGCGCGCCCGTGGCAGCCGCGGCGGACCCCGGCCCCGCACCTGCAGGGGAGGCGCAGCCCGCGCAGGCGTCGCAGCCTGGCGCCGGGCGTCAGGAGCCTGCCGCGGCCGAGGGCGGCTGGGAGCCCGCGGCCGCAGCGCCGGCCGACCCCTACGCCGGCTGGCGCCGGCAGCGGGATGCGCAGCTGAGCGGCGCAGACGATGTGCAGGGAGCCGCGCTGCGCACGCCCGCGCCGGCGCGCGCCGGCTCCGACCCGTACGCCGCTTGGCGCGCCGGTACGGCCGCGCAGCTGGCCGGTGTGGAGGGCCCATTGGTGGTGGAGTCAGGGGACCCCGCGCACCTAGGCAGTGGACCAGGGCCGGGGCCTGCTCCCCAGGAGTCACTCATCTGAGTCACTGGTCTGAGGCAGTGCCGCTTGCGTCCGCGCTCCCTCCGCCGCGGGGACGCTGCCGACTTTGGTGAAGCGCTGCATTGCTGGCAGGCGTGGTCTCTTGCTGCGGTGCATGTTGAAGGTTGACAGTGCAGACGCATCAGGCAACAGCGCTTACACGGCCAAAGCAAGCTGTAAAGGAGACCCCAAAACTGTTGTTATGCGAGCCTAGCAGAGCTTCTCATAGGACAGCAAAACGCCCAGGCCGACGAAGCAGCACACAGATCCCACGCCAAGGGATGCGAACTGTCAAGGCATTTTCCTAGCGCAGCGCAGAACCACAACAGGTAGAGAGCAGGTGCTAGCGAGGATGTCACGCATACAGCACAGCGCCTGCTGCAGGCTCAGAAGGCAGTCAGGTCAGAGAAGGGGTCCTTCTTGCCGGGGCGGAAGGAGCCGGAGCGCATGGCGGCCGCTGGCGGCGCGCCTGGCGCCGGCGCCTGCACGGCGACCCACCCCATTAGGCGTGATACACCAGCAAGACCTGCTTGTATGGATTCTGTAGAACACAGAATCTCTTCGACCTTGCCCTTTCTGGGCATTCCGCCTTGCACAAGAGGGGTGATACCCGCGCCTGGAAAAAGCATGCAGGTCACAGCAAGCAGTGCTGCGGCCGGCGCCAAAGCCGCGGACGCCTGACTCACGGCGCGGCAGAACTCGTGCGGGGGCTGCAGTAAGGGCGTGTGCTGCTGGCAGGCCGTGCACGGGTGGGCAGGCCAGTGCAGGGTCGTCCAGCCCGTTTGTCAGCGCCGCAACTCGGCCGCAGGGCCCAGCGGGCGTTTAGAGCCTCCAGCGAGGCGCGCAGCAGGCGCATGGGCGGACCTGCGCGGGCGCGCTGGGCGCCTGCGGCGCGGCCGCCGGCGTGCCCCATGCCGCAAAGCCCGGAGCAGCGGGCGCGGGCGCCGCGCCGTACGCGCCGCCGGGACCGGCGCCCGCTGCGCCGGACCCCGAGGCGCCTCCCAGCGCTGAGCCGAAGCCAAAGCCGCCGGCCGGCGCCGCGCCGGCCCCGGACGAGGCCCCTAGCGCGCCGAAGCCAAAGTGGTCCGCCGCGCCAGCATGCGCGTGCGCATGCGCGGGCGCGGCTGGGCCGGGCGCCGTGCCGGGCCCCGCGCCCTGGCCCAGCAGCCCCGGCCCGGCGCTGATTATGTCTTCCGGCAGCGCGCCGGCGGGCCGCGCTGCTGCGGCCGGCGCGTGCGCGCCGGCCGCGGCAAACGGGTCGCCGCCCGCCGGTGGTGCAAATGGGTCGCTCGCCTGCGGGCGCCGCGGCGTGCCCGCTCGTCATCAGACCCAGGCGCGCACAGTTTCGAGCAGCCCCCAGAATGGTGGGGGCTGTGGCGCCCGCTGCATCCAGCCAGGGGTGGTCCCGCAGCCCGCCAGGGTTGCAGGGAATGCGCTGGCGTGAGCAAAGCTGCGCAGCAGGCACCCCAGCCGGCCTCAAGCGGTGTGCCAGGACATGCTCACGCAGTGCGCAGGAGGCTGCATGCCGGCGCCCGGCGCAGTGGCGGGATGGCCGCATCAGTCCTGTCACTCGCGGCGTGTCAGGAAATGCATGTGCGTGGCACCCGCAAGCGCACCGCTGGAGCTGCGCGCGCCGGCCCCGCAGCCAGAGCCTCGAATGGGTCCGCCATGGGCGCCGGCGCTGCCGCCGGCGCGTCCGCATGCGCCGCTGCCCCGGGCGCGGCAAAGGACGACCAGTCGTCGGCGGGTGCGGCGGCGCCCGCTGGCGCGCCCGCAAACGCATCCCAAGCAGCGCCGCCACCGCCGCCTGCGCACGCGCACGCGAGCCGCCTCATCGCTGTGCGGAGCTGCAGCACATGCGCGCGAAACGCAGCACGGCCGGGCGCGCTCCGGCGCGCTTAGCGGTACGTGGCGCAGCACCGTTGCGCCTTGGTTTATGCACAGCCACAATGGCTACGGCATGGACAGTGCAGACGACGGCATGGGACGGGGGCGCACGGCTGCCGGCTGCGCCCGTTGGCGCTGCCGCCGCCGCGGCCGGGCTGTCCAAGCCGCCCAGCAGGTCCAGCACGGACGCCGGCGCGGCGGCGGCCGGTGCGGCACCGCGGCCGGCGCCCGAGCCCGGCGCTGCCGGGGCGGCCGGCGCGGCCGCGGCGCGCGGCGCGACCGCCGGCAGCGTGCCCAGCGACGCCGCGATGGTGGGGTCCACCTTGATATCGGACAGCTTCTTGGGGCCGCGCCCGCCGTCGGCCGCCGCGCCCTGCGCGCCGCGGCCGCGCTAGGCGCACCACGCGGGTCGGCTGCACACGGACGCGGCTACGCGAACGGCATGTTGCGCTCAGCGGCATGCCAGCCCCACGCAGCCCGGTTGGCTCGGCTGGGAGCGACTGCTGCCTGCTGGCGCCCGCTGCCTGGTGCTGCACCCCATGTGCCACCAGCCCGGATCAGGCGTCCCTGCGGCACCCGTCTCGCTCTGCCGGTCCCCTACGAAACCCTCAGAAGTGATGCACGGGGAAGGCAGCGGCGGGGATGAAGCACCTCGGGTGCTGCGGCGCGGCCGGGCTTGGGCGCCGCGGCGCCGCCGGGCGCGCGGGGCACGGGCGGGATGGCGCCCAGGTCGCGCGCCGCGCCGTCGTTCAGCTCGCCCGCCGCCTTCAGGGCCGCGATGCGGTCGCGCGTGGCCTGCTTCGGGTCCTGCGCAGCAGCGCACAGAGAGCTCAGGCTCCGCACATGCGGCTTCGCCTCCACAGCGGCAGGGCGGGTAATGTGGCGCACCGAGCAGGCGAGCATGCAAGGGGGGCTCTGCCGGGTCCAGTGCGCGCCCCACCTTGTCATATGCAAGCTCCTCGTCCATGTCGTCATCATGGTCGTCGTGGTGCCCAGCGCTGCCGCCCCACCGCGCGCCGCTGCTGCCGCCGCCACCGCCGCCGCCGGAGCGCGCGCCGCCGCCCAGCCCGCCGCCGCCCAGCCCGCCGCCGCCCAGCCCGCCGCCGCCGGCGGACAGGCCGCCGCCGAAGCCGCCGGAGCTGCCCGCCTTGCCGCCGAAGCCGAAGCGCGCCTCGTCCGACGACACGCCCGTGTACTTCTTCTCGTTCGCCTTGGCCTGCGCGGGGCGCGGCGCGGCGTCGGGGCGCCGGCGCGCCATGCGCGCCCGGGCCTCACGCGCTGCGCAGGCGCGGCGGCGGTGCAGCGGCGGCCATGGCCTTCCGCGCCCCTGCCCCGCGTGGCAGCGCAGCTCCAGCTCCGCACGCGACCTCGTCCAGCACCGCACGCCCTCGTGGCACGCTCGGGGGCGGGCGCGCGCGCGCCTTCTGGCGCTCGGCGCGGATGCGGTCGCCGTCGGTGACGAGGCCGGCGAGCTCCTTGGCGCGCTGGCGCACGTTGAGGCCCCAGTCGCGCCCGTTGGCGTCCTTGTGCTGGAAGCTGGTCAGCTTCTCGACCACGCCCACGTTGCCCACCAGCTCCTCGACCACCTGTGCGCGCGCGCGCGGCCGCGGTGGGCCCGCGGCCCTCGCGCGCCCGGCCTCCTTCCCAGGCCGACAGGCCGCGACTCGGCTTGGCCGCGTTTGCACCTGCGGCTGCGCCCGCAGCTCGCGTGCAGCATGTCGCGGCTGTCCTGGAGCAAGCGTGGAGGACGGTTGCGCTGCCCGCTGACACCGCTGCTCCGCAGCGCGCAGGCGCGCCCAACACGCGGCCGACCAGGCGCGCGCCTTTTGCGGGCCGTGCTTGGCCATGTACTCAAGCAGCAGCAGGCTCTTGTACACGTGGCGCCAGTCCTCGCCCTGATCCTGCAGCCGGCGCGCTAGCACGCCCATAATCTGGCGGTAGTTCTCGATGTCGTACGCCGCGCGGGTGATCTCTGCGAGTGGGAGCGCACGTCTCACGCCGCGCGGCGTTCCCGCCCCACGCCGCAGCGCCGCAAGCACGGTCTTGCGCAGAAGTTCTCACAGGCGCTCGCAGCGCAAACCCAAGCGCAGCGCAGGAGCCAACATGAGCGGACGGGTAAGCGGCGCCCCCCCATCCGCGCCTGCCATCACGGTGCCGTGCGGACCCCAGGGGTCGTTGTTCGTTGCGTCCTCCACCTTGACCTCAATCTCGCTCAGGTTCAGCGCCATCTGTTTCACCTTGTTGCCGATGCCCTTGAGGTATGTGAGCGCCTCTGATGCGCCCGAGCTCTGAATGGCCTTTGTAATCGACTCCATGGAGCCTGATTATCTTTGCGCTTCGTGGTGGAAGCGACGCGCACTGCAGCTTCTCAAGGTGCGGCCCCTGAATTGTGCACGGCGCTCAAGAGTACGCAGGGGAACGTTGCCTGTCAGCTCCAAGCAAAGGCAACCTTGCAAGGTCTGTTGGAGGGTTTTACTGACTGTGAGAGGATGTTCAGCCTGTGCACATGGGAGGAGTTGTTGGCTGGTAAACGTCTGCAATACATTCATAGTGGCATTCATAGTTGCCATATGCCTTTGAACACGCTAGTATCATATTTGCACACGTTGCTGCGCGCAGGCTGCGGTGCGCAGCTTACAGCGGGGCCATGAGCTATATATACGTAATGAAGCAGGGCACGCAACCTTCTCGCTCAAAGCAGCCCTTATTGGAGTCGTCCAGCTGTTCATGAACTGATCAATGACATGCCTCAGCCCAGTTTCATGCGGCCGCATTGCCATGAAACGCACATTACGCATCCACACCTACACTAGCAGTTCCATGCAGGCATGCTTGCACAGCGCCTGATCAACCAGCATCTTTCAACATTACATCCTGATCGCCGTGGCAACCATGGCAAGGCCGTAGCCACGTGCAAACTGTTGCGCCATCTCGGCAGCCTTGGGCGGGATCTCGTACTTGTCCTCGCTGATGTTCTCCAGGCGCCACCCAGCCTCCCTGTCACGTGGGCGCCATGTTGTTGTGCGCCTCTTCCAGCTCGCATGTGCATGCTCATCACTCAACGCACTCACTGTGGCGCTGCTAAGCCCCAAAAGCTCGCCGTGCGCATGCATGCTCATTACCATGGCCGCACATCATGGGATGCATGCCTCTTCGCAGACCATGGCGGAGCATGGCAGAGGCCGATGGCAAGCCACCGTCTCTGCACTTCTTTACACACACAACCATCCCCTCACTGATAACAAGGCAACCATCCCCTGACAAACAGGCAAGGACCTACAATCGTCGTGCAGACAGACAGCGGAACATCAAGCAGGCGTCGTCACGGCACCGAGGGGGCGACCCCTGTCGGCCGTGCAGTCCGCGAGGGCGCCGTCAAGCATGCCTACCCCTGACATGCGCAAACGCCCTGCATCGTTGACAGCCCGGCGTGGGGAGCGCACTCGCGCAGGCTGTGCCGCAGGTCCGCCTCGCTGATCCGCCGCGGGCCGACCCAGCCCTCGGCCGGGTTGGCGTCGCTCATGGCCGCCAGCACCAGCCTGCCCCCCGGCACCATCTGCGCGCGCCCCGGTCCCGCTCAGCACAGCTGGTCGCTGAGGCGCCCGGCCATGTGCGCACCATCGGGCTCATGCAGCGCCAAACGGGCGCCGGGGCTGTAACACAGGACGGTGCAAGTGCGCTGCTTGTCGCGCATCACTTGCGGTACCAGCTCTGAGACGCACAGGCAAGACAGGCTGTGGGATGGACCACATGCAGGAGTGAGCCCTGTTGCTGCAGGCAGGCAGCGTGGGAGACAGGCAACCCAGCGAGCCTCCATGGTCTCTCAGGCAAGCGCCGGGCAGGCGCGCCTGCTTGTGCAGCGCGGCGAGGTACTTCTCGTTGGTGGCGTCGTCCAGGCAGTGGTAGAGCGCGCTGTCCAGCGCGGAGGCAAACTTGCGCTCGCCGAACACGGCGGGCAGCTCGGTGACAGACCCGGCCTTGAAGTCCACCTTCTCGGCCGCCGGGTTGCCTGCAGCGCGCGCGCGCGTCGGCAGGGCCGCCGTGCTGCGGGGAGGGGAACAGGGGCACGCGCAGGCCGCCCCGTAGCTGCCCCATGTGCGAATTATGGCCAGGACCGCCATCCTCACAGCCGGCTCGCGGCTGAGCGCTCCGCTGCAGCAGCCACTCGCCTTGCGCCGCATGCCCAGCGCTGCGACACGATCATTGCATCATGCTGCGGCGTGCGAGGCGGGCGCGCCGGCAGCATCGCGGCGGCGCTCCGCCTCGGCGATGGCCTCGGGCGAGAGGTCGACGCCGGTGGCCTCCATGCCCTTGCTGCCGAAGAAGATGGTGTTTGTGCCGTACCCGCAGCCCACGTCGAGCACCTGCGCCCCGTGCAGCGATCAGACTCTGCCAGACTCTGCCAGGTCTTTCAACAGCATTCAACACCTGCATTTGCGCAGCCAGTGCTTCACAGCGTGCCTGCCAAGACCAGGAGCACAGGCTAAAAGCGGAGACTCTTCTTTGAAGCAAGCGCATGTGCATACAACGGCTGCAGAGCACTGCAGCTGAACAACAGCCACAGCTGACCTTGTTGGCAGTGGAGGAGAAGGGAACTCACCGGCTCTGTGAACAGGCCCGCCTCGAACGCCTTCACGACCAGCGCCTGCTCCTTGCCGGTGTCCCAGGGCACCTGCGGGGGCGCTGGACTCAGCACGGGTGTGACCCGGCACGGCAGCCGACAGCGCAGCCAACAGGGCAGCAGCGCAGCAGCACAGCAGCACAGCAAAGCCGAGGAGGTTGCGCGCAGCTGGGTGCCGAGCTCGGCGGGCCGCGCACCAGCGTGCTCTCCGACTTATAGAGATTCAGGAACCAGTCTGGAGTCATATCGTCTTGGCCGTTGGGCAGGTCCGGGAACTCGGTGCGCTCCTTGGTGCTGGAGGCCTGTCCGGGCCCTGGGCGGGGCAGCGCTGCTGTGAGCGCCCTCACGCGAACGCAGCGCAGCTCAAGCCAGCTGGTTTCTTGCCGGCCTGCACCTGAGCATGCAGAGAACAACAGAGGCGCTGCACCTGTATGCTAGAGGCTTGCTTGCAACACAGACAGTAGATCGCCGTGAGCGCACTTACGTAAGCACAGTCGCAGCAGCTGACTGACGCCTGTCCTTACCACGCTTTCGCTGTCTGAAGGAACACCAAGCTCTGTCTAGGACATAGAGGCACAGAGGGGGCAATGGCATGACAAAGGGATCACCCCACCGGCGACTACTCACCCGCCCGCACGAGCGTCGGGCGCTGCACACAGCGCTGCGGGGCGAGCATCGCCAGCCTTTGCGGGCCTGGGACGGGCGCAAGCGCGCGTGCGCCTATCGATGCCTTCTGACCAGGGAGGGCGGTATGCATGCTGATTGGATGCCTGCGCCTGCTCAACTGTGGAAGAGGTGAGTTCTGAATGTGTCGACTCTAGACTTGCTCTTCGAATGCGAGTTGAGACTTACGCGCGGCCTGACGTATAAGTTGTTGTACAACAACATATATTTTATTTGTACGTACAAACCACGCAGACCCTTGTGTCTTCACGCAATTGCCCTTGCAAGGCACGTGCGCGAGCATTGCATGTTTTGTAGCGGGCGTGCGCTTACATGGAATTTGCTCTGCAGGATGTGATGATGGGTGGTTGGCAGGGTCCACCTGACCCAGGCTCTGCTCATTAGGCGAGCTCTAGCTCACACCGCCCTTGTTTATCTCAGCGCTGCCCCACAGCACAGCGGCCCCCGCACGCGCGCACGCGCAGCAGCGCCCGCGGCTGGCCCGCGGCCGCTCCGACGAACCACCTTCGGCCGGAAGCGGTACGTTACCGACGCCGACAGCGTCAGCGACTCGGTGTAGTGCGCCCAGCGCGGCGGGAAGCACAGCACGTCGCCCGGCTCGAGCGCCGCCTCCAGCACGCGCGCGGCCGCGAAGCGAGGGTTGGCCGCCAGGTCGGCGCCGCGCGCGGGGCACACACGCGCGCGCCGGCGCAGCATGTGCCAGCTGGGGTACAGCCGCAGGTCGCCCAGCGCGTCAGGCTCCCACAGCAGGACCCGCTTGCGCCCGCGCACCTGCGCCGCGGCCGTGAGCGCCGCAGCTGCGAACTGGGACGCCGGCGCGCTGCGCGCTGTGTGCTGCGCATCGCGCAATGACTGGTCCCGCTCATACCTGAGCACAGCATGCGCCTGCGGCGCGTGGCATGCACATGCGCGCCCCACACATTCGCCGCGGCCGGCAAATCAGGACGCGGGGGGCATCACAGTGTCCGTCACTCGGAGCTGCCCGCGCGGCGGGCGGGCGGCCCGGGGGACGGGCAGGGGCCTGCGGACATGCTGCCCACCTGCGTCAGGAAGGAGGTGGCGGCGTCGTAGTGCAGCGGCGAGACGGTGCCCTGGCAGGACAGCCACAGGCGGGGCACCTGCCGCCGCGCGGCAGCGCCCAGCCGCTCAGCCTCGCGCAGCTGCACCCTCGGTGCGCGGCTGGGCCGCGGTGCCACGTAGCAGAGCTTGCAAGGGGAGGTGGCTCACCTGGCTCACAATTAGGCCTTCTGAGCCGTCCTCGCCTGCATGCCAGCACCCGCGGCCTCTTGATACCATCACTCACAGACTGCACGCGGCTAAGCAGGGCCGCTCACATTTGGCATACACATGTAGGGACGCTGTCAAAAGGCAACAGAGTGGGTAGCGTAAGGCCCTGCACAACACGGTGAAGGAGAGCGGTGGCTCACAGGTGGAGGCCCTCACAAGGGACGGGCAGACGCCTGCCTGTACACCGGGGCCCGCTGCTGCTTTCCAGGGCTGCCCCGCTGCCGCCGCCCGGCCACAGCTGGGCCCCCCCGCGCGCCTGGCTGCTCCACAGAGCTGAACGGCGGCCCGGCCAGGTCCACGTCCGGCAGCAGCGCCGGCCACAGCGGCGTCTGCAGGTAGCAGAACTCGCGCGGCGCGGCGCGGTACACCAGCGGCGGCAGGCGGCCGCACAGGCGCGCCGCAAACTCGGCCAGCGGCATGCCGGCGGCCAGCAGGGACGGCGCCGCGGCCGCCGGCCGGAACGTAAGGAACAGCGGCAGCAGCTTCGGCTCCACGAACGTGACGCGCGGGGTCGGCGAGAGACGCACGGCCACCCTGCGGGACCGGCGGTCCTCACCCTGGCGTCACCGCGGACTGGCAGCGCAAGCACGCGACAAGCAGGCAGAATGCAGCCCTGCGTCCCACCTCTGGCAGCCATGCTGTGCGGCCAGCCATTGGAGCGACCACTTGCCGACCGCCGGCCAGCTCCCTGCCACTCCCTTTATCAGCAGCGGCTCGCTCCCCGCGCCAGCCGCGTGCGCCCGCAGCAGACGGCACGCCTGCGCCTGTTCCTCCTGGTTCGTCCATGCGAACGTGCGCACGGAGCCGGAGATCCTGTCGCGAGGCGGAGGACGTAGGTGTGCAGTGGGCGGCGGCACGGTGACGTGTCGGCACTGAGCCACAGGCGTCGCACCCTTTCAGGACTTGCGGGAGCTCCGCACGCACGGCGCACTCATCTAGCGCCCTCCCTGCGGCCAGGGCTGCGCCTTGTTCGGAAGTGTGCGGAAGTGTGCCGAGACAGCCAGGGCAACCACTCACCGGCTACAGCCAGGGCTGATTATCCCAGACAGCACAGTGGCCCTGTGTTGGAGCTGCTCTGACCATGTAGCTTGTTCAGCTACTTCTTTTTGCATGCAACAAATGTCAACGTGCAGTGCTTATTCTATGACAGCTTACGTCTTCCCAGGGGGCATGGGACAGGCACTGCACCTCTGCACCTTGATGGTGGACACGGAAGTGATCGATGGGCATGCACAGCATCTCAAAACTGGCTAGGCCTTTCAGCATTCTTCCTTCTAACGCGCTTCATGCTTCCCGCTTCCTCTACATGCAGAAAATGTACTGATGGCTATTTGACAACCCGGCAGCACTCCTGTGCGGAGTGCGGCGACATGCTTTATCTCTTGAAAGCTTCTGGTATCCTTATATTTGAGAGCATCCAGCAACACAGCGACTTCTGCTCGAAAGTGCCACGCCTGGCTGCTGCACGCCTGGCTGCTGAGCGCGCTGAGGCACCTCAGCGCAACAGTCGGCCTCAACCCCGGCGCTGCAAAGGCCATCTAACCTGCCCCCGGCGCCGGCCGCACGGCGCTCGCGCCCCCTCTCACCCTCCCTCCTCGCTCGCTCTCACTGGCTGGGCAAGGCGCCCGAGCGGCCGTCCTAGCAGCAGCCGCTGGGCGCCTGCTTGCGGCGCGCGGCGCGCTGGCCCGCCTCGGGCAGGCGCACCGCGCGGCCGCCGCCGCCGCGCGGCGTGCCGGGCCCCGCAAAGAAACCCTCCGGCGGCCGCGCCTCCTCCGCGCCCAGGCCCGCGCTCAGGTCCTCCGCAAGCGCCTGGAACAGCGCCGCGACGCCGCGGCCATGCCGTGCCGACGTCGCAAACACCTGCGCGCGGCGCCTGCCGCCTTCGACACGGCATCGCCGCGGCTGCCTGCCTCACTGGTGTGTCTTCCGACACCACTTGCTGCGCTCCCGGCCGAAATAACCAAGCACATGCATGTGGATGCGTATGACCTGAGACAGACAACATCCCCGCCGCTGTGATGCCAGGACATTGGCAGCACCTCGAGCAGGGCACTGCGCAAATTTATGGGAGTGCAGCGCTGACGGCGCGCCTTGGCCGGCCCGTGCCGCGGCAGCGCGACGCTCTTCGCAAAGTTCGCGACGTCATCGTCGCTCACCTCGCGCCGCAGGCCGCCATGCGAGGCCAGCGACGTCGAGGACGCAGAGTGCTTTGATGCTGCTGAGTTCCCACCTGCCAGACGGCGGAGCATCACTACGTGAGCAAGATTCAAACTCCTTGTTAATGCAGCGTTTTTGGTTAACACGGCCTCGTGTCATGCCCTGCGCCTGGCATGCACACCCTGTGGCCTCGAGTGCAGGCTTGAGGGCATCAACCGACGCTGCTAAGGGCAGAGCCCATGACCGAAGGGTGCCATGAAAGCCACTGCAGAGACATGATCGAGCATGCATTCGGTTGCGTGGCTGGTCACTCGAGCGATACAAGCACAGCAAGCTCGTGCGGGACGAGCGCAGCCGTGGCCCAGCACCTGCCAGCAGTGCAGGCGCAGCCACAGTCAATCACAGCACGGGGGCGGCAAGCCCTCTCTGCGCACCGGCAGAGTCATCAGAGCCAGAGGCGGCCGCGTCCGGCAGGCCCAACGCCGGCGGGTCCTCCAGCAGGTCGCACTTTGTCATGGCCAGGTACACGCGGCACTCGGGCTGCGCAGGGGCGCGGCGCCGCTTGACACCCCCCGCCCCTGCCTGCACGGGCCGCCCTGCGCGCCACGCCGGGCGGGGGCGCACCTGCGTATCTCGCAGCTCCCTGACCCAGAACTTGGCTTTCTCAAAGCTGAGGCGGTCTGCCGGGTTGAAGCACACGATGGCCGCGCGCGCTCCGTTGTAGTACCTGCGGGCAGCAGCGGCTGGGCTGCCCGTCGAGCTGCCCGGCAACAGCCAGACAAGCAGCAGCAGGGTGGCCTGGTTCTGTGGGCAGGTGAACTTAGAAGCGGTGTACAGGCCTTGGCGAGAGCTGTATAGCAGGGCCACGCAGGCGGCACGGTGCAGCTCGTGGGCACGCACATACGACTCAGGCTCTCAAAGCGCTCCGCGCCAGCTGTGTCCCAGACGCCGAGCGACACCACCCGCCCGCTGCTGACCTTCAGCTGCTCTTGGGAGCAGCTCAGTTGGGGACAGCACAGAGCTCTCTGTGGTCAGACTGTCTGCAGGGCACTGGCCCCCTCATCGGCACCCGCAGGAGCGCAACGGTGCAGGCCGCGGCACCTTTTTTGCAGCAAACGCAGCGCCGATGGTGTTCTTCTGTGTGGCCATGAAGGCACCACTGATGAAGCGGTCGATCAAGCAGCTCTTGCCTGTTGCAAGCAGACAGGCGGTCTGGTGCTGTGGCCTGCTTCGCTCACAAGCCGCACACGCAGCAGAGAGCAGCTCGCACCGACGCTCTGCTGCCCCAGGAGCACCACCTTGACATCGACACGCGCCATGTACTAGCACTGCAGCCCCCCTCTCTTTCCGCCCATCGCCTGCTCCCACAGGACGCAACTCACAGCCTATGAAGTATTCTGAGTAGATGAGGTGGCTTTCCTTCCCTATCTCTCCGCAAGAATTATCGTTGCTGTGCTGGTACACAGCTGCTTGGCCAAGCCATGGCCAAAGTCCCCAGGTAGGCCACCGGGTGGCTGTCCGACTCGACTTGAAGATAGGCTTGGCTCACCGCGCTCTTCACCTGTCCTGACGCTTTGGCTGCAGCAGGTCA
>JAABUV010003755.1_pt1 | contig 18962 bp, 15 predicted proteins | sample 5559971 | NCBI WGS metagenome assembly JAABUV01 (sample SAMN10711881, study PRJNA513362) | rock metagenome | isolation source: Antarctica rocks | place: Antarctica: Victoria Land, Knobhead nord | collected 2015-12-19
GCAGATTGCCCCCGTGGGGGGCGATGCAGGCAAAGACGATGGACATCGGCGTGGGATACTTTACACGGAGCCGCGCGCCCCACCTTCAGAAAGGAGAGGGTTGAAAGATGGGCAGGGCCTGCTCTAGAACCGATACCCCGCCGTCAGGTTCAGGCCGCTCAGGTCGAAGCTCTGAATCTTGGGGACGAACAGGTAGCGCGCCTCCAGAAAGCCGCTGTCGCCGAAGTTCTCGCCGATCAGGACGCTGACGCCCCCCGACGTGCGGATGCCCGAGTGGACGTTGTAGAGGCCCGAGCGCAGGTCCGCGAAATAAACGTCGGCGGCCGCGCCCACATAGGCGGTGTTCGCGCCGCTCTGGCTGATCCCGGTGCGATAGGCGACGCCGACGGGGGCAAGGAAGGCGTGGTTGCCGTTGCGGGACTGGTACAGGATTTGCAGGTCGAAGCTGGTCTGGCCTTTCGGCGTGACGCGCCCGATGTCGCCCAGCCCCAGCCCCAGGCTCAGCCAAGAACTGCCGAACTCGGAGCGCGCTTTGCTGGACGTCGGCAGGTACAGGCCGAACTCCGGCCCGATGCGGAACCTGCTCCTCTTCTTCTCGGCGGGCGGCGGCGGGGTGCCGGGTGCGGGGGACGACGGGGAGGCGGTCGCGAGCGGCGGGAGCGCGGGCGGCGTGGCCTCCACGGCGGCGGGCGGTGCGGGGGGCGTGTCGGCAGGCGCGGGCGCAACGGCGGGCGGCGCGGGCGGCGCGTCAGCCGGGTTCTGGGCGTGGGCCGCAGGCAGCGCGAGCGCCAGCAGCAGCGCGGCGAGGAGCGTTTTGGTCGGTCGTGTCGTCATGGGAAGCGTGTTCTCCTGGGGTCGTGCGGTCGTCCACGGGCACGGATTGCAGACGCTCGCGCGTATTCTCGGGCGTGATCGCCGGCAGTATTGCGCGGCGGGCCTGGGAATTCCTGCACGAAATACGCGCCCAGGCAGGGAATCTCCGCGCGCCCGCCGAATTGACCGCCATGCACACCCAAATGCGCGCCCGCGCCGCCCGCTCCCTGTCGGTGTCTCTTTGGCTGGTCCCCGCCCTGCTGGCCGGTCCGCTGACGCCCGCGCGCGCCGAATCGCCCGCGCGTCGGGCCGCCGACTTCGGCTCCGGCAGCGGCAACATCCTCTACCTCGCCCTGGGCGTCGGCCTGCCGCTGCTCTCGGACGGGCATGACGGACGCAACCACGCGCTGCGCGCCGCCGATGCGCTGGGCACCAGCGTCCTGCTGACCGAGGGCCTGAAGGCCCTGGTCCGCGAGAAGCGGCCCGACTCCAACGCCCACGACAGCTTCCCCAGCGGCCACGCCACGGCCGCCTTCGCGGTGGCAACGGTGGAAAGCAGCCTGCACCCCCGCGAGGCCGGGCTGTGGTACTTGGGCGCGGCCCTGATTTCCTACTCCCGGATTCGCCTGCACCGGCACACGGCGGCCGACGTCCTGGTGGGCGCGGGCATCGGCGCGGGCATCGCCCGCCTGGAGCTGGCCCAGCCGCGCGGCCTGATTCTGTCGCCGTTCATCACCCCGGACGAGAGTGGCGGCGGCCTTACCCTGTCCAGCAGCCTGTGACACACGGACGGGAGCGGTTTCTGTGCTCTCCGGCTTGGGTATGTTGACGGGTACGGGAAGAAACACCATGCAGGCAGCACAGACACCACTCGACCGCCTCCTAGGGCACTACCGAATCCTCTGGGAGATCGGGCGCGGCGGCATGTCCGTGGTCTACGAGGCCATCGACAGCCGCTTCGGGAGGCACGTGGCGATCAAGGTGCTTTCGGTCCCGCCGAACCTATCCCCTGAGCTGCGCGACGCCATGATCGCGCGCCTGAAGCGTGAGGCGCGGGCGGTGGCGCGGCTGTCCCACCCCAACGTCGTCGCTATCTTCGACATCGGCGAGGACAGCGGCCAGCACTTCCTGGTCATGGAGCACCTGGATGGCGTGACCCTGCGGGAGCGCCTGGCGGACGGCCCGCTCGCGCCCGCCGCCATGCTGCCCATCCTGGAGCAGGTCGCGGCGGGGCTGGACTCCGTCCACGCCGCGGGCATCGTCCACCGCGACATCAAGCCGTCCAACGTCATGCTCCTGCCGGGCGGGACCGTCAAGCTGATGGACTTCGGCGTGGCCCGGCAGACCGAGGACACCCTGGTGACGCAGGCGGGGATGATCGTCGGCTCGCCCGCCTACATGGCCCCGGAGCAGATCCAGGGCGACGACTCGCGCGCCGCCTCCGACCTCTGGGCCTTGGGCGTGATTCTGTACGAGATGCTGACGGGCCGCCCGCCGTTTACCGGCGGTAACATCCCCCAGACCATGTACAAGATCACCCACGACCCCGCGCCGATGCCGCCCGCCGTCACGCCCGCCGTGCGGCGCTTCCTGGGCCGGGCGCTGGACAAAAATCCCGACCGCCGCTTCCGGTCGGCCCGCGCGCTGGTGGACGCCTTCCGCGCCGCCTTGCCCCCGCCGTCGCCCGCCCCCGCCGTCGCCGCGAGTGCGACCGAGGCCACGCAGGTGATCGGGAAACCCCCGCCCGTCGCCCCGCGCCCGCGCGCGCGCCGGTCCCTCTCGAGTCCGCGCGCCCTGCTCCCGCTGGTCCTGGTGACCGTCCTGCTGCTGGCGGCGGGTTTGACGTTTCTGATCCGGGGCCGACACCGCCTGCCACCCGTCATCCCTGCACACAGGACGGCCGCGGGCAGGCCTGCGAAGCCGACGGTTCGCGTCGCCTCTTCCCGGCAGGTACATCAGGGCTGGCCGGTTGCGGTCGCGTCGCACCCAGTTGTCACGCCCGCACCCCTGCTCCCGCACCACCCTATCCGCCGGCACCGCCCGGCGAAAGCTCCGCACGTGGCGCGCGCCGCTCGTCCGGCGCGCGTCTCGTCGGTGCGTCCGCCGCGCCGGCTATACCACGCGCGCCCGCCGGTTCCAGCCGCCACGGCTTCGCGAGCGCCTTCACGCCCGCCGGTCCGCTTGCAGCATCGGCGGATCGCCGCGGCACCCCTAAAAGTTCATGCGCGCCCACGCCGGAGGCGCCTGCCGCCGCCCGCCGTCGCTGCCCCCGTCACCGCGCCGCTGGCCGCGTCCGCTCAGACAGGCGGGGGAGGCCCCAACATGCTCGGCACCTGGCACGGCAGCCACTCGCACCACCCCGCGACACTGGTGGTCACGGGCCGCCGGGGGGACACGTTCACCGGCGTGATGAGTGTGCGGACCCCAGACGCCCACGTCCACATCGCCGTCACCGGGCACGTCTCGCCCCGGACCGGCGCGGTGTCCATGCGCGAGACCCGCGTTCTGTCCGCCACGGCCCCCCGCGCCTGGGACCTGGGCAGCGAGTCGGGCCACGTCTCAGGCAAGGGCAAGATCACCGGGACGGGGACCGACATCAAAGGCCGCTCCGGCTCGTGGAACTTCTCCCGCTGAAGCTACGGCCGCTTGCGCCCTGCGCCCGCAGACGGCAGGCGAAAGACCGACGGCGGCAGGGACCTGTTCAGCACCCATCCCGTGTAATCGGTGCGCATGACCTCGCTTGCCCTGCCAGGTCATAAACGTCACCGACCGCGTCAGCAAGTGTGTCTTCGGATCGAACCAGAACTCACTGTGGATTTCCCCAAAAATGCGCGTGGCGAGCAGTATCTTTTTCCCATCCCGAACGGCTGGCAACGCGGACACCGGCCCCGGCGCGTTGTTCAGCAGCCCCATCATTGGGAAAGGCCACTCAGAAGTGGCTGTCGGCTGCGAACGCAGAGACCCGAACCGCTTGCCGGCGTAGCTGACCATTGTCTGACCGTCAGAGACCGTATAAGAGATCGGCTTGGAAGGATCGTTTTCTTTCCAACTGACCCAGAACCTGTCTGGGCGCTCGATGCGGAAAGTCATCGTCCCCGCCCGGCGGAGCGGGCCGGGCGTGGGGCCGTTCCCCGCCTCCCACACGGTTTCCGTGACCTGGATGGTCTTGGCCGTCCCGAGCGGCGGGGTGAAGGCGACTGCCGCTTCCATCGGGGCGGCAGAGACGGGGAGGCCGCACAGCCAGGACAAGGCGATGACTCCGGCAAAAAGGAGCGGCTTGGGAAAAAGCAAACAATCGGCCATATTCTTTTCTATCGCCTCCACCCCGGCGGGGCGTCTGCCCCACACCAAACCAGCCCTACATTGGGGCGACTCTGTCTACGTGGACCATGCCGCTGGTGCGCCCGATGCGGTAGGTGACGCGCACCTGCTGATGGTATTTGGGCTGCCAGGGGTCGCCGTCCGGCAGGGCGTAAAAGCTCTCGCGGTGGTCGAAGGCGACGTTGACGGCGTTGAACAGGCCGTGGCCGCCGCCGTCGGTGGGCGAGATCTGGCACACGGTCACGATCCCCGGCGCGGTGAGGGCCGGGACGTTCGCAAAGTCGGCCTGCGCGCGCCCGCGCAGCCAGGCGGGCAGGACGGCGAGCAGGCCGATCAGCAGCAGCGCGCAGCCGCCGATGGCAAGAACGGCTTTGGCGTCGAGCTGCAAGAACCGCCGCCAGTCTACAGGGTCGAGGTCAGACGTTTCATCGTGCATGGCGTTTTCTGACTTTCATTCTCCGACTTTTAAGGGCAGTTCAGACAGAAGAAAGCGGCCCAGGCTTTCACCCAGACCGCTTCCCTGCGAGACACCGAACGCTGAACGGAGCGTGAGAGATTCGAACTCTCGCGAGAGCATACACCCTCCTACAGGTTTAGCAAACCCGCCTCTTCAGCCAGCTTGAGTAACGCTCCCCGTGCCGTCCCGAAGCCGGGAAAGCCGCCAGAGAAACGCGCCCGCGTGGTGTCCACACGGATATTGTAGCACAGGCATTGTGAAAATGCAAGGGCTTTTCTTCCACGGCGGGCGGCTTCCCCCTACAGCGCCTTCCGCATGCCCACGAAGCCGGCCACGCCCCGGCGGGCGGCGCGGGGGGTGGCGCGCTCGTGCGTCACCGCGTAGCCGTGCCGGGCGTAGAAGCGCCTGGCCCCCGCGTTGCCGATCTCGGCGTGCAGGCAGACCGAATCGCAGCCCGCCTCGCGCGCACGGCACTGGACTTCGTCCAGGAGGCGTGCCCCGACACCCTGACCACGGACATCGGGCGCGACGGCGAGGATGCCCAGATAGTATGCACCCAGGGGCGGCGGCAGCGTAGACCCGCTCAGGGCGAACGCGGCGGGCACCAGCCGCAGCAGGAAGCGCGGCCCGCGCCGGAGCAGCATCCGGGGCAGCGCCCAGCCCCGATGATACGCCGCTGCCGACACGGCCAGGGCCAGCCCGACGACGCGCCCGTTTTGGACGGCGACGATCCCGTTCTCATAGCTGAACACGCTGCCCCCGCGCATGAACAGCGCCCCGAACAGCGCCTCGGCGTCGGCCCGCGTCGGCCCGAACAGCCACGAGTACAGGGCCGGGCCGGCGGCGTGGATCAGGGCTGCGGCCTCGGCGGCGTCGTCCGGCGCGGCAGGGCGCAGCGTGATCTCCAATTCGTCAATCATGCCAGTGCCGGGGTGGATCAAGCCGTGAACCCGTGCCGCCCGAGCCAGGCGGCGCACCGATCCGTCCACGTGCTGAGAACGGGGTCGCCGACGCCCAGGCCGAAGCCGTGCGGGCCGCTCTCGTACAGGTGCAGCTCGACCGGAACGCCTTCGGCGCGGCAGGCCAGGGCGAACAGCAGGCTGTTTTCGGCGGGCACGGCGGCGTCGTCGCTGGTGTGGACCAGGAACGTCGGCGGTGTATCGGGCGTGACACGCAGGTGACTGGAGAGCGACTCGACCAGGGCCGCGTCCGGGTCCGTCCCGAGCAGGTTGTCGCGCGAGCCGCCGTGCCCGTGCGGCTCTTGCAGCGTGATGACCGGGTAGACCAGCACGGCGAGGTCGGGTCGCGACGACATCCGTCCCGTCAAATCGCCGGCTTCGGGGTCGCCGCCGTCAAAGTGCGTCGCCAGCGTCGAGGCTAAATGCCCCCCCGCCGAAAAGCCGAGGATGCCGACGCGGCTAATGTCCAGCCCCCGATCCTGAGCGCAGGCGCGCACGGTCCGCACCGCCCGCGCGGCGTCCTGGAGCATCGCCGGGTGGCGCGAGTGCGGCCCCAGCCGGTAGTGGAGCACGAAGGCCGTGATGCCCAGCGCCGTCAGCCACAACGCGACATCGCCGCCCTCGTGTTCGGCCAGCATCCCGTATCCGCCGCCGGGGCAGATGACCACCGACGCGCCGGATATGAGACTGGTCGGCGGATCAATGCGCGTCAGCGTCGGCGGCGCGACGCCGGGGCCGAAAACAGTCTCCGCAGGCCACAGGGGTCCGGCAACGGGCATCGGGCAGTCGGCTTTCTGTTTCTCGCCCTCGCGCGGCGATTCGATCACTGTTTTGTCCCTCCCATGCCCTTACGCCTTTTCCAGCTTGGCGAAGCTCAGGTCGAGCTTTTTGATGCCCGCCGCGCCCATGAACTGGATTTTCACAATCGAGTCGCCCTCGTAACCGACGACGAAGCCGTCGCCGAACGCACCGTGGCGGACCTTCTGGCCCATCTCGAAGGGCAGGGATTTGGCGGCGGCTGGCTCGCGCCCCGGCATGGTCGGGGACGTCGGGGCCTTGCGCTCCGAGTCGCGCTTGAGATCGTCCCACTTGGGCGCGATTGTAGACTGCGGGCGGCGGCTGCCCTCGGCCAGGGTCGGCGCGTAGGTCTCGGCCGTGCCCTTGCGCGAGGACTTGGCGAGGAACAGGTGCATGGGTATCTCGCCCACGAAGCGCGAGACGGGGTTGCGCTGGACCTGGCCGAACAGCATCCGCGAGCCGGCGTAGGACATGAACAGCGACTCTTTGGCCCGCGTGATGCCGACGTAGCACAGCCGGCGCTCTTCCTCAAGCTCGGTCTGGTTGCCCATCGCACGGAAGTGGGGGAAGATGCCCTCTTCCAAACCCGTCAAAAAGACGACCGGGAATTCTAACCCCTTGGCGGCGTGCAGGGTCATCAGCGTGACCGAGTTCGCGGCATCCTCCAGCGAGTCCACGTCGGCGACGAGGGAGACGTTTTCCAAAAACGCCGACAGGGACTTGTCGCCTTCGTCACCGGCCTGATCCTCGAACTCCTTGGCGACCGAGACCATCTCGCCGACGTTCTCGACGCGCGACTCGGCCTCGGGCGTTTTGTCTTTTTTCAGGTCGTCCAAGTACCCCGTGGTGTCTAAGATGTTCTGGATGAGCTGCGAAACGGGCTGGACCTCGCGCCGGGTCGTCAGATACTCGATGGCCTTGACGAACGCCGCCACGCTGTTTTTGGCGCGCGCCGGCACGTCGATCTCGTGGACGCGGCGGCAGGCGTCCCAGAAGGCGATCTCGCGCCCGCTGGCGTAGGTGTTGATTTTCTCCACCGTGGTCGTGCCGATGGCGCGGGCGGGGACGTTGATGATGCGCCGCATCGAAAGCCCGTCGTAGGGGTTGAGCAGAACGCGCAGGTAGGCCAGAATGTCTTTGATCTCGCGCCGCTCGTAGAACCGCACCCCGCCGACGATCTTGTACGGGATGCGATAGTTGATGAACTGCTCCTCTAAAGCACGAGACTGGGAGTTCGCGCGGTACAGCACGGCGAAGTCCGCATAGCGCCGGTCGCCGGTCATCGTGCCCTCACGGACGACGCCGACGATGGCGGCGGCTTCCTCCACCTCGTTCGGCGCTTCCACCAGGGTGATGCTCTCGCCCTCGATGTTATCGGTCCACAGCCGCTTGTCCGCCCGCCCCCGGTTGTTGCGGACGACGTGGTAGGCGGCGTCGAGGATGTTCTTGGTGGAGCGGTAATTCTGCTCCAACTTGATGATCGTGGCGTCGGGGAAGTCCCGCTCGAAGTTCAGGATGATCTGGACGTTCGCCCCCCGGAAGGCGTAGATGGAGTTGTGGACGACGATGCCCCCGGCGACGTAGTTGCGAAGATTTGCAACGGACAGGTCATACACCTTGCCGGTATATGGCTCGTCGGTGATGCTCTTAATGCCAGAGTTAGTCACACGGCTTTGCTTCCACACAGGCTCAGGCGACTCTGTTGTCTTGTCTATCACAGGCAATCGCGCGTAGCGAGATAATGAGCCTGCTGGGGCCGCAAGTGTGAACGTCTTGCCCAGGTAGGCGCGCGTCTTAATCCCTTCAAGATCATAACGGCTTTGTAGCCGTTTTGCATAATCCCACGCTTCGTCGTAGTGGCTGAAACCAGCCGAAAAGTAGGCTCCATCAATATTCGCGGTCGAATGATAGCTGTAGGGTGTAGCAGAGGCTCCTTTGACAGCCCACTCCTGGAACATCGTAAACTGTGCTTTGCATCTCTCGGAGGTCTCTGCCGCTCCCAATGCCACATGTGCTTCAGTCGGTGCATTGTCTGGAACGCTGGCAAACATGATATGGTTGGGCGTTACTCGGATGGCTTCACCATGCTTCGTGCGAATGTTGCGAACAATACCTTTGTATTCGTTCACCATAACCTTCTCCACTTTAGCAGGCAGAAGTTCCCACCCGCCACAAGCCGCGACTACCTCATCGCCCTCTTTGATCTGCTCCACCAGCACATAGCCCGAGGGCGTCAGTATGGGCGTACCTTCGACGACGCACTGGTCGTCGTCGCCGACGACGCAGATGTTGCGCCACTTGCCGGCGAACAGACTGAGCAATTGGTACTGGCTGTCGTTGACGTCCTGGAACTCGTCGCAGTGGACGTAGCGGAAGCGGTTCTGGTAGTGCGTCCGGGCCGGCTCGGACTCACGCAAAAGCTGCACGGTCTTCATAATCAGGTCGTCGAAGTCCAGCGCGCTGGACAGAGTCAGTTTTTGCTGATAAAGCCGATAGGCCTTGCCGACCGCCCGCTCGTAGGGGGAGGCGCTGAAGTCCTGCTCGATGTCGTCCGGCGTTTGCAGCGTTTCTTTGGCTTTGGAGATCTGGGACAAGACGGCGCGGGGGGCGTACTGCTTGTCGTCTAGATTTAACTCGCGCACGGCCTCTTTGACCAGCGCCAGTTGGTCGCCGTCGTCGTAGATGACGAAGTTCTTGGTCAGGCCGATCAGGTGCCCGCGCTCGCGCAGGACGCGGGCGCAGAGCGAGTGGAACGTGCCGACCCACAGGTCGCGCATGGCGAGGTCGCCGACAAGCCCGGCGATGCGCTCCTTCATGCCCGCGGCGGCCTTGTTGGTGAAGGTGACGGCGAGGATGTTGTAGGGGCGGACGTGGCGCTCGCGGATCAGATACGCGATGCGCTTGGTCAGGGCGTTGGTCTTGCCCGACCCGGCCCCGGCGAAGATGAGCACCGGCCCGTCATCGTGGAGTACGGCCTGCTGCTGGGGGTCGTTCAACCCGGCCAGGAACGGCGAGACGGCGGGGGCGTCCGGGGGCGTGGTCATGGGAGAAGGAGAGGAGGGCGGCTGAGTTTTGGAAGGCGGCGTCATGGGAGGATTATACCTCCTGGCCGCGTAGGAACCCGCCCCGGCTCGCTCAAGGCTCGCCACCCCTCCCTGTTAGGGTGGGGACTCAGGAGAGGACGAGAAAAGCCACTCCTGGTCTGCGACGCTTTAGCCCTTCCCTAATAGGGGAGGGGTTCCCATACGGGTATACTCCCCTATCCTATCACTTCCCGCTTCAGGAGATCGCATGAAAGACCCCCGCGTCGCCAAGCTCGCCGATATTCTGGTCACACACTCCACCCGCGTCCAGCCCGGCGAGAAAGTCCTGGTCGAAGCCTATGACATCCCCGACGACGCCGTGACCGCCCTGGTGGAGCGCATCACCGAGGCGGGCGGGCTGCCGTTCGTGACCGTCAAGCGCAACGCCGTCCTGCGCGCCCTGTACCGCAGCGGCTCCGAGGAACAGATGCGGCTCATCGGGACGTGGGAGAAGGCGCGCATGGCCGAGATGGACGCCTACATCGGCGTCCGTGGCTCCGAGAACAGCACCGAAATGTCGGACGTCCCCGATGACAAGAACAAGTTGTTCCGGGCGCACTGGTGGACGCCCGTCCATTCCGAGACGCGCGTGCCGCACACCAAGTGGGTTGTTTTGCGCTGGCCGACGGCCTCGATGGCCCAGCAGGCGGGCATGAGCACCGAAGCGTTCGAGGACTTCTACTTTGACGTCTGCACGTTCGACTACGGCAAGCTCGGGCCGATCATCCAGCCCCTCCACGACCTGATGGACCGGACGGACCGGGTGCGCCTGACCGGGCCGGGGACGGACCTGCGGTTCTCGATCAAGGACATCCCGACCATCCCCTGCACCGGATCGGCCAACATCCCTGATGGCGAGATCTTCACCGCGCCCGTGCGCGACTCGGTCGAGGGCACCATCGCGTTCAACACGCCGACCATCTACCAGGGCACGGTCTTCGAGGGCGTCACGCTGACGTTCGAGGCGGGCCGGATTGTCAACGCCACGTCAACGGGCGGGACCGAAGCGACGCTCAATCAGATACTGGACACCGACGAGGGCGCGCGCTACGTGGGCGAGTTCTCCCTGGGCTTCAACCCCTACGTCCTGCACCCGATGAAGGACATCCTGTTCGACGAGAAGATCGCCGGCTCGTTCCACTTCACGCCGGGTGGGGCCTACGACGAGGCCTTCAACGGCAACCGCTCGGGCGTCCACTGGGACATGGTGTTCATCCAGCGCCCCGAGTTCGGCGGCGGCGACGTCTACTTCGACGACGTGCTGGTCCGCCGCGACGGCCTGTTCGTCTCCGACGACCTCCTGCCCCTGAACCCGGAAAACTTGAAGAACATCTAGGGGCAGGCTATGGAACAGCCCGTTTCAGAAACGCCGCGACTGTCTCTTCGTCCGCTCACGCTGGCGGACACGACGCTGAACCTGCCGCCCCCCTTCTGAGAACGGCATGGAGGCGCACTTCACCCGCAACCCCGCTCAGGCCGCGTCAGGGAGAAGATCGGCATGACACGAGAGGGCCTGCCGCGCGGGCGCAGCGGCGGCGACTGTCTAGCCCCCGGCTGAGGCGGGCGGGGCCACGGCGGGGGGAGCGGGGGCCGGCGGCGTGACAGGTACGACGGGTACGGCGGGCACGTCAGCCACGGGCGGCGCGGGAACGGTGGCGGGCGGCGGCGTGTCAGCCACGGGGGGGACAGGCACGGCGGGAGCAGCGGCCATGGGCGGGGCGGGCGCGGCGGGCAGGGCCGCGCGCAGGTTCTTGGCCCAGGTCTGGGCCAGCAGCACGGGGCGCGCAAGCCCGGCGGCGTGGGCGTCGGCGTCCGTCACGGTGATTAACGGCGTCCCCGCGAGCGACAGCGCGGCCTGACCGTTCGGCTGGGCCGCCACCCCGACGGCACCGGGGAGCAGCGCGGCGGGGTTGAAGACCAGGCGGTTCAGCCGTGAAGTCAACAGGTCCGCGCGCTCCTGCGCGGTCAGGCCGCCCGGTTGCGGCCCGCGCAGCTTCAGGACGGTCTTGCCCCGGAGCTGCACCAGCCCCGTGTCGCCGCCGACGAGGGCGAAGTCGGGCGTCACGCGCAGCGGCGGGTGGGCCGGGACCTTCGGGTCGGGCGCGTTCGAGGGACGCCAGTTGACGCGCGGCAGGACCTGCTGGAGACGGGCGGCCCACTGGGTCGCCACGGCCAGCGGCGACCCGCCGCCCGCGGCCTTGACCGTGATCGGGTCCACGGTGACGACGCGGCGGCCCAGGACATACAGCACGGGGTAGCGGTTGACGCGGCTGGTGGGGGACGGCAGGAAGACCACGACGTCCGAGGGGTGGATGTTCGGCACGCCCAGCAGCGGCGTCAGGCGGCCTAAGATGACGCCGACGCGCTGGTCGGGGGCCATGCCGCCCGCCGCGCCGATCAGGCGCAGGACGGGGTAGCCGCCCAGGTTGAGTTCGGCAGCCCCGGCGGGGAGCGCCTTCCGCAGGGCTGGCGGCGTTGTCAGTTCGGGCGACTGGGCAAAAGCGGGAGCGGCGGCAGAGGCCAGCAGCAGGGCCGCAGCGGCGCGACGGGCATGGATGGACATGGGGAAAACTTCTCCTATCCTGAGAGACGGCGGGACGCGCCTCCAAGTTCCCTCCCTATCTTCGGCTGCCAGCCAAGATATACTCAGCCCATGCTGCCGCCTCCTTTCACTTCTCCGACTCCGCTCTCCCTGCTGCTCCTGCTGGACATCGCCGCGACGCTATACATGAACAGGAGAAGGTGGCGTCGGGTGCGGTTGCTCCGGGCTTGCCCGCCGGGAGGGGTTTGGCGTGTCACAAAAAATCCCCATTTGGCTTGTTGAAAGCGCAAACAGGGGATTTTTGTGTCTTGTGTCACTGCCGGACTAGGATTCGAACCTAGGGCCTACTGTTCCAGAGACAGCCGATCTACCGCTGATCTATCCGGCAATTCTTGGCGACGGGGGGAGTATACCCGCCCCAAGAACGCCCTGTCAACCCATCAAACCCGTCTGTAGTGTTTCGGACGGGCAATGCACGTGGCGGGTAGGGGGAGAGGGTTAAGCAGGCCCGCACCTGTGACAAGACAGACCGCCGTGGCCCTCGGCGGTTCATCCGGCGAGCGCTTCCGGCGAGCGCGTCAAGATCACGCCGGCGTCGGCGAAGGTCCCGTGCCCGCCCCGCGCTCAGGCCGGTGACGCCACAGGCCCCTCAGACGAGGGGGTGGCGATATACGCCCCGGTGCGCCGCCGTTGCCTCCACCGCTCGGTAAGGCTCAGGTACGCGGCGTACCAGAACTCCCAAGCGGAGGTGCGCGGTGATCTGGTGGCTATTGCCTTCCCCCTGTCGGTCTGGTGTATCAGGCAGGACACGGTTTCGCCCTCAGGAGTTGACCCTGCCTAGTGGTACGGACGGAAGGCCTCGCTTCTATCGCCGATGGCGTAGGCCACGATCTGATGGGTTCGTCTGCACTGGGCCAGCCACACCCGGCGCTTGTTACTACGCCGCTGGACAAAGGACCGGAGTTCGTCCAGTTCCAGAACGTCACGCTTCTTGACCTTCGCCAGCGTCTTTTTTAAGGACGGCAGGTTCGCGGCTTTTTTTAAGCCACGCAAGGACCGTGTTGCGGTTGACACCGAAGATGCGCGTCATCGCCCGCATCGAACCACGCTCGTGGTAAGCGGCCAGGATTTCAGCTTTGCGCTCTTCAGGGTAGGCGTTGCTGCCTTTGTCTTTTAATTTTTGTTCTCGCGGCTGGTCTTGCCGCAGCCGTGGCACTTGTAGCGCTGCCTGCCGTTCTGGGAGCCGAAGCGGATCAAGTCAACGCTGCCGCACTGGTAGCACGAGACTGTTTGCGTAACCATACAGACAGTATAACACGACAACTTAAATTAGGACACCACCGTCGCCCGTAGCCCAGACCAAGGTAGAACGCATGGACCTCGGCCCGCCCTCCAAGTTTGTCACCCACTCCTCGGCAGCCCCTAGCATCAGCGCCACCCGCTTTTGCGTCTTCTGACCGGCGAAACGCTCCACGAAACCGAGGCCAACCCAGGCGGCGTATAGCAGAAAAACTCGATGCCGCTCTTCGGTAAGGTCGAGGAAGCGGCAGAGTTCGCGCACATAGAACAGCTCGCGTACACCCACGTCACTGACGACGCCGACGGCAGTGAGGCCCAGCCAGTACAAAGGGTCGCGATAGCAGAACGGCCCCGTACGTGTATCATCCGCAAGCGGTACACCCGACCATCGGCAAAGCTTCTTCTTTCAAGTCCCCTGCCGTCTCTCGCCTCGGCAAGCACAGCATCTACTGATGAAGGGCTTGCCGCTGAACAAGCCATAAAAAGCGGCGTCCTGTCCCTCGTTGCCTTGCCGTCGTCTGTTCCGCCCGCAGGCCCTCGATCTTTGCCGTGACGACCCGCTCCTCGTGGCTGCCCTGCCAATTCAGCTCCCCGGCATACTCATAGCGAGTCCGGCCTTGCTTGTCGATCAGCACTTCGGTCGGCCAAGATTCGATGCCGTAAGCGTTCCAGATTTGGTCGTCGTTGTCTATCGCAATCGGGAACGCCAGGCCATGCTGGTGGGCGAACCGGGTGGTGGCTTCGGGCGAGCGCTCGAACTGCGTCTCGGGCGTATGGACTGAGAGGACCGTCGCGTCTGTATCAGCATGGAGGCACCCATCTTCAGTGCCGTCTCCGGGTACGTGCGCTATATTGATGCGCGGGGATCAGCAGGTCGTGGTCATCAACGTCCCCCGGTATTTGACGGGAACAGCAACTTTAGGGTAAACAAAGAACCACACCGCCAGTGGCTGCGATGCGCATAGCGAACGCCGGAAGCGGCCTGGAAACACAGACCTTATGACGCTGGAGCAGATTGACCAGGCCCTAGCACAGTGGCAGGAGCGGCTTGCCCTCGCCGGCACCAACCTTCTGGAGCTGGACGACATCGCCGCCTACCAGCGCTTGCGCGGCGACGTAAGCCACCCGGCAGTGGCGCTGACCGGACTGACGCACACACGGATTGGCCCCGCGCTCCCGGCGATCAGCAGCCTGTGGCAGTCTTTGCAGCAATTGACCGAAATTATCCAGAAGGCGCAGCGTTTGCGCGCATCGCTGGGCCGCCTGTGGGTGCATGAAGGCGAACGCCGTCAAATTGAGTTTCTGCTACAGGGTGAGTCCGTGCAGATGCCCTCGGTGGAAGCGCCATTCGCGCAGCGCGGCCTGCTGTCTGGGGCAGACCAGACCCCTGCAATGACCCCGGAACGGCTGCTGGCGCAGATGACACAGGACTTCGTCGTGGCTAAAGAAGCCGTCCTGGCCCTGGAAACCGCCTGGAGCCGTCTGGATCAAAGCCTTGTGACGGCGGATCGTGAAGTGGCTTCCCTGCAATCGCTGGTTGACCGACTCGGTGCCCCGGTTCCGCCGGAGATGGATGCCGCCCGGCGGGAAGTTGCTTCCCTGCGTGCCCGTGTCAGCACAGACCCTTTGGGCGTGGAAGCAGCTTTGACCGCGGAAGTGACCTCACTGTTAGCGCGGGCACGAGCACCGCTGTCCGTTTTGGAGAAGCAGCGAACCCGGCTGGAAACCGACCTGGGGCGGGCACGGGTGCTGTTGCAGGAACTGGACACGCTGCAGCCCACCTGGGAAACCCTGCGGCGTGACTGCCGGGACAAGATCGAGGCGTTTCCCGTGACCGGGCCTGTTGTCCGGGCCGACTTCGCAGATTGGCTGCGGAGCGTGGAGGAAGCACGGCAACGGCAGCAATGGAAGCCCGCGCGCATCGGCCTTGACCGATGGCTTGCGGCTGCGGAAGCCGCCCGCGGGGAATTGAGCGAGTGCTGCCTGGCGGCCCGCGCCGCGCTGGAGAGGCGTCAAGAACTGCGCGGCCTGCTCCATGCTCTACAGGCAAAAGCACGCGCACAGGCAGCGCAGGGCCGTGCCCCCGACTTGTCATTGGCGGACCTGGCCCGCGAGGCGCAGCAATTGCTGCATGGTCGTCCGACGCCGCTGGAGCGTGCCGCAAGCGTCGTGGCCGAATACGAGCGGCGTTTGCTTGCACAGTAAGACTGGCTTCATGCCCGGCGTAATTTGTGTCGGTGCAACTTTTTTGGGTGGCCTGTGTCCATGATATTGTGAAACAATCCACGAAGAATACGAAAACACCATGACAGACGAGCGATGCCAAAGGCCGGGATGCTCCGGCAAGATTTTAGACGGCGTGTGCGAAGATTGCGGGCGTGCCCCGGCCGGCAGATCCCTGGTGGCAAAAGCGGCACAGGCCCCGTCGCCCGGCACCGCGGCTTCTGCTCGCTCCGCCGTGTCCTCCGTTGGCGGCACGGGGACCGGGTCGGCCTCCGTTTCCGGGCGTACAGGCTCTGGCCGGAGCGGACGCTCTTCAGCACGAACCGGGCGTGTCAGTACCCGGCGGCAGCTCGGTGCGGGGCTGGTCACACTGCCCCCTGTCACGTCCCAAGACCCGCTCCAGTCGCTGATGGCGGAGCCGGTCGTGCCCGATCGCAAGCGTTTTTGCAGCTTCTGCGCCGCCAAACTCAACCACGAAAAAGGCTTTTGCCCGATGTGCGGGCGTGAGTATTCGTTTGTGCCGACGCTCAAACAGGGGGACGTGGTTGCCGGACAATATGAGGTGAAGGGAGCGATTGCTTTCGGCGGGCTGGGCTGGATTTATCTGGGATGGGATGTGACACTGTCCCGCTGGGTCGTGCTGAAAGGTTTGCTCAACTCCAAAGACGAGGCAAGCGCACAGGCCGCTATCGCCGAGCGTCAGTTTCTGGCGGCCGTCAAGAATGCCAAGATCGTCAATATCTACAACTTCGTCACCCAGGGCACCGAAGGCTACATCGTGATGGAGTATGTCGGCGGCCAAACGCTGAAGGCCATTCGGCAGGAGCGCGGGCCGTTGCCGCCGGAAGAAGCCCTCGCCTACATTTATGCCATTCTGCCCGCGTTCGGCTACTTGGAGCGCATGGGTCTGGTCTACTGCGACTTCAAGCCCGATAATTTCATGCTGGAAGAAGACGACGTCAAACTCATTGACATGGGCGGCGTCCGGCGCGTGGATGACCTGGACGGCGACATCTACGGCACGAAGGGCTACTCCGCCCCGGAAGCCGATCAGGGGCCGTCGTTTGTCTCCGACCTGTACACGGTGGGCCGCACGCTGGCCGTGCTGCTGATGGATTTCAAGTTTCAGGGAGAGTTTCTGCATTCTCTGCCAGCGCCAGAACAGCAGCCTGTGTTCACGCAGCAGGAGTCGCTGTACCGGTTCCTGCTCAAAGCGACCCGTGACGATCCTGATGACCGTTTCCAGACGGCGGACGAAATGGCGGATCAACTGCTCGGTGTCCTGCGCGAAATCGTTGCGGCGCGAGGAACGCCCCGCCCCGCCGAGAGTGCTCACTTCGGCAGGGAATCCCCCCTGCCGGATGCCGGAGAAGCCGACGACCCTCCCGTGTGGCGGCACGCACTGCCAGTGCTCAAAGTTGACCCATTAGATCCGTCCGCCAATGCCATTCTGGCGGCGGGCGCGGCGGCGGGAGACGTGAAACTCGCCCTGCTGCAGCGTGCGGTGGAGCAGTTCCCGGACTCCAGTGAGGCCGTGCTGCGGCTTGCGGAGCACCAGACGCAGAGCGGCAGCTATGCAGAGGCAGACGCGACACTGACGCAGTTGGAAGCGTCAGACCCCTTCGACTGGCGCGTTTTCTGGTATCGGGGCCGTCTGAGGCTGGCCCAGGAAAAGGCCCAGGATGCCTGCGCCGCTTTCAGCCGCGTGTATGCCGAGGTGCCGGGCGAGCTTGCCCCCAAGATCGCCCTGGCCTTATCTTCTGAACTCGCTGGCAGCCCTCCGGTGGCAATGCCCCTGTATGAGTTAGTGTCTCGCACCGATCCTGCATTCACGGGGGCTGCTTTTGGCCTTGCCCGCTGCCGGGTCGCCGCGGGCGACAGAAATGGAGCAGTGGAGGCCCTCCGTCGCGTGCCACCTTCTTCCGGTCTGTACGCGCAGGCTCAGATAGAAACGGCACGGTGCCTGATCCGGTCGCAGCCGTCCGCGCCCACTGTGGACGACCTGGTGCGGGCGGGCGAAGCGGTGGAAGCACTGGGCATAGACGGCGCGGCGCGGCACGCACTCGCCGCGCGTGTCCTGCTGGAAGCGATTGCCCAGATTGAGGCCAGCCCCAGTGCGCCCCAGCCCGACCGGAAGATTTTGGGCCAGCCGCTGCAGCCCGCGGCCCTGCGTGCCGGGGCCGAGCGTGAGTTGCGGGCATGCGCCCGCTACGCCAAGACGCCGGAAGAGCGGTTTTCTTTGATTGACCAGGCGAACCGTGTCCGGCCCTGGACGTTATTTTAACTGGACATTATTTTAAGGAGAAAGACGGAGTCATGCAGTGCTTACGCTGCCACGCAACAGTTCCTGAAGGGGCGCGCTTTTGCGAAAATTGTGGGGCAAGCATGTCGCTGCCTAGCCCGGAGGGCATCCTCGCTTTTGTGGCCCGGTGCCGCTGCGGAGCGGGGCCGGAGGCGAAAGACGAGGCGGGGTACTGCTCCGTCTGTGGCCTGCGCTGGCTGCCGCTGGCACGGGAAGCTTTGCCGCGCGATCACGTGGAAATTGTCTTGACCCCAGGCTTCGCCGTCGTAACCGACCGGGGACGGCGGCACGCCTGCAACGAAGATGATGCGGTGCTCGCGCTTGAAAACCCACCCGGCCTGATGCCCATATCCATTTTAGTGGTCTGCGACGGTGTCTCCAGTTCGCAGCACGCGGATGAAGCGTCCAGAGCGGCGGCGCAGGCCGCCTGCACTGTTTTGCAAACGAACGTGCAGCAACGGAAACCGCTTTCAGACGAAATGGCCCTCCGCGAGGCTGTCCGGGCGGCCCATGCGGCGGCCTGTGCGTTGCCAAGCATCCCGGATCTGGCAAAAGGCCCGCCGGGGACGACCCTCGTCGCTGCCCTCGCCCGGCAGGGCGTCGTGACGCTGTGCTGGGTCGGCGACAGTCGCGCCTACTGGCTCGGCCCGCACGAAACCCGCCTGCTGACCCATGACCATTCATGGGTTAATGAGGTCGTGGACGCGGGGGAGATGAGCGAAGAAGATGCCCTCTGTGCGCCTGAAGCCCACGGCATCACGCGCTGCCTCGGGCTGCTGAACGGGGACACCCCTGACGACTCACCCGAACCCTCCCTGCGGACGTTCCCAGTTGCCGGGCCGGGCTGGCTTTTGCTCTGCACCGATGGTCTGTGGAATTATGCGCCTCAGACTGAGCAGATCGCTGCCCTGGTGCGTCAGTCGCCGCCCGATACCGACGCCCTGAGCCTGTGCCGTGGGCTGATCAACTACGCGCTCGCGCAGGGTGGGCGCGACAATATCACGGCGGCGATGCTCGCCGTTGATACGCTCGCCGTTGATTAGACCTCTTGCATAAGTGTTAATCGTCAAGTTCCTGGTTGTGTAGCGCGGCAATCAAGTTGAAGCGCAGCCCGAACCGCTTGCGCCGGTTGCGGTAGCGCTCCGCCAAGATGCGGAAGATCTTC
>JAABUV010003756.1_pt1 | contig 18957 bp, 10 predicted proteins | sample 5559971 | NCBI WGS metagenome assembly JAABUV01 (sample SAMN10711881, study PRJNA513362) | rock metagenome | isolation source: Antarctica rocks | place: Antarctica: Victoria Land, Knobhead nord | collected 2015-12-19
TCTCCACTGGGCAAGGAGACGCGGCGCCGCGGGTTCGGGTACTGTGACGTCGCGCATGTAACGCCCACACAGGGGGCACATAAGATGGTCCTGGTCAAGCAGCGGGGAGTGGTGTAAGATACACCACAACAGAGGCCCACCCCAACCAGGAGCCCACGCCCATGCTGCTCGACCGGCCCGCCGATGTCCCCGCGCCTCCCGCCGTGGGGGTGCGCGCCTTCCTGATCGCCGACGTGCGTGGCTACACCCGCTACACACGGGAGCGCGGCGATGACGCCGCCGCTCGTCTGGCCGCCCGCTTCGCCGACCTGATACGCGAGGGGCTGGCGGGGACCGATGGTGAACTCGTCGACCTACGCGGGGACGAGGCGGCGCTCGCCTTCGGCTCGGTGCGTCAGGCGCTGCGCACCGCTCTGGTCCTCCAGGACCGCTTCGCGCGGGAGAGGGCGGCCGATCCGACGCTGCCCCTGGGCGTGGGCATGGGCCTGGACGCGGGCGAAGCGGTGGCGGTCGCGGGCGGCTATCGGGGCATGGCGCTCAACCTGGCGGCGCGGCTGTGCGCGGCCGCCTCCGCCGGGGAGGTGCTGGTGAGCGAGGCGGTGGCGCACCTGGCCGGGCCGGTGGAGGGGCTGGCCTGCCTCGACCGCAGACCGTTGACGCTCAAAGGGCTCGACGCGCCGGTGCGCGCGCTGCAGGCGCTCCCCACCCCGTTCGTCGCCATTGTGGCCGCGCCCACCCCGCACGAGGGCCGTGTCGGGATCGAGCGGCTGCTCGTGGACCTGCGCGGCGCGGGAGTCGCCTGCTGGGACACAACGGCCATGGAGGAGGCCGAGGGCGCGGCGGGCCTGCGCGCGGGGGTGCGGGCATGTCGCGCGGTGCTGTGCGTGAGCGCCCCGGGAACGGGCCAGGCGCGCCCGGTCACGGCGGCGCGGGAGGTCGCCGGGGTGTACCGGCGGCCGGTGGTGACGATTTTGCTCGAAGGGGCCGAGGGGACGGACGCGGACAACAGCGCGGACGCGCCACTAGCGGAACGTGAGGGGACGCTTGATCTGCGGGGCACGCGCTATGCGACAGCGTTGCCATTCCTCGTCGGTCTGTTGGAGCAGGTCGAGGAGTGTGTGATCGCCCCTGCGGAGTTTGCGGAGGCCACCGCGCTCGGAGGCCCCATAGCTATGGACCCGGCCACACAGGTAGCGTCCCGCAACCCGTACAAAGGGCTTCGGGCCTTCCGGGAAGACGATGCGGGCGACTTCTTCGGGCGCGCGGCGCTGGTCGCCGACCTGGTCGCCGCCGTGCGCGCGTACATCCAGCCGGGCGCGGCGCGCTTCCTGAGCGTGGTCGGTCCGAGTGGCTCGGGCAAGTCCAGCGTTGTCCTGGCCGGACTGCTGCCCCAGTTGCGCCGAGGCGCCGTGCCCGGCAGCGACCACTGGGTCTACCTCGCCCCGCTCGTCCCCGGCCTCCACCCGCTGGAGGCGCTCGCCGTCGCGCTCAACAACGCGCTGCCCGGCAGCAGCCTAGGCGCCCTGCACGCCGACCTCACGGCCACCGCGCGCGGGCTGCACCTGCTCGCCAGCCGCCTGAGCACCACGCCGGACGGGCGCGTCGTGCTGGTGGTCGACCAGGCTGAGGAGTTGTTCACGCTGACGGCGGGCGAGGACGAGCGCCGTCAGGTCATCGACCTGCTCGTGGCGGCGGCGTCCGAACCACGAGGACCGCTGCTGGTCGTGCTGACTCTGCGCGCCGACTTCTACGACCGCCCCCTGGCCTACCCGGCGCTGGGTCGGCTGATGGCGACGCAGAGCACGGCGGTGCTGCCGCTGGGACCGGCCGAATTGCACGCGGCGATCGAGGGGCCGGCGCGGCTGCCGGACGTGGGTCTCCGCTTCCAGGATGATCTCGTGGGCGACCTGCTGTACGAGGTGCGCGATCAAGCCGGCGCGCTGCCGCTGTTGCAGTTCACGCTGGACCAACTCTACGAGCGGCGCGAGGGCCGCCTGCTGACCGAGGCGGCCTACCGCGACCTGGGCGGCGTGCGCGGGGCGCTGGGCCGCCAGGCCGAGGCGACCTACCTGAGTTTACCCAACGACGAGGACCGTGGGCTAGCGCGGGGGCTGTTCCTGCGGCTGATCGAGCCGGGGGCGAGCGCACAGGCCACCACACGCAGGCGCGCCCCCTTCGATGAACTTGAGTTAGCCGACCCCACAAAGACGGCGCGGCTGCGCGCGGTGGCCGAGGCGTTCATCGCGGCGCGGCTGCTCACGACGCAGGAGAGCGCCGGCGCGAGGACGATCGAAGTGAGCCACGAGGCGCTGATCCGTGAGTGGGGGCGGTTGGGTGACTGGCTGCGCGAGGCGCGCGAGGACGTGCGGCTGCAGGGGCGCATCAGCGCGGACGCGGCGGCGTGGGAGCAGAGAGGGCGGCCGGCGGACAGCCTGTATCGGGGGACCGTGCTGGCCGAGGCAGTGGGCTGGGCGGAGCGGAACACGCCGAGCGCGCGGGAGCAGGCGTTCCTGGACACAGGCGTTGCGGAGGGAGAGCAGCAGCAAGCGGCAGAGCGGGCGCGGCAGGTGCGTGAGTTGGCCGTAGCGCGGCAGGCGGCGGCGGCGAACCGGCGGGCGGCGACGCGGCTGCGCGCCCTGGTCGGGGTCCTCGCCATCTTCCTGCTCGCCGCGGCCGGCTTGACCACCCTCGCGCTTGGCAATGCAACTCATGCCCAGGTAGCGGAGCGGCAGGCCGTGTCCGCCCAACGGCAGGCTGCGATCGCGCGGAATGTCGCGGTCGCGCGCCAGCTAGCCGCGCAATCGGGTAACCACCTGGACAATCAACTCGACCTAGCTCTGCTCTTGAGCTTGGAGGCGAACCGTACGCTTGACACCGCTGAGACCAGAGGGGGTTTACTGCAGGCCGTATCCAGCGAGCGGCCGTTCACGTTCTTGCAAGGACATACCGACACGGTCACGGGTATCGCGTTTAGCCCTAACAGCCGTACCCTTGTTTCGGCCGGTGATGATGGGACAATCCGCGTGTGGGATGCCATTCGGGGGAGATCACTCGGGCAGCCCATTGTCGTTCATCACGCCGTCAGCAGCCTATCCCTCAGCGCGGATGGTCATGTGCTTGCTGTTGGAAGCGCAACCGGAACGGTACAACTATGGGATTTTAGACAGCGCCATTGGCTAGGTCCGCCGCTGTCGGTTGGTTCTGTCACCGTGCGAACGCTCGCTTTTAGCCCTGACAGCAAGCTCCTGGCTACGGGAGACGACGACAGCAACGTGGTGGTGCGCGATGTCCTCCATCACCGCCCGTTTGGCTCCACGCTGCGTCATCAATGGGGCGTCGTGTCTGCTGTCTCATTCAGCCCGAATGGAAAGACTCTCGTTTCGGCCGGCGATGATCACACGATTCGTCTATGGGACGTAGCCACAGGATTTCCCGAAGCCGTCTTGACGGGTCATAGCGATTTCATCAACGCTCTCGCTATCAGCCCTGACGGTACGCTTCTGGCGTCAGCCAGTAATGATGGGACGTTTCGGTTATGGGATCTGAGACATGGACGGGCGCTAGGCACGCCGCTCACGACCTTCGCAGGGTCTGAAACGAGCGTTTCCTTTAGTCCCGATGGACGGACCCTAGCCGTTGGCGCCGGGAACGGAACGGTTCAGTTGTGGGACGTGGCACGGCGGCAGCCTATCGGCCCTGCTATGCAGAGCGGGACAGCAGTCCTGCACATGACCTTTAGCCCCGATGGCTCGACCCTCGCTTCTAGTAGCGGCAGCGCTATTCTGCTGTGGCGATTGGCACGTCTACAGCCGCTGGCAACGTCGCTTGTTGGCCACACGGATGTGGCGTACACGCTCGCTTTCAGCCCGGATGGCCATACCTTGTTCTCGGGGAGTTGGGACCAGACGATCAGGCGCTGGGACGGAGTGCGCGGCCGCTCGGTGGGTCTCCCCTTGCGTGGCCCAACCAGTGGTATCAACAGTGTCGCTGTCAGTCCCAATGGACGACTGCTGGCTGCCGCTTGCAGCGACGGGAGCGTGTGGATCTGGGATCTCGGCCACGGCCAGGATCTGGGTTCGGTCCAGGCGTCCATGGCCCCAGGGATCCAAGCGATGGTATTTAGTCCGGACGGCAAACTCCTGGCCACGGGGAGCGACGACCACACAGTCCAGATGTGGACAGTGACGCGGTCGGGCGGGCTCCATGCGCTTGGCCCGCCCCTAGAGGGACATACCCAAGGGATTGATGGGCTCGCATTTAGCCCAGATGGTAGGCTACTGGCGTCGGGGAGCCCAGACGGGACCGTACGACTTTGGAGTGTGGCGCGCCACCGGCCACTCGGCCCACCACTTGTGGTCGGCGCCAACGGGGTGAGTCGCATCGCTTTCAGCCCCGATGGAAAGACATTGGTTTCTGGGGGCTACTGGGATGGCGCGGTTCGGTTCTGGGACGTGGCGCGGCGCACGCTTGTGGGGCTGCCCACCCAAACTCACACCGATGGCCTCTCCGCGCTTACCTTCAGTCCCGATGGCAAGCTGCTTGCGACCGCTGGGGAGCAGTTGATACAGGTGTGGGACGTGTCCAGCCGTCAGCCACTTGGCGCGCCCCTCGTTGGGCATACGCGCTGGGTCCAAGCCGTCGCGTTCAGTCCGAACGGGAGAATACTCGCCTCGGCGAGTGCGGACGCGACCGTCAAGTTGTGGGACATGAGCCTCGCGGGGTGGAAAAGGCTCGCCTGCCGCATCGCCAACCGCAACCTGACGCGGCAGGAGTGGCGGCAGTATCTCGGCGACGAGCCCTATCACAGAACCTGCCCCGGCCTGCCTGAGGGGGCGTGATGCTTGCCGACCGCTCCGCCGTACCCGACGACTCCGCTGCGCGCAATCGCTCGGCGCGCTCCACTGTGCCGCTGACATCAGAGGTGCGCACGTTCCTCATTGCCGACGTGCGCGGCTATACCCGCTTCACCCACGAGCAGGGCGATGAAGCCGCCGCCCGCCTGGCTGCCCGCTTCGCCGTCCTGATGCGCGCCGGTGTCGCCGAGCACGATGGCCACCTCCTTGAATTGCGTGGCGACGAAGCCCTGGCCGTCTTCTCGTCCCCGCGCGGGGCGCTGCAGGCCGCCCTGAAGTTACAGGGGCGGTTCGCCGCCGCCCGTCAGAACGAGAGTAGCCTGCCCTTGCACGTTGGCATGGGCTTGGATGCGGGCGAGGCGGTGGCGGTCGAGGGCGGCTATCGCGGTGGGGCGCTCAATCTGGCCGCCCGCTTGTGCAGTCTGGCCGGACCCGGCGAGGTGCTGGCCAGTCCCGAGGTGACGCATCTGGCGCGCAAAATCGCCGGCCTGGCCTACGTGGAGCGCGGCAGCGTTTCGCTCAAGGGGCTGGATGCGCCCGTGCGTGTGCTACAAGTGCTGCCCGAGGGCTTCCTCGTCCTGGTGGCGGCGCGGGAAAATGAGACTATCGTAGGGCGATTGCGCGATGACCTGGCGGCGCGTGGCCTGGCCTGCTGGAGTGCGCAGGCGCAGCCGGACGGCATAGGGGAGCCGGTCTTGCGCGCGGCAGTGCGGGTAGGGCAGGCGGCGCTGCTGGTGGTCACGCCCGCGACGCGCTCCTCCCGCCAGGTCAAGGCGGCGTTGCGGCTGGCCGAAACGTATCGGCGTGCGGTGGTCCCGGTTTGGTTGGCTGGCGAGGAGGTCAGCGGGAGCCTGCCGTTGGGCCTGCCGGCTGTGGGGCTCATTGACGCGCGCGGGGAGCAGTATGTGACGGCCCTCGAGGCCATCGTCAAAGTGCTGCATCAGCAGGCGGCGGAGCACGAGCGCATAACGGCGGCAACGCCCCTCTCGCGCTCGACAGAGGACACGCCACGCAACCCCTACAAGGGCCTGCGCACCTTTCGGGAGGAGGATGCCGGCGACTTCTTTGGGCGGGAGGGCGACGTCGGGGCTCTGGTGTCAGCGCTGGAGGACGCGCTGCGCGGCGACCACGCGCGCCTGCTGGTGGTGGCGGGTCCAAGCGGCTCGGGCAAATCCAGCCTGCTCATGGCCGGGCTCCTGCCCGCGCTCAAGGCCGGAGCGCTGCCGGCGAGCACACAGTGGCGCTACCTCGATCCCATCATCCCCGGCGTCCACCCACTCGATGCGCTCGCGCTCACGCTGGCGGCGCCCCTCCCCGTTAGCGTGCGCGAGGTGGCGGCTGATCTGCAGGACGACTCCCTGCGCGGGCTGCACCGCGTAGCGCGCCGGCTGGCGCCAAGAGCGCACGAGCGGGTGGTACTCTTGCTCGACCAGGCCGAGGAACTGTACACGCTGACGGCCGACGAGGAGCGCCGGCAGGTTCTTGATCTGCTGGTCGCGGCGGTGACGGAACCAAGCGGGCCGCTGGTTGTGCTGCTAACTATCCGCGCCGACTTCTACCACCAGATAATGGCCCACGCCGAACTGTGGTCGCTGGTGGAGGCGCGCACGCAGTTAATCGCGCCCCTCTCGCCGGCGGACCTGCGTGCGGCGATCGAGGGACCGGCGGCGTTGCCGGAGGTGGGTCTGCGGTTTGAGGAGGGGCTGGTCGGGGATCTACTGGCAGAGGTGGGAGGACAGGCCGGCGCGCTGCCTTTGCTGCAGTTCACGTTGGACCAACTCTACGAGCGGCGCGAGGGCCACCTGCTGACCGAGGCGGCCTACCAGGAGTTGGGCGGCGTGCGCGGCGCGCTGGCCCGGCACGCTGAAGCCACCTATGCCTCGTTGTCCGAGGGGGACGACCGTGCGTTGGCGTGCGCGCTGTTTCTGCGCCTGATCGCGCCGGGCGCGACGGAACAGGACACCACGCGCCGCCGTGCTCCGCTCTCTGAATTGGAGCTGGATGACCCAGCACGGATGGCCAGGATGCGGGCAGTGGCGGAGGTGTTCGTCGGCGCACGGCTGCTCACGACGCAGGAGCGCGCGGGGACGCGGACGCTGGAGGTGAGCCACGAGGCGCTCATCCGCGAGTGGGAGCGGCTGGGCGACTGGCTCCAGGAAGCGCGGGAGGATGTGCGGCTGCAGGGACGCCTCAGCGCGGACGCGGCGGCATGGGAGCAGAGAGGGCGGCCGGCGGACAGCCTGTACCGGGGGACGGCGCTGGCCGAGGCAGTGAGTTGGGCGGAACGGAACACGCCGAGCGCGTGGGAGCAGGGGTTCCTGGCGGCGGCGATGACGGATGTCCAGCGGCAGGAGCAAGCCGAGCGGGCGCGGCAAGCCCGCGAATTGGCATTGGCACGCACCGCCGCGCGGCGGCTGCGCACCCTGGCAGCAGTGCTCGCCGTCTTCCTGCTCGCCGCGGCCGGCTTGACCACCCTCGCGCTCGGCAATGCCCATCAATCGCAGATAGCCCGGCGGCAAGCCGGGGCGAGCGCGCGGAGCGCTGTGGCTGCCCGCGATGTCGCCCTGTCGCGCCAGTTGGCCGCGCAGTCCGTGACGCGCTTGGGTGGCCAGTATGATCTCGCGCTGCTCCTGGGCCTTGAGGCGCAACGCATAGCCCCTACAATGGAAGCCCGCGACGGCATGTTGCGCGCCCTTCAAGAGGCTCCGCCAGGGTTGATCACATTCTTGCATGGTCACACCCTGGCTGTCAGCACCGTAGCGCTGAGTCCGGATGGAAAAGTTCTGGCCTCGGGGAGTCTTGATGGGACGATCCGTTTGTGGGACCTGGCACGCCGGCGTCCCCTGGGACCGCCACTGAACGGCCATGCTGGTACGGTCGATTCCATAGCTTTCAGCCCGGACAGCAAGGCCCTGGCCTCGGTCTGGTCGGACGGCCAAGCTGTCCTCTTATGGGATGTCGCACGGTACCGACTTATCGCCCACCTATGGCCGGAGCAGTCGGCGAACGGTACGATGGTGAGTGTGACTTTCAGCCCGAATGGCCGGCTCCTGGCCGCTGGTACCACAGCTAACACCGTCCAACTCTGGGATGTCATGCGTCGACGCCCTGTGACCACGTCGTCCTTCAGCGGACCCGCTAGCAACCAGATGACCGGCGTCGTGTTCAGCCGCGACAGCAAGATTCTGATCGCGGGGAGTACCGACGGGACCATACGGCTATGGGACGTGGCGACCGGAGCCCCCTATGCTCCGCCCAACGGACTGACGGGCGTCCTTGACGGCCACGGCGGAGCAATCTGGGCCATCGCGTTGAGCCCGAACGGCGCGATTATCGCCGCCGCCAGCCGAGATCATACCATCCGGCTGTGGGATGTGGCGCGGCAACAGCCGTTGGGCGCGCCCTTACGCGGCCATACCGCGTTCGTGGACAGCGTGGCGTTCAATCGCGACGGTACGACATTGGCCTCGGGCAGTCTCGACGGCACGGTGCGCTTGTGGGACATACGGCGCCATCGGCCACTGGGGGCGCCTTTGGTGAGCCATGCGGGAGAAGTCGCCGGGGTGGTGTTCAGCCGTGATGGCGAAACCCTCGCCTCCGCGACGACGGGGGGATCCATCGCGCTCTGGGATGCGGGACACCGTCAACCCCCAGCGGGACTCGTGTACCGGCAAGCGGTGAGCGCGACAGCGGACGGTGGAAACGTTGGTGGAGTTGCCGGGGTCACCGGTGTCGCTTTCAGCCGCGACGGTCACACGCTCGTGTCTGGAGCCGCCATCGGGACCGTACAACGTAGGGACCCGCGGCGCGGGACGCTCCTGCGCTCTATCTCAGTGAACCTGAGTCCGTTGCGGGGTATGGCCTTGAGTCCCGATAGCACATGGCTCGCCGTGGTTGGGGACACCGGCCTGTCTCTGTGGGACATCGAAACCGGGCGCTTCCTGTCCAGCGGGTTGTCAACGCAGAATGGCTTGGCGTCCGTGGCCGTCAGCCCCGATGGCCGGCTGATCGCCACGGGCTCCTGGGACACGACGATCCAACTCTGGACCGTTTCGCGAACGCGTGGCGTCACGCTTCAGCCACTCGGCCCGCCGCTGACCGGCCACACCAGCTATGTAAGAGGTGTGGCGTTCAGCCCTGATGGCACGATCCTCGCCTCGGTCGGCGACGATGGAACCGTGCGCTTGTGGGACGTGCGGAGCCGTCACGCCCTCGGCTCCCCGCTCATCGGCAATGTCGGCAGTATCTACGCCGTCGCTTTCAGTCCCAATGGCCGGCTCCTCGCCTCGGGTGGCCTCGACACGACCGTGCGGTTGTGGGATGTGGCTCATCGGCGACTCCTTGGGCCACCTCTGGTCGGGCATACCGATAACGTAAGTGCGATCACGTTCAGCCCCGATGGGTCGATCCTGGCATCGAGCGGCAACGATAATACTGTGCGGCTATGGGATGTAGCAAGTGAGCAACCTCTCGGCGCACCGCTTACGGGGCACACCGACCTTGTCGCCAGTCTGGCTTTCAGCCCGGACGGCGGCGCCCTTGCCTCTGGAAGCTTCGACGGGACGGTCCGGTTGTGGGACGTCGACCTCCGCGCATGGCCCAGCCGGGCCTGCCGTATCGCCAACCGCAACCTGACGCGGCAGGAGTGGCGGCAGTATCTCGGCGACGAGCCCTATCACCCGACCTGCCCCGGCCTGCCTACGGGAGCGTGATGGGCCGCGCGTCCAGCTCTGGATGGCGTGGCCGCGATGGTGAAGCGCCAGGCGCGCCCGACGACCTGCCCCGCCGTGTCCCACGCCCTGATCGCCGCGCAGTGCTGGCCCGTGGTCCAGCGGCGGGGCTGGTAGAGCACGCTCGCTTCCGCCGCGTCGCGCCCCAGCACCTCCGTCGGGACCACTCGCCCATCCAGGCGCAGCTCGACGCGGCGCAGGTCTGCGGACGCCTCGACGCGGACGGCGACGTAGGCGTGCGCGTCCGTCGCCGTGAGCGTCTCGCCCGGTCGCGGATTGAGCGCCGTGATAACGGGGGGTGAGCGTGCGTGGCAACGCGACGATTGCCGCCACGGGCAGGAATGGCGCCCTATGAGCCGCCGCCGCGAACGCGCTCTGTGCATGCACGAGCGGTAGGGCCGACCGACGCCCCAAGCGGCAGGAATCGACGCGCACCAGGAGATGGCGCCGCGCGCCTGGGCTAACCGGACGGTGACAGGGCGTCACGAACTGCCGTGCATACGTCGCCGTGGGGGCGATGAACAACGCCGACCCAGCCACGCCCAAGCCAAGCGCGACGGCAGTGATCAGCCCCCGCGGTGAAACCCATTCCATGATCGTCTCCTCCTTTTGCCCGAAGGCCTGTCTCGCGCCCATGCCCTCGCTTGTGTGCGTGTCGTATGTACGACCTGGAACTAGTAAACAACAGGTAGGAGCGCCAATGCAGTGACCTGGATCACAGGCGTGGAGATAGCCGGATCGGGCGCCGCGGTCGAGCAGGCCGCTCGGTCACCCGCGCGACACGCTTGTTTCTTTGGTGTGATCCGGATCACTGTGCGCCACTCCCTCCCGGCCCCATACTGGCTCTGGAAGGAGGACACATGGAAACCATTGTAGGCGTGTTTGTCGCCTTGACCATTGTCGTGGCCCTCGGCGCGCTGGCCTATTGCCTCGGCCCAGGCGCGCGGATGGAGTAGCGCCTGCCACGAAGGCCCGCGTTGACACGCAGCGGACCCTCTGCTAGTGTCAAGACACACGGTGGAGACATGAGTGGGGCGTGGAGGATACATGGGGGATAGATGGGCGGAGCGGGCGCGGACGATCGCCACGGCCCTGCGCGGCGTCGCGCTCTTTCACGAACTGCCGGAGGCGAACCTCCAGGAGTTGACGCGCCAGGTCGTGCGGCGGCGGGTCGCCCGCGACGAGGAGGTCTTCGCTCAAGGCGACACGGGCGACGGGCTCTACGTCGTGGCCTCGGGGCTCATCGGCATCGTCCGCCAGAGCCCCGAGGGCGACGAACTCTTACTGGCCCTGTACGAGCCTGGCGAGTCCTTCGGTGAACTCGCCCTGATCGACGGGGCGCCGCGCTCCGCCTCCGCCGTGGCGCTGGAGGCCAGCACGCTGCTTGTCCTGCCGCGCGCCGCCTTCCGCGCCACCCTGGACACGCACCCCACCGCGCTGTGGCGCTGCCTCGAAGCGGTCGTCCGTCAACTGCGACGCTTGACGGATGTGGCCGACGATATCGCGCTGGTCGAGGTACGCCGCCGCCTGGCGCATACGCTGCTCCGGCTGGCGGACCGGGGGGTGGTGGAGACCGCGGGCCACCCACCGGAGCAGGGACGCCGCCCGGTGCGCCTCACCCAGCAGCATCTGGCCAACATGACCGGGACCACGCGCGAGAGCGTCAACAAGCAACTGCAGGCGTTCGCGGCGGAGGGGCTCATAGCGCTAGAGCAGGGGCGCGTGCGCGTGGTGGACCGCGCCGGGCTGGAGACCCGCGGCGACGGCGTGCTGTGACCGATGGTCGGACGAGGCCCGCGCCATCGACGGCGAGCTCGCCCCATTGCCCGCGCCGCTGACGCGGGCGTATTCACTGGGAGCGCCGCGGTCCCCGCGGCTTGCCTACGCGGCCAGGCGCCGACCGATCATTCATGAGCCCTGCCGCGGCGATAGGCGGTCGCGACACATGGGCCGTGCCTACTTCGCGACGGTGAGCGGCGCTGTGGCGCCCGCGCGGGCCAGCGAGTCGGAACCGGCCAGCGACCACAGCAGCAACTGCGGCCCCGGCGAGACCCACGCCGGGACGTCGAAGGACATGGCGAAGGTGACGCGCGCGCCGCGCGCGATGGACCGCACGCCGCCGCAGTTGAGCAGATACTGCCGCTGTACGACGGTATGCGGCTGCACGTTGCGCAGCCCTGAGGGGACGGCCAGCGTCTCGCGGTAGGCCGGGCAGCTCGCGCCGAAGCGTACCGTCCCCGACGAGGTGTTGGTCAGCACGACCGCGTAGCCCAGCGTGCGCCCGATCGCGACGGTCGTCGCGCGCGGCAACGTCAGCCGCGCCGTGAGCGGATAGGACGCGGGCCGGCGCGACGACGGCGGCACGGCAATGGCCTTCCACGGTACGGCCCCGGCGATGCGAACGGGGGGCGCCGTCTTAGCGGGGGTGGCCGTGGGCGGGGGCGTGGGGCGGGCGACGGGGGTCGCCGCGGCGGGCGGCGGCCACACGGCGGACGACGACGTGATGTCGGTCGTCGCGCTCACCGCCGTCGTATCGGTCACCGGCGCCGTGGCCGTCAGCGCGGTCGTGGCGTCGGACGCTGGCGCGGCCAACTGGACGCCGCTGAACAGCTCGCTCTGCAGCGCGGGGATGCTGGTGTCGGTCCAGGACGTGTTGAGCAGGCCGTACGGCTCGGGGTCGCCGTCGCGCCGCACCCAGGCGTGCTGGATGAAGTCGTAGGCGTCGGGCGAGGTGCCATTGAGGGGCCACACGCTCCAGCCGTAGGGCGGCGCGTCGGCGTAGGTCGGCGTATTGAGGTAGCGCACGAGCGCGTCGAACCAGTAGCCGGGCTGGCCAGGCCGCGGGTCGCTGACGCAGGAGGCGTCGTAGACGCAGGTACCGAACTCGCCGATCCATACAGGAGTAACGTAGGGAGCAGCGGGGTTCGTCAGGTAGCCAAAGAGGTGCGTCCAGCGGTCCTGCATCGTCGCTGCGTCGACGTTAGGCTCGTGCCACACGTACTCGTGTACCGAGTAGACGAGGCGGCCAGGCGTCGTCAGCGCGACGGGCTGCGCGCCGGCGGCGGCCAGGCTGGTACCCCAATCGCTAGGGTCAAGCCCGCCGGCGCCGTCGGGGGCCAAAGTCGTGCCCTCCACGATGATGAGCAGGTTGGGGTTCATCTGCAAAATCATGTTGCCGGCCAGCGCCGCCGCCGCGCGCCAATCGGTGTCGGGGTTGCTCTGTCCGCCGCACGAGCCCCATGAGGAGCCGTGACCCGCCAGGTAGGCCGCGCAGGTAGTGGGATGGCCGAAGGAGTGCGGTTCGTTGAACAGGTCGACGCCGGTGAGGGCGGGATCACCAGTGAACAGCAAGGCCATATGCTGCCAATCCGCGATGAAAGACGACTGCGGGAAGCCATTGGCCGCGTCGTACCACAGGCCGTTGTCCTGGCCGGCCCAGCCCGCGCGCGAACGGTGGTCGTCCAGGATCACGTAGAGGCCCTGCGCGCCAGCGTAATCGACGATCTTCTTCAGGATCTGCAGCGACGTCAGGCCATAGAGGTCGCTGTTGGGGCCGAGCAGCGCCTGCCCGTTGATGGAGCGGCAGGCCTGTTGCGGCTCGCCGTTGGGGCAGCTACGCGTGAGCGCGCTGACGACCGGGTTCGTCTCGACCATCTCGTTGGAGAACGGGATACGCAGCGTGTTGTAACCCAGCGCCTTGACCGTGGCGATGATATCCGCGTAGGTGCGGCGGTCGAGGCCGGCGGCCACGAAGTCGTTAGCCTCGAAACCGTACCAGTTGACGGAGAGCAGCCGCACCGGGTGGCCGGCGTAGTCCTCGATGTAGGAGCTACACGTATGCAGGTAGCCATATTGCCCGCGACTGGAACACGGCGCGCTCGTGGTAGCGGAGGTCCGCGCCTGGGCATGGACCGACGCCGGGATAAAAGGCAGGGCGGCGATAACCACGGCGCACAGCGCGGAGAGGAGCGACAGTAGAGACAAAGGGGAACGGCGGATTCGGGCACGGCGCATCACATCAAACTCCTCGTTGGGCGTGGTGGGACGCGCACCAAAGGGCTGCCTTAACCAATATAGCGACAGAGAGGATATAGAGCAACAGGACGAGTCGATAGTCGATAGTCGGGAGTCGATAGTCGATAGTCGATAGTAGTACGGCGAGGCGTCGAGCCTCGGGTGGGACGCTCGACTCCCGACTCCCGACTCCCGACTCCCGACTCCCGACTTACACGCTCGTCAGCACCTCGACGTCGATGTCGTAGCGGCGCTCCTCGCCGGGCTTGAGGATCGGCAGCGTGCCGCGCTTGACGGCCTCGGCGCGCCCCTCGATGGTCGGGCAGTTGGACGGCTCGAGGCCCAGCACGTAGGCGCCCTCGCCCAACTGGCGCCATTCCATCATCCACGGCAGCTGATCTTTGCGGAAGCGCAGCCGCAGCCCCAGCCCGCCGTCGAGCCGCTCGTTGACGATCGCGGCCGAGGTATAGCCCGCGGCGTCGGGGCGCAGGTCAAGGATGAAGACCTGCTCGTGGAAGTCGGGGTGTGGCGCGTCGAAGCGGTCGTAGACGTCCAGGCCCTTCTGGGCCTCGGCGTCGCGCGGGCGCACGTCGAGCGGGTCGACGCGCAGGCGCGCGCCATCGTCGAGCAGCGGAAAGCCGGGGTTCATGTGGAAGAGGATCATGTGACCCTCATCGCTCCAGCCCTCGTTGCGCACCGTGTTCTCGATGCGCAGGCTCGTCGCGCCGAGGCGCGTCGTGATGCGGCGGCGCAGGGTCATGTTCTCGCCGAAAAGACGCGTCTCGCGCACCGTCCCCTCGATCCAGAGGACGTACTCATCGCCCTGCCACGTCGCGCCGTACGACACCTCGGAGGCGGGCAGGTTGCCGACACGCCCGTGCATCGGGTAGTACGCGCCGTCGACCGTGCAGGGCGAGCCGGAATTGCGCAGGCCGCATGTCGTGACGAGCCCGCCGAAGAACGAGCGCAGGAAACCGTTGCCCTCGGGCTCATAGAACTGTGGACCCACGACCCCCGGCGAGTCGTGCCAGCACAGCGAGCGGCCATTGTAGCTAGCGCGTGGGATATCGAGGCAGCGATCGGGCAGTACCGTAAAGTCGAGGCCGGCGCCCGTCGACACGCGCAAGGCGCGCGTCCCCCGCGCCAGGCCATCGTCCAGCACACAGGGCTCGATCCCCGCCACCTGGTCGAGCCGGCCCACACGCCGCAGTAGATCCTCGCGGCTGTAGTGGCGTCCGTACAACTCCGGCATGGTCCTGGTCCTCCTCTAACGTACACGTTTCAGGATTTGGGCAAACGTCCCATAGTACTCGCCTTCGAGAGCAGTAAGCGTACCATGCTCGATGTCTTCCTAATTATCACCCATCAGCGCAATGAGAGCCGGCGCTCCCATAGGCGCTCCCGATAGACAACCTTGGTGAGCGCCCTATGCCCGTAGGTCGACCGCGATAGCAGCGAACGCATCGAGCGCGGCCTGCAGGTCGTCGGCGATCTCGGCGGCGATCACGTCGGGGTCGGGCAGCGTCGCCGCGTCCTCCAGCGACGTATCCTTGAGCCAGAACAGGTCGAGGTTGATCTTGTCGCGCTTGAGCAGGTCGGCGTAGTCGTAGACGCGCCAGCGCCCCTCGGGATTACCCTCGCTCCACGTTGGCGCGCGGTCGTGACGGTTCGCGGGGTTATAGCAGCGAATGAAGTCGTCGAGGTCGGCGCGCTTGAGCGGGTTCTGCTTGAGCGTAAAGGTCATGTTGGTGCGCAGATCGTAGACCCACAGCTTGCTGGTCCACGGCGCGGCGCGCCCCGGCTTGTTGTCGAAGAACAGCACGTTGGCCTTCACGCCCTGGGCGTAGAAGATGCCGGTGGGCAGGCGCAGCAACGTATGTACGTCGCACTGCTGGAGCAAGTTGCGGCGCACCGTTTCGCCGGCACCGCCCTCGAAGAGCACGTTATCCGGCACGACGATGGCGCAGCGCCCATCGACCTTGAGCAGCGAGCGGGCGTGCTGCAAGAAGTTGAGTTGCTTGTTCTTGGTCGTGGTCCAGAAGTCCTGCCGCTCGTAGGCGATCTCCTCCTTCTCCACGTCGCCCTCGTCGGTCACCACGGAGAAGGAGCTTTTGCGGCCAAAAGGCGGATTGGTCAGCACCATGCTGTAGCGCTCGCCCGTCGGCGTGGCCAGGCTATCGACACCCGAGGCGATCGGGCTGTCGGCGCTGTCGACGCCGTGCAGGTACAGGTTCATGATGCAGAGGCGCGCGGTGTTGGGCACGATATCGCCGCCGTGCACGAAGTCCCGGCGCAGGTGACGCTTCTGGTCGGGGTCGAGCGTCTTGGCGAAGTGCTGTGAGACATAGTCGTAGGCGAGGAGTAGGAAGCCGCCCGTCCCGCAGGCCGGATCGCACACAGTGTCGTCGGGAGCGGGCCGCATGGCGTCGACGATGCCCTTGATGAGTTCGCGCGGCGTGAAGTACTGCCCGGCGCCCTTGGGCGACTCGGCGGCGCTCTTTTGCAGCAGCCCCTCATAGATATCGCCCTTCACATCGGCGTCGAGGGCGTACCAATCCTCACGGTCGATCAGGTCGACGATGAGGCGGCGCAGCTTGGCGGGGTCCTGGATCTCGGCCCGCGCCCGCTTGAAGATCTGGCCGAGCATGCCGGGCTGGCGACCCAACTGCTCCAAGGTACGCCGGTAGTGCGCCTCCAATTCGTCGCCGTCGCGCGACAACAAGCTGGGCCAGCCCCACTCGGGCGGCACGATGGGCGGGCGGTTGTAGGGCGGCCGGGTCTGCTCGTCGGCCATCTTGAGGAACAGCAGAAAGGTAATCTGCTCGGTGTAGGCCAGGTACGAGAGCCCATCATCGCGCAGCACATGCGCGTAGCTCCAGGCCTTATTGACGATCTGCCCCGTGCCGTTGCCAGTATTCATTAACTGCCCCTCCTCTCCTGGCGCCACTGTTGTATCACATTGGGCAATGAATGTCGCCCCACTCCCGTCACTTTGCGTTAAGCTACAGTATAGGGTGCAAGGAGATTCTAGAGATGCTGCAACGCCTGACGCTAAAAAACTTCAAGCTATTTGATGAAACTGGAGTTACGATCGAGCCCGGCAAGGTGACCGTGCTCATCGGTGTCAATGGCGCGGGGAAAAGTAGCGTGTTACAGGCCCTCCTCCTCCTCAAGCAGTCGCTCGATAGCAATATGCTGATGCTTACCGGACCGCTTATTAAACTTGGCGATTACAGGGACATTGCCCACGGCCAAAACGTGGAGTCGCCGGTGGATATAGGGCTCGTCGTGTCCTACAAAGCACCGGGTTTACAAGATTTTACGCAACCTTATATCTCTCCATCTGGGGCCTTTAGTTATCATGTTGTAGCGAATCAAAACGTTATCGAGCAGACGGCTATCGTCACCGGCGGCGACGGAAACAAGGAACTAGAAGCTTCTCATAGTTCGCACGGCGGCGCCGTCACTCCAGAGAACATATTTATAAACAACGAGGTCACCCTTTCGCTGATCGCAGCGCCAAACATAGGCTGCCCGTTTTCCCTAGCGCCCCTAACGCAGGGAATGTCTGTTCAAGGACAAATGATCTTTCGCAGGGTTTCCGCGTTCCTATCGACAATCTGCACCGCCCTAGATCAGTTCTATTTTGTGCCAGCGATTCGCGGATTTGACGCTTTAGCCTATGATGTGCAGGCGACAAGGCAGGCGGAGGATCTATCGGCAGTCGGTGGATCTGAAGAGCAAGCCGCCTTGGTCGCCAACACAATCGCGGCAAACCCGGACCTGGTAGACGACGTAACGCGACGGCTCAATACTATCTTGCGCGATAAAGGCCGCTTACGTTTCCGCACTCAGCAGGGCCGGCTTATTAGCGAAGTAAAAACTGAACGAGTAAGTGTCAACCTTGTCAACGAAGCATTTGGCCTAAACCAACTTGTCGCGCCCTTACTGTGGCTGAGTAAAGTCCCGCGCGACGCGATTGTCGGCATAGAGGAGCCGGAAATACATTTGCATCCACGGGCGCAAGCCGCGCTCTGTGATGTCTTCGTTGAGGTCGCGACGCGCGAAGACAAGCAACTCATACTGACGACGCACAGCGAACACATCCTGATGGGACTGCTGACCGCCGTGGCGGATGGCCGGCTTAAACCGGACGATTTGGCCGTCTACGAGTTCCAGCGCGAAGGAGACACCGCGCGCGTCGGGCGGCTGGAGGTGAACGAGTACGGCCAGATCGCAGGCGGGCTCAAAGGGTTCCTGGAAACCGATCTTGACGAGATTGGAGAACTCATCGAGGCGCGGTTCCGGTAGCCGCAGGTATGACGAGATACTTCGTCCTGGACGAGAACATCATCATACTCGCGCAGAAGGGCGAAAACGCCCAAGGGGAAAGAGATACTGCTTGCCTTCAACTAGTCCAAGCAATCGCCGCGAACGATCATGCGCTTGTTATGGGCAGATCGTTCTGGGGCAAGTACAGCAGCCAGACAAAAACCCTTGAGCGACAGCGTATCTTGCTAATACCCCGCGTCATGACAATCCTTCAGTCCGTGCTGCTCGACTTGAACAGAGACAACAAGTTCATAGCGGACGACAAGCTCCAAATAATCGAGGGTCTGGAGCAGCTGGCGCAAGCAGGCGTCGACATCGGGGATCGCGATTTCGTGAGGGCGGCCGCCTCCGTACCGGGCTCTATACTCGTCACAGCGGACGCGCCGCTCATGACACGCATACGGGAGCAAGGCTTTGACCAGCAATACAACTTCAGTGTGCTATCACCGCAAGACGCCCTACTGCTGGTCGGCGCCGACGCTTAACGCGTCTCAACTCACGCTATATCACGCGGGAAGGTAGCCCACATCTCGCGACGCGCTTGGTCGATATCCTCTTCGGTCACATCAACGGCAAGGTCGACCCATAGACCTCGCACGCTCTGATGTGGGCGTGCAGGGGACGCCATGGCCCGTTGCCGCAGGAACTCCGCGAAATCCAACAACTCTTGTTGTCTGTCCGACGGCAAGGCCCGTAACCGCTCCACGACCTCTTGTTCGATATACTCCGAGCTCGTCATCTGCTATATACTCCCACCTTCACTATCGCCAGCCGAGGCATGCGCCCGCGCCATCTCCCCATAGATCGATTACAGCCGTTCTAACGGCACTTCTTCGGAAGGATTGCCCTCAGCCATCAAGCGGGCGGTCAACGCGGGGTCACTCAAGACGTCAGCGGTGGCGCGCCATGCGTCACGGGCTTCATAATAGGGGCCCAATCGTTTGTCAGCATGGCAGCCACCAAGGTAGCGGCTAGTTCCCGCGCCATCTCCTCCCGCTCGTCCTCATCAAGGGACGCTGCCCACGAAA
>JAABUV010003758.1_pt1 | contig 18951 bp, 30 predicted proteins | sample 5559971 | NCBI WGS metagenome assembly JAABUV01 (sample SAMN10711881, study PRJNA513362) | rock metagenome | isolation source: Antarctica rocks | place: Antarctica: Victoria Land, Knobhead nord | collected 2015-12-19
CGCGCCCGCGTCGGTGCGCACCAGCACCTGCGTCGTTGCCGGCACGACGCGCGCGTACGGCTTGGCCACCGTCCAGCTGTCGGCGCCCTCCGCCGCCCTGCGCGCCGCGCGCGCTCAGCGCGCAGCCTCAAGGCCTGCGGGCGTGCTTTGAGTAGCAGCCTAGCTGGGCTGAAGTTGGTGTCCCATGACAGTTTAGTCGTGTTTTTGTCGCAGCAACGGCTTGGCCAGCCCCCAGCTGTCGGCGCCCTCCGCCGCCCTGCGCTAGGGCTAGGGTTAGCCCTACCCCTACCGCTCAGCGCGCAGCCGTGACGCCTGCACGTGTGCTCTGACTAGCAGCCCGGCTGGCCTGATCGCATCGTCCCAATGCTCACAAGCTGGCTTTGTGTCGCTGCAGCGGCTCGGCCATCATCTGGTGGCTCGCGCACTCTGCCACCCTGTGCGCCGCGCCCCACTCGGTGCACGGCCGCGGGAGGCCTGCCACCCTGGTGCAAGGCGGGCCTGGCTGTGCCACACCACCGTCCTGAGCACCTGAAGCCCAAACAGCCAAACAGGCCGCCACAGAGCTGCCCGCGCCGTCGGCCACCCCGCCCCTGCTGCCGTTCCTCAGCAAGCGGTGCTGTGCAGTCGCCGCGTATTGCCGGTACCACTGGAGCCGCTGCCTGGCGTCGCGCGTGGATGATGCGGCCCCGAGAGGACGGGGCAGCACGGGGACCTTGCGAGGTGTGCACGTTCAGGCCTTTTGCTGCAGGCTGGACTTGTTCAGGCGCCTGCACTCCAGCAGCCACGGTATGCCGCTCAGCTCAGCCCCAGATGAGCCGGGAATGTGCCCGGTGCGTTAAGAGCAGTGCCCAGATGCAGAGCCCAGCCGCGAGCGCAACACGGCCGCGCCCGCCGCCTTCACTGCAACAAGCTGCCCTGGCCACCCCGCCCCATGTCCTAGAGTCACACGGCGCGACAGCTGCACTCCAGCTTGTGCCACAGCAGCGCCTGTAACCAGGCACTCTGCAGCGCCACGGGGGCCTCTGTCGCGCCGGAATGTGCTGGCACAGCGTGCCCCCATGGGGCCGCACAGAGCACCCCTCCGGAGCCCCACGGCCGCGCACCTCACAAAGCGGTCGCCTGTGTACAGCGCGTGCCGAATCTGGCTCTTCCAGTGGTCGTTGTGCGTGATGAAGCGGGAGCCCCCGGAGCGCTTGTACGCGATGCGCCCGCGCACCTCGCACGCGCGGTATATCTGGGGCGGCGCGCAGACCGCGCAGACCGGTCAGTGGCGGGCTGCGAGTCACCCAGCCCATCCAGCAGGCCCTCGATGCGGCGGCATGCGCATGGGCCTCGCGGTACATTGCCCGTTGCACGCACTGGCAGGACACAAGGCTGGGCCTTTTTACACTTTGCAGGGCCGGCGAGGCAGCCGTGGCCCCGTGGAGGGGCAGGTGCGGCATAAATTTAGCACCTCGCGCAGCGACGCTTGCGCGCCGTAAGACGCGATGGCCGCGTGAATCATATCCTGCACGCTGCAGAAGGCTTCCACCTCCACCACCTGCGCAGGACAGGCAGGCGGCTCAGCGTGTGTGCGCGCCACCCACAAAAGGTGGCCGCCGCCAACCTGGGCGCGGCGGCCCGCGCGGCGCAGCGGCTGGGGCCAGCGCGCCTTGATTTCGCTGGCCTGGTTCGTCGGGGGCCCTGCGTGCATTTAATCGCAGTCAGCGGGGGCAGGCCGAGGGGCCGGGAGCACAACGCACAGGCAACACCGCCGCGGCCAGTGCGGCCCCCGCGAGCACGGCACAGGGCGAGCAGCGAGCGTGGCGGGATCGCGCCAGGAGGGCCGGCCGGCGGGGCCATGTTGACTGGTCGGCTGCCTGCGATGCCCAACGCAGCAGCGTCAGGAGCCTCCTGCGGCCGTGCGGGGCAGCCGGTGGGCCCGCTCCCGCCGAGGCCCAACGCAGACAGGCTGGCAGGCTGCAGGCTGCCTTCGAGGGCGGCTGGCATCGCCACCATCTGAGGAGCTTGAAGTTTGCAGAGGGTTCCCAGTTGTGCAAGTACCTGGTGCAGGCGGAGCAGCTGGCGGGAGGTCCATGCCGGCAGCCCCGCGCGCGCGCCCAGCGTGCTAGCGCCGCCCCCGGGCCGCGTGTGCGCGCCGCCTGCCAGCAGGCACCCGCCTTGGCACGTGCAGCAAAAGCGTGGGCGCACGGGGCTCGGGGGGCACATTAGTGCGGGTTGCCACACAGGCGGGCCGCTCAGGGCGCACGGCAGCCGCCTGGGCGAAGATGTCTGCCAGAACACACGCGCACCTGGCCATGGCGTGTAGTCCCCACAGGTGCGCAGCCCTACACGGGCAGTCAGGGCCAGCGCAGCAATCACACGCCCAGGCAAACTTACGCGGCACGGGCAGGCAGGAAGCAGGGCGCATTGCCAAGCGGCTCATTTGGAGCTCCTCACAGAAAACCCTATGGTGACCGCCTCACACTGGACAAGTGGAGATAGCGCCCCTGCACCGTACAAACCGCGCCACTGGTAGCCCGGCTCTGCCAGAGCAAGCCGGTTGGGCAGCCGCGCCACTGGCGGCGCCGGCGCTGTGCAAGGATGGTGCATCAATGGACGCAGGCCTGCTGCGGCGCTGCTACTGTGCGCCTGCGAGCCGGTGGACGAGCCCCAGGCTGCTGCCAGTGAGTCAGCTGTCTGCAGGCCTCTCTGCGCCGGTCCCTAGTGTCGACCTCCAGTGTTGCGCCAACACGCGCCCCGCGCGGGGCGCGCGGTCGCAGCCCACACGCACCTGCTGCGCACGCATTAACTGAGGTAAGCATGAATGTGCGTCCGATTAACTACAATGATGCGCATGGGGTTAGTTTGCCTTTTGAAGTCAGCCCGCTCAAGCGCGTTGGCCGCTGCTATTTTGACACAGCAGAAACCACGCAGAGGCTGTCATTGAGTTCACCTGTTGTTCTGACGCATGTCACGACGTTCGTCCAGTGCGTCGCTGAAGCTCGACATGCTCGACATGCAGTTTGCGCAGTATGCCTCTTTTAACATAGAAAAACTCATGGCAAGACGCTGCCCTAGCATGCGATCGTGTTTTTAAATTCAAATATCGCAGGGGATAAGGGCTTGTTTAGGTCGCCTAGCACAGCATGCCGCGCAGAGCGGGAAATCACTAGCAAGCAGACCAAAGACTGGCTGATACACGGCAGTAGTTCATATATTCACCAACCATGCAGGCCGAGGACAAGCGCCTCATGCGGGCTGTGGTCCGGCGGGTCCACCCAGACCTTTTCGCTGCGCACCCATACGAGCGCGCCAAGAACACAGAGTCGCTCAAGGTCTGTGAAGCACTCTGCGGCTTCTGCTTGCCCCGTGCGTGCAGTGTGGCAGATGCACATGCAGCGTCCCATGAGCACGCAACTCTGCAGAGTGAAAGTGCACCAAGTTGGCGTTTGCCCGTGACCAAACGGGTGAAATTTGCTCTCGCACAAGACTCGGTTATTACCTGGTGCAGCAATCCGGACTTGCAACAGCAACTGGCCGGCACAGTTTTGCTGCAGGCCTGCCAACGCAAAACCTCTCTTTCCCATCCGTGCGTCACTATCACTCTGTCATCACCACGACTGCCTGTGACACTGGTAGCAAGCGCCCTGCCGCAGGTGCTCTGTGGCTGTGCTGCACCTCCTCCCAGCGCGCCCGAGGGGCGCCTGTCGCGCCCGGCCGCAGGTGCTCAACGCCTATGTGGACGCGCTGGGGCGCGGCGGCGCGCCGGCGGGCGCGCGCGTCGAGTTCTGGGTGCCCGAGGCCGGCGCGCTGGCGCGCCTGGAGGCGGACCTGCCGCCGCACGGCTCGCTGGGGCCGCTGTTCTATGCGTTCGGCCTAATCTCCGCGGCGGACCTGCGCTCCGGCGCGGGCACATACGCCACAGGTGCGCCGCGCAGGCCTGCAGCGGCGCGCTCGTCGGGCCGCCGTGTGAGCGAGCGCAAGCACGCGGTTGAAGCACTGCACCGCGGGCGCCGCGGACTTGGGCCGCGTGCGCAGCGGCGCTGCGCGCGTACAGGCCACGCGCAGGCCAGGCGAGGCCCTCGCGCTCGTTCAGGCTCGGCAGGGCGCGCCGGGCGGCCGCGCCGAGCCCCCGAGGGCAGGCAGGGCCGCGCGCGCGCAGGCCGCGGCGACGCCGACTTCCTGGCGTGGCTGAGCGCGACGGTCGTGGCGGCCGTGCGCGCCGCGGAGCAGCACGAGGCGCTGAAGCAGGCCATCCGCGCGGAGCTGGCGGCCGTGGAGAGCCGCTACGAGCTGGTTGCCGTGCAGGTGCCCTAACCCTAATCCTAGCCCGCCCGCCCCCGCCCAGCCCGTCACCGTCCTGGACGCCTGCCGTCCCGGACGTTTTGCAGGCCTTTCATGCATCGCAGCCTGGCCGGCCTTGCCGTATCGCGGGAGCGCTGCCGGCGTGCCCGCGCACCAGGAGCGCCCGCGTGTGGTGCTGAGTGAATGGGGCTGCCACAGGCGCGCATGGCCTGATTGCCAAGCGTTGCCTCAGCCAACCTGTGCACACCCCGAGTACCTGATCGCCCGCCGGCGCATGCGATGGCCGTTGCCACGCCTGCATGTTGTCCAACCGACCTGCGGGCAGCTCCGCCTCAGCCGCCTCGTCCTCCGCCATGGCCCGCACGCAGCTGCCGCTGCCAGCGCCGGGCGCGAGGCGGCCCGGGTGTGGGGCGCGCAGGTGGGTGGCGAGTTTGCGGTCAGCGCCGCCGAGCAGCGGCGGCAGCTGCAGGCGCTGAAGGCGCTGGACACCTGCCTGGCCGCGCTCACCGCCAACGCGCCAGGCAAGCAGCCGCGCGTATCACAGGCATCTTGCACAGCCCTGGCCGTCAGAGTGCACCAGGGGCACTTCGACCCCAGCCGCGCGTCGGCGGCGTGGGCGCATGATATGCCAACACCCCGGGTGCCCAGGTGCCCCGGCGTGCTTGCTGCTGCTCCCTTGAGATGCATCCTCGTGCGATACGGCACGCAGGCTACTGGTGCATTGGGCGGCTTTTGCCTCGCACACCCCTTTGATGGTATGTGTGGCGACGGCCCAGAGGAGTCTGCCCGACCTTGCGCTCTGCAGAGCGCAAGAAGGGGGGACAGGTGTGGTAGTGGCTGTCGAGCACGTGCTCCCCAGTCTCGCGGCTTGATGTGCAGGCGGGCCCAGGCGCTTTGCGGTCTGCGAGTGCAAAAGACTGACAACAGTGCATGTCTGTGCCTCGGTCGCAGGGCGCTTTGCCGGGCTCAGCGTGCGGTTGTACCACCCGGACTCGGCGCCCATGGACCCGCTCGAGTCGGCCGGCGGCGACGGCGACCGCTCCGGCGTGATCCAGGTCTGACAGCCACTGCCGCATAGCCAGCAAGGTCCTGGATTGTACCGAGTCGGGAGCGACGGCGCGCTGTGCAGAGTCCAGGGAAGCGGGGGGGTGGTGCCAGATGAAAACAGCGCCTGGTTGCTTGCCAGGCGCAACCCAGTGAGTGAGCCCCGCCGGGCCTGCCGCGAACGGCAGAGCTACGTGGCGGACGACGGCGGCCTGCACATTGTGGCCGAGCGCGCGCGCATCCAGGCGGCGGTGGCCGGCCTGGACCTGGGCCGCGCGCGGCTGCTGACGCGGCTGTCGCTGTTCTGGGTGCGCCGCGTGCGGTGCGGCCCTGGCTCCGGTGCCTGATCCAGAGACGGGCCCGACTTCTGGATCGCATTGGAGCAGGTTCCCATGGGCGCGCAGCGAGGCTGGCGCCTGGGTCAGGTCCGCACTGTGATAGGGTGCGGGACATTCCACCTGCTGCTGCCGCGCTGTGCAGGCTGGTCCCCGACGCCGTGGGACCGCTGCCAGCTCTCGCACCCCGAGCTCTCCTGTCGGCCGCGCGCCAGCTGCCTGCGCCATGAAGGACATGCCGCATGCCACTCGTCATTACTACCCCCAGGCATATCAGGGTTAGGTTTAAGCCCACTACACACCGCTGCCGGCCAGGGAGCTGGCGCCCGCGCTGGAGGCGATGCTGGGCGTGCCGCACGTTTGGTGCGACACGCGCACGCAGGAGAGCAGCCAGCGCTTTGTGCTCTGGGCCGGCTATGCGCTCGAGTCGCGGTGCGCGCGCGGAGCCACCCCGCCCTGCTCATCTCCAACCTGCGGGGCTGCCCCCACCCTCGTGCGAAAAATGGCCGCATGTCATGTCCACGCAGCAGCACCGCACCGTCATGCATCTCCCTTGTACGTGCCCTGTCTGCGTTTACCCGGTTGCTGCTGGCTCCGTGGTATGGGAAGAACGCGGCGGCAGCCAACAGGGCTTCCCCGCTCGGGCCCAGCGCCTGACCGCGGCCGCCGCCCCGGCCGTCGCCAGGGCGGAGTTTGAGGCCGCGCTGCAGCGGCGCGGCTTTGCGTTCAGCGTGCTCGTGCACTCCGACCCCGCCTCCGCGCTCGTCGACTTCCTGCCCTCCTCGTCTGTCCTCCAGGTGCTGCCCTGCCTGCGGGTTCATGACCCTCGTCTCTGCTTGGGTTCGTGACCCTCTGCTTAGGGTCATGAACCTAGAGATGGTCATGAACCTAAGCAGAGACCTATGCAGCAGTGGGTATACTGGCGGAGCCACAGAAGGTGCCGCCCCACGCACCGCGCTGGCACTGTCCAAGCCGACGCGGGTGTAGCACGGCCGCGCGCAATGCGAGGCAGCGGCCCCGGCTGCGTGCAGAGGCGCGCGCCGCGCGCGCATGGCCTGGCCGGCGTTGCGTACGGCCCCGGCAGACCGCCTGGCGGTGACCGCTGTGAGGGGAGCGGGCCGGTTGACCGTCGGACAGCTGCAGGGCTGCTCTGCTCTGCTCTGGACGCGCCTGGGGCTGCCTGTCAGATGGGCTTAAGGTAGGGGTTTGAGCCTGATCTGGACGCGCCTGGGGCTGCCTGTCAGATGGTCTTAACGTAGGGGTTCGAGCCTGATCTGGATCCGCCTGGGCCGGCCGCCTACCCGCCGGCGCCCCAGCACACCTGTCATGGCTGGCACGCGCGGCCCATGCACACGACCGCTCACGCGCGCTGGTTCGCTGCCAGCGAGCCGCGCGGCTGCAGCGCGGGCTGCGTGGGCTGCGCGGGCGCCTGCTGTCTTTTGGGCCGCACTTGCCTGGCGCGGAAGCGCTGCGGCAGCTGCAGGCACCTACCGGCGTGCGTCACCGCGGGCGCCAGCCGCCGCGCAGGTGCGCTCTGACTGCCCGCCGCAGCGCCTGCTGGACTTCCTGGTGGGCGCGGCCGGCGCGGCGGCCGACGAGGCTGCGGCAGCGGTCGCGGCGAGCAAGGCGGAGGAGGAGGCGCTGCTGGAGCAGGCGCGCGCCCTCGGGGCAATGCCCCCCAGCTGGTGGGGTTAGGGTTAGGGTCAACCTCCGCGCGCGCCCCCCGCGTGTGCCCCCCGCGCGCGTCACGCCGCGCGCGGACGTGCGCCCCAGGCCCTGCCAGCGGCGCGGGCGAAGCGCACCGGGGCCACACGCTCAGCACGCGCGCGCAGCCGCGCTCAGCAAGGGCCCCGCCGCGGCTGCCTTGCCGGCCAAGTGGGTCATGGCCGGGGGGTGGGGCGCGCCGGCAGGTGCGCGAGGCGCTGGCGGCCAAGCACGTCATCCGCGTGTGCTCCGCCGCAGAGGGCGACCGCGTGGCGGCGGCCGCGCGGCGCCTGCTCGAGAGCGCCGCGCTCATCCAGCAGTCTGTCGACCTGTCAGGTGCGCGGATGCGCACGCGCGAGCGCGTTCATCCCAGCAGCGGCCTCACCCAATGGGGCTCTCCCCACGCGCATGTTTGATCTTTGGGCCCGCAGCAAACTTGACCGAATGCACGTGTAACAGCCACGCCTGCAGCCACTCCCTGCTGCTGCTGCGTGGGAAAGCGCTTGCGTCCTGCGCGCCCGCCCGGCCTCTGGACCCCAAGCAGCCTGCTGCAGCCAGTCCAGGGCATCACGTCGCTTGCGTGAGGAAACTGTGCATGGCGGATCACACACCACACAACGACGCTAATAATGGGATGGTGGCCTCCCCACCAGTACCACATACATTTGGAGGTACCTGGTCGCTTAGGATGCAGTGCCCCTCACTGGGGCCAGGCGCGAGCATCGCCATCGACGACTGCTACGAGCTGTGGGAGTCCGGCTTCATCTCCATCCCCTTTGACTTCCAGGCGCGCGCCCGGGCCGGAGGCTCTGGGGCGCCTGCACGCCCACCGGCGTTGGCATGTCGCGCCATGCTGACGCGCCCTGCGCCTGTCCTGTTTCCGCACACTTGTGCAATCTGGGACAGTCGGCAGGCGTGACCTGCAGAGCTGCAGGGCGTGTCAGTTGCGCGCACAGCCGTATGCTGGCAGGCTTCTTGGTGACTGCCATGGCCTCTAGAACTGCATTTCTGACGGTACCTGGTGCGTGGTGGTGAGCAGCCTGCAGCCCGGGCTGCAGGCGCGCCGCGACAGGGGACATGTGTGCGGCCAGGCAGCGACGTGCACGCCTGCCCCAGAGCACCGTTTTCCTGACCCTAACCTATCCCTATCACAGTGGGGCACGCGCGCGCGCAGGTCAGCGACCTGCAGCCCCAGCTGCAGAAGCTGCTCAGCGCGGGCGGCCGCGCCGCGCCGCCGGCCGAGGCGCCGGCCGTCGAGCGCGCCGCCGCCGCCGCCGCCCGCGCGCCCGCGGACGCACCCGTGCCGGCCGGGGGCGCTGGCGCCGCAGCAGGCGAGGCAGACGAGGGCGCGCCGCCGCGGCCGCCAGCGGACGCCGGCGACAATGCCGCGGGCGCCTGCGCGAGCCCTGCGGGGGCGCACACGCCAGCAGCGCCGGCATCGGATGCGGGCTGGGCAGCGGAGAGTGATCCGGGCGAGGCGGGCGCCGACGCGCCGCACTGGCTGGCCGCTGCCGGCCGCGCTGCGAGTGGGCTCGCTGATGGCATCGGGGCGTGCGCGCATGTGCCGTCGCCGGCGGGCGCCAGCGGGGCCGTGGCCGGTGCCGCGACGCGCTCGCTCGCACCCGCATGGTCCGCCGGTGGGCAGCCGGCGGGCGGGGCGGGCGCTGCGCCCGGTAGCGGCGCCGCAGGCGGCCTCCCGAGCAGCCTGTGTGCGTCTGCAGATGTGCACCTGCCAAGCTGTGCCGACGCCCACAGCGCGCCCAGCACAACCGCAGCCCGGATACATGCGCTGTATGGCGAGGTAGCCTTAAATTTGGGCACCCCAGGCGCGGCAGGGCGGGGCAGCGCAGAGCGCACTGTCACTTCTGCCATGCCCGGCAGCCCAGGGCCCGGTCGCGTGCGGCTAGCAGCGGGCCCGCAGGCGCGCTTGTTGGCGCCCGGCGCGGGGCCTGCTGGGCCGTGGACGGGCGGCAGGGTGTCTGGCACTGGCATGTGCATGCCATCCAGGAAGCCACGCCTGAGAGCTGCGGGCGCGCGCGCGCTGCCCTGCAGGCCGGCCAGGCCGCCGCTGGGCGCGCCGGCAGCCAGGAGTGCGCGGACGCGCGCTGGCTGAGGACCTTTACAGGTGGTGTGTAAGTGTATCTGTGACGTAACGTGCCAGAGGTGCCTACACCCAGGCGTCTCTTGAAAAGACGCTGAAAAGACTCTTTTCATCGAGTCGCAGGCTTGCCTTTCACATTTGCACCACATCCACATTTTGACCATGTCGTCAACTTTTTAAGCTCCACACTAAGCACATGGTACCAGCGCACTAGGTCTACCGCATGCGTTCAGAAGCGTGTGTCCAGCAATGCACGGGCTCTGTGAGGCGGCCAAAACAACCCCTCTTAGCTATGATTTCACCAGAAGCATGCACGTCGGGGCGAACTGGCTTAAGCGCACAATTCAGTTCCCGGGCATGCAGGGCAAGGCCGCACATAGCTGCACATGTGCGCACGCGCGGTGAGCCAACAGACCCCGCTGGTGCCCCACACCACTGGGTGGTCTGGACTTTCAATCCCAGCGCTGGCGCCGGGGTGCCCAGGGAGGTCTCTGCAACAGCAGCGACCAATACACTGACGAAAGCCGCAAAGGAGCCTGGCCAAGCACTAAGATGGAGCGTGTCTGGACGTCTCCTATTGCAATCACACAAGCATGCATGCCATCACCATGCCGCAGGTCTGTAACGCGGCAGGTAAATTCTGCTGCTGGCAAGCACACATAGGTATTAATACGTATAGGTTGTGCTGTGCCAGCGCCATATCAAGCATTCTCCTCCAACTGCAGCTCACGCATAGAGACTACGCCGCCAAAACCGCCACATGTGCTGTGTACCCTACCTCACCTCTCCTTGTACACAGGGCGTGCCGCAGCTTGCGACCTTGTTGCTGCTTCCGGCAGCGCAAAGTTTTGAGCATACATATTGATGGATACTGCTGTCCCATGCCGAGCTCCCTGAAGCAAGTGCTGGAGGCCATGCTTCAGCTCTGGCCACTGCCCGAGTCCCGGTCACCTTGGGCGAGCAACCCCTGGAATTGGGCCTTATTTCGTGAAAGAAGCGCTGCAGCGCGGCTGCAATTGCTGCAGAGTGACCCCGCCACCCTGAACCGCGCCACGTTGGCACCAAATCACCAAAGAGCCTTGCGTTGCCCGAGACGGCTACCGCAGTCGCGCGCGAGCGCGGCGCCGCGCCCCGGCGCAGCCCCCCGGGGCTCTCACGCATGCGCCTTGGCGCCGCGGGTGAACGAGATGCAGAACGGCGCCGCCACTCTGAACAGCGCCAGGTTGGCGTCGAAGATGGACCAGAGGCCGTCGCCGACGATGAGGCCCGACGCGGCCGCGATGCACATCTCGTACGCGCCCACCGGGCTCAAGAGGAACCAGGCCGCCTTGACCGCGCTGCCCATGGCCATGTCCACGGCCACGTTGGCGCCGATGTAAAACGGGATGGCCATCGCCTGCGCGCGCGTGCGTAGGTAGATTAAGGCATGTGCGTAGGTCTTTGACACACATGTGGCGCATGCGTGCAGATGTCGGACCCTGGTGGATGCCTGACTGTCGCCAGGCCCAGCCCGGGCCCATCTGCATGCACCAACGCACTCTAGCAGCGCGTTGCATGGCACTGCTTACACGGCCTCCATTCAGGCAAGGTGGGTGGCATGGTGCGCTGCAGGTAAAGACGATCTCGCCCCGCAGAGCACCTGCACTGCATCTACATCACACTGACACGCTGCTACTACATCACAACAAGGACATTGCCCCCTGCAGGCAAGCCGCGGCGGCGCCGCAGCCGCGGACGGCACGCACCATGGGCACCGGGATGAGCGTCGCGGCGCGCGGCCAGCGCAGGCCGACCGCGTCGCGCAGCGCGTTGAGCGCGACCGAGCCGAAGAAGAAGGCGCCCATGAAGTACGCGCAGTACTTGGGCAGCGCGCTGAAGCCCTGCGTGCCCATGATGGCCAGCCCACGATAGATGTTCGCGTACGGCACCTTGTACTCGCTGCCGCGCACGCCCCACAGTTCCTCCCGTCAAAGCGGAAAGACCGTTTGCTTGGCGCACGCATCGGCGGCTGCTGCATGACATCGCCAGCATTGCGCCTCGGGTCGTGCGGCATGCAGGCGCGCGCTGTGTGACAAGACGCGTGCGTGACGCCATGACGGAAGTGACCGCAAAGGCTGTGCACGCACTTATCAGTTGGCATGGCTGCTGCGCAAGTACTCTGGGGACTGCAGGCGGGTGCTCCGCGTTGGCATTCCCACAGACAGCCAGCTGCATTCCCCCTACACCCACACGGCAGCAGCGACTGTCTGCGACCCCTGTCGCCGGCCGCGCGGCGCGCTGGGCCGCGCGCGCACCCCGAGGGGTCGCCGACCGGGATGGCCTTTCCAGAAGCCCTGGAAATGAGCGGCCAGGGCAAACCCCGACCCTGAGCCGCCGCGCGCGCCCCATGGGGCCGCCGACCGCACACGCCTTCCAGAGGATCTGGACGATGGGCAGCCCTGGGAAAACCCCGGCTGGGCCGCCGCGCGCACCCGGCGGGGTCGCCGATCGGGAAGGCCTTCCAGAAGATCTGAAAGATGAGCGGCCCGGGCAGGCAGCCGATGACGCCGCCCACCAGGTTGGTCAGCAGCATGGCCAGCACGGACGTGCGCGTCAGGTGCGCCGTCTTCCAGTCGCCCAGCAGCGCGGCCGGCGTGCCGGCGATGCCGCCGATGAGGTCGCCGGCGACCAGGCCGGCCACCACGCCGCCGTGGTCGGCGCCCGCCCACGCCGCGAACGAGAAGATGGCCAGCTGCGCGCGCGCGCGCGGGGTGGGTTTAGGGTGAGCAGCTGTGCATGGGCGGCTGCCGTACGCGCGTGTTTTGAGTCGTCCGTGTTCGGGGCTTTGGGGTGCGGGCGCACGTCCTTCAGGCCACGAGCGGCCCAGCAGCAGGCTTAGCGGCACGCCGCAGGCGAGGGAGGCGGCCAGCGGCGACGGCGAGAGCCTGTTTTGCTGCTCAGGCTGAGGTTAAGGTTCGCGTGTGCGTGGCGGCGCGGCGGCCGAGCGCTCGCCGCACCTTGGTATACAGGCTGGCCATGTTCCAGTCGGTCAGGCCCGTGCCGTACGCGTTTCCCACGGCCAGCAGCGGCGCCACCGCCAGGCCGATCAGCAGGAAGTACCTGCGCACGGCGGCCCTTGTGTCGTAACAATCACACCCATCGGCGTTGTTATATCAGTCACACCCATCGGCCTGCTGACGACAGACCAGGAAAGTCAAAGCGAATTGTTTACCAGCCTGCTCAGTAGTGACAGTGCGCTCATGTCAGTAGTGTTGGAGGTAGCCATGCCAAGCTGGCCCTCTCAAAGCCGGCCATGAGCGTGCCAGAGCACTTTCTTTCTTAATCCCCGTGGACCCCAATGACAGGCACTGTGCGACAACGCACTGAGGTCTTGATGCGTGGGGCGGCCATGGGCAGGCGCGCGCGCGCGCGCGCACCACTTGGCCGGCGGGTAGAGCAGCGGCACGACGCCGATGGCAAGCGCGCAGCTGGCCACGTAGCCGGCCGCGCACCAGCCCATGGACAGGCGGTCCTGCGCAAAGATCTCGTCGCTGCGGCGCAGGACCTCCGAGGCCGCGCGCTCGGCCGGCGTGCCGGCCTCCGGCTCCGGCAGGCCGTCCGGCAGCTCGCGCGCGCGCCGCCGCTGCTCGCGGTACGACTGCGCCGGGGGCGCGCGCTGCGGTCAGCGCTGCGAGTGTCCTTTGCCAGAGACCGCCAGAGGCCCCCAGGCAAAGCTGGTGGTGGGTACCGCATGCAATGAGGCAGGGCAACAAAAGCGAGGCATCGTACAGGCAGTCCTCCTGCAGATCGACAGCACGCTCTTGGCTTCTCGACCTGGACAACTCGGGCATGCGCGCAACAAGTCGTCGGGCGGCGGGGCGCCGCGGGCGCGCGCGCCTGCACGGACAGGAAGACGGTCTTGAGCAGGTTGTAGATGCCGTCGCCGAGGAACACAGAGATGGCGATGAACACCTGCCGCGGTGAGCACATGGTTAGGGTAGGGTTGGCGGGCGCCCGCCGTCATGCTGTCCCAGTATCTGCATCGTGTGCTTTTGTGTCACCGCAGCATTGAAGTGCGTTCATGCGCCGTGGCCACCGCTTTGATGTCAGAGACAGGCAAGGCGCACAAAGCATGCTGCAGGCGCGGCGACGTGCGCCGCGCCTGGTAGCCAAACACGCCGTTGAAGTCCTTGGCGTGCAGGCCGGTGGCGTACCAGCGCCCTGCGCGTCGCGCGCCGCGCCTCAGCGAGTGCTCAAGCATTGGCGCCCAAGCACTAGTGATGGGAGCTGGGACGCATTCACAACCCTACTACATACTCGCTGTCACGCCGCCAGGCTCGCTTTTTCAAAAATTTCGATCCAGTAAAACACACAGATTGCATGCATCGCCGCATGCTGCAACGCAGGCGAGCCCAAGGGGGCCGACGGCTCTCGGCCCGCACCCTCCATGCCGCGCAGCAGCGGCCACATGAGGCCCCAGCTTATCACGGCGCCCACCATCATGCTGTAGTTCACCCAGTGCGGGCAGATCATGCCTGCGCGGAGGTAGCGCGGGCCTCAGGCCCCCCTGCCTTCCATCGCCACAATGGGACCAGGCAGCCAGGTTCCTGGCAGGCTCACCAGGAGGTCGCACTGCCAGCAACGCGCGTCGCAAGCTGCACATAAACATAATAAAAAAAATCAGCTGCTGAAGAGGCAGCGCACCCATGCCAACGTGGGTCAGCAGGGAAGGACAAGGCACAGGGTTGGCGGCCTCAGGGTCTGCAGGCGCGGCACGCGGCGGCCAGGGAGGCGTGCGCAGGGGCGCACCCACGCCGATGTAGGTCAGCGAGGAGTCAAAGTTCCAGGTCAGGTCGAGCGCCTTGAAGCCGAACGTGGGCCAGGACGCAAAGCCGCCGCAGCTGGGCACGCCCGGGTCGGCCGACGCGGACGCGCTGAAGAACCACTTGAAGCAGGACCAGGCCAGCGACACGCCGCCCCAGCGCAGCAGCGTCATCAGCTGCGCAGCGCCGCGCGCTCGGGCGCGTCAGCGCGAGGACGCCTTGCAGCGGGACGGCACGTGGCGGCGCACGCCAGGGACACCGGGTGCAGGGCGAAGTCCCTGCCATCCACCTCTGTTTAGCATAGATTATGCCATACCACGTGGGACGAAACAGGGCGTTGTGGGCCGCGCAGGCTGGGGGCGGAAGGGAGGGCGTCACCTGGCGCATGCCGTTGGCGCTGCCAGAGGCGGTGTGCAGGCCGTTGATCATGACGGCCGTCGCGGTCGCGCTGGGGAAGGGCAGCCGGTAGCGCAGGATGAACAGGTGGCGCAGGAACACCTGCGCGCGCATGCACGCCCGGCTCGCGGCCAGCCTTGCGAGGTGCTGCTTGGCGGCGCGCTTGCCAAAAAGCCCGCCTGCAGGCCGAGAGTATGCGGGGCGCCATGACATGGCGACACAGGGCTGCGGAAAGCCTTGCGTGACCGCCGCGACCGTTACTACCCCCAACCCAAAGCGCTGACGACCGTGTAGGGCCGATGCGACACGCCGCCGCCGCGCTGGATGCATACTGCCCACAAGCGCGCGCGCGGCTACGCACGCGGGCGCACCAGCGGCAGCAGGCCGATGACGGCGGTGCTGACATAGTACGGCAGCACCAGGTTGAGCGTGGGCTGGTACACGTCCTCGCGCCGGTTGCCCGGGATGGCGCCCACGTTCAGGTAGCTCTGCAGGTCAAGCGCGAGCAGGTTGATGCCGATGCTGCCCGACAGGCAACCCGCCCACGTCTGCACCAGCACATTCTCCTGCGCGGGCAGCCCGGGCGGCGCGCGTCAGCCGGCCCGCTCGGCGCGCTCTCGCCAGGCCGCGCGCCCGCGTGTGATCGAGCGTGGGTCTGCAGTGGGCGCATGCTGCGGACGCTGGCGCATGCTTTCCCACGCTTGGAGCGCTCCACGCCGGATGCCTACACATAGCAGTGCGGTTGCGAGCTACGGTGCTGTGCACGCCGCGAACACCGCATGCGGCCCTGCCCACCATACAGCTAACGCTGCCCTGCAGTGCACGGGTGGAGCGCGCACGCTCCCGTGCCACCAACCAGCACAGTGCGTGTTGACACAACATAAGAACGACACGCAACCACAGTCGACGGGGAGGGACAGGAAATTGCAGGCAGGCGTGGGCGAGGGCATGCCTGCGGCGTGAACTGCGCGTGTTTCCAGCCGAGCCGCGTCATGAGCGCTGTGTAGGCCTTGAGCAGGCCGAACGCGATCAGCGACGTCGCCATTGACAGCGACGGCATGATGCCCGTCGTCAGCTCCAGCTGCAAAGCGGCGGGCAGCGGTCAGCCGCTGCGGCCCCTGGCTGAAGCCTGCCAGCCGAGCACGGGCGGCGCACGGCGCACCTTAATGATGATGAAGCTGAGGGCAACGGAGATGATCGCGCCCACTATCGTCCCGCGCACCTGCCGGGCCCCCCTTTTGCATGTCAGTGCCTGGAGGCCTCTGGTGCAGTGTATGCAGACTGTGAGCAGAGCTAGCCTGGCACCAGGGCGCCCGGCTGCGGTGGGAGCGCCAGCGCGGCTGCGCGGCCAGCCGCGGCCCTGCGGCGCGCACCGAGAACTGCCGGTGCCAGGGCGGCGGGTTGTCAAAGCTCCAGCGCTCCTCCGCCAGGGCCGCCGCGCACGAGCCGGGCGGCGGCTGCGCGTCGTCGTTCTCCGCCGCGAGCTTAGGGTCTGGCAGCGGCAGCGGCGCGCCCGCTTGCAACGCCCCCGCGCTGGGCAGCCCCAGCTTGGGGTCGGGCGCGGCGTTGGGCAACTCCACGGCGCGCGCCGCCGTCGGACGTCGCAGCGACAGCGCTCGTCGCAGCCGACCCATGCCATAGCCGCTCATTATGCCCTGCCTCTCTACCTCCCTGGTCCTGCGTGAGCAGGGGCCCCACTCTCAGGTCCGTGGGCGCGCCGCTGCAGGGCAGGCCTGGCGATGGGGCGCGGGGCCGGTGGGGTGGGGGCGGGCGGGGTTATGTGCGCATGATGCACTTGATATCGCCTTGGACACAACCGCAAGCAGTTGGCGCTGTGCGGGGCACCTGGTGGAACTCACCGCTATATCAGCAGCTACGCAGCGCCGCTGCCGACCTTGCAGCCGGGAGCTGCACAACCTCGTCCAGACCGAAAACTCGACGAAGCACGGCGCAGCGGCTTCCTGTGCTTGCCGGCTGCCGTCCTGCAAAGCCAACAGCTCGTCGGCAGGTCCCACCCACCTTGCACATACACGAGAAGTTGTCGTACTACTGTTAGTGATCTTAGTGATGTTCGTGACTATCTCCCACGCACGAAGCGAAACGTATACTTGCAAAGCCTCTAGTATACGTAGCGTGTTCAGGCTTGCAAAGATCGGGCGCTCACTCGCCTCGCCCCGGCGTGGTAGTTGACCTATGCCGCCCTAAAATGATGGCTTTTTTCTTTTTTTACGCCCACGGGGCCTCAATTATTCATGAGTAGCGCCGACACATGATCGGCAACAGTACGCACATGCTGGCATACCAGCTCGCTGCATAAGCAAGCACAAAGCGTGCACCCCGCAGAGCAACACTTTAGCAAGTCCTGTGAAGCAATCCGCTGCATGCGCGAAAGGAGCAGGACGGTGTTTCAAGACAACTTGGCTGCCAAGCCTCACACTGTGACGCCCTGCAGTGCACAGTGTGTAAACTGCCACTGCCGCTGGCCGCCCCACGACGCCTTAAGCATGTCGCAGACGACCTGCTGCGCTGCTAAGCTACGCGCACGTTGCCCACCTGCCCCTGGCCCGCGCGCCCCCGAGCCCCAAGCCCCTTATTCGAGGAGTTGCAAGCGTGCGTGTTTTGGGTACGCGTTGTTTGGCCAAACCTGAAGGTCGGTCTACAACTTGGACTGGTTGAGTATGTGCGCGGTAGCTCAGTGCCTAAGGCCATTCCACGCAGACTTGTGGGCTTACCATCCACTTGGTGTGCCTGGCACCTCCCTCCACGTACGCGAGCATTACAGCCTGAAAGGAGGCGGCGGCTTTGCCATTTGTAGCAGTTGGGGTGCAGCTGGACAGGTGAGTGCTGGCTGCACGGCCAATAGAACGCAAGTAGGCAGCTTGCTTCCTAGAAAGGCAGGGAGCTTGAATGAATGCCTGGTACTTGCACAGCACTGGTACTGGCCACCGCCGCCGCAGCGGCGCTGCGCAGACGCCAGCTGTTTGCTGGGCAGAGCACAAACTTGCGAGCGCAGCACTGCGATCAGCAGTGGCATACAAATGTTACCACCACCCCATGCGAAGCTGTTGCAAGCAAAGACAATTGTTGCAGCAAACTTAAAAGCAACCAGAGAAAGCACTGGAAGGGGGGCTGGTCCACCCACTTATGCTCAGCGCTGCGGCCGGCCCGGTGAGGTGGGCCTGCAGCGCGACCAACACCTATAAGGATACAAGTCGTCACAGGCGCCAGCCCTGGACAACGGGGGCGCCTCCAAGCACCAGCGTTCAAACAGCCGCCCCTCAGCGCCGCGGCTTGCCCTCGCGGAAGCACGCCACGTTGAGCCGCGCGGTCGCGACCGCCGCCGCGCCGCGCGCGCGCGCGGCCGCCGCCAGCCGCTCCTCCATCCTGCCCGCGCGCGGCGCCGGCGCCGGCGCCCCCGCCCTGGGGCTCGTCTCGCCGGACTCGTTGAGCCAGCGCTCGAGGCGCGTGCCGGCGAGCGGGTCCGCGCCGTCCTCGGCGGCGCCCGCGGCGCGGCCCAGGACGGGCGCGCGCGCGGCCGCGAACGCCGCCTCCAGCGGCGCGGGCACCGGCGCAAGCGCGGCCTGCAGGAAGTCAAGCTCCACGGCCAGCTGCAGCGCGCTGCCTAAGTTGGCGCCTGCACGGCCGCGCCGCCCCGGCGCGCGGCGTCAGCCCCCGCGCCACGGCGGTGAGCGCTGCGGGTCGAGGCGCTCCCAAGCCCCATGAATGCATGCCACGCTGCCCTGAAACCCCTAACCCTAACCTTGCAGGTTAGCGAGCCAGGCAGCGGGGCGCGCGGCGGCGGCGGCACCTTCCAGGTGGCCGGGCACGGCGTCCGCGAAGCCGTCCAGCAGGTGCTGCAGCAGCTCGCCCAGCACGCGCCGCCGCAGGCCCGGCGCGCTGCTCAGCGTCTCGGCCTCCACCGCCACCTGCGCGCGCGCGGCGCCCTTCGGCTCCTGTGTGGACGCTCCTGTGTGGACGCGACTGGCCACGCTGTCAGCCCTGGCCCTGCCCACGCGCCAGACCCTGCGCACGGCGGCATCTACCAGGTCGAGGCACATTGCTGCATGCTGGCGGGTGCGCGTGTGGCCCGCAAGGCACACCTCCGTCATGGGACCAGAGCCGCCTATACCTTAGTGCAGCAGGATGCACGTTGTAGCAGCGTGCGCCAGGCAAACGCATGACCACGTCAGCGCTGCCGGCCCATGCCGCCCACCCAGCAGAGGTGACGGGTTGGCCCTGTTTGCAGTCACCAGCAGCGCACTCCCATGAGCTCGGCCACCAC
>JAABUV010003759.1_pt1 | contig 18951 bp, 22 predicted proteins | sample 5559971 | NCBI WGS metagenome assembly JAABUV01 (sample SAMN10711881, study PRJNA513362) | rock metagenome | isolation source: Antarctica rocks | place: Antarctica: Victoria Land, Knobhead nord | collected 2015-12-19
AACCCCCGCAACTGGGTGCGCACCACCAGCAGCAGCAGATCGCACGCCCGCACCACCGGTGCTGGGGCGTAGGGCACCCCCCATCGGCCGAGGTCGACGAGCACATCGCGGTGGGTCACCGCCCGCAAACCCTCGGCGAGGTCCGTCCACGGCACTCCCCCGGCCTGGCCGGGATGGGCCAGACCAGCCACCACCGGCACTCCGGTGGGCAGCGTCGTGATCTGCGAGTCCAGGACCTGCGGGATCTGCCCCTGGCGACCCAGGCGCATCAGCTCGAGCAGGTTGTGTTCCCGATCCGCCTCTACCACCGCGCCAGCCGCGGCGAGGATGTCACCCCCGGACGGGTCGGCATCGACCACGACCACCGGGGAGGGCCACACCGAGCTCAACGCCATGGCCGTGGTCGTCGCGCCCGGTGACGCGTTCGTGGAGAGCACTCCGATCAGCATGGCGCTCAACCCCTCGGCTTCAACACGAGAGCGGCCTGGCCGACCGCGGACAACCGGGCCACCGCATCCGCACTGCCGTCGGTGACCGTCACGTCGACGACCGTGGTCCCCCCGGCATCGCGGGGGCTGATCGAGTACACCTGCGCGTCGATCGACCCCGGCACCGCAGCAGCTGCAGTGGTGGTCGGTGTGCTGCCCGCGGTGGTTTGCACCGCCACCACCCGGACACTGTCCCCAGCGTGCAACTCCCCCGCAGGCAGCAACCCATTCTTCAACGCCACCGCCACCAGCGACGACCCCGCAGGCGGGGTCAGCTTGGGCACCGTAGCGCCGCTGGGGAGCAGCTGTCCTCCCTGCAGCGGTGCCGTCGCGTACTGGCCGACGACACTGGTGCGCTGCCCCCAGTCCAGGGTGTTCAACGTGCCGCCGTTGGGCACCGACACCTCCACCAGGTCACTGGCGGTGATCTGGTGGCCATACCCCACCGGCCCGGCCACGGCGATCGCCGAATGAGTGGCCGAGAAGTAGGTGAACGCCGCGTAGGTGCCGACCGCGAACACCACTACCAACGCCGCCGCCAACGCCAAAAACCCGCGCTTGCGTTGCCGGCGGACCGGTGTTCCCGCCGCGAACGGACCCGACGGTGCTCCGGGCACCGCCGCCTTCCCCCGCGGCATCTCTGTGGTCGCCATCAGTTCCCTCCTCCGGGTGCTACGAACACCGACTGCAACTCGCCGACCTCAACCGCGGTCCTCGCGGTCAGGTTCAATCCCTGCCCTCCGGCCTGCCCGCCGCCGAACCAGGTGATGTTCCAGACCGCGGTCGCGGTGATCGGCCACTTCCCCGTGCCGCCGGTGCGTTCCGGGAGCGACCGCAGCGCGTAGGAGTAACCGCAGTCCGGCGAGGTGTTGCCATGAAAGATCGGCCTCGCCGGGGCGGGGGTTCCCGGCCCAGCACAGGACACCACCGCACCTGCCGGTCCCATCGACCAATCAATCCGGGACAAGGTGGCCACCGCGGTCACCGACGTCGGGCCCGCGGTGGCGGTCGTTGAGACCGGTCCCGTGGTGTTCGGGGCCTGATCCACCCACATCCACACCGGCAGTCCCACCGCCGTGTTTGGATTCGCCGACACATGCGGGGTTGCTGCCGTCAGCTTCAGCTGACTGATCGCGATCTGCGCCACCTGCGCCGGTGACGGTGGCGGAGGCGGTGCTGCCGGTGGTGCCCCCGGAGCCGCTGGTGCCCCCGGAGCCGCTGGTGCGGCCGGGGCAGCGGGAGTGCGCGGGGTGGGGCACGCCGCGGTAGTCCCCAGTTTGCACACGGCCTGACCCACCGCGTTTAAATACGCGAGCTGGGCGGCCGGATTCGAGCTGGTACCCGGTTGCGCCCCCACGATCGACGACGCACAGTCAGCGCTTGCCAAATTCGCGCAGAACGCGCCGCCGTACGCATCCAACGTTGGCCCCGTCGGCGCGGTCGACACACTTGAGGTACCAGCAGAACCACTGCCCCCGCCGGACCCACCGCCACCAGAGGATCCAGACGGAAAACCCCCGCCACCGGACGACGAGCCGCCGCCACCGGAACTGACCGGGGAGGAAGAACCGCCACCGCCGCCACCGGAACTGACCGGGGAGGAAGAACCGCCACCGCCGCCACCGGAACTGACCGGGGAGGAAGAACCGCCACCGCCGCCACCGGAACCTCCCGAAGACCCCGGCGATGTCGCCGTCACGGTAATCAGCGCGTTCTGTCCGGCGGCCCCGATGTCCACGGGTGGTGGGGCTGGATCCGCCGCAGCTGTGGCAACCAGCAGACTGCTCGCCCACAGCACACCTGCAAGCGTGAGCGCCCTGCGCCCTCCGATCGTCAGATGCTTGTTTGCCGTGGGCACCCGTCGTCGTTCGGGCTGGTGGATCATGATGGGTCACACGGAATCGTTGGCCCAGACTCGCCCTTGGTCACGCGCCACCCGGTGCCATCCGCTGGAGTGGGATTCGTCAGGGTAAAAGTCGTTTGAGTTTGGGGCAGCCGCCGGGGGTCGACGACCGACTTACCCGTGGGGTCGACCGCTGTCACGGACGAGACGTCATTGCAGGCCTTCACGATGGCCGTCGCCGGACTCGACACGACCGGTGGGTCTGGTGTCACACTCACCACGCTCACCCGCAGCACCTTGACAGCACCGCCGACGACAAGCTTCTGGGTGGCCACCTGCTTCGCCTGATAACTCAGGGAGGTCGCTTCGGCACCCGCCGCCACCTTGGGGACCTCGACAGGCGCGCGGGTCGGGTCGGTATACACCGAGCTGTAGACCCGCTGGAAGTTGGTCACAGCCTCGGTCAGTTGCTGCTGCAGCGCGTCAGCCGCGGTGATAGTCGCCGCGGGGGGTGGTGGGGTGACGGCCATGGTCGAGCCCGGCGTGGACGGGTGCGACGGTGCGCTACTGCACGCTGCGGTGACCGCGAGGACCGCGAGCGCTCCCGCTACACACCCGGTGGCCCGTATCGGACCAGCCCTTCCCGTGTTACCGCCCAGCCCTGGCCGTCTCATTTGACCCCTCCTAGCTGCAGATTCCCTGATCTATCGCTGTGGGTGATCGCCCGCACACTGTATGTTTCTGAAATTTTTTTACGGCCGGATGGCTAAACGCAGGGCCTTTTGCACGTAGTACTGAATGACACCCACAACCCGAGCGAAGCCACCCCAGTCTTCATCACCCTCGTCCTCACCATCACCCACCCAGACACGTGCCCGAGTTTCACCGGCCGGTCGTAGTCCTTCAGCGGCCACTATAGCCCTACCACCCGACAGTGTTCCGACTTGGCGTACATCGTTCGCTGATCGTGGCGATATCAGCGTCCGTGGGATGGTGAGAATGTCCGAAGACGACCAACCAGAGGACCACGAAACCGAGGTGGCTGTGCCGCATGTGGGAGTGCAGGGGTTCAGCCCCGCCGCGTTGCGCCGCGCTCGCGGGCGACGCCGTCTGAGCCTGCGGCAGCTGTCCCTACTTTCGGCGGTCAGTGCCGCCGCCATCAGTTCGTGGGAGTCCGGCAAAGCCGCTCCCTCCGCCCGGCTTCTCGCGCCAGTGGCCGAAGCTCTCGAGATCGAAATAGGCACCCTGGTGCCAGTGAAGGAAGCCCGGCTCGTCCTCGTCGACCTCCGCAACCAGTGGGGACTTAACCAGCAGGAAGCGGCCGACCTCGTCGGGCTCAAACGGAGCATGTTTGCGGCCATCGAGACCGGATTCCGGCCCGCTGACCGGCCGCAACGCTCCCGAATCGCCGACCTCTACGAGATCACCGACGAGGACTTCAAGATCTTCTGGCAGCGCACCCGAGACACGCGCATCGCGCGCCTCAAGGCCCGCTAATTTTTGTACAGATTTCGATGACTGGACCAGTTTGTCGGCGTGTCGAAGCGTAAATGCGGTGCGAAGTTCCACTCAACGCGCATAGCGCACGCATGCCAGCAGGAGGCGCGGGACGATCGCGCAGACCCGCCGGTACGGAACTCGTTCACATGAAGGCGCTGGTCTCACCCAGCACACGCGGCAAAGCGAATGCCGCCGCCGATGCACTGGCATCACGATGGCGCAATATCTCGAGCTCCTCGTTCAGCGCGATCTGTTCGATACGTCGGGTCGCCCATTGTGGGCCACGGAGGTGTTCCCCTTGCCTTTCGAGCCGCTCCCGGGGATAAAGAGGCATGCCGCCGCCTAGGACTGCACGACCGGGCCAGTCAACCGGCTGACCTTGGACACTACGAAGCCCCACACCCTAAGACAGTTTGGCCGCTGATGTGGACGCGTGCGGCACTCCGATCAACACCTACACCCGCACTGCCCGCACCACCGCAGATTCTCCGGGCGCCCCGTGGGCGGTGTACCTCGCCGACAGCGCGGGGTTGTTCCGGCTGATCGTGTTTGATTTGGATGCCGTCAAGGGCGACCCGAAGGGGATGCCGCGACGCTGTGCGGGTGGCTCGAGCGTGTCGGGCTGCCGCATGTGGTGGCCGCGTCGGGCCCGTCCAGGGGCCGCCATGTGTGGGTGGCGTTGGCCGAGGCTGTCGATGCCGGCACGGTGGAGACTTTGGCTCGGCTGGCCCGGGCCCGGTTACCGAGCCTGGACCTGGCACCGCTGGCGAACCCGTGACCGGGTGTGTGCGCCCGCCGGGGGCACCACATCGCCACGGCGGTACCTCCACCGTGCTGGTCGGGGACCTGTCGATGCTCACCGCGCCGACGGTTAACGCCGCCGACGCGGCCCGGCTTGTCGACCAGCTCGCGGCCGGGCACCGCCCCGACCGGTCGCGCTCGGTCGAGCTCAGCACGGCCCTGCCCGCCGACGCAGACGGGCGTCTGTACCTGCCCGGCCCGCGCCGCGAGCTTCCGACTGCGAGCACCGCCGCCTTGGCGCACGACGCCGCGGGAACTGATGCCAGCGCGGTGTTGTGGAGGGTTCTGATCGGGGCGGCCGCCGCCCGGTGGTGCTGCGCCGATCTGTCCCCCCTCGTTGACCGGGCCCCGGGGCTGGAGCATCTCCGCTCCCACGGACAGGGTCCGGGCGCGCCCGCTGGTCGGGGAGACCCCCGACCTGCTGGCCCGGCTCGCGGTGTGGCGGGCAGCGAGGGGGGTGGCGGAGGCGGATCGGCGACCCACCGGGCCCGACGCCCTACCGGTCGCGGTGCGCCGCTACCAGAAGACGCTGGACGCGCAGGTACAAAGGGTGCTCGGCGACCCCCACGCCGCCGCCCAACGGTGGGCGCCGTTAGCGCACAGCATCGACGCGCGGCTCGTGAGCGACTCCTACTGGCCGGTCCTCGCCGACCGGTTTACCGCCGCGCACCGCGCCGGCATCGACATCGGCCGTCTCGCTGTCCCAGCACCTGGCCCCCTCCGTGCTGGACGCCGCCGCGGTCAATGCCCCGCACACACTGCGCCCGGACTGGACCCCGGCACTGAGTGAGGTGCTCGGGGACACCGTGGCGCAGCGGGTCCTCGCCGACCCGGCCTGGCCGGGACTGGTCACCGCCGTCACCCACGCCACCCACGCCGGGTGGGAACCCGCCCAGGTGCTGGGCACCGCCCACGAGCTGCTGCTCGCCACCCTGGACGAGGACACCGTGCTGCGCTCCGCGGAGGTGGTCCCTGCCCTGGTGTCCCGGGTGCACGCCCTCCTCACCGACGCCCGCCACGACCCCACCACCGCCGCGGCGAACGACGAGGCCGTGACGTCCCTACTCAACGACGCACCGGTCGACCCCGAAGCCGAGGAGGCGGCCGCGGCCCTCGCTGAGCAGGCTGCCCCCTCATCTGCGGAAGAGAATCCGGACACCACGCTGGCCGGGGAACACGTCGAGCTCGGCACCGACGACGACTACCTCACTGCGGTGACCGCCACCGAACCCGCCGGGGATCCCGCGACGCCCGGGCACCCCACCGAGGCGGGGGGCGACTGGGATGGGGCGCTGCTGATCGAATTGCCCTACACCGACCTGGACCCCGCCGAGCAGGTTGCGGCCATCACCACCGAGGGGGGTCACACATGGGCTACTGAAAACTTTTTTCGCGCCGAAGTGGCTAAACGCGGGGCTTTTCGCACGTAGAGAGGTGGACCCCGACGAGAGGAACCACCGATGGCACGGCGAGATCGACGCACACAGCGCACCGACGACGACAACCAGCTGTCTTTGGACTTCACGTTGACGTGCCCTCTAGGAGACGTCTCGGAGGAAACGCATCCGTCAGATTCTTCGCTGCAATCGAGACTCCCGGTCGCACGCGAAGCTGACTCGTGGCTTACTTGCCTGGTGCGGGGCTTCGACCCTCATGCGTTCACCGGACGGAAGGTCGGCAACGGCACATCGTCGTCCGCGCCGACAGCCATAGTGGTCGAACCTGCGGACGTTGATTTCGCCAACCTCCTTCAAGTTCATGGAGATCAGCTCCCGGGCGATGAGCCGCGACATCGAGCGATCCTCTGCCGGCAAGCGGCGCCCGTTGCGGCCGGCTCGAAACGAAGGAGGGGCGAGGCCCTCTGGAGTGGATCGAAATCGCTGCAGCAGGTCCAACGCACCAGGTCCATGCAGGACTTCCGGGTAGAGCGATACGCCTTCGATGCGATCCGGACCAAATGCCGGGATGCATGGATCGTTCGCGTGAAAGTGACGTGACATCGTGGGTACGATCGAGGCGAGCAACGAATTGTGGCGTGCGTATACTGCCGAGGAAGTCGCTGACATGCTCCACGTAAGCGTAAGGACTCTGCGACGAGTGACAACCGTCGGAACCATGCCGTGCCATCGCATCGGCAGGGCAGTTCGATACACCGCCGCTGACATCAGCACCTACCTGGAGCGTGTGGCCGATGAAGGCACCCCTTGACAAGCCGACATTCGGTGGCGGTTCTGCAACCCCACACGCCAGTACCCCAGCCGATGGCGGGCTCCCCGCGCACCCTGTTCCTTCGGCTCCAGATGGTGAGGATGTCCGTTCGTCAAGGACTGCCCAGGTAGGGCCGCTCCTGACAACAACGAAGTCCGCACGCGCACGGCGCGCACCCGGCCAGCAAGGTTCGCTTCGTAGACTGCCCACAGGCCATTGGCAGGCGCGACTACCCGCCCGACTCGGCGCAGCATCCATTGGAACCTACGACTCGCGGCCGGAGGCAACTCGCCGACTCGCGCGCGCGATCGTCGAGGTTGAGGACGGAATCCGCGGTCGGGGCAGTCAAGGACCCCGCGGCGCGAAAACCGCAACAGTCGCGGAGGTAGTCGAGCGCTACATCGATGACAGCGAGCAGCGCCTGGCGCATCACACCTTGAGGTGTTACCGCAGCGCCTTGGCGGTCCGCATCGCAGCGCAACCAATCGGCTCGATCAGGATCGACAGACTCACCACGCCAGCGATCACCGCGTGGCGAGACGAACTCAACGCAGCGAGTCATTCCACCCACGGCGTGCGGTACGCGGTCGCCTTGCTGTCCGCCGCATACGGCGCTGCTGCCGGGCATATGCACCTTCCCGCTAATCCGGTCCTGGCGCTACCTCGGCAGTCTCGAACGAAACGCAGCGGCGCTGCGCGCGCGGAGGCCGCTGCTCGGCGCGCTGCCGTGCCCTCCTGGGCAGACATGTCAGCGATCCTGTCTGCGATCCCGGAGAGAGAGGACCGCCTAATGACCTTGTTGCTCGCCTGGGCCGGAGCACGGTTCACTGAGGCGGCGTCGCTGAACCGGGTGAGTGGCGTCCACCCCGATCGCCCGACGATCCATATCGACCGGGTCATCGTCCGCGGACGAAACACGTGGGTGCAGGAGTCGCCGAAGACGGGTGAACGGCGCGACGTCCAAATTCCGCAGCCGCTGTGGAAAGCGCTTCGCGCACACAGCGCCGCGCTGTCACCAGCTGTCGGCGACCGGTGGGATGTATCGCTTCCCGCCCACGGTCGGGGCTCGATCTACCGTGGCGGACCCGGCATCTGGACACCTTCATCATGGCGACGTGTCGTCTGGAATGACGCGACGGCTACGGCCGGGGTAGCAGGCATGCCCGTAAAGCGGCTGCGGGCGCACGCGGCTACCGTGCTGTGCGCCTCGGGCGCGACCGTGATTGACGCCCAAGCTCACCTCGGCCACGCGAGCTTGAGCACCACGCAGGCGCACTACCTCGTTGCCGTTCGGGCCATCAGTGAGGACAGGGCGATCGCCGACTTGCGCGCCACCCCGTCGTTGACGCTCCAGGAACGTCTCGACACCCTCTGGGCACGGTTCGTCGAGCAGCACGGTGACCCCCTGTAACCCTGGCGGCGGGGGCTCCAAGTCACTCCATAAGGCAGGTTCATGGCATAGAGTGGGTTTGTCTAGTTATAACGTCTGTGTCACAGAAACTTTCGCGTCTCATACATCTCACTCGTAATGAGAAGGTCGTCGGTTCGATTCCGACAGGCGGCTCCACATAACTCCTGGTCAGGCTGTTTTCCGAGGCCGGCGACACCAGGGGATGAGCATGAGTGGTAGCCACGTGGTAGCCACTGGGTTCAGCCGTGTGGACGATTCTGGACGTTCTCGGCGCTCGACCGTGGGGGATGGGGACCGCGCCGCACACATCACCACCATGAACACCACCCAGCCCAGCACACGGGCACTGCATGCCGCGCCGGCGCCCGGACGCCACCCAGCCGAGGTTGCACCGCGCGCCGCACAGGAGCGCCTGGCCGCCGCTGAGCACGCCCTGGCCGAAACCCATGAGGCACTGGACGCGATAGCCCGCGAGCTCGCCCCCGCCGGGTCTCCGCCGGACGCGTTGACCACCCTGCAGGTCGCGGCCGCCCTGTGCCTGGGCCGAGCCACCGTCGCCGAACTGATCCGGCGCGGTGAGATCAATTCGGTCAAAATCGGCGGTTCGCGGCGGGTTTTCCGGGCGGACCTCGATCAGTACATCGCGTCGCTCCGGGCCTCCGCATGACCAAGGCAGCAAATGGGCGAAGCTGCATCCACCGCCGGGCCGGCAGCACCGGCTGGGCCGGCTGGGTGAGCTTTGGCACGGATCCCGAAACCGGCCGGCGCCTCCGCAAAAAAGTCAACGCGGCGACCAAGACCGAGGTGGCCGCGAAGGTCGCCAAGCTGGAGGCGGATCGGGACGGCGGGTACGCCGGGCTGGCCGGGCGTAACACGGTGGCCGAGTGGCTGGACTGGTGGGTCGCGACGAAGGTCGGGTCGGTGCGCCCGAAAACGATCATTGGGTATGGTGTGGACCGGGCGCACATCGTGCGGTCCATCGGCAGCATCGAGCTAACCAAGCTCACCGCCGAGCACATCGGGCAGATGTATGCGGAGATCCTGGCCACCGGCGTGGCCGGCCCGGCCACCACCACGCACGTGCGCGCCACCCTCTCCGCAGCTCTCAACGCCGCCGCCCGCCGGGGCCGGATCGCCCGCAACCCGGTGACGGCCGCGACGAGCCCGCGGCAGGTATCGGCCCGGGTCGAGCCGCTGAGCGAGGCCGAGACGCGGCGGGTGCTCGCCGCCGCGGCCGGGGGGCGCAACGCGGCTCGGTGGTACCTCGCGCTGCTGGTCGGCCCGCGCCAAGGTGAGGCGCTGGGGCTGCGGTGGGAGGATGTTGACCTCGACGCCGGCACGCTGCGCATCCGCCGGTCGCTGGCCCGCGCCCCCTGGAAGCACGGCTGCGGGTCGGTGCCCTGCGACGGCAAGCGCGGCGCGGACTGCCCCCAGCGTCACGGCGGAGGCCTGGTCACAGGGCCGGTCAAGACGGCCGCCGGTGAGCGCACGGTCGCACTCCCCGCCGGACTCACGGGCATGCTCCGGGCCCATCGCACCGCCCAGACGGCCGAGCGGCTGCGGGCCGGCAGCGCGTGGCGCGATACCGGGCACGTGTTCACCGACGAGCGCGGGCAACCCCTGGACCCACGGCGGGACTGGGGCCGGTGGAAGGAGTTGCTGGCGTCCGCGGGGGTACGGGATGCCCGCCTGCACGACGCGAGGCACTCGAGCGCCACCTTCGCATTGCTGGATGGGGTTGACCCGGTGGTGGTCATGGCCTGGCACGGGTGGGGCTCGCGCGTGATGCTCGACCGCTACCAGCACGCCGTCGATACCGCGCAAATCGCCGCTGCCGCGAAAACCGACGCGAGGTTCTTCGGCCACGGATGAGGCCGGCGGCGTCCGCCCTGCGCGAGCGCGGGGTGACCGCACAGCGCGGCGGCCGGCCTGGTGCTGCGGATGCAGAAGACACCGCGGATACGGATGGCGGGGAGGCCGTGGGTGAGTTGAGCACCGCGGACGGTGGCACCTGTGGCGGTGCCTGCTCCTGCCGGTGACGGTGATGACGGGTGGGCGGATTGATGGGGCATTCACGAGCGGCGTTCGAGCGGTATGCCGTCACCGCTGGCATGGAACCCCCACCTCGCGGCGCGCTGGCAGGCTATGCCACGGAGGTGCTGGCCAAAATCCCAGCGCTCCGGGTCGGCAGCGACGGCGACGCCGAGCGCCTGCACGCTCTGCGTCAAATGGAAAATGCCGCTCGTGGACTGCTCGATTGGATCGAGCAAGAGGCCGCGACACCACGCCCCGTGTGGCGCGCAAGAGCGGCGTTCAAGCGGTATGCCGAGGCCGCGGGGCTGGAACCCCCACCTCGCGACGCGCTCGCCGAATATGCCACGGACGTACTTTCCAAGATCCCCGCGCTCCGGGTCGGCAGCGACGGCGGCGAAAACCTCCGCCACGCCCAGCGGGAGATGGAAACCGCCGCCCGCAGGCTCTTGAAATGGATAGAGAAAACGTCGCCCTGGTCTGCCCGCGCCGCGAAGGTACCACCGGCACCGCCGCGGGTACCCGCCGCCGACCGGCTAGCCATCCGGGCCGCCCACCGCCGGGCCGCAATGCGGGCCCACCCAACCCCCACCGTGCAGGACGGGTGGGCCGACTGATGGGGCGGGCACGAGAGGATTTTGAGCGGCATCACGAAGCCGCCGGCCTGGAGGGACCGCCCCGCGGCAAGCTCGAAGAATACGCGACGGACGTGCTCGCTCAGATCCCGCGGCTTCTGGCCAGCGGCGATGACGACGATGAACGCAGCCATGCTCTGCGGGCGATGGAATCCGTAGCCCGTGGGCTCTTGCGCTGGATCGAGGACACCCCCGCACACCCGTCGCGGGCTTCCCGCGCCGCGCGCGGAACACCCGCCCAGGCCACCACGCCCGCACCGGCCCCCGGGGCCTCGACGCGCACCGCCACGGTCCGCGACCGCTACCGCAGGAGGGCACGATGACCCGCTACGCGATGGGCGTGGATCCCGGTGGCCAGCACACGGGGATCATCCTGGCCGAGCTGCGCCCGGATGGCCCAGTGCCCGTCGATGGGCTGACCCTGGACCGGCTGGAGGCTGAGCGGGACACCCGGCACATGGGCGCACCGCAGTACGTGAGGCGCGTGATCGAAGCCGCCATGAGCTTGCTGGAGAAACACGGCGTTGGCGACGACGAGGTCACCGTCATCGTCGAGACGATGGTGCCGCCGACACCCGTGAAGGCCGGCACGTCGGTCGTGCCCATGGCGATCTGGCGCCACGCGCTCGGATCCTGGACGGTGCTCGGGGCGGTGGCCGCTGTGTGGCCCTAGGCCCGCCTCGTCGCCCCGGCCGCCGCCGACCACCAAGCGGAATACCCGGCGGAGTTGAAGGGGCGTACACCGGCGGGATGGACCGCAGGCGGCAGCCAACGCCAGCACCAGCGCGCGGCGTGGGCAGTGCTGCTGAGCGGCATCGCACAGACGGGCACCATCCCCGCGACCGCTCCGGTAGTTCCCGCTCCGGAAATCCCGCCCGTAGCCGCTGCAGAACCGACGCCGTCGCCGGTCGAGCGAGTCGCAGCCCTGGTCACCGCCGGCGGAGCCCTGAGCGTGAGCGCACTGCTCGATGCCGCCACACAGGTCTGGGCCGAGGGCACCACCTCGGACCGCGTCGCCCTGGCCGTGGCCGCGGCGATGGCGCTGCGGCCGGAGACCGATCAGGCCCGACTGCGTGCCCGGTTGGAGGCCAAGGCGGCCGAGCTCGAAGGCACCCGAGCCGAGAACTGACCACGACCAGCAACACTGGAACCATGACCGATCCCGACGCCGACCCGTCGCTGCGCGACCTCGAGCACGCCGCGGCGCAAGCCTCCGACGCCGCCGCCGCCGAATGGATGGCCTCACTGGCCTCACTGACCGCGCTGGGCCGCGCAGTCCAGGCGGCGCGCACGGCTGGTCGCCCGATCACAGTCATCGGCCGGGATCTCCGGCAGGGTCGAGCAATGGCCCGGGAACGGCGCGCGAGGGCCCTCATCCGGCCATCGGTACCGCTCCGGCAGCAAAGCGTCGAGGTGATAGCTGCGGCCGCCGCCTGCGGGCTCACCGACGTCCGCGTCTTCGGCTCATGCGCGCGCGGCACCGACACCCGGATGAGCGACGTCGACCTCATCGTCAGTACCACAGGTCCGCGCGCGAGCTTGTTCGACATCTCCGCGTTTGCCCTCGCCGTCGAGGACCTCCTCGCCCTGCCGGGCCGGGTCGATGTGCTTACCGACGACGCCCTCAGGCCGGGCTCCGACAGCGGCGCTAGCATCGCCACCGAGTGCCAGCCGCTGGCTGTCTGGGCGACCGGTTGTCCGCGGCTCGACTCCTGCGCGGGTGGATAGCCGCCCGCACCGCCGGACTGGACCACGGGGCAGCAATCACGTCCGCGGCGTTCGCTCCTCGGCCGGCGTGATCGCGACGACCGCCGTGGTCCTGTGGCCCGTCACGCAGTCGTCGCGGACCCGGACCAGAAGTGTCATCGGGTAGCCGGCCTCACAGCGAACGAGCTCGAGCAGAGGAAGCGTTTCGCAGTCGCGGCGAAGCGCGGACACCCTGAATCCGGCGGCGGCGGTCGGTACACCGGCACCGTCGATGCGAGTGACGGTGCGGGCGGTGAGGCCGATCAGGTGACGCGAAGTCTGGGTGGTCACGCGCCACCGGCCGCGTCCGGAATCGTCGAGCCGGGTGGGCGGGTGCACGCTGATCAGCGTGCCAGGCGGCGCCGACAATTTTACTTTCCCCGAGTCGGCGGCCTGCGGCGCATTTCCCGGGTGCGCGTTGGGGACGGATGGCCGTGGTGTCGTGCGGCAGGGCGCGCCACTGCAGCGAGACTGGCGGATCTCCTGCATGCCCGCCTAGGTTGCGCTCACCCCGATCGGCGCGGCGCTGCTTGCGCACCGTCATAGTGATTCGCTATACGGCACTATGAGTTGCTACACCACCGCCCGCGCGGCCGGCACATCGGAGGAGGCTCATGAGCGCGCGCACCTATGGCCGCACGATGGGCGAGAAGCCGATCAACGACGACATGATCGAGAAGCTAGCGGACGAAGCTGAACGAGGGTACGGACCCGGCCAGCTGCAGGGCTGTCGCCGCGGTCCTGGCCGCCCACCCGTCGGTGACGCGCGTCGCGGCGATGATCCTGAGGTGGATTCCGATGCATACACCGAGTGGGCCACGCGCAACGCCGGCCAGGTGTGGTCAGATCTCGACTAGCGGCAGCGATGGAGGCCTCGGCCGGAAGGGCGAAGGTGCACACGCGGCAGCGTGATGGAGGCCGGAAGAGCTACATCCCGGCAGGGATCTTTCCGCCCCGGCAGGGGGCGAACCGGTCGGAGCGCAGCGTCGCCGGCAGGCGGTGAGCGCAGCGACCAGAGAACGGGAAGTTAGCGCGGCGGGTCGCACCGAAGGCAAGAAAACGAACCGGGTCGGGCAGCCCCGCGGCGACGGCTTACCGGGTACGGAACCCAGCGCGGCGATGATGGCAACCGAGGGTTTAGTGGGGTCAGTGCATAAAGCTAGACTGGCTTAGCTTCGTGACTTGCTACCGCAATATTACGCGCCAGTCTAGCTTATCACATCCCACCAAATCGGGTGCATAATCATGCAGCGGGTCCGCTCCGGAAGGAAGCGCCCAGGCCCCCGAACGGACGGCTCCGGCCACGGTCCAGCCCCCACACACCCGGCCCCGGACGCCCGCACCACGCCACCGGGACGACCACGCCCAGACCCCGGTACGCACCGCCGCGCGGAAGCGATTTGATGTCAAGGTCTGGCTGAGGTTGCGGCTGCCGCCGTGTCGAGGTTGGGCAAGTTTTGGCTGCCGGGGTGGTGAGGTTGCGGGCCGGCAGGGGGACACACGAAGTTCGGCGATCGGGTTTTTCGTGTGCCGGCAGGGTGGGGTTTTGCGCGGAATAGCGTTGACCGGTTTGGCGCGATCGCGCGTCGGCCTGTCGAGGCGTACGGCGGCCGCAGCCTGATCTCAGATCGCCCCGGCGAAGGCTGCCAGCACTGGCGTCGGTGAGGCGCCGCTGCCAAGCCAGTCCGCGGGACTCCATGGTCACCTACGGCGCCGGTGCGCAGCCCGACGCCGATGCCGTCGCTTCGTTGTTCAGTGGGGTGACGGCATCCGCGGACTTGGCGCCGCCTGCGGGGCGGGTCAGCGTGGTGCTGGGCATGGGGTTCACCCCGGCAGCGGATCTGGCTCAACGGGCCGCTGCGCTCAAGACACCGGCGGTTCCCACGACGACGACGGCGACGCCGACCCCGAGGCCGCAGGGGCTGCCGGTGGATGGCAGCGGCATTCCCTGCGTGGACTGAAATGCCACCCCGGAGGGCCACTGGTGCAGCAGCTGCTCGCCGGGGGTGGTGGCGGTGGCGGCGGTGTTGCTGTCGGTATCGCTTAGAACGTCCGGCAATTGATGGTTACTTGAGTCGGCGGGTGGTGGGTCGGGTTGGCCAGCGGTAGCGGGTGCGGGCTTCGTTGATGAGGCGGCGGATTGCGGTGAGGGTGGCGGCGGGGTGCGGGTAGAACTCGACGGTGCTGCGGCGTTTCTCGGTGCAGCGGCGGTTCTTGCCGTAGCCGTTCATCCAGGAGTGGGTGCGTTCCACGACCCACCGTTTGCCGGCTTGGATGGGGGCGGGGATGGGTTTGCGGGCGATCTCGTGGACGTCGCCGAGTTCGTCGAGCAGGTCCCGGGTCGGAGTGGAGTCATAGCCGCGGTCGGGGTGCACCCACGGTTGGTCGGGTAGCGGTCCGATCATGTCCGGGATCTGGCGCATGGTGGGTTCGAACAGGGGTGAGTCGTGCCGGTTGGCGCCGGCGCCGACCGGGGCGAGGGGGATGCCGCGCCCGTCGGTGACCACCGAGCGTTTGGTGCCTTGCTTACCGCGATCGACCGGGGACCGACCCGAAAGTTCGCTTCCGCGGGGCGATTTGGTGATCGACCCATCCGATGAGAGGTCCGCGAGGTCGAGGCCGATCATTTGGTCGTAGGCGGCGAGCGCGGCTTTGAGCAGTTCCACACCTACCTCGCGCTCGGCCCAGTCGAGCAGTCGGCGGCGGATCGTGCGATCCGAACACCCTGGGGTGGCGATGCGCTCATAACCGCTGCCATGGACCAGGGCGGCGAGCACGTGGTTGAACACGACCCGGTTGAGGATTCGGCGGCGGTGACACCCCCACGGATGCGTCGCCGCCAATTCGGCGCGATCGTCCTCATTGAACAGCGCGGAGAATTGGACCCACAGGGGTTCGGTCAGGGATGCTGGCAGCAGGGGCACGGACCCTCCCGGTGATCAGTAGGACTTCAGCAATCCCATGATCAAGCCGGGGTCCGTGCCCCAACCCGCAACGACACACCCAGCAACATCCACACCACCAGTCACATCAAACGCCGGACGTTCTTAGTTCCTCTCGGTCGGCCTGCACCAGCCGCCGGCTTTGGCCTTAGCTGGCTGTGCGTCGGAGGTCGTCGAGGTCACGGGAGAGTGCTGCGACGGTGCGCGAGAGTTGTGTCCGGTCGATCGGTGGCTGCTCGGCGTTGAGGGCGCACTGACGGATGTAGGCGGTGGGTTTGAGGCCCCGGCTTCGGCTCGGGTGCGGATGGTGGCGATCTCGGCAGGGGCGAACCGCACCGAGATGGTGACGTCCAGCCGTTGCGGCTTCGCAGCGGGTTGCGGCTCGCCCCAGCCTGGGTGATCGCGGTGCTGGTCGTAGTAGTCGGCCCGCGCAGACCGTGCCGCCCACGCAGACCGTGCGGTCACCTTCGGGGCCGCTGACCGCTCCCGCCGAAACGCCTCCGCTGGCCGCTTTGGTCGAATCGCCTCGGGTCAGCGCGGTGTTGGACTCGGCGCATGTCGGGGACATCGAGGGTGCGTTGGGGCGGATCAGCGTCTCTGGCACTGACCACGGCCGCAGCGTGAAGACCCGGTTGTTGACGTTGTTGGCGATTCTGGGTCCAGGTTTGATCGTGATGGTCGGAGACAACGACGCCGGTGGGGTGGCCACCTACGCCCAGGCCGGGCAGAACTACGGTTACTCCCTGCTGTGGGTGTTGTTGCTGCTGATCCCGGTGCTCATCGTGAACCAAGAAATGGTGGTCCGCTTAGTACTACAGTCGTCGGGACCACCGTCGCCCCGTGGCAGTTGTCTTTCAGCAGTCCAACATCATCGACAAACGCATCACCCCAGGTTCATCGGCTACGAGCGGGCCGACACCGTCATCGGCTCCGTCGTCGTCGTCGTCGGCGCCGCAGCGTTGATGGGGGTGGCCGACTACGCGGCGCGTTCCGCCGACAGTTCGGGGACCTTCACCGACGCCGGGGGTATCGCCCACCTGCTCGGCATGAACAGCACCCTGCTGGGTGCGTTGTTCGCGATCGTGTTGCTGGATGCGTCCATCGTGGGGGCCGCCGCGGTGACCTTGTCGACCAGTTACGCCTTCGGGGACGTGTTCGGGATCAAACACTCCCTGCACCGCGGCTTCAACGACGCGAAACAGTTCTACTTCTCCTACAGCGCCATGATCCTCGTGGCCGCGGCCATCACCCTGATCCCCGGCGCCCCCCTGGGTGTGATCACCACCGCCGTCCAGGCCCTGGCCGGTCTGTTGCTGCCCAGCGCCAGTGTGTTCCTGCTGCTGCTGTGCAACGACAAGGAGGTCTTGGGCCCGTGGGTCAACCCCCGGTGGCTCAACACCATCGCCGTGGTCATCGTCGGGGTGCTGCTGGTGTTGTCGGGGATCCTGATGGCCACCACCCTGTTCCCCGGGTTGAACGTCATCGCCGTCGGCGTCTACCTGACGGTGAGCATGGTCCTCATCGGTGTCGCCGCGGTCACCGGCCTGAAATGGGTGGAACGGCGACGAGGCACAACGGCGGTTGCAGCTTCACCACCGACGGTGGCTGAGACCGAGAAGATGGGCTGGCGGATGCCGCCCCTGGCACTCCTGCAACCCGTCACCTGGTCGGCGGGCACCAAACTCGGCATGCTCGCCCTGCGTGGCTACCTCGTCATCGGGGCCGTCTTGCTGATTGTGAAAACCATCCAACTCAGCCACGGATAAGCCGGCACCGCAACAGCCAAGCTCGACGAGCCACCCGACTGCATCGAGGGTCGGGCACGCATTGAGTCGACGAGTTCGGCGTCACGAGAACTTGTGCGCCCTCACTGAAACGGGCGGCTCGACACGCCCATTCATAGAGGAGGTGATTGGGTGTTTGCGGTGTTGTTTCGGGTGAAGTGGTGGTTCATGCAGCGCACCGGTTGGGGATGGGTTCCTGGGGGTGGGACACCTACCCCGTTGCGGGTTGGTGCCGGGGTTTTCGCCGGGGTTGGTGACCGCGCCGCATCTATGGCGCCCGGTCGGCGCGGTCCTCGCCGAGCTGGTGGAGTGGCGATGTGCGCGGTGTGGGGCGGTTGCGCTGGGCGACCCCACCCTCGGAGAGGCCGCCCAGGGGATCGACCACCACGGCGACTGAGGCGGCAGCTCATCCGCTCGTGGATCTCGAGGTGCCGTCGGTGCGCCCCGGGTCAGGGGGTGAGGAGTTCGTATTGCGGGTTGTACATGATGGTGGTGTTGCCTTTTTGGCGTGTCCGTCCGCGGAGGCGCACTCGGGTGCCGGGGGTCAGACCGGGGATGTCGTGCCGGTTTTGGAACAGGGCGGTCAGCGCCCCGGTGTCGTCCTCGATTTCGCAGGTGAACACGGGGGTGTTGTGCAGGGTGCCGACCTGCACGGTGCGGACCCGGCCCGTGATGTCCGCGCTCGCCCCGGCGGTGAGCTCACCGATGTGGGTGATCACGGTCGGCATCTCGGCGTCGGGGGTGCGGATGGCTTGGGGTGCCGCAACAGCTGACCCCGTGCCCGTGCCGGTGCCAGCGGTGGCGGGTCGGCGACGTTCGGTGCCGGCGAGGCGGGTGGCGGTGTCGAACGGGACGATGGTGGCCACGGCGTCGGGCAGGGTGGAGACGAGTTTGGCGATGCGGTCGGCGGTGTGGTCGTGCAGCAGGCGCCCGAGCAGGGCGGAGTAACCCCGCCGGGGCAGGAGCACGCTGATCTCGGTGTGGGGGGCGCTGGCCCGGCTGATGAGTTCCAGGGCGGCCCGCCCGAGGCGCCGGTCTGGGCAGTCCACCAGTTCTAGGGGCACCGTTTGGTTGCTCGCTTCCCACTGGGTGCGCAGTCGGGTGGCGCGGGCACCGTCGAGCACGATGTGCACCGCCCGCAGGGTGGAGGGGCGCAGGCTACGGCCGTAGCGCAGGGCGGCGATGGTGGCCAGGTCGAGGGAGTCGATGAACACCAGCACCGTGTGGTGGGCGTAGACGGCGGTGGTGGTGCCCGCTTCGCCCGAGTCGACCTCGGCGAGGGCGGTGGCTTCTTGGCGGTATTCGGTGTTCAACCGGATCAGGGCGAACACCAGGATCGGGAACAGGATTACTACCGCCCACGCCCCCTCGGTGAACTTGACGATCGCGAAGATCCCTACCACCACCAGCGAGGTGGAGCCGGCGGCGAGGTTGATGGCCACGTTGCGTCGCCACGGGCCTTCCCGCAGGCGTTGGTGGTGTCGGGCCATGCCGAGCCCGGCCATGGTGAACCCGGTGAACACCCCGATCGCGTAGAACGGGACGAGGGCGTTGACCTGCGC
>JAABUV010003760.1_pt1 | contig 18946 bp, 19 predicted proteins | sample 5559971 | NCBI WGS metagenome assembly JAABUV01 (sample SAMN10711881, study PRJNA513362) | rock metagenome | isolation source: Antarctica rocks | place: Antarctica: Victoria Land, Knobhead nord | collected 2015-12-19
TGCGGGACGTGGTCTCGAAGGGTTCCTTCTCGGGTAAACCCGGACAGTTGCGCGACTCGCTGGGAGGCGGTGTTGGCCGGCCCGCAGGTTAGCTCGACCCGAGCGAAGCCCAGCGGGCCGAGTGCCCAGTAGGACAGCAGTATCACCGCGCGCGATGCCGCCCCCATGCCTCTTGCGCTGGGTAGCAGCCAGTAGCCGACCCCGACGCGGGAGAACACCTGATCGGCCGAGTGGAGCGAGCATCCTCCGAGGACTCGGTTTGGCTGGGTGCCGTCGGCGATCGCGAGGTCAAGCTGGGCGCGGTCTCGTTCGGCGGCGCGGGAGAGGAGATCTGCTGCCTGCTGTTCCCCCGACCCCGGTGCGTCGAACAGGGCTTGCTTGCGGAACTCCGGGTCAGTCAGTCCGGCGGCAACAGCGGGTGCGTCCTCCTCGCGCCACGCCCGGAGGACGACGACCCCGTCGCTCAGCGGCGCTCGTGGTTCGTGCATCGCGGACACGTCGGCAGGGTATCGAGTCGGGCCATCCGGCGCGGCGGCTGGGCACAGGACCCATTCGGCAAACTGGCGGCCGTCCCGCGGCTCCCGTGAGCCATCCCCTGTGACACACGCCCGGCCGCGGTAGCGAAGCGACTGCTTGACGTCCGCTGACCGTTCGGTTAACGGGACGTCCCGTGGCTATCGTAGAAGTTGGCGGGATCGATGCGAGTGAGGGTTATTCGACTGTTCGGCTCGTCGGTTCGTGCCGCGTCGGCGTGGCGGAGGGTGAGGGCGAGGCGGGGGCGTTCGTCGAGGCGTCGGGCGGTTTCGTAGTAGACGGCGAGGATGTGGACGCACGGTCGGGTGCGGCTGCTGCAGTCGCACTGGGCCGTCGTGGTGGCCGGGTCTGGCGCGGGGTCAAGTCCGTCGTTGCGCAGTGCGGTGAGAGCGGTGTCGGGAAGATCGTCGGTCGCGGCGTGTTCGGCAAGACGTGCGGTGGCGCGCCGTTGCTGGGCGCCTGTCCACGTCGTCAGGGCGATGCTGACGTGGCGGGGTGCTCGGTCCCCGACGGTGGCCGTGATGGTGCCGGTGACGATGCGCAGGTCGTGGACGTGGTCGTGGCGGGTGAGCGAGCGCGCCCGGGGCAGCGCCGGGTTGGGCCGGGTCACGGTGGTGGGTTCGGCGAGGCGGCGCCAGTCGGCGCCCCAGGCGGTAACACCGAATTCCTGGTTCACGACGTGCTGGCCGGGGTGAGGTCGAGCAGGGCTCTGAGGTGCTCGTCGCTGAGCCGAACCAGCGCGGTGTCGAGGCTGGTCGTGGTGCCCAGGGCGACTCCGGCGAGGTTTCGCTTGCCGGCGTGCATCTGGTCGATGGCGTCCTCGACGGTGCCTTCGGTGATCAGGGTGTGCAAGGTCAGGGTGCGGGTCTGGCCGATGCGGTGGGCGCGGTCGCTGGCCTGGTCCTCGACCGCCGGGTTCCACCAGCGGTCGTAGTGCAGGACGTGGGTCGCTCGGGTGAGATTGAGCCCGAAGCCGGCAGCGCGCAGGCTCAGCACGAGGATCGGTGGGCTGTCAGGGTCGTTCTGGTACTGCTCAACCATCTCGTCGCGGCGACGCAGCGCTAGGCCGCCGTGCAGGAAGGGCACCGCGGCGGCGGGTCCGGTCACGTTCTCGGTGAGGTGTCGGGCGAGCAGCTCACCGGTGTCCCGGTACTGGGTGAAGATCAGGGCACGGTCGCCGGCGTCGACGATCTCGGCGAGGATCTCGGTGGCACGGTCGAGCTTGCCGGAGCGCCCGGCGAGCTCTTCGCCGGTGGGTGCGACGTGTTCGGGGTGGTTGCAGATCCGCTTCAGCCGGGTCAGCAGTGCGAGGATGCGCCCACGTCGGCCGATCCCGCTGCCCAGGCCAACGGCGAAAGAGTCGTCGAGGCAAGTCCGGTAGAGGCGCTGCTGCTCGTCGGTCAGCACGCAGACGACGGTGGCCTCGATCTTGTCGGGCAGCTCGGGGGCGACGTCGCGTTTGAGTCGGCGCAGGATGTGCGGCGCCACGATCTCGTGCAGCCGGGTGGCGGCCGCGGCCGAGCCGCGCTGCTCGATGGAGACGGCGAAGCGGCGGCGGAACCGGGCGCGGGTGCCGAGCAGCCCGGGGTTGGTGAAGGCGAGCAGCGACCACAGCTCGTCGAGTCGGTTCTCCACCGGTGTGCCCGTCATCGCGACGCGCAGCCGCGCGTTCAGTGCGCGGGCTGCTCTCGCGGCCAGGACGTCGGGGTTCTTGATCTGTTGGGCTTCGTCGAGGACGACGACGTCCCACTCCTGCGCGGCGAGGTCGGTCGCGTTCGAGCGCAGGAGCCCGTAGCTGGTCACGACCACGGTTCCGGGCTCCACATCGCTCAGCGTGTCGGTTCGGCGTGCGCCGGCGTAGACGAGGACGGGGACGTGGGGGGCGAACTTGGCGAGCTCGCGGGCCCAGTTGCTGATCAGCGAGGTGGGGCAGACGACCAGGTGCGGGAGCTTGCGTCGACCGGCGAGCACCGCGATCGCCTGCAGCGTCTTGCCCAGACCCATCTCATCGGCGAGCAGCCCACCGCCGTGGGTCTCCGCGGCGCGCAGCCAGTTCGCGCCGGCCCGTTGGTAGGGCCGCAACACTGACTCGACTCCCTCAGCGGCACCCGCGTCGCGGGCTGCGACCGCGTGGCGGGCAGCATTGACGGTCGCGGTCGCCGACCAGATGGTGACACCGTCCATCGCCAGGGCCGCGTGGCCGGCGGTAGGCAGCCGGCCGGCCAAAGCGGTCAGCTCATCGTCGGAGACCGGAGCGCTAGCGCCCAGGTGCGCAGCGATCTGCGCCCACAGCCGAAGAGAGTCGCCATCGGCCTCTGGTGCGCGCCTGCTGAGCTCGGCGAGTGCTGGGATCGCCTCCGCTGCGACGACGTGGGCGGCGGGAACCGTGGCGGCGAGGACCTGTCCGCTGTTCGGGAGGGCCACCCGCAAGAAGCCGGGCGCGCCGGTCGGCAGACCCACGCCGGCAGCTGCTGCAGCAGGATCCTCAACGCCCCACCAGCTGAAGGTCTCGGACTCCACCACGAAACAGGCCTGCAACCGCCCCGGGAGCTGGGCTCGCTCGGCGGCAGCGAGGGTGTGCGGCGGTGTCGCCGGAGTTGGGCTCTCGGATGCACGGGTGTGGCGGCTGCTGGTCACGTGGTGCCGTGGCGCAGCCGGGTGAGCTCGTCGGAGGCGCTGGCATGGGAGCGTTGGACGAATCGCAGCAGCGCGTCCAGCTCGCCGGTGGAGAACACGGCGAGGTCGTCGTGGGTACGTACCGTCAACCCGTCGTAGTACGCCGCGATCCGGGCTAGCCCGTCCTCGGTTGGCTCGATCAGCACACGACGGCGGTCGTGCGGATCGTCAAGCCGCTTGATGCAGCCGGCCGCGTCGAGCCGGTCGATCATTCGCGACACCGAGCCGGGGGTGAGTCCGATACGGCGGGCCAGCTCGGCCGCCGTCGCCGGACCGCCCCGACGCAACGCGTCCAGACAGTCCAAGTCACTGGACCCCACCCCCATCTGGTCAGCGACAATCCGGTTCAGCTGCGAGATCGCCCTCACCCACCCGGGCAGCGCCGCGAGCACCTGCTCCTCGGCCGCTCGGCGCGATGTCCTTGCCATCTGCCCCTCCTTCTTGTTTGCAGTGGCCACCCTACCCCAATTATGGTGCGCCCAACAACTAGTGCATCACGCACTAGGTGCGTCACACATCTAGACGAGCGGAGGATGAAAGATGTCAACGACCCTGACCAGCCGGCGGCGCAGGATCGGCCTGGTGGTGATCCTGCTGGCCGCGTTCATGGACCTGATGGACGTCACGATCCTCAACGTCGTACTCCCCACGATCCAGTCCGACCTGAATGCGAGCCCCGCGGCACTGGAGTGGATGCTGTCCGGCTACACCCTTGCCTTGACCGTAGGCATCATCAGTGGGGCCCGGTTGGGCGACCTGCTCGGTCACAAGCGGGTGTTCGTCGTCGGCGTCATCGGGTTCTCAGCGGCATCCGCGATCTGCTCGCTGGCGTCCAGTCGGGGCATGCTCGTCGCGGCACGAATCGTGCAGGGCCTGTTCGCTGCCGCGATGATCCCGCAGGTGCTGTCCCAGATCCAGCTGTTGTACCGACCCAACGAGCGCGGGCCGGCGATGGCCGCCGTCGCCGCCCTGTCCGGGATCGCCGCCACCGTCGGCCCGATCCTCGGCCCCACCCTCCTGAGCTGAGATCTCGCCGGACAGGGCTGGCGGCTGGTGTTCTGGGTCAACGTGCCCATCGGGATCGTCGCCGCCATCACGGCGTCCATGGTGTTGCCCGCCGCGACCGCGACCGGCACGGGCCGGTTGCACCTACCCGCGGTCCTGCTCGCCAGCCTCGGCCTGACCCTGGTTCTCTACCCGCTCATCGCCGCGTCCGGACACACCCAATGGCCCTCCTGGACCTACCCCGTCCTCGCGGCCGGCCTGCTCGTGCTCGCCGCGTTCTGCCTCCAGCAACGACACGAGATCGCCCGCGGCCGGCAACCCCTGCTCGACCTCCGACTGCTCACGCGCCGCTCCCTGGCCAGCGGGCTCGTCGTCCAGTTCCTGTTCCTGGTCCCGATCATGGGGTTCTTCCTGACCTTCATGCAGTTCCTGCAGCGCGGCCTGGGAATGAGCCCCCTGCAGGCCGGCATGACGATGCTGCCCTGGTCGATCACCGTCACCGTCTTCGCGGCCCTGTCCGCCGCCGTTCTCCTTCCCAAGATCGGCCGAATAGCCGTGCAACTCGGCCTCGTCCTCACCGCCGTCGGGCTGACCGTCATCTCACTCACCGCCACCGGAGCCGGCCGTCGTCGAAATCCGCCACGCCGCACGCGGCAACGACCCCAAGATGATCAAAGATCTACGGCAGAACTAGGAAACGGCGACCAGGACGACGACGTCGCGCGGTGCCGCATACATCTGCTCGGTGTTGCGAAGGTACTCCTGGTAAAACGGCAGAGCCAGGTACTCGTTCACGTATTCCGCGCCGTTACGCCAGCGCTCGGTCAGCACAAAAGTCCCCGGGCTCTCCACGATCTCGCCGACCTCAAGAAACATGCAGCCGTCAAGCCTCCTCGCGAGCGGCAGCACTTTCCGCAACTCGTCCAGGTACCCTTCCCGATGGTCGGGATGAACGACCAAGGTATTGCTCATCATGAGCTCGCCTCCGGTGACTTGAGGCATGGCTTCGGTCATGGCAATTGACTCCTTGAAGTCGCGCCGCATCCTGTCAATCCGGTCGGCGTTATCGTCGAGCGGCGACCACAGGTCGATCCTGGTGTTGGACCACGATGCTAGCCGCGCTTTCGGCCTAGATCCACTGCGGTGATGTCTCAGGTGGTCGTCGGCGCGTTGCGAGGGTTGGTCGCCGAGTCTGTCGGTTGTGGGCGTGGCGTAGTTGCCGCTCTGGACCGGCCCTGAGGGGTGGACTCGATCAGGATGGCGAGCTCGGCGTAATACAGCGCGCGGCTTCCGGCCCAGCAGCACGCTCTACAGTGCCGCCGAGGCGTCTGCGCCAGCGGGGCATCGAGCGCCGCCGCCGAGAGCGCGGGCCGGTGGCTCGTATGAGCCGGCTGACGCGTTGCGTCGACGGTCCTCGCCGCCGGCTGCCGCAGGAGCGCTCAAGCGGGGGCAGTCAGGGAGCGCCAGCGGTCCCGCGCACCGGGGGTGAGGATGGCTAGGAGGTTGTCGCCCAGCCAGGCCCGGTAGCGCGCGGTGGACCACCCGGCGTGGCCCACGAGCAGCACATGCTCGGTATTCCGCCCCGGGATTGATGGAGGCTCTCAATCCACGGAGGATGAGAGTTGTGGCAGCACCGAGGAAGTACCCGGACGAGCTGCGTGAGAGCGGCGCGCTCGCCGACCTGCGTCAGAGCGCGGCGAGGATCGCTGCGGCGACCTCGTCCGGGTGGGTGATCAGCGCCATGTGGCCGCCGGGCACCGCGACGGGCTCCACGCCGGCGCGCCGGGCGAACGTCGCCCCGGGCAGCGGTAGCCCACCCACGGTGTCCTCCTCCGCCAGGACGTAGGCGGCCGGCACGCCGGCCGCCACCAGATCCACGTCGTGGGCCGGGTCGCGGAGGTAGCGGCTAGGTTCCGGGACGAACAGCTCGAAGAGGATCCGCTGCGCCTGCGGGGGTGCGCCGGGGAGCATGACGAACTGGAACGCCTCCAGCGGGAGCGTCACCGAGCCGTCCGGTGATGCGTCCGCGGACTGCCGACTGGCGTCCCGGTTGGACTCCAGCATCTCGTCGTCGACCGACACCCCGTCCAGCGGCACGTACGCGTCCACGAAGACGACCTTCACCACACGCTCCTTCAGCCGGACGGCGGCTGCGGCGGCGGGCGTTCCGCCCCCGCTGTGGGCGACCAGGACCACGGAACCCTCGGCCTTCGTCACCGCTTCGGCGACGTGGCCGATCGCGTCCTCCAGCATCAGGCCGGTGCGGTCGTCCCCGGGAGCCAGACCCGGGAGGGTGAGCGTCGTGACGCCGTAGCCCGCCGCGGCCACCCGCGTGGCGACCGGGATCCAGGACCAGCCGCCGAGCCAGGCACCGGGGACGAACAAGACATGGAGAGCATTGGCCATGATCGCCATGCTCGCACGACCGGTCCCACGCCTCAGCATCGTGGCCGTGGACGCAACGCCCGCCGGTCGTCAGCCACCGTCGTCGATCACGACGGCGTGGCCCGGTCGGGATGGGGCAGCCCGAGTATTGTGACGTGTCCGTACAGAGAGGTTCCTGGGTGCCCGTGAAGCCGTCCCAACGGCGTACGCAAGCGCAACGTCGGGCGGTGGCCGAGGCGTCGCTGCTCGCGGCGGCCGTCGAGGTCATCGTGGAAGGCGGTGTCCGGGGACTGACGCTGGCGCGAGTCGGCGAGCGGGCCGGGTACAGCCGCGGGAGCGTCAGCCATCACTTCGGGTCGAAACGTGGCCTGATGGAGACCCTAAGCAGAGAGTCGCAGGCCGGATTCGTAACCCACCTCGATGGGATGGCTCCCGGGTTGGAGCGGTTCCTCGCGCACATCGACGGCTACGTCTCGGCCCTGGGTGATGATGCCCCGGGATGGCAAGCGTTCGTGCGCCTTTGGGTGGAGGCCGCGTCCGACGCCGAGCTTGCTCCGATCATGCGTGAACGAGACGCAAGTTTCCGGACGGATCTGCGCAATGACGTCGCGACGGGGTTGGCCGAGGGCGTGGTACATCGTGATGTGGACCCGGCAGCCGTGGCCGTAGCGGCCGTGGGCCAGTTGCGCGGCATCGGCCTCCAGCGGCTGCTCGACCCCGCCGCTGTCGACCTTGCCACGGTGCGCCGGGCTCTTCGGCTGCAGTGGACCCGAAGTCTGCGATCCCGCGAGTGAACGATGATACATGTTGACGGATCAGCATGTATCTTGGGGCGATGACAACACCTGGATCGGTCCTGGAGATGTGCCGTGATCAACCGTTGACGCGCACGCGGGTGATCACCGACGAGCTGACGGCACCTCATGCAGGCGAGGTCCTGCTGGCCGTGGAGCGGTTCGGCCTGAGCTCGAACAACATCTCCTATGCCCTCCTCGGTGACATGCTCGGACATTGGAAGCCGTTTCCGGCGGCCGAGGGATGGGGCCGCGTCCCGGCCTGGGGAGTGGGTCGTGTCCTCGCCGCAGACCCCAGTGTCGCTCGGGAAGGGGCGCGGTTCGCCGGGTACATGCCGATGGCGACTCACGTTCTCATGCAAGCGGAGTCGACCGACGCGGGCTTGCGGGACACGTCGCTGGAGCGGGCTGGAATGCTTCCGCTCTACCGGGAACTTCGCGCGGTCGACGATGATCCGATCTGGCGTGAGGAGGCTATCGACCTCGAGCTGGCGATGATGCCGGTCGAGCCGCTAGCCGCTCTGCTCGACGAGGACCTGCGCCGCTTGGCGGTCACGCATGTCGTGATCTCGAGTGCCAGCAGCAAGACGGCGATGGGTCTCGGCCATCTTCTCCGCGAGCGAAGCGTCCGCGTCACGGGCTTGAGCAGTCCGCGTGGTGCGTCGGCCGTAGCCGGAGCCGAGTCATCCGACACCGTGCTCACCTACGACGACATCGACTCTCTCGGTCGAACCGGCACCATCGCCTACGTCGACATCGCGGGTGACCCCGAGGTAACCCGCTCGGTTCACGAGCACCTCGGCTCGTCGCTGACACACAGCATCGGGGTCGGCGGCAGCCACCTTGTCGCCATCGACGATCCGTTCCGTCCCGACCCAACGCGGCCCGGACCGCCGGTAAAGCGCTACAGCGTCGGCCAACGGCAGGTCGAACTGCGCGAAGAGTTAGGCCAAGAGGTCCTCGACGGACTGCGACGGCGCGCGCGCCAGACCCTCGTCGGCTGGGCCGCCACCCACTTCGGCGTCGAAATTGTCGCAGGACTCGAGGCCACGAGAGCTCTGGCGACAGGTCGCCCATGGTGAGCGGGACCCTCGCACGGTCGTATCCGTAATTCCGTGACGCGCCAAACGCGGTCGGCGATCTCTCGTTTCCCGGCCCACTGCCCACGGTGTCAACGAACGTCACGGTCCGGCACCGCCCAGATGTAGCGGTGGCGGCGCACGGTGTCCGCGAACTCGGTCATTCGGCGGTGTTTGGTGGTGAGCAGGAATGGCGGCTGGCCAGGGTCCCCGGGTGTCGGGTACGCAGCCGCGTATTGCCACCCCTGCGCTCGAAACAGCCTGCGAGGTCTCTCGCTTGCACTGTCGATTTCGGCTATGTCGCGAACTCGAAGATCCCCTCAATCTCTACGCAGTTATTGCGTGGGAGTTCGGCCATCCCCACGGCGGACCGTGCATGCGGCGCGACGTTCCCGAAGACCTCTTGGAGAAGGTCCGATGCTCCATCTATTACCGCCGGTTGCTGGGCGAACCCCTCATGCGAACTCACCATCCCGAGCAATTTGACAACTCGCGTTACTTTGTCGAGCGTGCCGAGTTCGTTGCGAACCGTACCCAGCATGGCGATCATCGCCTCGCGGGCGGCTCGGTAACCCTGCTCAACGGTCAAATCCCTACCGAGCTTGCCTGTACAGCTTGGCGGACCGGCTGAATCTGGCAGATGACCAGAAACAAACAAGAGGTTTCCAGTTCGCATGGATCGCAAGTAGTTGCCAACAGGCGGGATAGAATCCGGCAGCTCAATCCCCAGTTCGGCAACGCGGTCGTCGAAGTTCATATCTTCCCTCTTCTGCATTGTCTCATCGTTTCGTGCGTCGTTCTTGGACGAGGTTGATGTAGTTGTAAATAGTGGTACGAGAAACCCCGAGTTCCTCGGCTGCAATCGGAACGCCCTTCTGCATGACGAACACACCGCGCGCGTCAAGCGTTTGGACAAGACCCTCTCGACCCTCGCGGGTCAGGTGTGACACCGGAACTCCGAGCGCCGCCACCTCCTGCGCGATGATCGATCGGACAACGTCCGTCGGGTCGTTGGAGAACTCCACTGCGGGCGAGTCGCTGTTCTCCAGCCCCGCCATCTCACCGAGTATCTGTGCCGCGCGGCGTACATCAGTGACGTCAATATTGATGCAGAATGCGCCGAAGACATCGCCTTGATGGTCACGCAGCACCAGGGTTGTGCATTTCAGGGTCCGACCCCGTTTTGTTTTCGTGACATAGTTGTGACAGTCCTGGGCTTCCCTGCCATCCCGGAGGAGACCCAGTCCCAGCTGGCTCATGGAGCCACCAACAGAGCGCTCGGTGAGGTTGCCGAAGATGGCGACGATCGTGCCGTCAGATCCGCCTCGGAAATCGTGGACAACAATCTCGGTGCTCTGCCCGAATACGGATGCAAGGTCCGATGCTAGCTCGTTTAGAGATCGAACGAAAGCGTCAGTATCCGCCGTGGGTGATTGCATTGCTTCCCTATCCGTTGAGCATGATGAACTTCATTTGCATCATACTCTCGATCGCGTACCGCGTTCCCTCAAGCCCGAACCCGGACTCCTTAACCCCACCGAATGGCATGTTGTCAATGCGAAAAATTGGTACGTCGTTGATCATGAGACCGCCAGTCTCGACGTCTGGTAGGGCGCTGAGTGCGCGGCCGATGTCGCGCGTGAAGATTCCCGTTTGCAGCCCGTACTTCGAGTCGTTGAGCATCTTCAGACCTTCGTCCCACTCCCGGTAGGGACGTACGGTGCACACGGGGCCGAATACTTCATCGCGCTCGATCCGCATGTCAGCGGTCGTGTCGGTGACCACTGTCGGTGCCACAACCGCCCCACTACGCTCGCCGCCGGCCAGGATACGTGCTCCCTGCTCAGATGCTTCCCGGATCCAGCTGCTGATCCGCTCAGCTGATTTGTCGTCGATGACTGGCCCTAGATCGGTGGTGTCGTCAAGCGGGTCACCGACTGTCAATTTGCCCACCTCTTCCAACAGTTGGCCGACAAACTCGTCGTAGCGAGACTCATGGACGATGAGCCGCTGTACCCCGATGCAGTACTGGCCCGCATAGACGTTTGCCCCCCGTGCACTCCGCTTGGCCGCGAACTCGATGTCACACGACTCGTCGATCAACACGCCGCCATTGCCGCCGAGTTCGAGGGTCATACGCACCCTTGGAGCGATCGACTTTAGATACCATCCAACGTTGGCGCTCCCCGTGAACGAGACCATGCTGATCCTGGGGTCACGGACCATCTGCTCAGCAACCGCGTTGTCGCACGGCAACACGCTGATCGCCTGCGGCGGCATACCCGCCTCGAGCAGAAGCCGACCCAACCAGAGGGCCGTGAGTGGCGCCTGCGGGCTGGGTTTCAGAATGACTGAATTTCCGGCGGCGATGGCCGGAGCGACCTTGTGAAGTGTGAGGTTCAGCGGAAAGTTGAATGGTGCGATCGCGAGCACCGGCCCGAGCGGGAACAGTTTTGCGATCGCCAGCCGATTGTCCACGCTCCTTACGTCGTCGCGCGCGGTTGACGAAACGACGCTCTGATACTGGACCACGTCCCCATCCATATCCAATGGCACTTCATGCCCCCCGATCCGCTTCGCTTCCTCGGCGGCGCCGCGACAGTTGAGAATCGCTCGCGAGACCTCGCCACGAGCGTCGAACAGAGGCTTCCCCGCCTCACGTGCGATGAGATCGGACAGTGCATCTTTGTCGCGTTCGACGAGGCTGGCGAGATTGCTCAGAATCGAGGCCCGTTCGAAGCGCGGCATTTTTCGAGTGACCTCGAAGGAGCTGAGTGCAGCTCCAACCGCAAAATCCGCTTGTTCGGCGGTTGCCTGAAAGCACTCGCCCACAGTCTCTCGCCGATACGGGTTTGTAATGATTGAGGTGTTGGGCGAAGTTGTTTCCTCGCCATGCAGAAGCAACGGAACTGTACTCATGGACGTACCTTTCTTTCAGTGAACTCTCGGCATGACTAGAGCATTGTCACTTCGCCGTGTCGGAGTGACTTCTATCAGCCAGATCAACAGTCTCAACCTGGTCTCGTGGTTGGCGCTGGCGCGTTTCTTTGGCGAATGCGGCACCTGCTGCGGAGAGGAGCGCCCCTGCGAGCAGGTAGCAGGCAACACTCCAAATCGCCCCGTTGGACGAAATGAGAAGAGCAGCTGCAATAAGAGGTGTTAGCCCGCCGGCAACCACTGACGCGATCTGGTAGCTCACCGACGCGCCGCTGTAACGGATCTCTGGTGGGAACAATTCCATCAGGAATGCCGCCGAGACGCCGTAGCACGCTGCATGGCCAACCAGCCAGATTGCAAGGAACGCGACAAAGATTCCGACTATGTTGCCGGTGTCGATGAGCCAGAAGAACGGGAACGCAAAAGCGGCTGTAAAGATTGCTCCAATAAGGAATACTGGCCGGCGACCGATCTTGTCCGACAGATGCGCCCACGCCGGCAGCGCGATCAATTCACCGATGGTCATCACCACGATGGCCGCCAAAATTATGTTGCGGCTAAGGCCCAGCGTCCCAGTGGCATAGTTCAGAGTGAATACCGTGACGATGAAGAAGATCAGGATGGCAACGAAACTGATCATTATCGCCTGAATAATTTCAAGCGGGTAGCGTTTTACCGCCTCGACTATTGGCATTCGTTGTACTGACTTTGTTTCCTTCATCTTTATAAATACCGGCGTCTCATCCACCCGGACTCGAATTATAAGACCGACGACGACCAGCAGCAGGCTCAGGAGGAATGGCACACGCCACCCCCAGGTGAGGAAGGCGTCGCCGGGAAGGAGTCCAACAAGGGCAAACACAATGGTGCCGAGAGACAATCCAACGGCGACACCTAGCTGAGGGAGGCTGCCATAGAACCCGCGTCGAGACTCAGGCGAGTGTTCGACGGCGAGAAGCACTGCGCCACCCCACTCAGCACCGACGCCAAGTCCCTGCACGAAGCGAAGGGCCACGAGGAGGATGGGTGCCGCGATGCCAATCTGCCCGTACGTAGGTAGTAGGCCAACTCCGAAGGTTGCAACTCCCGTGAGGAGCAAGGTGATAACCAGCATAATCTTCCGGCCCAGTTTGTCGCCGAAGTGACCACCAAGGAATCCACCGATGGGTCGCGCGATGAAACCCACTGCGAATGTCGCGAAGGCCGCGAGAGTCCCAGTGCTGGGATCGAAGCGAGGGAAGAAGGCGGGGCCAAAGACGAGTGCGGCTGCCGTTCCATAGATAAAGAAGTCATACCACTCGATTGTTGTGCCAACAAGGCTGGCGAACGCGATCCTCCCGATGGACATCGGCTTTTTGCTAGGCGCTGCAGTTGTACCATCGCAAAATCCTTTCAAGTGGTAGGGGCTTCACCGTAGGTCCCGCGTGTACAAACCGTCAAGCGGAGACGTCATTATTTGTACAAACCGTCAAGACCAGGGCCCCGGCAGGGTGGTGTTTCGCCAGTTCAGGAGCAGGTTGACGGGGTGGGCGGTGTCGCGGGCGTGATGTCGTAGGCCGCCGGTGATGTTGGTCCACCCGGTCTGACGCAGGAGGCTGATGGCGGTGTGGCGCCTGACCCGGTTCTCCGGACACCTGTTCTGAGGCGCGAATCGTCTCGGAGAGGAGTCCAGCCATGCCGGCACCGAAGCCACCGGAGTTCCGTCGACGCGCCGTGGAGCTCGCCCGCCTGGGTATTGACCCCCTCATGGTCGGACGCAACCCCGGGCGGCGCAGGTGCGCCATGGCCTCCTGCTGCCCGAACGCTACCCAGGCAGGCGCGAAGCGGGGCCCTGAAGGCGGCGTCCGGTAGCGATCGGCAATCGGGGCGGGTGCATAGCTGGCTGCGGTGCGGACGGGTGCTCCCGCACCCCTGCCTCATCCGAACGGCCTGTGGTCGTGCCCCTTCACGCCGGTGCCGTAAACGGGAGACGTCCCCCGGGGGGCCGCAGGCGACGCCGCTCGCTCGGCTGAGAGCGAATACCAGCACCCGGGCGCCACCCGCTCGCTAGCGTCCGTGAGATGACGACCACGAGAGAGGTCACCTATGACGCTGACGGCATGACGATGGTCGGCCACCTGGCACGGCCATACGGCGAGGGGCCGTGGCCGGCGGTGCTGATCGGACACGATGGCGTCGGTCTCAACGACTTCCAGCGTCGCCTTGCCAACGCCCTCGCCGAGCGCGGCTACCTGGCCTTCGCGATGGAGTACCACGGCGGTCAGTGGTTCTCCAACCCCGAAGCGATGTTGGCCCGGGTTCTGCCGCTCATCGCCGCCCCCGCTCGGATGGGGGCATCGGGCACGCCGCACTCGACGTCCTGCTCGCCGAGCCCGGCGTTGATCCCGACCGGGTCGCTGCCCTCGGGTACGGCGCGGGCGGCAGCATCGTGCTGGAGCTCGCCGGCGCCGGGGTGCCGTTCCGGGCCGTCGCCGTGGTCCATCCCGGCCTGCCGCCCGCACGCCCGGCGGACTGGGCCGCTGTCACCGGCACGTTCCTCGTCTGCACCGGCTCCGAGGACCCGCTCTGCACCCCGGACCAGGTCCTGGCGTTCACCCGCGTGCTTCAGGACGCCGGCGTCGACTGGCGGGCGCACGTCTACGGCGGGGCCAAGCACGCCTTCTGGCACCCGCCGGCGCATCCCGACGGTTCCCTCACCGGCGGGACGACCCACACCCAGGCCACGCTGCCCGGGGTGGGCCATCACCCGGCGCACGCCGCGCGGGCGTGGCGGGCGGTGCTCGACCTGCTAGGCGAGACGATCGGGGCGCCGACCGTCACGGCGTGAGCGAGGTCTAACGCGCGTGCTCGGGCCCACCCCACGCGACGTTCGCCAGCGCAAACGGTCATCCCCGTAAGAGGAACGACAACCGAGAACGCGGTAGGCCGGGCGACTGGCCGCGGGCTACGCCTGCCGGACCGCGAAGCGCGTTCCCGTACGACCCGCCCGGGCACGTGACCGATGATGGGGGCCGTTGCGGAGATCGCCAGTGGGCGGGGTGGGCAGCTGACCGGTGGGACGTGGTGGACCGGGCGGCGCCCTCATATCGCTGCCCTGACCACCGCCGACCCGTAGCATCGGCGGTGCCCGCTGCGTTGAGCTTCGGGAAGTGAGCCCGAGACCCGTCCGGACGGACGTGGCGCTCGGGCTTCGCGCTTCCCCGGCCCCGTATCCGTCTACACGTCGCGGACGAGGGTGACGACCGGGTCGACCCGGCGACGCCAGTGCCCGCCCCGCGCCCAGCACCACGCGACCGCGTCGGGGACCGCCAGCAACGGCTCGGCCGAGGCGCGCAGATGGTCGTAGCGCAGCCGGTCACGGCACCCGGTGGCGCGGGCGGACTCGATGAGACGCTGAGAGTCCCACGACACCAACGAGTCGTCCTGCTCCAGGACCAGCCGGGTCTCCCCCTGCGCTGCGGCCGCGTCGGTGACCACCGCGTGCAGACACTCCCGCCGGGCCACCAGGTCCGTCGAGTAGCGGCGGGCGGCGTCATAGACGACCACCCGCACCCCAGCGGCCACCAGCGCCGCCGCGATCTCCCGGCGCCGGGAGTCCCGCTCGGTCTTCATGTGCACCCGCCGCTGCCCCGGCAGCACCAAGCCGCGCACCACCACCCGCAACGAGGCCAGCTCCTCAGCGCGCACCAGCGCGGCGACCACGACGTAGCCCTGCTGCTTGGTCTCGTCGAGGAAGACGTGCCCGCTCACGTCCCGGGCATCGGCATCGGGCGTAGCTGCCGGTACAACGTCGAGCGGGACACCCCGAGCACGGTGGCGACCTCGACGATCGGGGTGCCCTCGGCGATCATCTTCCGGGCCTGCTTCGCCTTCACCGGAGTCAGCACCGTCGGCCGCCCCCCCATCCGGCCCCGCGCCCTCGCCGCGGACAACCCCGCCTGAGTTCGCTCCCGGATGAGGTCCCGTTCAAATTCTGCGAGCGAGGCAAACACATGGAACACCAACCGACCACCGGGTGTGGTGGTGTCGATGGACTCCTGCAGCGACCGGAACCCCACCCCCCGGGACTCCAACCCGCGGACCGTGTCGATCAGGTGCGGCAGCGAACGACCCAGCCTGTCCAAACGCCACACGGCCAAGGCGTCCCCCGCGCGCAGCGCCGCCATCACCTCCGCGAGCTGCGGGCGGTCCGTCCTCGACCCCGACGCGGTGTCGGTCCACGTCCGCCAACACCCCACGGCGCTCAGCGCGTCGTGCTGCAACGCCGGGTCCTGCACGGTCGTCGACACCCTCGCGTACCCCAGCAGCTCGCCCACGAGCACGCACTGTGCCGTAACCCGCCGACGTGGCAGGGCCCGACACGCTGACAGTGGGGCTGAGTTCCGCAACACCTCCCTGTCAGGTGACCAACACTCCGACCAGCACTTCCCTGTCGGGTCCCGGACCGGGGCGGAGGTGTCGCGGAAACGATCTTGATCTCAACCGGTCAGTGCATCAGTGCAGGTCGACGACGATGTGGTGGTGGGGGTTGGGATGGGTGTCGGTCCGGTGGGGTTCAGCGCCGAGCAGCAGGACCAGCTGTGGGGGATGTGGCGGGGCGGGGAGTCGCTCCGGACGATGGAGCGGTCGCTGGCCGTGTCCTTGCCGCGGATCCAGCGGTTCCTGCGTCAGACGGGCGGCATCCGACCGCTGTCCCAGCGTCGGCGGGAAGGCCATCTCGCTGCCGGGGAGCGTGAGGAGATCTCTCGGGGCATCGCCGCGGGTCTGTCGGGTCGGGTGATCGCCGACCGTCTGGGCCGCTCACCGTCGACGGTGTCCCGGGAGATCGACCGCAACGGCGGCCGCGACGCCTACCGGGCTGTGGACGCTGATGCCGCCGCCTACGACCGGGCCTTGCGCCCGAAGCCGAGCAAGCTGGCGACCAACCCGGCGCTGCGGGAGCGGGTGAGCGCAAAGCTGGTCGAGGACTGGTCGCCGCAGCAGATCGCGGGCAGGCTGCGCCTGCAGCACCCTGACGAGCCCGGGTGGCGGGTCTCGCACGAGACGATCTACCGCGACTTGTACATGCCGTCACGACAGGTGTTCGAGGCCGGGATGTTTCACCGGCTGCGCAGTGAGCGTCCGATCCGCCGCCCCCGCGGCAAGATGTCCTCCCACGGCCGTGGGCGCATCAGGAACATGGTCTCCATCCACGCCAGACCGGTCGAGGCCGACGCCCGCGAGGTCGCCGGGCACTGGGAGGGAGATCTCGTGTTCGGGGCCCGACCGTCCGCGGTCGCGACGCTGGTCGACCGTGCCACCCGGTACACGATGGTCGTCGCCCTGCCCGACGGGTACAAGGCCGACACGGTCGCTGCCGCGCTGGTCGAGCACATCGCCACGCTGCCCACCCCCCTGCGCAGGTCGCTGACCTGGGACCGGGGCCGGGAGATGGCCAGCCACGCCACGATCACCGCGGCGCTGTCGATGCCGGTGTTCTTCTGCGACCCGCACCATCCCTGGCAGCGCGGCACGAACGAAAACACGAATCGGCTGCTGCGCCAGTACCTGCACAAGAATGCCGACCTGTCCGCGCTCACCCAGGACGACGTGGACGCGATCGCCGGCAAGCTCAACCACCGGCCCCGCCGGGTGCTCGGCTGGGCCACCCCCGCCGAGGCGCTCGGGCTGCTCGAGCCGGGCCGGTCACACCTCGGGTAGCCACTGCCGACCCGGGTGACGATCATGACGTCCATGGTCGGTAGCGGACTTCCCGAGCTCGACGTCGCCCGCGTGCAACGGTGGTGCGCCGCCCAGGTCCCTCAACGGTTGCGTGGTGAGATCCGCGTCGAGTGCGACATCACGGCCCGCCACCTGACGATCTGCGAGTGCCGACCACCCTGGCGCGACGACCTCGGCCCCGAGTGGACCCGGTTCCCGATCGCACGCCTGCACCACACCAAGACCACCGGCCTCTGGACGCTGTACTGGCGCGACCGGAACCTGAAGTTCCACCACTACCAGCCCCTGGACCCCAGCCCCCGCGTCCAGGACCTCCTCGACTACCTCGACAAACACGCCGACCCCATCTTCTGGGGATGAACGGGACGGGGCACCGCCTACGGTGGCGCCTCTGCGCGAGTCGCTACCGTCGACGTCGAGTGGTGCGCTGACCGGTTGAGATCAAGATCGTTATTGCACACGCTTATCGATGGCCCGCGATGCGGTCGTGGACGAGCCCACGTTCGTCAGGCGAGTAGCGGCACCTAGTCCGGGTGGACGTCGGCGGCCGAGCTCGCGGCAAGCACGCTGCGCATGTCGGGTTCGCCCTCCCCGCCCTCGGGACGACTGATGAGCCTCGGAACCGTAGGCCTGGGAAGCGCCGCGAACCAGTCGAGTGTCGGCAGGCTCGGACCCGCGTCCGATGACGATGAAGTGCGAGTTGGGATCGGCCCCGGCCTTCGAGACCCAACTGCCGCCGAACGCGAAAATCGAGGCAGGGGCCGGAACGCCGTGCAGGGAAATAGTGATCGAGTCCCAACTGCGCCATCGCTGTGATTCGGTTACCACGAAGTCCAGTGACGGGGTCACCCGCGGCGCCGACAGCGGCACGGTTAGCGCCAGGAACTCCGAAGCAGCCGTCACAACACGTCCCGACGATCACTGCACCCACCGTAACGGCGCCCGAGACGCCGCGTCACTCAGCGAAGCTCTCGTCGGTCTCGCGTCAGGACACAGTCGCGGGCGCGCGTCAGTAACCAAACGAATCTGAGCCGACCCGACGGCGGTAACGGTCCGCATTCCCGTGCTCCTCGCAACGTCAGCCAGGTCCCCCACTCAGCTGTGTCGCTCATGGGTTAGCGGCAAAGGCGGCAGCAGCCCGCCGGCGGCGTCGCGACCGTCGCCCACACCAAGCGGCCACCAAGCGCCAAGTCGGGAAGAAAAGTAATATATAACGGTGGTTATCGGTCAGGACTGGACGACGGGACTTCCGCCACTTGCGACAAGCGCCCCGCAGGCGAGTGCCGGGGCAACGCGAGCGGCTGGCTGAACGAGCAACGCGCAACCGGCGTACCGTCTGTACGCGAACCCTTTTTTGACCGTGTCAGAGACGAGGAGAGATGAGCCGATCCGCGCGCGTTCGTGAGTTTTGACTTCGACCACAATGAAGATGCGCGCACTCTTTTCTGCGGTCAAGGCAGGAAGAACAGCCCAACACCGTTTGCGGTACAAGACTGGTCATCGAAGTCGGTCCTCGCTCAAAGCGACTGGAAAGCGGTCATCGCCGATAAGATCAGCCGAACCAACATGCTGATTGCACTTGTTGGTCGCTCTATGGGATCCGCCACCGGTGTCGATGCCGAGATCGCCATGGCAAAGCTGTGTGACGTTCCAGTATTTGGGGTCTATGTCGACGGCGCTGGGTCGACAAGCGGCTCTTCAACATGACGCGTGGTGAGGCGCGTCGCGACATGACCTTCAGCTTGGCGTAGGAGTCGGGCCTGGGGCCTCACGATTCGTGTTCGACCAAGAGCACGGATACGGAGGCCCCAGGTG
>JAABUV010003761.1_pt1 | contig 18943 bp, 18 predicted proteins | sample 5559971 | NCBI WGS metagenome assembly JAABUV01 (sample SAMN10711881, study PRJNA513362) | rock metagenome | isolation source: Antarctica rocks | place: Antarctica: Victoria Land, Knobhead nord | collected 2015-12-19
GAACGTGTAGGCGGGTGTGGCAGACTGTGGTGACACGGGGTCCTCCTCGCAATGGTGAGACGTTGAATATCTCGACCATAGCGCACGGGACCCCGTGTGGCAACCTCATGAATAATTCAGGCTAGGTCACGCACCGCCCGCGCCATGAACACCCGGCGTGCACTGCCTTTGAGCGTGCCTGCTGTCTCCCCCAAGAAGACCTTGAGGTCGTCCGTTAGTTCCATTGCTCCCTCCCCTTGTGCGGCGACGTCAGGCATCGCCATGTGAGGAAAGTATACACGTCATGGGATATGGTAGTTTTTCGGCGTCCCTTAGTCCGCAGCGCCTGGGTGACCTGGTCCATCATGGCGTCGTCGCCGGTCAACGCGGAGCCCCGTTCGGGGGCAGCTAGGATATCCTCATTAGTGGTATTCATCACGACCCACTTTCCTTGATCTATTCGTTTGTGCTCTACGTCTGCCCGGTTTGCAAAGGTGCCCACCGCCTGCGCTGCATATCGTGTGCCGTCTTGTCAGACCTTCTATGTCTGACGCTCTTCTGTCAAGGGCTGGATGGTGGGAGGCAGGGCCTCTTTGATCTGCTTTTCCACTCCCACCAAGCCCTCCGCACAGGTCTCGACGGCTGTCTACAGCGTGCCCTTGGCCGGCGCGTGCCCAAACAGGTCGCCCAACAGCGCGCTGGTGCGGTCGTAGGGCAGCAGGTGGTACGTCAGCAAGTACACCGCCAGCGCCTTGATCCCCGCCCCGTACTGCACCGTCGTCGTGACCTCGGCGGGGAACGCCCCGGTGGTGGTATGGTGACACCGGGGACATATCTTCCCCTCCGCGCGGTGCTCACTCACCGCCAGGAGCAAGGGCGGCAGATCCACCGCCTGGTGCCGCTCATACCCCCTCGCGGCCACCCCGTCCAGCGAACCCTGACACCCCGCGCACGTCGCCGGGCGATGCACGATGACCCGGTCCGGGTCCGCGACCAGCGACAAGGCGCGCCCTGGATGCCACGGTTGTCCGCCCACCGTCTTGTCGCTGCGCTGGCGCAGGCTGCGCGGCGGCCGCGCATACCCGTCGCTCGACGGCGGTTTGCTGCTGGTGCGGCTCGTCGTCTTGGCCTGGTCTTCCAGTTCCTTGACCCGCGCGCTTAACGCCGCGATCTGCTCCTGCTGCGCGACGCTGAACGCCTGCACCTACGCGATCAGTTCGCTCACCGCGTCCACGCCCCCGGCGTACACCGCAGCGATCTCCTCGCGCGTCAGCCGCCGCATGGTGTTCCCTCCACCTCATCCCCTGCGGCCCGGCACCACTCTCTCTGCTCGTATTTTACGCGTGACGGCCCTGATCCGCCAAGCCCGCCAGACCGTGAACGTCGCTGGATAGTCACCAGGGAGGAGCCAATATAACGCTAACACCGCGAGCACGGCGAGGGAGGCTGGCCAGCGCGGTTCCTTGTGTGTGGGCACGCCCCATGCGGCGTCCCCTGCCGTGTCTCCTGAGTCGGCGTGCTCCTGCTCGTGTCTCCTTCTTCTCCCTTCTTCACCACACCATCGCAAGCGCGGGGCTCGTTCTGTTCTGAGTTCTGACGCTTCTGGCCGGGGGCCACACTCGGACATCTGCACGTCGTTCACGCAAACCATAGCTTCGTTTTCTCTGGCAGCCTGCTAGGCAGCGCCTTCTGGAGTGCGTATACTGAAGGTAGCAGGTCGCCCCGACCTTTGGGGTCCGCCATGTCCTGAACATACGCGCGCCCCTCTCTGCTGCCTAACATCTTAGACAAGAAGGAGAATGAATGGCGACAACTTCGGCTGCGCACAGATCAAGCACGCATACTCCACCATCGCGCTACAACTTTATGGTCATTGTGCTCACAAGCATACTTGGTCTCGTCGGCCTCAGCTACGTCGGCGGCGCCATCGCCTTCCTGCTGCCTCGTAAGGGCGAGGGGGCTAAGGCGCAGTCCATCGGCAAAGTGGCATCCGGCGGCGTGACCGGGCCCGGCATCACGCCGGCGATCGGCAACTTCGCGGGCGGCGTGGCCGGCCCCTTCGTCTACGACGCGACCGGACGCGGCGACGCGCAGGGCGTCTTCCTGGTGCAGACGCAGGGCGCGCAGGGCAGCGATACCCCGAGCGACTACCTGATGCTTGAGCAGACCTGCCGACACCTCGGCTGTCCCGTCGCGTGGACATCGGGGGGGAATGGTTCCGGCACCTTTAATTGCCCCTGCCACGGCTCCGTCTATACGAAGGATGGGCAGGTCAAGCAAGGCCCCGCCCCCGCGCCGCTCTACAAGCACGACTTCTCGCTCGACAAGAGCGGTAATCTCATCTGCAAGGGAAGGATCTCAAGCTAATGGCGGCACATCAGCAGACGACGCCGGACCGCAAGCGTACGGGCCTTGACGCCTGGCTCGATGAACGTATCCACAGCGGTAAGGCCATCGACTTCTCCCTCAACCACCCCGTCCCGCTGCACATCCACCCGCTGGACTACCTGGGCGAGACGACGCTGTTCATTTTCATCAGCCAGGCCGTCACGGGCATGCTGCTGGCGATGTTTTACCATCCCGTGGCGCAGACGCCGTACTTTTTCTGCACCGCCGCACAGCAGGTGCAGGCGCACTACTGCCCGGCCATCAACACCGTGTCGCCCTCCGAGGCGTGGCAGAGCATCCAGGTCATCATGTCTAGCACCTTTGGCTCGCTGGTGCGCTCGATGCACTTCTGGGGCAACTATTTTATGGTTGTGCTCGTGGTCATGCACATGCTACGTGGCTTCTTCGCGGGCGCTTATAAATACCCGCGTGAGTTGACGTGGCTCTCCGGCGTCGTCCTGCTCGGCCTGACGCTCGGCTTCGCCTTCACCGGCTATCTGTTGCCCTGGGACATGAAGGCCTACTGGGCCACACAGGTCGGCGTCAACATCGCCGATACCATCCCGATCGTGGGCACGCCGTTGGCTGACCTCGTGCGCGGCGGCCCCATCCTGACCGGCGCGACGCTGGGACGCTTCTTCGCCATCCATATGTTGCTGCTTCCCGCCCTTACCGGCGGTCTGATTGGCCTGCACCTACTGCTGGTCAACATCCAGGGCGTCAGCGCGGCCGACGGACTGGTGGTCGCGACCGACCAGGGCGAGCTGCTACAGCAGATCCCCAACGTGCCGGAAGCGGCGGCTGACTCGAATAGCCGCTTCGCTCCCGGTAGCGGCCCCGTGGGCAATACCAGCCTTAACACGTCGATACGGTCGGACGGCACTGGCAATGTAAATACGGGCGTGGATAGGCTGTAAGGAGAGAGAGATGGCAACAGTACACGAACCCGATCCCCTACAGCCACGAACGCCGGAAACGGAGGAGGCGCGGTCGCAGCGTGAGCGCATGCACACTGTCGCGGGACACCTGACTGATACGCAGCGCCGGCCGCGCTACGGCCAGCCCTTCTTCCCGGTCACGATCTTTGGCTCGGCCATGTATATCCTGGCCACAGCGGTGGCGCTGGTCGTCATCGCGCGCCTCAGCCCCGCCCCGCTGCTCAGCCCGGCCGACTCGCTCAACCATGTGAAGTACGTCCCGCGCCCCGATTGGGAATTCCTGTTCCTGTTCCAGGCCCTCAAGGTCTTCGGGGGGCCGTGGGAGATCATCGGCACTGCGGTTATCCCCGGCATCATCTCTCTGCTGCTCATTGGCTTGCCCTTCTACGACCGCAACTGGAGCCGGCGTGCCGTGCGCCGGCCCATCGCGATCGGGTCGGCCACCGTCGCCCTCGTCCTACTGGCCTACCTGACCTACCTGCCCATCGCTGGCACAGTACCCGTACAAAGCGGTGGGGCTTATCTGGCCACGGCAGCCGCGCACCCCACGTTCGCCAACGTCGAGGCGATCTTCGTCAAGAACTGCCAGCCCTGCCACGTCGGTGCCGGCCCCTACTTGGGTGGCCTGAACCTGAGCAACTACGCCGGCGTGATGAAGGGCGGCTTGGGTAAGGCTAACGGTTACTCTTGCTTGCCCACTAAGGTTGTCATGCCGGGCAACGCCAAGCAGAGCTTTATCTGGAAGGTTACCAGTTGGGTGCAGCCGAAGTGCGCGGGGGCCAACATGCCGTTGGGCAACGCACAGATATCACTGACGGACCGCACCAACCTGGCGAACTGGATCAATGACGGAGCCAAGGGGTCGACGACCGGCTCGTAGCTGGAGACTCGCGGCTGTCGTCGCATAGCGAACTACGGCCAGCCGTGGTTATTTAACCTTTGGTGCTAGTTGGGAAGATGCTGCTGGCGAACCCTCCACCACGAATTTCGGACGCGTCAAACTACGTGTGGTCACGCGTGCCGCCAACTTGCCGACGAGGCGCTATTGAGGTTCGCCAGCAGCATCTTGGGAAGCCTCGCTCAACGTGTTAATGCAACAGAGAGGACTGGCTCCTTCCCTTTTCGCGGTAAACAGCGGGCGCATGGGTAATCCGAGGCTGTCACGGCCTGTTTGATAGTCCTTACCAGTCACTCGTTAACCATCTACGCAACGTTTGTTAGGCGTTAGTAGCAAGGACGCAATGAAAATGGCGTTTTCAACTATAGATGTTCAGATAAAGATTGAGAACCTACGGCCGCTGCCACGCTCATGGAGCGGCCTATTCCTCTCAAACATTATCTGACGAACTATAGCACCAAAGATTATTTACTGGCAAAAGCGTGGCCTGTAGTGAGTGCTACAGGTCATTGCTTTATCAAAGAGGCGCATGAATTATGGCTCGCACACGCAAACGACGCACCCCGCCGACGCCGACGCAACGCCACCGCATGATCATCATCGGCGCGCTGCTGGTTGCCTTCGCCTGCTTCACAATGCTCTACGAGGTCGTGGCCTATGAGGGCGGCAATCCCCTCGCGCTGGGCATTGTCGTAGTTATCCTGCTGCTCGTCTTCATCCTGCCCATCGTTGGCACGTTACGGGCGACGCGGCGAAGAGCATAGGGCTTTTAGTCAGTCAAACTAGTACCATTCGCCGGAAAACATTCCGCAGAAAGCGTAGGCGTGACGCAGGCCCCTGGCACATGCAACACCATGCCGAACGTGCGGAGAAACTTCCGTCTTGCGGTACTAGTGCTGTGTCAGAGGACATTGTTTGCAGCAACCGAAGCCTGCGACGGCGGTCACCTGGCAAACGACGCCGACTGCGGTCGGGTGGACCGCCCCAATCAAACTTTGTCCCTTGCTTCTGCACTAGCGAACAATCTCTCCTTAAAATGAAGGGTCCGTCTGTCTATGTCAACCATGTGTCCTCCGTCTACGGTGTTACTGGGCGAAGCAAGGAGAAGGAAGTTGCAGTAGTCGTCGTCTTGCTCTCTCTCGCACATTACGCATATTAGCTCATCTTCGCAATAAAAATGGGTACAACATACTGCGGTCAAACGACCACTTTCGGGCGACTCAAGCACAACATCTGGTATACCCTCCTTATTGCGAAGATGAACTATTTGCTTTAACTAACTTCCGAACGCATCTAGTTAGCGTAGCGCGCGATTATGCACGGTCATACGCGAGAGCACCGTTAGGCGAAGCCAATACCCTGTTGCGCCCGGCATACGGTGCGGGGTGCAACACGCGGTTTTAACGGTATCCCTACTTCGGTCCGGTGTACCGCTAGGCGACACACCAGGCCGGGGCTGTGCAACTAATTCAACCCCTAGCAGTTTGTCGGAGAGAACGTGTTTTTTCGGAGGAAGGTGCGCTTGGAGGCCATTTTGAGGTCAAGATACGGGCTACAGACGCGATTTTGCCCTCCCACAGCACGATAAATGAGGTCGGCAAGCTTCTCTCCGACAGACTGCTAGTCGAGCGCTTACTCTCATACTAGGCCAAAGGTAGAATACCGTCTAGATCATTCCCCCCACCGTCCACATCCTGGACCGATTGTCTGTCACGCGCGGACTGCATGCGTGTCAATAGCGTGGGTATACGAGTCCCGACGATGCGCGCCGTGTTTTCCACGCCTAAAGGCGCGCCGCACAAGCCGCATATATCCTTGGAGGTTCCCCGCCCTCCACACGTTGCGCAGTCGCGCGGGCTGATCCCTTGTACGACGAAGGGTGTTGGCAAGCCGGCTTGTGGAAGCTTGTAGCGCAGGATTTTTTCTATTGTCCCGTCGATCAATGTGGCTCGCCGATATTGTCGCTCGGCCGTCATTTCGTGCCATAAGGGTGCGCGTGCTTCGCGCTGACCCTGTTCGTCGCGGGGGCGTACCACCTTGCGTCGTCGTAGGTAACTCACGTCATTTAGGGTGATCTGGGCACTGTACTCGTGTGCGACAGCGATGAGTCGGTTGCACAACGCGTGGGCGGCATGCTTCACCTGCTCGCTCTGGATGTGACGTGCGTGTGTCGCCAAACGGCCCTCCCGCATGCGCATCCGGCGATCTTGTCTCCATCGCTCTTGCAGGCCCACGAGCGATTCATCAACACCACATGTGCATTCTTGCCATGTCACATCATCATAGACGCGCCACGCGACACGGCTCCATTCATCCATTGTCACGGCCATGTGTGTTGAGGGAACGCGTGGTCTGCGTGGTACGTGCGCGAAGGTAACCGCCAGCAGGAATCGCTCGGGATGATGGCGCGTAGAGCCTCGCTGTCGGGCTGGCCGGTGATAAAGGCGTGCGACGCGCACCATTTCAGGATGCGTCACAGCCTCCTCCAAGGCCGTTTTCACATGCCACGCTCCGCACTCGAGCGGCAGGCACAGGGCCGAGGAAGATTTGAGTGACCGTGCAAGGATTGCTGCCGACGGGTGTATCGCCGTAAGCCGGCCACGTCTACTCGCAGAGGTCGTGACCGCTAGTGGACGGGCATGACTATCTTTGTTGGGCAGTAGATAGAGCAGGGCGTAATAACGGTTGTCTTTTTCACTGCGTAACAATGAGAAATTGCGGGCCTGTGCCGCCCCATCGGGTCGTGGGAAAAGCAGCGGACGTGCGCCGACAGTGATGAGGGGCGCTATGTGCCGATTCCGGATGGTCGCATCAGGCGATGGGAGTAGCTGCACATGGAGCCGTTCCACCAGGTGTTGCGTCTTTGTCAGGCGTGCAGGCTCCCTCGTGTTTGTTGTGTCGGGCAGCCACTCTTTTAAGCCCTCCAGAAACTCATCGTAGGCTTGATAATCAGGGCGTGTACGCGGCACAGTTGGCCATCGAGGAGGGGACCCTAGCGCGCGTAGCGCTGCCTCACATGAAAGATCGAGAGGATCCAAACTCCATCCCTCTTCCACGATACGTACACGCACCCTTTCGCGTTCACCCTCCCAGCGTTTCACCATGGCGTAGTAACCGCGCAACTGTGCCGCCACGTCAACGAAAACAGCGTCGCGCAGGCTGGAGTGTAACGGGAAGTTGAGTGTACGGGTTTTATAGCGCCGCGTGAGCACCTTTTGCAACGTCAGGAAGTTGAGTGTCCCGTTTCTGTCAGCTTCGACGCACACGGCATCCCAGTCTCGCGCAGCCCCTTCCAACACAGCGGCCGTCGCGTTCGTATAGGCGCGTAAGGCCCGCTGCATGATTGCAGATGTCCGACGCGAAGGATTGTGAATGGCGAAAACGAGGGTGCGCATTATGCTGGCCATCAGGTGCCCTTGAGTTCATGTCTTTTAACTTAACAGTGTGCTTCCTAACCTATCGGCAAGGTGAGCCTTGCGGATGTAAGACGTCACGGTCGGTAAGTCGGAATCGGCACGGTCGAGGCGTAAGCGCCAGCTTTAAGGATGCTGCTGGCGAATATCGATGGCACCCTGTTGGCAGGTGGACGGCATGCGTGCCCACACCGCCCGAAACTCGTGACGCAAGGGTCACCAGCAGCATCCTTTGATCTAAGTCTGCATTTCGCACAGAGATAAGACGGGACGGGAGCCCCTAACTGGTTCATCGCCCCGCTCCATTTAGGGTGCGCAGCAATTAGTTATGGTAAACTAGAAGAGAGGAGAGGATGGACGATGGCCTGTCCGCAGATCCCCTCTCCCCTTGCTTCCCGCGCACCCCCGCGCTCTCCCTATAAGGATACTCCCTCTATGCCGCGTCGCGCACGTCCTCTCCGTCCTTTGCCTCTGCCTGCCCATCCATCCGTGCCGGTCGGCCAAGCGGCCGCCCTCGACACGGCGCTTGACCAGACGCTCGTGCGCAGCCTGGGGGCGCTGCCTCTGCTGTGGCCGCTGTGCGATCAACTCGGGCTGCGCGATCTGGTCAACCGCCGCTGCTACCCGGACGGCACCGTGCCCGAGGACATCGACCTGGGGCGCATCGTCGTGATCCTGGTGCTCAACCGACTGCTCGCGCCGCAGCCGCTGGTGCATGTGGAGCGGTGGCTGGCGGGGACGATGCTGCCGGAGTTGCTCGGGCTCTCGGCGGCCCAGTGCAACGACGACCGGCTGGCCCGAACCCTCGATACGGTGCTCCCGCACCTGGATGCGCTGTGGCAGGATCTCATCGTCGCCGCAGTGACTCGCTTCGATCTGGACCTGCGCGCGCTGTGCTATGATCTGACCTCGCTCTCGTTCTGCGGCGCCTACGAGGAGGCGGACCTGATCCGCTATGGCTACAGCCGCGACCACCGCCCTGATCAAAAGCAGGTGGAACTGGCCACGACGGTGACCGCTGCGGGTGGCGTGCCGCTGGATTACCGTGTCCTGGCCGGCAACGTGGCCGACCGCACGACGCCGGTGGAGAACCTGCGGCGGCTGCGCGGGTTGCTGGCACAGCTGCCGCCGCGCGACCCGACGCAGCCCGCGCCGGTGGTGGTGAGCGATCGGGCGATGCTGACGCTGGAGGCGTTGGCCGCCTACGCGGAGGCCGACCTGCATCCGCTCGGGCCGCTCGACCCGAGCTTGGGCGACGGTGCGGTGCGGGACCTGCTCGCCGCCGTCCCCGCCGCGGAACTGGCGGCGGCCCCGCTGGCCTACCGACCGCGGCGCGCGGTGGACGATCCGGAGTGGGAGGACTACCACGGGGTGGAGCGACCGCTGGCGCTGCCGCACCCCGACCCCAGCCAGCCCTCCCTGGACATACGGGCATTGGTGGTGTGGAGTCCGGGTAAAGCACGCCTTGATGCCCAACTCCGCGCCACGCACCTTACCCGTCTGGAAGATGCCCTGGCGGACCTAGCTGGCAAGGTCGGCCGTCGCCCGTATACGACGACCGAGGCGGTGCAAAAGCGGGTGCGCACCTTGCTGGCCCGCCACCCCGCCCGCCGCTTCGTGACGGTCGCGGGCGGCACGGAGGACGCCGCCCCCCTCCACCTGACGTGGGTCCGCCAGGAGGAGGCCTTGGCCGCTGCCGCCACACTCGACGGGCGCTACGTCCTGGGCACGACCGCTCCCGAGCCAGATGCAGCCGAGATCCTGCGCCTCGCCAAGCAGCGCGATGTGCCTGAGAAGCGCTTCGCGCTCGTCAAGGGTCCCCTCGCCGTGCGCCCGCTCTTCGTCCATAAAGAAGGGCGGGTGCTCGGCGTGGTCTGGGCCACGATGGTCGCCCTGCTGCTCTTCGCGCTGCTCGAACTTCAGGTACGCCAGGCCGGACTCTCTGCCTCGGGGCAGACCGTGCTGGCGTGGGCGGCACCGCTCGCCGTGGTCCTCCTACTCCTGCCCGACGGCACCACCCTGTGTCGCCTCGCCAATCTCGGGCCACCCGTCGCCGATCTCTTACGGCGTCTGGGCTGGCCCGCCCCCGAGTGTTACTGTTGATCGGGAGGTTCGATCACCGTGCGAAATCCAGAGTAAGTGCCTACGACAAAATAAGTGGTCCAGGTTTTGAGCCGATCAACCCGTGGATTGGCCGAATGCTTGAAACGGTTGTTTTGTCGCGGACCCTAACACTACTTTGGCGTGATGCCATTTCCCCGGTTCAGCGCCTGGACATAGTAACTGGTAGTGAGGCGTAGTGAACCGCACAATCATCGTTAGGGACGATGCTAGCTGGTCAATGTGACTGGCGATTTTGGAAGTCGCCAAAGTAGTGCTAAGTAGACACTGGTAAGTTCTTGCACACCCGATACGGTTGAGTCCGCGTTTCTCGCAGCCTCTTTGGCATGCACGAACTTGCCGACACCTACTTAGTACTACAACGTTACTTGTCTCCTGAGGCCGTGCTAACGACCTGGAAGCAGGCGTGCAATCGCTCAGTTTAGCAGCGAGATGGCCCTTTGTCTGACGGTCGCTAGGGGTGATTCTAGCGAGGTAACGTTGTAGTATTAGGTGACTCTCCCGTTACGGCCCAAACACCGCAACGCGCAACACCGGCCTGCCGTCAACATTTTGAAGGGGCAGATACAGGCGGTGTGTGCGGGGATCGACGGCGATGACGTGGGCCTCGGTCGCGACAAAACCCTCGGCGACTTTGCGGACCGTGCGCCCACGTTCATCGAACACCGACACACTGCCGCTCTCGGTCGCGACATACAGACGGCGCACGGCGGTATCGAACGCGAGCACGTCCGGATCGGCCCCGACCGATTGGACGGCCGTCACGCGGGCCGCGCGCAGGTCGAACACGAGGAGCGTGGCATTGCCGTCGCAGGCGATGAAAGCGAGGCGATGCGACGCGTCAATAAGCAGGCCATGGTCGTGCTGGCAGCTGGGGGGGAGGGCATAATGCGCGACGATCCGCGTCGTCTTTGGATCGATCGCGACAAGTTCGTCGCGGGTCTGCACGTCGACGACCATGCGACCTGAGACGGGATCATACTGCGTGTTGCCCGCCTCGCCGCCGAGCGGGATTGTCGCGACGCGCCGATTGGTGCGCGTGTCAATCACGGTGTCGGTCCCGCCGGTCTCATCGGAGACGAAGATGGTGTGCGCGACCGGATCGTCGGCCAGGCCATCAGGATAGTCGCCGCCTGGTATGCGGGCAATGACCCGCAGCGTTCGCTCGTCGATGACGGCCACCTGGTTGTCGTCTGTCGCCGAGGCGTAGACGCGGCCGAGCGCGGGCACGGCCAGCACGCCGTGGACACCGGCGATGTGCGGGATGTTCGCGACGATCCGCTGCGTCTTGGTGTCGAAGACGCTGACGATCCCGGCCCCGAGATGGGCGATGAAGAGCAATCCGGTGCGCTCGTCCAGGCTCTCGTAGTCGAGGCGCGAGGAGCCGCCGGCGAGCGGTACATCGGCGATGGTCCGTAACCGGAGCGGCGGGGTGGAGACACGGGGCACGGCCCCGGCCAGGAGCGGGAGCAGGAGCAGCGCCAGCAGGATGCCGGCAAGCCCGAGCGGTAAGATGCCGCGCCGGCGTCCCCACACCGGGCGCGTGCGATCTCTGGTCATCATGTCCCTCCGTTACCCGATGTCCCTCCGTTACCCGTCACTCCGCCGCCGGGATAGGGTCGGCGCTCGGCGCGTCCTCGAACGAGACCTGCGGCATCGTACGGTCGAAGAAGATGTTCTTGTGGCTCACGCTCATCGACAGGCCAACCGCGAGGTCGGCCTCAATGACGCCGAGATGCCGCGCGGCGGCCGCGATACGCGTTTGGCAGCGCGTGTCCACGTTATTCAGACTGGCGATCTTGGCCGCCGAGCCGACCGCGATCCCCAGGTCGATGCAGCGGATCTGGCAGATCGGACCCGGGAACTCCCACTCGTCCATCTCTTCCTTCTGCCGCTGCACGGATACGGCCTTGAGGAATTGGGCGCAAGTGGCGTACCCGCAGGCGCCGCAATCATAGACGGGTGGATACCATTTAGCCAGCCCGATGAACAGAACCAGGTCCAGCTTCTCAGCTACATCCGCATCGCGGAACCAGATGGGCTTCTTGAGTCTGGCCCCCCGGTCCCGAAGCCACCCGGCCAGGCGAGCCAGCGTCTCCGGATCGTCGACAATCTCCGTTTCAATAAACGGTTTGGCCCCCTTAAGGAAGAGTTGCCCGCCGCTCTTGGGGGCGGTCATCGCGGCGACGGCACATAGTTTGGCCACATGCCGCACGGCCTCCTTGAACATCTCACGCTGGTCCATTGGTGGTAGCTCCTTCGCTGGTGTGGGCCTATGGCCCATCCTGTTCAGTCGATGCGCGGCCGTCCGCTCCGCGTACGGATCTCATCCACGTCATCATCGACGGCACCTGCGGCGTGCGGTGCCAGGGCAACGGCGTGGCGACAGGGGAGCGGCCGTGTCCCCCTCCTCCACTAGTGTGTCCGGCGACCCTGGGACGCATCCCGCGCCGCGACCGCTTGCGTCTGCCCCCAGTATAGCGTATAATGTAACTATGGTTACAGACTCCCGTTTCGGGAGTTGTGGGGGGACTCGACGATGCCGCGACACGTGCTCGTCCCACGGCCCGACACCGGCCCGACACCCAGGCGCGCGGCGCACATGCTCCTGCGACGGCGTGCGCCGCGTGTTAACGACGTATGCCAGTGGGGTGGGCCGGCCCAAGCCCGCATGAGGCCGATGTCTTATGCGGCCGAGGCGCGCGACACGCCGCATCCCGCGCCTCGACAGAGCGCTCACAGACACAGCGGCGAGCCGGCACTGTCCGGTGCTCTTCGACGGCTCGTCGGTGCTCTAGGCCGGGCTGTCCTGGCAGGGTGTGCTGCGGGGACCGGCGCTGCGTGGGTGGACGTGAGGCCGGCTGCGTTGACCCTGGCTATAGGGGTCGCCTTTTTTACCGGCGCCTTGGCGACAGCCCTGGTCGGAGCCCCTCCCAATGACCCGCCGACCGGTCGTACGCTGCGGCGGTGATGCAGCAGCCCGACGTGTGATACCGAATCCTCGATCATGCACCACTTTAACCGCTGGTGGATTGTCCGACAAAAAGGGGTTCATCGGCAAGGACTTGGTATGGGCCTCTGCCGCGCCGCGTGGCGGATGGACCGGCGCGGCCCTACCCCACGACGCTCAGGCCACCGACCCGCTCCGCGCGCCGTATCCCGCGGCGGAGCAGCGCGATCCCCGTGGCGAGCGCCACGCTCGTGTACAGCGTCAGCGCCACGAGGTCCTGGCGCACCGTGCCATCCCCGAGTCCCCGTCCGTCGATGAGGACGAGGCGGATGGCCTGCAGCGCGTACGTGTGAGGCACGAGATAGCCGAGCGGGCGCAACCACAGGGGGATGATGCTCAGGGGATAGTAGACGCCCGAGGCCACCCGCGCCACCACGGTCGTCAGCCAGGTGATCGGTTCGGCGCCGTCCTTGACCTCCAGCAGGAAGAAGGTGCTCGCCCCCGCCAGTCCGATGCCCAGACAGGCGGCCGCGAACAGGACGAAGCACAGCAGGGCCAGCAGCGGATTGGCCGTGTGGGCCAGATCGACGCCGACGGTGGCGATGATGAGGCCGACGATGACGACCTGAATGGCCGCCGCGTAGGCGAGCTGCCAGATCAGCCGGCCCAGGATCGCCGCCCAGATCCCATACGCGCTCAGGTGATACGCCTCCAGGCGCTTGTCCCAAAAGGCCTCCGAGACGGTCTGGAACGGCGCGAGCAGGGCGGTCTGCGCGGCCTCGAAGAAGGCCACGCCGATCACGACGTAGCTGACGTACGAGCCCCCATACGCGGCGACCTGGCCGTTGGCCACGCCCTGCAGAAAGAGGCCGATGAACAGCCAGACGCCGGTATTGACTAGCCCCTCGAACAGCGAGAGCACCAGGTTGGAGGGATAGTAGCGCAGCGTCTTCCACTCCAGCCAGGCAAACGACGCCACCGCGCGCAGAAAGCGGCCGCGATGGTCGTGGAGGCTGTGGGGGCCGTGAGGCTCCGGCGCGCGCGGGAGGACGCTCATGCTCCGGCCAGCCCCCGCCCGGTCAGGGCGAAGAAGACATCCTCCAGCGTCGGTTCCCCACTGACCACGCCCCGCACCTCCACGTCCCGCGCGGCCAGCAAGGCCAGCAAGGCCGCGGTCGTCGCCTCGACATCCTCCGAGCGCACGCGTACGACCCCATCCCCTGTCTCCGGTTCCTCCACCGTCACGGTGGCCGCGGTCACCGCGGGGAGGGCGCGCACGGCGTCCGCCAAGGCGGGATCAAGCCCCCGCGCGATCACTTCGGTCGTCTGTTCCCCCGCGACGAGGCGCTTGAGGCTGGCCGGTGTGTCGAGGGCGCGGATGTGGCCCTGTTCCATGATGGCGATACGATCGCATAACTCCTCGGCCTCGAACATGTAGTGGGTCGTCAGCACGACCGTCACGCCGTAGCGCACGCGCAGCGCGGCCACGAACGCCCGGATGCGCCGCGCGCCCGCGGGATCGAGCTTCACCGTCGGCTCATCCAGGAAGACGAGCGGGTTGCCGGCCAGCAGCGCCCGCGCGATGGCCAGCCGTTGCCGCATCCCGGCCGAGATGTGCATCGGCCAGGCGTCCTGCGCCGCGACCAGATCGACCACCTCCAGCAGCTCGTCAATCCGCCGGCGGCGCTCGTGCGCCGGGATGGCATAGACGAAGGCCCAGAAATCGAGGTTTTGACGCACGCTGAGGTTGTTGTCCGTGCCCACGTCGGCCGTCGGCGCGACCAGGGAGACGTTGGCCCGCACCCGCGCGTGCTCCCCGAGGAGCTCGAAGCCCAGCACACGCCCCGTGCCGGCGCTGGGCGCCAGCAGGCCGCACAGCATCTTGATCAGCGTCGTCTTCCCCGCGCCGTTCGGACCCAGGAGCCCCAGGATTTCGCCCCGGCGCACGTCCAGATCGATCCCGTCGACCGCCGTGACCCAGGCGCCGGCGCCGCGCATGCGGCTGGCGACGGTGTACATCAGCGCGTCGAGCCAGGAGCCCGGCCGGTGCTCGGGGCGCAGAAAGAAGCGCTTGGTCAGGCCGCGTACCGTCACGATGGGGTCAGGCACGGTGCGGTCCTCGCTCAGGCGCTGCGCGCGTGGCGTGTGGGGGGTCAACATCTTTCTCGTCGGTCCCTTCGGTCAGTTCCAGCGCGTCAGTGTCCCGTTGCGGCGGGCCTTCTCGATGCCGCGCGGGAAGAGCCACCAGCCCAGGGGCAGGAAGACCGCGGTCATCACCACGAGCACGACCAGATCGGTGGTGACGGCGCCCCAGCCGGTCCAATAGTGGGCGAGCAGCGTCGGCGCGGTGTGGCTCGCCCCGGGGGAGAGCAGGCGGCGCAGCGCGTCGTAGGCGTACGTGTGCGGCAGGAAAGCGGCGACCCATTGCAGCGGTCGGGGCAGGACGGTTGGCGGATAGTAGGTTCCCGCCACCAGGGCCACCAGCACCTCCTGGACGATGAAGCGCACCGGCTCGTTCTGCTGCTTGAAGTCGAAAAGATAGAACATGCTGGCACTGATCAACCCGATGCCGTAGGCGACGACGAGCGTGATGAGCGTGATGAGCAGCACGAGCCCGAGCTGGTCGAAGCGAAACTGCGCGCCGAAGAAGACGGCGCCGCAGCCCATGATGACCGCCGCGCGCGGATAGTCGTCGAAAACCGAGCGCCACATCAGGCCTAGCATGGGCGTGTGGGGGTGCATGGGCGAGAGCATGTACAGGTCCATCGTCCCGCCGAAGTAGACGCGGCGCACGCGGAAAAAGGGGTCGGCCAGGTTGGTGATCAGGAAGTAGTCGAGGATCATCCCGATCAGGATGAAGGTGAGGTAGTTCGTGCCGTACGGACCCAGCAGATGCGCGGCGCCGTGGCCGACGAGGCGGCCCAGGATGAAGAAGATGAGCGAGTTGGTCAGGATGTCCAGCACCCACATAATCTGGCGGCTGCGGTAGGACTGCCAGATAAAATACTCGCGGATGGTGAAGCCCCACAGGGCCGAGAGCTGGCCGCGCCAGCCGCGCAGGGCCGAGAGGTCGCGCAGGGTCGGCTCGCTGCTCATGGCAGATCCACCCCCGTGTCCCCCGTATCCCCCGTGTAGGCCAGGTAGGCGTCCTCCAGTCCCGCCGGGGCCGTCCCGACCCAGCGCACGACCGTGCCGCGCGTCCGCAGCAGGTCGAGCAGCGTGCCCAGCGGCTGGTCCGTGGCCAGGTGGACGCGCAGCCGGGCCGTGCCGGCCCCCGCGTCGTGCAGCGTGCTGGACACCTGCACCACACCGGCCGCGGCCCGCAGGGCCTCCACCGTCTCCGGCGTCAGGCCGGTGACCCGGAGGTCGACCACGGTGCGGTCCGCCACCACCCGACAGAGTTCCGCGACCGTCCCCAGGGCGATCAGGGCGCCGCCGACAAGGATGCCTACGCGGTCGCAGAGGCGCTCGAGCTCGGGCGCGAAGTGGCTGGTGATGAGCACGGTCTGGCCGTAGCGCCCGTTGAGGTCGTCTTTGACCACCCGGCGCAGGTCGCGCGCCGTGACCGGGTCCAGCCCCACGGTTGGCTCGTCGAGCACGAGCAGTGGGGTCCGCACCAGCAGGCCGCGCGCCAGCACGGCGCGCTGGCGCATCCCCGACGAGAGCTGATAGACGTGCGTGCCGGCGTGGGCGGCGAGGCCGACCGCGTCCAGCGCGTCGGTCACCCGTGCGCGCGCCAGGGCGCCCTGCAAGCCGAAGAGACGAGCGTACAGGCGCAGATTCTCCTCGACCGTGAGCGCCCACTCCAGGCCCATCCAGCCGGTCGTAGAGACATAGGAGATCGACCGCTTGACCGCGGCGCGCTGCGTCCGCACATCGTAGCCGGCCACACACGCCGTGCCGGCGCTCGGGTCGAGCAAGCCGCACAGGATCTTGATCAGCGTGGTCTTGCCGGCCCCGTTCGGCCCCATCAGGCCCAGGATCTCCCCGCGTCGCACCTCCAGATCGACGCCGTCAAGCGCGACGACGGTGCGCGGCGGGACGGAGGTCGCCCGCAGCGCGCGGCGGAGTTGGCGCGCCCACAGGAACACCCCCCCCGCCTCCTCGCTGGCCGTGGGGTAGCTCTGGTAGACCTTGCGCACCCCGCGCACGACGACGAGCGGCGAAACGTCGCGCGGGGCCGGCGTCGCGGGATGGACCTGGTCGCGCCGGCTCAGGTTAGGCGTCATGGCGCATCCCCGCCTTACCCCTCGTCGTAGACGGCGGCCGTCCCGCTCCGTGGGAGGAAGACGTAGAGCCGCTGCCGGTCCTCGTCGAAGGTGAGCGTGTGCGCGCCCTCGTCCGTCCGCACCTCCGCGACCAGGGTCATCGCCTGAGTATCGAGCACCTGCACGACGCCAGGCGTCCCTATTGCGATGTAGAGGCGCTGGCGCGACGCGTTCAGCCACAGCACGTCGGGCGGACCCGCGATCGGGAGGGTGTGCAGCACCGCGCCGGATTCATGGTCCAGCACAGCCAAATCCCCGCTGTCGCAGGCCACGAACAGGCGCCCCGTCGCGTCGTCGAGCGCCAGGCCGTGCGGCCCCGTGTGCGCCACGGGCAGGGACGGGGCGGGCGTCAGCGTGTCCGCGGACAGGACGACGACGCGCGCCGGATCGGCGATGTTGACGAGGAAGCGGTCGCCCTGGCGGTCGTACAGGCACCAGCGCGGCCGGCCCGGCAGCTCAACCGACGTGACGACGCGCCCCGTCTCCGGGTCGAGCAGGCGTGCCCGCTGGTCCTGCACATCGGCCACGAGCAGACGCCGCCGTCCGGGGTCCCACGCGAGGCCGTTGGGCCGTGCGCCTGCATCTATCGTCCGCACCAATGTCCCCGATGGGGCCGCCAGCACGAGCACCCGCCCCGCCCCGCGCGCGGCGGCGAAGGCGAGGTCCGTGTCCGGCGGGCACAGCACGCCGCTGGCCTCGGGGCATCCCGGCGTCGAGGCCACATACGTCCCCGCGCTGCCGTCGATGATGTCCACCTGTCCAAGGGCTGTGTGGGCGAGGAACACGCGCCCGCTCGGCCGGTGGACGTCGGCATGGTCGAAGCCGCCGGTCTCGTGCGGCGGTAGGTCGATGGCCTGGCGAAACTGGAGCGTCATCCCTCTCTCCCTCTCTCTTCACAGACATACACGGGCGCGACGCCCTTGCCTCTGCGTCTAGTATAGCGCATAATGTAACCGTGGTTATAATGCCCTAACCGCAGGGCGGGCGTAGAGGAGACAGCGCGTGCAGATGTGGGTCCTGTTGCACTACAAGATCCCACGCGAGCCGAGCGCCCCACGCGTCTACGTCTGGCGCAAGCTCAAGCGGCTGGGGGCGCTGCTGCTGCAGGATGCGGTGTGGGTGCTGCCAGCCACGCCGCACACGCGGGAGGACTTCCAGTGGCTGGCCATGGAGATTATCGAGCAGGGTGCGGACGCGACGGTCTGGGAGGCTGGTCTCCTCCTGGCCGGCCAGGAGGAGACCCTGGTGCGGCAGTTCCTGGCCCAGGTCGAGGTGGAGTATCGGGCGCTGCTGGCTGGCCTGGAGGGCGCGGACCCCGACCTGGCGACGCTCTCGCGGCGCTACCAGCAGGCGCAGGGGCAGGACTACTTCCACTCCGACCTGGGCCAGCGGGTGCGGGCGACCCTGCTCGCGGCAGGAGGAGATCGGGACGTATGAGATGGGTGACCTGGGAGCGTGTCGCGGTGGATCGCATGGCCTGCGCCTGGCTCATCCGCCGCTCCATCGACGCCGAGGCGGAGTTCCTCTTCGTGCCGGCGGGCCACAGGCCGCTCCCCGACGACGCGGAACCCTTCGACATCCCAGGGGTCCGCCTCTCGCACCGACGCGGGCATTGCACCTTCCACACGATGCTGCGGGAGTATGGGCTGACCGATCCCGTCTTGCAGCGCATCGCGCGCATCGTGGACGAGGCCGACGTGGTGCAGGAGGTGGCGGTCGAGCCGGTCGCGCCCGGTTTGGATCTGCTCTGTCGGGGTCTGCGCGCCACCAGCCCCGATGACCTGGTGGCCCTGGAGCGCGGCGCCCTGCTCTACGACGCCCTCTATGCGCAGCTCGCCGGTGAGGCTGCCGCACCAGTCACAGAGCAAGACCTTCTATGTCAAGGGTAGATAAAAATGTCGTTCTCCTTTGAGGCTATAAGGGGCGGGAGGTGTGCGGTGGGAGCAGGCACGCTCCGGCTGGGGCTTGACGACGCCCGGCACCCCTGC
>JAABUV010003762.1_pt1 | contig 18943 bp, 20 predicted proteins | sample 5559971 | NCBI WGS metagenome assembly JAABUV01 (sample SAMN10711881, study PRJNA513362) | rock metagenome | isolation source: Antarctica rocks | place: Antarctica: Victoria Land, Knobhead nord | collected 2015-12-19
CCAGGGAGGAGGCGGCAGACTTTGCCAAGATAGCCTCGGCGCTGCTTGTCAACGTGGGCACGCTCAGCCCTGAGTGGGTCGACGGTATGCGCGCCGCCGCGTGTGCAGCAAAAGCTCTTAACAAACCGTGGGTGCTCGACCCGGTGGGCGCGGGCGCCACGCCTTTCCGTACGCAGGTGCGCCCTCCATAACGCACGACAGTTTGACGCCAGCGCTTGGCTGTATCCTAGGTATTGATGTCTGCGCTTCTTCCTGCTGCAAGCTTGGCTTGATACTGGGCAGCGCCAGGCAAAAGCAGCCAACCACACTTGCGAGTCAGGGCCACGGGCTGGCTGCGAACGGCGCTCGGCTTGCGCCCACCCGGTCACTCGACTGACTGCCACCCTGCGCTGCAGACCATCATGGGCCTGGTGGAGCTGCGCCCGACGCTCATCCGGGGCAACGCGTCCGTGGTGCTGGCGGTGGCGGGCGAGCTGGGCGGCGGGCGCGGCGTGGACAGCACCGCCGGCCCCGCCGAGGCGCTGCCGCTCGGCAAGCGCCTCGCGCGCGACGCCGCCTGCGTCGTCGCCATCTCCGGCGCCACCGACCTGGCGCGCGCCCGCCCGCCGCCCGCCCCCCGCGTGAGAAACCTGTGCCTCGGGGCGGCCGCTCGGCGTGCTGGGCTGTTTGACAGCCCAGGGGCGCAGCGGCTCGAGCACGAGCTACTCCCAATCAATGCCGTGTGCAGTGAGAGTGTGTCATCCGTATGCAGCGCGCATCTACCTGGGATGCTCTGTACAGACTGCCCGCGCGCCTGTGTAGACGGCTGCGAGGCACCACCACCGTCAGGCACACATGAGGGTGGCGGGAGTAGGGAGGCAGAGTGACGCTGCATCGCAGCTCTGCGCCCGCGCGTGTCGGCGTCCGGCATTGTGGCTGCATGCGCTGCCGCGCGGCAGGTGACGGACGGGACCAGGGTAGTGGCGTGCCGCAACGGCGTGCCCATGCTGACAAAGATCACGGCAACCGGCTGCGCGGTGACCGCGCTGGCTGCGGCCTTCATCGCCTGCGCGCCCGCGGACCCCCTGCTGGCAACGGCGCATGCCCTGGCCGTGTTCGGGTGAGCGGCTGCAGGGCCCCTCTGACATTTCCAAGCGCACATAAATTGCACGAGTTGCTGGACCCCCCTCCCTCGCCCCCGCGTCGTGTGAGCACTTGCAATGGTAGGTGCTGCGCGCTGCTCAGCATGCAGCGCCGTCAGGACATGTCCACGTGCATGCAAGTATGGCGAAGATGGTGCCGATGCCGCCTGAAACTATGCCAGGCACCTGTTCTGTAAAATTTCTAGGCTACACACAGAACGGGTCCATTCTTTCACGGTCATGGGCTTGAGCCCAGGCAGCTGTTAGCTGAGTCATATCACCAGCGAGCCTGCAGCAGCCCCATTTCAGCGCCTCTTTTTGTCTGCGCGCAGGCTGGCGGCGGAGGTGGCAGCCGTGGATGCTAAAGGGCCGGCCAGCCTGCGCGTCGGCCTGCTTGACGCTATCTTTGCCTTGAGCAAGAACCAGGTCTGCAGGGGCGTCAAGTTGCATCAGCTCGACATTGAGCTGTGATACGTGAACGAACATTGCGTGGGAGCCACAGCTCAGATTTTGGCGCAGGCTGCTATCGTGTGTGCGCCAGCGCAAGGTTTCATAAGACCTTCGGCTCCGCTCAGCCGCGCACTCCGCTGCTATGACAGTAAGGGAAAGGAAGAGTGCCGCTGAGACTGAGCTGCTCGAGGCTGCACTTGCTGCAGTGCGCAGCTTGTACTTTTTCCATCAGAGCGCAGCAACTTGGAACCAGCCACCCCTGCCACCTGCAGACTCCTGCCAAGAAACAGCGGGTGCTCCACCTTGCCTCCCAGTGCTGCCACTGCGCACGCCCTCTCCTACTTCCTGAGAAGCTGGTTGCCAGCTGTCATATGATACACCCATGGAACGCACTCTCAAACGCAGTGGCAAGGGGCTGCGATGTGGACGGGCCTCACAAGCAGAAAAGCCTCTCACACGGCGCCACTCCACTGACTCGCCACACCCACCGCAGCCTCGCCTGCCCAGCACTGGCGCGCCTTCCAAGGCCTGTGCTGCTCCCCTCGCACGCGTGGCTGCCTGCACCAGCAGACCTCTCCCACAGCTGCCGTGAGGGGCGCCCGGCGCTCGCCCGTGTTGCTACGGCAGTCCCATTGGGCGCAGGCGGTGCGCGGCCAAACCCCGACAGCTCAGCAAGTACGCTGCCAGCGCGGCGCCCGCGCTCACGCCAACGCTGACTTGACATCCGGGCTGGCCTCCTTGCCAAGCGCCGTAAAGATGTCTGTGCGTGTGACAATACCGATGAGCTTGGCCTCCGGGTCCACAATCGGGATCCGGTGCACCTGCGCGCCCCAACGCCGCCGACATTGGCGGGGACTCCTAGGGCACTGGCCCGGACGCCAGAGAATCAAGCATGTTTGCCCTGACCTGGGCGCACACAACGGCAACAGGTCCTGGAGGACTGCGAGACAGCCGGCGCGCGCAACGGGCCGGCGGGCGCCCACCTTGTGCTTCAGCATGAGCACTGCGGCGTCCGCCACGGTGCTGGTGGGGCGCGCGGCGACGGGCGGCGTGCTCATAATGTCAGACACGGTGGTCCCAGACTTGGACAGGTCCTTCTTCGACAAGATGCCGACGAGCGTCCGGTCAGTGTCGCTCTTCACCACGGGCACGCCTGTCACCTGGTGCGCTCGCGCAGCCGCTGGCATCAGCTTTTGACCAGCGCCTGCAGAGGACGGCATCCGAGCGGGCGGCGCATGATGAGTGACTGGGCGCGCACCTTGTTAAAGATGGGGCCTAGCCCATCCACGCGCGCGTCCGGCGTGGTGGTGGTCAGGTCCGTGGACATCATGTCGCCCAGGACCTTGCCGGGCGGCGCCGCATCCTTAAACAGGTTCTGCGAGAAGAACTCGCCCACATCCTCGTAGCTGGCCAGGCTCCAGTTCACGGGCCACTCGCCGCTCAGGCCCTCCGTGTCAGCATCCGTCTCGCTGCTGGCCCGCACGACCCGGGCGCCGGCCCAGGCGGGCCTGGGCAGGCTGCTAGGGCAGGACCGGACCCATGGCCGCTGAATACCCACGTGCGGCCGGGCTGCGCCCTGGGCGGCAGCCAGTTTGCAGGCCAAATGTGCCATCCTCCCACTGCACCGCCAGGTCGGGGAGCTACAGGAGCTAGATTTGCGGATCGGGCTGCAATGCAGCTGGAAATACCCTAGCAGGGCAGCTTGGCCCAGACGAATTCGCCTGCAACAGGTGCTCACTGCTGGCGCCGGACCCAGGAGGCCGCGCGCACCGAGGGCGGGCCGCCATGAACAGCCGGCGGCAGACCTTGGCCGCAATGAGCCCCGCCGCGCTGAACAGCCGCGCGAGCCTGGGCCCGGCGCGCATTGCCAAGGACGCGAAGGGCGCAGCCAAGGCGCTCGCGCCTGCAGCGGCGCCGCCGCCTGTTGCGGGCGTGCGGCCGCCGGCTAACAACGCGCCGGCGCGCGCCGCGCCGGGCGCTGGCGTGCAGCGCAGGCGCGCACTGCAGCACGTCGTGCACGCTGCCGAGCTGTGCCGCTCTTGCGCCGCACAGCGTGCTCCGCCAGTACAGCGCGCTCCGCCCAGCGCTTTTTGGGCAGTCATGCTGCGACCATGCCGGCATGACACAGGGCCCTGTGCACAGCGCGCCTCGTGCGCAGCGCCAGAGGCGCCGCTCTGTGTGCACCGGAGGAGACACCTGCGCGAGCGCCGCGGCGGCAGGTCGAGCACGTACGCCAAGCCGGGCGGCCCGCGCAGCGACCCGCGGCCCGTCAGCGACAAGGCGTACCAGGCCAACTGCATCCGCGTGCTCATTGCGTACCTGTCCACGCACGGCTACGACCAGCCGCTGGCGCCCAAGCTGCTCGCTTCGCCAATGAGCAAGGACGTCACGCACATCGTGCAGTTCCTCATGCGCCAGGTGCGCGCGCCCGCGCCCGGGCCACAAGGCGCCCCCGTTGGCCCTGCGCGGCCGCACATCCCACTGAGTGCCCGGGCCGCCGCACGGCGGGCCCCGGAGCTCGGTGCGCAGCGCGGAGGGCGTTCTAAAAGGACGCCAGCTGTCTGGCTGCTCCAGTCTGGCTCCGTCGTGTGCTTGCCACTGAAGTTGCTGCTGCTGGGCAGCTCACTTGCGCAAACGCACACAGGCGCTGCCGCGCGCGCGGCGCAGGTGGACCCCAACCTCACACACCCCAACCTCGTAGACCCCACACAGGCGTTGCCACGCACGGCGCAGGTGGACCCCAACCTGGCCGCCAAGAGCCTGGGCAAGATCGAGGACGACGTGCCGGCGCTGTTCAAGCGGCTGCGCTACCCGTTCGGCATCAGCAAGAGCTCGCTGTTCGCCGTCGGCAGCCCGCACACGTGGCCCAGCCTGCTCGCCGCGCTCACCTGGCTCGCCGAGCTGCTGAACTACGAGGAGAAGGCGGTGCGCGGCCCCGCGCGCGCGCGCTTCCCTCGCACAGCCCGGGCACTCCGCTCCGGGAAGGAAGCTGCAGCCGGGCCCCCCCAAGGCGCAGGCTGGGTGGCACACCACAGGGCGCGCCTGCGTGCCGTCGCTGGAGCAGGCCGCCCCTTCCTGCCCCAGCGCACCGCGCGCGCGTGGCCACATCCCGGCAGGGCGCCGCGCGCCGTCGGCGGCCTGGCAAGCGCCCGCCTGTGCCGGGCTTTCTGGCGCGCGCGGACGGCCGCCTCCCCGCGCCTCCCTGACCATGCGCCCGGCACCGAGGCCGCCCTCGCTGGGCAGCCGCGGCACTGCGCAGCAGCCGACCCACGCGCGGCGCGCGGCCGAACGACGCACGGTGCGCGGCCGACCGACGGGCGGCGCGCGCGCGGCGCGGCAGGAGGCCGCGCGCGGGGAGGGCTTTGACGGCCGCGCGCGCCCGGAGGCGGAGTTCTTCGGCTACGTGGCGCGCGCGTACCGCTGCTTCCTGGCCGGCGACGACGCGGGCGTCGAGGCCGCCGACGCGGAGCAGGCGGCCGCGTTCGAGGCGCGCGGCGCCGCGGTCGCCGAGCACAACCGGCGCTTCGAGCAGGTGCTGCCCGCACGCGGCCCGGCCCGGCCGCGCGCTGCGCGCCAACTCACGCACTGCCTGCGCAGCCTCGCGCGGTGGTAGGCCATAGGACGAGACCGACGCGCGCGTGTGCTGCTCGAGCGGCGCACAGGCGTGACGGCGGTGCCCCAGAGTCTGGTGTTCAGGTCGGTCGAGCGCTGCACGTGCAGTGAGTTGGCCGGGGGTGCACGCGCCCGCGAGCGAGGCCGCGAGAGCGGCGGCCCGGCGCGCGCAGGAGGCGGCGCAGCTGCGCGGCGAGATCAAGGCGCTGCGCGAAGCGCCGTCGGCGCTGGACGTCGCGCGCGCGCGGCGCGACGAGCACGCCGCCGACCGCGCCAAGTTTGCGCAGCTGCTGGACAACCTGCAGGCGCGGCCCTGCTTCATGGCACGCCAGCGTCACGGCGCCCACGGCCGAAGCCTTGCGGTGGGGCTGCAGCCGCGCCTGGCAGAGAGGCGCGCGCCAGCATCCTGGCTGCCTGGGCACAGGGGACCTGCCGTACGAGTCGGGGAGCATGCAGGTGTGCTGCAGGCGGCTGCTGGTGAGGAGCGCGCGGCGTGCAGAGCAGCGGGTGGTGCACTACGCGATATCAATGAAGCTGAGGCTGCTGTCGCGGCGGGCGGCAGGGCCACAAGGCTGCCCTGGCGCGTAAGCTGGCCGAGCGCCAGGCGGACACGCGCGCGAAGCAGGAGCAGCTGGCAACGACCGAGCAGGCGCGCCGCCCGCCCGCCAGCCCAGGACATGAGAGTGCAGTGAGTGGCCCCGACATGGATTAGACAGGGCCCCATGCTGCAGTAGGCTGAGTGGCTCTGCGCTTCTCGACGGAGCCGGGGCGTCGGGCGGAATGGTGTGAGATGCCGGCCCGACCCTTTCGCGGCGCGGTGCGCGCCCGGCGCTGCGGAAAGCCGCAGCGCTGGCCGAGGCAGGCGGGACGAAGCGCGGCGCCTTCTGGCCAGCCCCGCTCAGGCGCCTTGCTGCTGGGCCTGCTGACGCGCGGCCGCGTCGACGCCCTGGGCGTGCCGTGACTGGCGGTCCATGTGGCGGCGCTGCGTAGGAGATCGTGGAGCTGCAGGCGCGCGTGGCGGCGCAGACGGTAAGCCGGGACGACGTTGTGCGCATGAACACCGAGCGGTGCGGCGCAGCACGCGCGTCCGTGCAGCGCCCCTGTGCGTGCCTGCGCCGGGCGCCGTGCGTGCCGGGCGCCGCGCACGCGCGACGTGCCGGCGCTGCGGCGGGCAACAGGACGCGAATGTTGGTTGGGAACTGAACGGCTGCCGAGCGCGTGCCGCGCGCGCTGGAGCGTGCCTATACATATCAGTCCGCGCCCATGTGCACTTTCCCGCCCGTACCTGCTGCTTGCACAGGCTGGGGCGGCCATGCGCAGGGGAGGAGCGTCAAAAGGTGCTGGCAGATGTGGCCGCGCAGCGCAGCGCTCAAAGCGCGCCCTGGCACAATTAAGTCCTTTCCCTGGCGGTGCCTGCCCCCGTCGCCCGCGCCTGCGGCGCTGCCACGCGTCACCGATGGAGGTGGAGAGGTGAGACTGTAGTGGACCAGGAGGCGCGCGGCCGCGCGCAGGCAGAAGCAGGAGGGCCTGCTGGCCAGCGCGGCCGGCCAGCGTGAGGCCGCCGACCGGCGCGTAGCGGAGGCCGAGCTCGCCTGCGAGCGCCACCTGGACGACCTGGAGGCCGCCCTGCAGGCGCGGGGCGCGCGCTCACCCAACCTGGCCCGAGCCCTGCTGCCCGCGCCGATCGCGCGCCTTGGCGGAAGCGCGACGCGAGCGACGCGACCCGGCCGGTCGCAGTGCCGCAGCGCAGGCTGTGCTTCCTGACCGAGTCGTGCCTGCTGGGGCTCCTGTGTGCGGCGGCGCGAAGCGTGCGGCGCGCGCCGCGCAGGAGTACCATACCGCGGCGGACCGGCTGCAGCTTATCCCGGCCAGCGCAAAGCGCGCCGGCGGCGTGCAGTTCGAGATCGCTCTGGACCGGGCCGGCGCGTCCGCCGCGGAGATCGTGTCTGTGGATGTTAAGGCACGGCCCCCTCGCAGCGCACCTCCGCTGTGATGGGCAGGCTCCCCGGACACACTGTGAAAATATTGCATCGGCGGCGCTCTGGGCCGCATGGCTTGGACGCTGCGTCAGCATGAGCTGTGCGCATGGACGCGCGCGCTGGGCTCGGGTGTGTGCCTGCATACGTGTGGGCACATGCCAAGGGCTGTGCGTAAGGGCAGGGGGGACCAAGCAGGCGCGCAGGGCGCCGACGCGGCGCGCGCGGCGCGCAGGGCGTGGTGAAGGCGGCGCTGGGGCGCGTGCGCGAGGGCGCGGCCGCGCGCGCGCGCGAGCTGGGCGACGAGGCGCTCGCGCTGCAGGAGCGCCTGGACGCCGGCCGCCACACCGCCGCGGAGCGCGCGGAGGACGCCGGCGCGCTCGGCGAGCAGGCGCGCACCGCGCCCGGCGCGCCGGGGTCAGGGTGTGGTATGGTAGGGCTAGGAAGTAGGCGCGCGCTGCGCTGCGCTGCGCGGGGAAGGCCGCTGCGATGGCGACCAGCGCAGCGGAGCGCCCAGACGCGGCAGCCTGCCGGACGCCTCTTGCAGAGCACGCGCTGGTGTGCATGCGTGGGCGGCTCCTCCGCCACCAAGAGCTGCTGCCGGTCCTGGCATGCATGCAGCCTTCCCTGACACGCTCTCAGACTGCCTGCATGTCAGGCCCAGCAAGCCCGGCGCCTGCCGCGCGCGGGCGCGGAGAGGCGGGGGCGGGGGCGCGCGCAGGTCGCCAAGCTGGAGGCGCAGTTCGCGGCGGGCAAGGCGGCGCTGGAGGCCGACGTGCGCGCGGCGGCCGAGGCGGCCGAGGCGCTGCGCGCGGAGGTGGCCGCGCTGCGCGGCGCCACGCGCGAGCGCCTGGCCGCGTCGGAGGAGCGCCTGGCGGAGCTGCAGGCGCGGCCGCATGGGTGCCGGGGGCATTGGGCTATGTGTTCAATGGGTTCAAGGACTCGCCCTGCACTCTGGGCGCCTGCGTGTCCGCTGAGTGTTAGGGTTAAGGCTTCAAACAGCACGGGCAGCCATGCTAACGGCGAGTATGTTTTGGTCTGTGAGCGATCGAGGGACGCCGAAGCTCGGCGCTTGGAGCATGGGCACGTGTCACGTGTCGACGTGCTTCAGGGGATGCCAGAGCAAGGTGGGAGCGTGTGCCGAGGCGGGCATGCGGCGCCCGGCACTGACGCCCCCGCCGCTGGGCGCCGCTGCAGGCCGCGGCGGAGGCGGCGGCCCGCGGCACGGACGCGGACGCGGAGCGCCTCAACCGCGACCTGGCCGAGGCGCTGGGCGTGCTGGTGGACCACAAGCTGCACATGCAGCGCGCGCTGGAGGGCGTGCACGCGCACATGCGCGCCGTGGCCGGCCAGGTGGCCGCCGCGGGCGCCTGACGCGCGCGCTCAGGCGCTCCACTGTTTAGGTGGACCTGACCTGTTCGCGGAGCAGGCTCGTACGTGGGGGCTGACCTGCGTGTGACGCTGCCCCGCATGCTTGCCTTGTCCTCGTGTGGCTGTGAATGCATGTTGACTTGTTGCCTGCCAGTGATGCGCACGCCGCCTTTGTGTCCAGACTGTCTTGTATGTGTATGTTAGCGTCCCCCAACATGGGTAAGGAAGTGTGTTTCTGTGGCTGCGCTGGTACCCATGCCAGCATGCTACAGCGCAAGACAGTGTGCGCACAAACTTGCAACTATCAAATTGGCTATTACTCCTGATGAAAAGTAGGGCCGGGCCTTGGAAGTGGGAATTTTAGGGCACCAAGACTCGGATGCAGAGCATATAGCGCTTTCGACTGTCGTTCAAAGAGCGCAGCTCATGTCCAAGCGCTTGCCCAAGGCTCTCCCTCCTCCCGGCCAGTGCCAACCAATGCTTGGGTAGAGCCCGGCGCTGCTGCACTCTGGGGGTTGCGCAAAATGCTGAGCAAAGCGAGGAGGCTGGTGCAGGCGCTTGAGGGGTCGCGGTTGCTTGCATCCAGGCGCGGCCAAGCGCGTTGCTCGGGCTCGCACTGCGTGCACAGCGAGCAGCTGCTCTCGTCCTCCCATCAGCTTCTGAACGTTTCCAGGTCCACGGTGCAGCTGACGACGTGCACACGTGCATGCAGGGGGTTCTGCAAGCCAGGCTTTGCTTTTCAGCCTTCCACAGAGGTCGCAGAGGTAGACATTGTCAGGCATGCGGGCGTCGACCTGCTGCATGACCCGCTGCACAACAAGGTATATCCCGCCCACACGCTGGCCTATGCGCTGTGTGATGCCGGCGAAGCTGCATTGGGCTCAAGGGCAGGCCGCTGCGCACAGGGAACAGCATTCCCAGCGTCGGAGCGGGAGCGCTTGCAGCTGCGTGGCCTGCTCCCGCCGCGGATACTGAAAATGGACGCGCAGGTGCTGCCAGGCCCGAACGCTCCCGTTTGTGCTGGCGCCAGCAGACACTGCAGGGGGCTGACGCTTCCGCTGGGGGTCGGCCCAACAGATAGAGCGCTTTATGGACGACTACACCTACGGCAAGACCTACCTAGACCCGGAACACGTGAAGGGGGGCGGCGTGACGCACGAGCACGTGCGCGCCCGCTGCTGGCGCACCTGTGCTGTCTCCTGTGGGAATGGTGCACCCTGTCAGGCTCGGCGCTGATCGCACTGGACTGCAGGTGCGGCGCTGGAAGGCGCTCCAGGAGCTGCAGGTGCAACCCGCCTGTCTCTGCTTCCCGATGCCAGTGAAGCTGCTGCATGCACGCCGTGAGCAGGGCACACCCACCATATCTGACCGCATGGTCCCTGCTGCGGCCAGGACCGCAACGAGACCCTGTTCTACCAGTGCGCCGCCGCCACCTTACCCCACTCTGTAGCGCATTGTGGATGCCTGCACCCTGCAGGCACCTGGCCTGCGACCATAAGCCATGATCGTCCAAGCTTGCCAGCCTGCAACACATGCTCCCTGCCAGGTGGCACGCCCAGCACCATGTCACACCACTGGCATGCACCGCATGAGAGATCCAGAGTGGCTGCTGACGGGCCTGCCCCTTTGAAGGCGTGGCCGGGCCTGGCCTTGCTACCCGCGGGTCTCAGCCGAGCTGCTGAGGAAAAGTTGCAATAAGTGGGCTGCGCGGTGCCAGGATCCTGCTGGACAACTTCACGGAGATGGCGCCCATCGTGTACACGCCGACCGTGGGCTGGGCGTGCCTCAACTACCATCTGCTCTTCCGGCGGCCGCGCGGCATGTACTTCTCCGCCAACGACAAGGGCGAGATGGTGCGGCACGCGGCGTGGTCAGGGTAGGGATGGGTTTAGGGTGGCGGCCTCATGTGGGGGCCCTGACGGCTGGCAACCAGCTCAGCGCGAGGCTGGCGTGGCGCGGCCTGTGGCAGCCGGGGGTCGCTCGAGCCAGTGTCTAATCAGTGAGCTATGAGCTGGGCTGGAGCGCGTCTCGCCCGCGGCAGGCCTCCATCGTGTGGAACTGGCCGAGCCATGATGTGGACGCCATTGTGTTGACCGACGGCTCCCGCATCCTGGTGCGCCTGCGCTCGCTGACACCACCGAGGTTTTACGCATGCGCGCCTAGCCGAAGCCTCGCTGACGCGTGGCTGCATGCGGCCTGCAGGGTCTGGGCGACCTCGGCCTGAACGGCCTGGGCATCTCTGTCGGTGCTGGCCCCTCCCTGTGCTCAGGCAGTGGGCAGCCCATGCGGTCTGCATGCGTCGTGACACGGCCATGCCTCTGAGTCACGGCTGCTCGTGGTGCCGCTCGAGGCTGTCTTGGAAGCTGTCAGCCTGGGCTGTACAGACGAAATACTCCACAGCTTGGAAATGCTCTTGGTCAAGGCAGGCGAGCAGCTGGAAGGTCACAGGCCAAGCCTGTGCAGAATGCTGCCGTGCCACAGGGAGTCGTCAACATACTAGTAAAGCCATGCCCCTGCAGCTCTTGAAACCCGGCCGCGCGTGCAGGCAAGCTGGACCTGTACGTCGCGGCGGCGGGCTTCAACCCGGCGCGCGTGATGCCGATCGTGCTGGACATGGGCACCGACAACGAGCGCCTGCTCAACGACCCGCTGTACATGGGCCTGAAGCACAAGCGCATCAACGGCGACGCCTACTACGAGGCGCGCGCCCCGCCCGCCGCATCAGCCAGGAGCGGCATCGACTGGGTCGGGCGATGCGGGGCGGCCTGCTTCCACAATCGCGCTGCCGACAGAGAGCGCGGCCTGACACGAGCCCTGCCCGCCGCATCACCCAGGGGCGGCATCGGCTGGGTCGGACGATGTGCAGTGGCTTGCTTGTGCGGTCATGCTGCGAACACAGAGCGGCTTGCTGACAAGCGCTGCGAGGTGCATTGAGGCTGTGCATGCGCAGCGAGGTGACGCGCGAATGTCGGCACGCAGGTCGTGGACGAGCTCGTGCGCGCGCTCTTTGGGCGCTTCCCGCACACCGTCCTGCAGTTTGAGGCGCGTCCCTGGTCACGCGCGTGCACCCCGTCTCTTTATGTAACTTCTGCAGAGGCCCGAGTCCTGCTTGCATCAGAGGCCCAAGTCCTGCTCTGCATTCAGAATATACCTTGTACAGAAAGCACTTGACTCTGTTATCGTGATCTCACGTCCGCAAGCCATACGCATTGCATAGATGGTGGGACGGGGCGCAGGACTTCAACATGGCGCATGCAGCGCCCCTGCTGGAGCGCTACCGGAACACGCACCTGGTGTTCAACGACGACATCCAGGGCACCGCGACCTGCGCGGTTGGCGGCGTGTACGGCGCCATGGCCGTCCTGGGCATGCCCTCCGCGCACCTCTCGCACACTATTCGGCCAGATGCACCAGATCGATGAGCAGTTGCACCACCTCTTGGGGCTGGTCCTGTTGGTTCTTGTAGCAATCAGTGTTGCGCCTTGAATACCAGAGTGTGCTCTGCCAGTGCATTGTGTCCTGCTGATGCCCCTGATGGTGAGTCGGTCGGTGCAGGCAAGACGCCCGAGGCGATCACCGAGCAGCGCTTTGCCGTGCTGGGCGCGGGCAGCGCGGGCATGGGCGTCGTGTGCATGCTGGCCCGGGGCATGGTCAAACATGTGCGCCCCGGCAAGTCAGTGTGGGGTCGCAGAGCATGGCTGCGGTCGCCCTGCTCCCACTCCTTGCTGCCAGAAGCTGCAACAGTCTCTGGCACGTCCCCGTGTGTACCACACCATACCGTGCCCGCTTGCATGCCCAGGCTGATACGTTGGACACAGCACGCAGCCTCAGTGACTACTTGCGAGCATCTGCAGGCATGAGCTTGAGCTAGCACCGCGTGTGTTCCTGGGGATTGATGAGGAAGCTTGTGGCATTCAGTGTGCGCGCAGCGCATCTTGAGCTGGGCGAGCGCTGTTTGCGGAGAGGTTCGGCCATGCGTGGCTTGAATGCAGGAACAAGCAGTGTCGTGGCAACAACGCAAATCAGCCCATCCGCGCATCTGAAGCCGGATTGCACGGCGGCGGTCGTATGAGCGGAGGTCTCCGCACCGGCCCGGGCGCAGGGCCTGACGCCGGAGCAGGCGGCGGAGCGCTTCTACATCCTGGACGCCGACGGGCTCGTCACGCGCAAGCGCGGCGACGCGCTGACCGACACCGTCCGCCCGTACGCGCGCGCGGAGGAGGACCTGGAGGGCATGCGCCTCGAGGAGGTCGTCAAGCACGTGCGCTGCGCGCCGCACGGCTCCGGCCCTGCGCGCTGACCAGGCGCGCGGCCAGGCCCGCGGCCGGCGCCGCGCCCAGCACGCGCACCGCGGCCAGCCGCGGCAGCGCCGCCGAGCCGCAGCGCGCGGCACAGCACATGCCTGCCGGCACAGCCACGCACGGGCGTTGGTGAGCGCGCGAGCAAAGCCTTGGGATTGCTGCGGGCGCATGTGGGGCCTGCCGCACAGCTTGTCCGGGGGGGTAGGGTTGCAGCGCATGCAGAGCTCAAGCTCGCATGGTAGCGACCCTGGACCTCACGCGCGCGCGCGGCGGCGCCGGCGGTCACGCCGCTGCGGCCGTGCTGGCTGGCCGGGCGCTGGCGCTGGCGCAGGCGCGCCGCCCGGGAGCGCGGCGCTCAGCCCAGTCTGGTGCACAGACGCGCTGCCCTTGCCGCCCCCTCGGCGCAGCGCTATGCGCTCGGGCGCTATGGGCGTTCCGGGCGGGTCGCGGCGAGGGCTGCCGCGGCACGCGCTTGCAGCGCGGCTGCGCCTGCTCCGAGCAGCGCATGCCCTGCGCACGCGCTCTCGGTGCAAGCAGAGGCAATAGGAGACAACAATGCGCACCCGCGTTTCCAGCCTTGTGCCACCAGAAAGGGTCAAAGGCACGGTCCGCCGGCGCGCAGGTCGGCGGCGGCGCACACGCGCTGCACCTGACCGGCCTCGATTGCGAGCTGAGGTGTGCCGAGGCGGTGCGGCTGACCTGGTCCGCAGGCGAGCCCGCCGCGCACCATAGCGTGTGACTCCGCCCCGGCATCGGCGCCAGGCGCGGGCAGCGGCGACACTGAACAGCATCCCAATGTCTAGTGGCAGGGCAAGCATGCTCAAAACGCGACCTGCGCTTCTTGCAAGCCTTATTTTTGTCGCCCCTCGCATGCGTCGGCCTGTCAGCCATCGCGCTGAGCTGAGGACCTAGGCTGTAGCCAGTGTCTGCAAGGGGCGCACTACGCTGGACGCAGTGGGAAGAGGGACATGCTGCTCTTTGGTCAATGGTTTGTCTGCGCGCCTCTGTGAATGGTGTGGCGGCCCTGCCGGCTGCCCATGTACATTTTGCCCATTCTGCCCACCCTCCCTGTTCAATTTGCTTATTTTGCTTGTTTTGTTGCATGTGCGCAGCCTGTCAAGCGCAGCAGGGCGCATGTGGTTTATGTGAACCTGCTCTCCACATGTGTGTAGCATAGTAGGATGACGTCTCCTGGCCTAGGGCAGTTTGCCATTGACCTTGTTTTACCTGTCGCAACACCTCGTGCTCTGTGCTCGCTGTGGTGTGACCAAGCCTCCTGGCTGCAGCAGGAGTTGGTGACAGTACGGCTGTTCTTCCATAGCTGAGCGGCCATATGCACTAATAAGGCTCACAGCGTCTAAATCAGCGCAGTGCTGAAAAGGCCCCTCTACGGTGGCCTCCCTAGCACCCAAGCTCTGCAGTGGTCTGGCAACGCCCTCGAAGAACTGCGACCCGGGCGTAGACAGCAACAGGACCCTCTCGCAATCAAGTGACCTGGTTGACCACGATCGGCTGCTCCAAGGTAACCATAACGGCTCAAATCCAGCATTTTACAACAGGCCAAAGTGGGCTATTCTGCATGGACCCTATTGCAGATAGGAGTAAACACACCCAGGGTCGCAAGAGCCTGCGGCGGCGCTGCAGCGGCCATACGCCCCAGGCAGCAGTGCAGCTGTCTCCGCACAGGCATGGCTTCTCAAAACTGCAAACGGCTGCACCGCAGCGCTAGCCCTCGCCACACTGATGCGGCAAAATGCGCTTGTCTACAGGCGGGAGACTGTGTCCTGGCCGGAGAAAATGGCGTGCCCCGCAACGACCGCCAGGCGTGTTGCGGCGGCCCGGCCAGCTGTTGGCCCGATCAGTCGTGCTCCAATAATCTTGTCGATGACCGCCGAGAATGCAGCAAAGGACGCGCAGCCGAGGCACATGCCCTTTGGCCCGGCGCTGTGCGCGAGCACGGCGCCCGCGGCGCAGCCGGCGTACACGCTGTTGTAGATATCATGCTTTGCGCGCACCTGCGCTGCCCGCGGCATGCTGAGTGCTGCCGCCGTTGCCACGTTTCGGCCCATGGGCGCATGGTGCGGGGGTGCAGCGGGTTGCTGGAATCTGGAACGGGCATGCCGAGGGGAGCGCCGGGGCATATGCACGGCAGGGCACAGCTGCGTGCAGCTCTCTGCTGCTGCTGGCCGCCAATCAAGCGCGCGCGGCGACGGCATAAGGCAACGCTGACAGACATGCACGCTGACGCGGACTGCCATCGCAAATGACCTCTGCGGTGACCAAACAGGCCCTGCGGGGGGTTGGGTCAACGCAAGCGGCGCAGGCGCGCAGGTGCATGCGGCTGCACCTTTTCGATGACGCACTCGGAGCCCGCGAACAGGGCGCCGACAGCCGAGAACCCCTTAGCGTACGACCTGCACGCGCGCGCAGCATCGGGCGTCAGCGCGCGCTCTTGTCAGCAGGCCATGCAGCCTACCCTACCGTAACCCGTAACCCTTCAACACGCAGCACGCGTGGGCCGCCGGTGCTGCCTGGCGCCCGCTGTTGCGGCTGAGCAGCCTCCCTTGATCGGCGCCCCTGACAGGACAGCAGCCACGCGGCCTATCCTGCTGCATGGCGCGAGACGCGCAAGCCACATCGGCAGCCTGTCGCATGCGCTGCCGCCCCTCCTGCTCAGACATGTTAGCCACATGGCCGAGGGAGGCATCCGCGGCGCTAACAGAGCACTTGCACTCTTCCTCCTGGGCACCGTCCCGAGTGCTCACCACCTCCTCCTCCCAGGCATCGCCACAAGTGGGCTGCGCGGGGCGCGGACAGGCGCAGGGGCCGCACACGCTGCGCTGCCGCGTGGTGATGAGCATCTGCCGGACCGCCTGCCGCATGGTCTGCTTCTCCACCGCGGGCTCCAGGCCCCCCACGCCGCCGCCCTGCGCGCCCACCCACAGCGCCCCTGTTGAAGCGAGGCGCTGTGCGGCCGCCGCACCTGGGCTGCCTGCACTGACTGGCAGCCCAGGTCCTAGCTGGCAAGCGCACGCCTGCAGGCAGACAGGCCCAGGTCATGGGCTCGGAGCACTGCTGCACCTGCAGAGGCGCCAGAAGCGAGCGAGCTTGCACGCAGCACAGCGCGCGCGTCAGGCACAACGGGGTCGCGCGCACCGCGGCGTCCATCGTGACCATGAACACGCCGAACACCGCGCCGAGCCCGGCGCCCATCACGCCCGACAGCACTGTGCGCACGCCGCAGTTGTTCATCACGTCCTCCTGCTGCATCTGCTCCGGCGTCGGCAGCACCAGCTGCTTGTACACCTTGCGCTTCTTCTCCGCCTTTGCTGGCTGCGCCTGCAAACACGCACGCAGCTCAGCCTAATTAAACGATAAATGAAGAAGCGCACGCCACTGGCCCATGACGCTGGTGGTCAGCAAGCTGTGCGCCTGAGCAGACGACTGCTGCGGGTCAGTAAAGCACATACATGGTCCGCGCCGCTGGTCGAGGCCGCCGGCTGCAGTTCCTCGCCCGGAGCCTGGACGGGCCGCTCGTCGCCTGCCATCGGCGGTTATCGCTCTGCGCCTTTTGGAATAGGCGCAACGTGCTCTACCAACAGCGCAGCAGGCTGCGCCACGGGCTGGCAAGAGGTGCAGTGGTCACTTGCCGGCGGCACTGCAGTGCAGGCTACTGTATTGGACAGTTTTACGCTTCCAGCCTCCCCACGTTCAGTCCTCAGCCCAGGCTTCACAGACAGAGGCAAGAGCTGACAAGCTTGGCTGGCCCTGGCACAGCAGGAATAGCTGCCCCACTGTGCTCGCCTGGCTGTGCCTCAAGCTGCACTTGAAGGCCACTTGGAAGGCTTGCTTTGACATTGCCACTGCACTGCTGAGCTAAGCGGCCTGAGCGCCGAGCACAGGAGGGTAAGGGACCCTTGCTACTTGGCACTCAAGTTTGATTAGCGCAGGAATATGCAGCCAGCAGATGGCCTTGCCCGACAGGACTGCTGGCAGGCACAGTCCACAGTCCCCCGACGTTCCCAGTGTGTGCCAGTCCATGAGTTGGTCTGCAAGCTTGCCAATACGTCTGGCCTCTCACCTTGCCACATCTAGCCTGGCTCCTTTTTGTGGCTTGCGGGCCAGCACAGGAAGCCCGGCGGCTTGCCACGCGATCTAAGGTCACTGGGGAGCTTGCTTTCCGGTGAGCTGCCATGGGCTCCTTCGCGGGGCCGGACTGCAGCGGCGCATGGCTGACGCCTCTGTCGCTGCCCGAGGAGGGCGCGGGCGTGGCTATGGCCACTGACGAGGGCGAGGTGCGCCGGCGTGGGCCGCATCTTGTTTACTAGGGAAGGTTCAATTTACTAGTGAAGGTCCAGTTTGAGTGCATTGGCCTACTGGGCTTCGCGCCACCCAGGACTCTACCGGCGCGGTGGAGGAGGAGCTGCCGGCCGACGTGTCAGCCGCGCTGGAGGCGGAGCAGGGCCTGAGCTGTGCGAGCGGCGACAGCTGCCTGCAGGGCGCGCATGCTGCCGTGTGCAGCACGCCGCCGGGCAAGGGCGCGCTGCGCGGTGCGGGCCCTGCACGAAGCGGCAGCGCAGCGCGACTGCTGTGCGTTACAACTCTTAGTAAGTGTTCGAGTGCACTTGAGCATATGCGCGTTGCGGAGCTGCTTATGTGTCGAGTACTGCCTCAAGTCAGGGTGCTTGGTCCAGGCCTTTGACTCTTAAGTGATGCATGAATACTGGCCCACATGCTCGATAGTAGGCCGCACGGAGACCTGATGTGGGCAAGTGCGCTGCCTGGCAGCGAGCTACTGAGCGCGCCTGCTGGCCACCACAGAGCAGCAGAACCCCTCTCCCATGCTGCAGCTGACAAGACTGCGCTTGTGGCGGCGCAGGCGCCGAGCCGCGCGGCGCCCTGGTCGGCGAGAAGCGGCCGCGGCTGCGCTGGAACCCCGCGCTGCATGCCCTGTTCCTGGCCGCGGTCGCCGCGCTGGGCGGCCCGGAGCGCGCGCAGCCGAGCGCGATCCAGCAGGCGATGCGCGTGGAGGGGCTGACGATGTTCCACGTGAAGAGCCACCTGCAGAAGTACCGGCGCGCGCTCGCGGCCGAGGCCGCCGCGGCGGCCTGCGCCGCGGGCGGCCTGCCGCGCAAGCGGCCCTCGCGGCGCCGCGCGCACTTTGAGTGGCACCCGTCGGAGCCGTTCGCGCTGCCGCCGCTGGCGCTCGCGCCGCCCGCGGCGGCGCGGCCGGGCGGCGGGCGCAAGCGCGCCCGCGGGCCCGGGCGCGCTCGCCCCGCTGAGGTCCCCACCGCAGCGCCGGAGAGCGCGGCGGCGTGGCCGGTCGACGGCGGCGCGGCGAGCACTGGCGGCGGCAGCACGGCGGCGGCGCTGCAGGCGGGCGCCGTGCAGCTGGCGCTGCAAAAGGAGCTGGGCGCGCACATGGAGGCGCGCACTTCCCGAAAGCCCCCCCGCACATTTTGAGCTGCAGCTGCGTCCGACAGCAGGCAAGAGGCGCTTGCGCCTGTGGCACCGGTGGCAGCAGCGCTCCGCAGACGCCAGCACCACGGCCGCCCCTGGCGTCGCAGTAGTACCCCAACCGGCACAGGCAGCCAGCTTGTCGATACTACGTGGCACAGGGCCTGACGGCGTGCTGCTGGTAGCTCAGGTGGCACCACTCAGCATCTTGTGCCAGGTTACCACCAGCACGTCTGCGCCCAAGCTCAGGCGGCGCGCCGCTCGCACCCGCAGGTGCGCCTGGAGGAGGCGCACGCGCTGGAGGCGCACGCCCGCTTCGTGGCCGGCGCGCAGCCCGCGGGGCCGCCGACCGACGCGCGCCTGCCGCTCGACAGCCTGGATGCCGTGTTCCACTGCGCGGTTGCTGCCATGCACTGCGCGCCGCCGCCGCCGCCGCATGCAGCGCCGGCACTGCCCTCAAGCCCGAGCGGCTTGCTGGAGCCCACCGCAGCCGCGCCTCCGGGCTGGGAAGCGTTTGTGGCTGCCGCCGCGGCCGCGCCGTGCATCGGCGCGGCGCACGGCGCGACGCACGCCCTGGGCCCGGGCCAGGCCCTGGACGCGCTGGCGCTGCCTGGCGCGGGGCGGCCGGGCAGCGCCGGGTCGCTGCTGGAGGATT
>JAABUV010003764.1_pt1 | contig 18931 bp, 12 predicted proteins | sample 5559971 | NCBI WGS metagenome assembly JAABUV01 (sample SAMN10711881, study PRJNA513362) | rock metagenome | isolation source: Antarctica rocks | place: Antarctica: Victoria Land, Knobhead nord | collected 2015-12-19
CTACCTCACCGACCGCCCCAACCAGATCGTCTCCCGCAAGGACATCCTCGAACAGGTCTGGCGCGTCCACGAAGACACCGACACCCGCGCCATCGACAACTTCATCGTCCGCCTCCGCCGCTACATCGAAGACGACCCCGCCAACCCCCAGCACCTCGTCAGCGTCCGCGGGGTAGGCTATCGCTTCCGCCCCGACCCCTGATTGAGCCAGTCACGCAAGACTACTTCCAGACTCTCGGTGATCAAACCGGTTCAATCTGAGGTGGGCTGTCAGGCTCGATTGCTGTATGGAAGCCGTGGTCGCGGATGACAGGTGCTGCCGAAAGGAACAGCGTTCGCGATCAACCTTCAGATTCCTTAGACCGACCTTGGGGAGGTCGGACGAACCATGCACCCTGGCGGTCTGGTGATTGCTGACTACAAGCGCGTTTCCCAGTACCTTTACTAGTTTGTTGGCGCATCGATCCGAAGCCGAGCGGTCAAAGAAAGCCTCTTCAGGTATGGATAAAACCGGACTAGCGTGAAGGGAGATCGAGCAGCACCACTTCCGAAGCCTCCTGCACCCGCTCGAAAGCGATCTCGCGGCCGTCCGGAGAGAGATCGAAATCGCGGACTTGGAATCCGGGGGGGAGATTGGTCAGCCGGCGCTCAGCGCCTGTTTGAAGGTCCATTTGCCAGAGGTTTTTATGCAGAATATCCCCTTGCAGAAAAACCACGGATCTTCCGCCTTCCAACAATACGACGTGTCGAGCCCCGCGAGTAAGTGTTAGAGCGGGCAGGGGAGGAGCTGATGCTTCGGTGGGAAGGATTTTGACAGCAAACGTGGTGCCCACGTCGGGCCCTGAGTAGAGAACAAAGCGGCGATCGGGTGACCACGCAGGATCCAGCGAGTAGCCGGCGACGAGGACCGTGGGAGAGCAACCATCTACCGGCACCTCGACCAGGTGCGGAGTGCCGTGTTCTTTGGTTGCAGTGGTGATGAGCCGCCCGTCGGGTGACCACGCTGGAGCTCCGTCGAGGTCCAGTGCATCGCAAAGGACGTGGGCATTTGTCCCGTCGGCCTGCATGATGTTCAGGAACGAGCGACCGTCCAGACGAACAGAAAACGCGATCGAGCGTCCATCAGGCGAGATTGCCGGAGCGCCGATGATGCGTGCTCCCGGAACGTGCCACAATTCTGTGCCAGTGCCATTGACGAACTTCCAGATGCCCTCACCGGTACCTGCCGTTGAGACATATAGAAGGTAGTTCAGTCCCAGCCGCGGGGAGAATCCCGTGCCGGTACTGAGCGAGATTCGCGTCGGCTGCGTCGTTGTGGAATCAGCCACGCTCATGTGCCAGAGCGTTCTCCTCGGGCTGGCGATGGTGAGAGCGAGATGTTGGCCATCAGCGCTGGCCGCCAGGGAGGTGTAGTGTTCAGGTCCGGAGGTGAGGCGGTGAGGAACGCGGCGATCGACGTCCATGCTGTAGAGCCACGGGCCAGAGCCGTCGCCATCGCTTGCGAGATAGAGTAAGGTGCGACCGTCCAAGAGAACCGGGTACATTAATGGCCCATTATGAGCGGTGATGCGTTCGGGTCTTCCGCCGCTGGGAGGAATACGCCAAATGTCGAGCTTGTCTGGGATTGAGCCGTGGACGAAGTAGATGGAGGAGCCGTCGGGTGACCACAAAGGGAAGTGAGAATGGATCCCCGAGGCCGCCGTGAAGATGAGTCTGGCATCGGAGGGCCGGCCGTCCTTCGAAACGTAGAGCGGGTCACCGGAAGCGGAGGTGTGGAAGGCGAGTTGAGAGCCACTGCGGGACCAGTCGAACTCAGCAACGCCGTCGAGGTTTGGCCGGGGCTGGCCGCCCAACGTGGGGACTGCCCATGTCCCGATGTTTTCCCCCCCTGCGCCACCCGGCCTCCGAACCCAGAAGCTGACGAGCGACGCGTCCGGCGAGAAAGCGAGCGTTCGTATCGATGGGTTCCCGAGGCCGGCGACACTCCCGTGAGTGAGGTTGTGGTATTCCCCGGAACCCACCTGCGTCACCCAGACATCCATCGTTCCGTCCCTGCCCGAGAGGAACGCTACGAGATGGCCGTCGCGGGAGACCGTAGCAGCTTCCGAGACGCCATCGAAGTCAGTGATCGTCTGGAATCGCGCGCCAGCGATTAGACTTTTCCAAGAGTACTCCGTCTTTCGGAGCCAGATGGTTGTACCTAAGGCCAGGGCGGCTAACGCAGCCAGCGACACGAGCAATTTCCACCGCAATCGGACTCCGGAATTCGGTGTCACTGTGGGTTCGGCATCTACCCCGACTGTTGTGGAAAGGAGTGACACGGCGCCGTTCGCACTGTCGAACAGTGCTGACGTGCGGCTGCGCGTCCATGCGTCGATCTCCGCGCGGGAGGCGTAGATCGAGCCCATCCGATCATGCAGATGGCGGTGGACAGGCATTCCCTCCCGCTTCTCCCACCGCTGGACCGTCGTGACGTCGCGCTTGAGATAAGCCGCGACCTCCTTCCACGAATCCAGCCGGTCTTCGGGCGGTCTCTCGAATGACGACGTCCCGAGCGGGGCTTTCTCCATCGCCTTCTCCTCATCGACCCCCGGTGGTAACGAACCCGGGCGCTCATTCTAGCCTCCCAGGCTCGTAGAGGCACGGCAAAGAGCGGCATTCGACCTCAAACCCGGCATCTGAGCCGTTCCCCGCAATTTACCGCTTGAACCACACACGGGCAAAGCAGGACGTTACACCTGTACCTCAGCAACTCGATATGGAGGCAATTCATGAAAAGCAACGCCCTGGGTTCGGCTGTACGCGTACTCCCATTTCTCTTGCTGGTCTCCGCCAGCTGTGCTTTCCCACAGGAGCACAGGCACATCCACTTCGCCGGTTTGCTCAACGACTACACGCCCCTGAGTCCGCTAACCAGCGGCAGCCCATATGAAATGCATGGTCAATGGTCAGTAGATCTCCGCGAAGGGGGCGTCGCCGACTTTTTCGCGGACATGACGATGTCGGATTTTGGGACCACGAACGGCGTTCTGGATGCGACAAAGGGAGGTCAGAATGCTCACACGCACCACATCAGGTTGACGAACGTCAGAGTCACTTGGGATATGATCGGCTGCCCCACATACAGCCCTGCCACCACAATGGGCATTCAGTTGAACGGCACGGTCAGCGTCATCACGGGGAATGGAGGCAAGGCCCCCTTCGAGCCCACGACTCCACCTACATCGACGCTTCAGGTCTGTGTCACCGGAGGAAACGAGGTTCCGTATTCAAACATGACGATGGTCTTCGGCGGACCTGCGATAAACCATTTCGGGACGCAGGCTATTCATGGAGTCGTGCGTAAGGCCGTAGCCGAGGACGAGAGGAAAGATCGAGAAGATCGTCGCTGAAAATTCAGGGCGAGATAATTCTGCCACCCTGGGGCGCAGGGTCTACGACGAAACCCGCGCGCAAGGGAAGTTCGGCGGCCCAATCCGAGTTACGGGTTCCACTCGAATGTCCTGCGCCGGCACACGTCTTGGGCGCTCCGGAGTGGCCGATTTCAATCTCGATTGACGCTCTGAGGCCGGGGCATTCGTGGGTACACGACGTAGGCTATTCTGCAAGTTCTGGTTATGCTCGGCAAGCCGGAATTGACGGAGATGAGCAATAGGCGATCGGTACCTACAAGTCGGCTTGTCGGAAGTGAGAAGTGAGTCAGAGTCTGAACGGTTGGTTCAGCGAAACGGATTTTGGACGTCAGGTGCGACAGGGTCACGGTTCGTCCTGGAGGCTTGGCGGCTGGTCTCGCGGTTGAAGCGGGTCGCGGAGGCGGAAGATCGCCGACAGGATCGCAAGAAAGGGGAGGCCGTAGACGAGGGTCATGCGGAAGGTGGGGGTGAAGGGGGTGGTGAAGAGGATGGCGGCGAGGAGGGTGATGCCGGCGAGGGTGGTGAAGGGGAAGCCCCACATGCGAAAGGCTAACGGGGTGGCGGCGTGGGCGCGGCGGAAGCGGAGCTGGGTGACGAAGATCATGAGCCAGGTGAACAGGACTCCGAACATGGAGATGGAGATCATGAGGGTGAAGGCGGTGGCGGGGTAGAGGACGTAGACGACGGCGGCGAGGGCGATGCCGATGGTGGAGAGAAGGAGGGCGGGGAGGGGGACGCCGCGGCGGTTGAGCGTGCCGAAGCGGCGGGGCGCGAAGCCCGCGCGGGAGAGCGAGAACATCATGCGGGTGGTGATACAAATCTGGCTGTTCATCGCGGAGAGCGCGGCGATGAGAACGACGAGGTTGAGGATGCCGGCGGCGTAGGGGAGGTGGGTGGCGGCGGCGACCTTGACGAAGGGACTGCTGCTGATGCCAGTCTCGCTGCCCGCCTGATTCCCGGTTACATTCCAAGGCACGATCGCGAGCATGACCGCGAGGGAGAGGAGGTAGATGAAAATGAGGCGAAAAATGGTGAGGCGGAAGGCTCGGGTGATAGCGCGTTTGGGGTCGCGGGCTTCTCCGGCGGCGATGGCGATCATCTCTATAGAGAAGTAGCTGAAGATGGCGACGATGACCGCGACCCAGGTTCCCCAGAGGCCGTGGGGGAAGAAGCCCCCGTGGGTGGTGTAGTTGCTGAAGCCGATGCCGGAGGTTGCGGGTGCGGTGATGATTACGTAAGCGCCGAGCAGGATGAAGGCGGCGATGGCCAGGATCTTGAAGAGGGAGAAGCCGTATTCGACGGAGCCAAAGAGTTTGACGTTCGTCGCGTTGAGGGCGGCGGAGAAAACCAAGATCCAGACCGCGCCGGGGACGTGGGGGTACCAGAGCCGCATGTAGACGGCGATGGCGGTCACTTCGGTGCCGACGGCGAAGACGACGGCGGACCAGTAGCTGTAGCGGACGAGGAATCCGGCGAGGGGAGAGATGTAGTGCTCGGCGTACGCTCCGAAGGATCCGGAGGTGGGGTGGGCGACGGTCATCTCGGCGAGCGCGCCCATGAGCAGGAGGGCGATAAGCGCGCCGATGGCGTAGGAGATGAGGACGGAGGGCCCGGCGAAGCCGATGGCGAAGGCGCTGCCTAGGAACAGGCCGGTGCCGATGGCTCCGCCGATGGCAATCATGGAGATCTGGCCGGAGGTGAGGTTGTGGTGGAGGCCACGCTCGCGCGCGATGATGTTGTCGATGCTGCGAATCCGGTCGATGCTGCGGTTGGCTTCGGGCAAGAGGTCTCTTGTCTGGAAGCTTATACGTTGAACTTGAAAAACAGGATGTCGCCGTCTTTGACGATGTACTCCTTGCCTTCGGAGCGGAGGAGGCCCTTCTCCTTGACAGCCTGCTCGCTGCCGAGGGTGAAGAGGTCGTCGGAGCTGTAAGCATCGGCTTTGATGAATCCGCGTTCGAAGTCGGAGTGGATGACGCCCGCCGCTCCCGGCGCTTTTGTTCCGCGGCGGATGGTCCAGGCGCGGACCTCCTGGACGCCCGCGGTGAAGTAGGTGATGAGGTCGAGGAGCCGGTAGGCGGAGTGGATGAGGCGGTCGAGGCCGGGCTCGGCGAGGCCCATGTCGCGGAGGAACTCGTCGCGTTCAGAGGGATCGAGCTGGGCGATCTCGGACTCCATAGCGCCGCAGATCGAGACCATCTGGGCGCCCTCTTCGGTGGCGCGTCTCGCCACGTCGGCGGTGTGGGCGTTGCCGGTGCCGAGGCCGGCCTCGTCGACGTTGGCCACGTAGAGCTGCGGCTTGGCGGTGATCAGGAAGAGCTCGCGGGAGAGCGTGCGCTCGTCGTCGCTGAAACCATCACTCTGGATCAGGGTGCGGGCGGGCTTTCCGGCGTTGAGGACGGCCAAGAGCTTTTGGAGCATGGCGTGCTCGGCTTTGATCTTGCCGTCGGAGGTGGCCTTGGCGGCGCGCTCTACCTTGGTGAAGCGCTTCTCGACGGTGTCGAGGTCGGCGAGCAGGAGTTCGGTGTTGATGATGTCAATGTCGTGGAGCGGGTTGACGCCGCCAGCGACGTGGACGACCTCGGGGTCATCGAAGCAGCGGACCACGTGGCAGATGGCGTCGGTGGCGCGGATGTGGCCGAGGAACTGGTTGCCGAGACCCTCCCCCTTTGAAGCGCCCTCGACGAGGCCGGCGATATCGATGAACTCCATCGTCGTCGGCACGAGCGACTTGGGCTTGATAAGGGCGGCAATCTTGCCGAGCCGGAGGTCAGGGACGGGGACCACGCCGGTGTTGGGCTCGATGGTGCAGAAGGGGTAGTTGGCGGCCTGAGCCTTGGCGGAGGTGAGGGCGTTGAAGATGGTGGATTTGCCGACGTTTGGGAGGCCGACGATTCCGCAGTTCAGGGGCATTTGGTTTCAGGGTCCTTAGGAAGTCGATGCGACGGGGAGATCTCGGGGGCAATCCCCGCCCGTACTCTTTGTGCAAACTCTTCAAACGCAGACGATAGGCGCGTACCTGGAGGTCGGACAACCGATCTCCCACACGGGTTTCAACTCAAACGTCTGACGCTTACTCCTATTCTACCGAGTTGGGGAGAAGGTTGAGCCAGGAGGCTGTGGGACGTGGGATGGGCGTTGACTAGCGAAACACCAGCGGAGAAAGGACGCCGTAGAGGCAGTCGAATTCAACCCTCGCTTGAGCATTTCCATCGGGCGCAACTGCTACCCCACCTGGCTACATGAGAAAGTGGGATGTTGGAACCGATCTTGTTACGCTTGGGGGAGCAGCGAACTGACGGCCTATCCTTTCGTCGAAGGGTTTACCCGCAAATCCATTGCTTGAAGATCCTGCGATTCACGTGCTGGTTATCCCACCATCGAGGACTCGACACAAAACGGGGCAGGGTGGGGAACCCGTTATCACCGCCGGAGACGCAATGACAAACGCCCACGATACCACGCTCGAACACTCCAGGCCTGCTCCGGCCGCAGCCGACCCGCTGCTCGCCTGGCGCCCCCATTTCCCCATCCTCGAGGGCACCACCTACATGGTCAGCCACTCCCTTGGCGCCATGCCCCGCGAGGCCGTCGCCTCCCTCCACGAGTTCACCCACACCTGGGCCACCCGCGGCGTCCGCGCCTGGGAAGAGGGCTGGTGGGAGATGCCCGTCACCGTCGGCAACCTCATCGCCTCCATCATCGGTGCCGGCACGGGCGAAGTCGCGATGCATCAAAACGTCTCTATCTGCCAGAACATCGTCACCAGCTGCTTCAGCTGGTCCGGCCCCCGAAACAAGATCGTCACCGACGGTCTTAACTTCCCTTCAAACGACTACATCTACCATGGCCTCGCCCGGGAGGGTGCACGCGTCATCAGCGTCCCGTCCCCAGACGGCATGACCCTCCCCCTGGACCACCTCCTTGCCGCCATCGACGAACAAACTCAACTCGTCAGCGTCTCCCATGTCGCCTTCCGCAGCTCCTATGTGCAAGACCTCGCCGCCATCACCGAGCGCGCGCACGCCGTCGGTGCCCTGGTCATCGCCGACCTCTACCAATCCGCCGGCATCCTCCCCGTCGACGTCCGCGCCCTCAACCTGGATTTCGCCACCGGCGGTTCCGTCAAGTGGCTCATCGGCGGCCCCGGCGCCGGATACCTCTACGTCCGCCGCGACCTCTGGCCTACCCTCCATCCGGCCGCGACCGGCTGGCAGGCCCACCGCACCCCCTTCGACTTCGAGGGCGGCCCCATCGACTTCGCCGACGACGCCTTCCGCTTTCTCAACGGCACCCCCAACATCCCCGCCCTCTATTCGGCAAAGGCCGGCTTTGAAATCGTTAACCAGATCGGCGTTGGAGCCATTCGCGCCAAGTCGCAGCGCCAGACTCAACAGCTCATCGCTCTCGCCGACGAAGCCGGGATCGGAGGAAAGCTGGTCCGCTCCGTCCGCGATCCCGCTCAGCGTGGCGGCGTCATCATCCTCGATATCCCAAACGGCAAAGACGTCACGCGCGATCTCATCCGCCGCGAGGTCATTGTCGACTTCCGCCCCGGTGCCGGAATCCGCATCGCCCCCCACTTCTACACCAGCGACGACGAACTCGCCCACACCATCGACGAAATCCGCTCCGTTACTCAGCTCTCAAGGGACCAGCTCGCCGGCGCATCTTCTACGCCGACGGCCATCTCCAGTTCCTGATCTCCGGCTTGTCGATCCCCTCCGTGTAGGCGTACTGGATGCTTTCGATGATCTGGCCCTTCAACCACTCTTTCAGAGTCGCCCCGGCGGCCTGCAGCCGCGGAACGCGATCGATCACATCCGTCGCTAGCGTGAATCGGTCGACCTGATTGCGAATCGCGAGCTCGAGCGGCGTGTTGATATTGCCCTTCTCCTTGTATCCGCGCACATGGATATTCGCGTGGTTCGTCCGCCGGTAGGTGAACTTGTGAATCAGCCAGGGGTACCCGTGAAAGTTGAAGATAACCGGCTTGTCCTTGGTGAAGAGTGAATCGAAGTCACGCTCCGAGAGCCCGTGTGGATGTTCCGTACTCGGCTGAAGCCGGTACAGGTCCACCACATTGACGAACCGGATCTTCAGATCCGGTAGGTGCTCCCGAAGGATAGCGACGGCAGCCAGCGCCTCCTGAGTCAAAATGTCACCCGCGCTCGCCACCACCACATCCGGCTCCATGCCGGCATCGTTGCTCGCCCACTCCCAGATCCCAATCCCCTTTGTGCAATGGATGACCGCAGCCTCCATATCGAGATAGGCCAGATGCGGCTGCTTATCCGAGACGATCACGTTGACGTAGTTCTCGCTTCGAAGACAGTGGTCCGCCACACTCAGCAGGCAGTTCGCATCCGGTGGAAGATAGATGCGCGTCACGTCCGCGCTCTTGTTACTGACCACATCCAGAAAGCCCGGGTCCTCGTGCGAGAAGCCGTTGTGATCCTGACGCCATACAAGCGATGAGATAAGCAGGTTCAGCGAGGAGACGGGAGCGCGCCAGCGGATCTCCTCCTTCGACTTCTCCAGCCACTTCGCATGCTGGTTGTACATGGAATCGATAATGTGAACGAACGCCTCATAGGTGCTGAACAGCCCGTGCCGCCCGGTCAACAGGTAGCCCTCAAGCCAGCCCTCGAGCGTGTGCTCGCTCAGCATCTCCATCACCCGGCCGTCGGGAGCGATGTCCGTGCCGTCCGCGTCCTCCGGCTTGATCATAGCGAGCCATGTCTTCAGGCTCGCGTCGTAGATATCCTGCAGGCGATTGGACGCATTCTCGTCCGGGCTGAAAACACGGAAGCTGGTCATATTTCGCCGCATCACATCGCGTAGAAACTTGCCCATGGTCTCAGTTGGCGAAACCTCCGTCGATCCGGGAGACTCGACCGGAAAAGCATAACTGCGGAAGTCCGGCAGATCGAGCGCCTTGCGCAGCCTCCCTCCGTTGGCGTGGGGATTGGCGCTCATGCGTCGCTCTCCAGACGGCGGCAGATCCAGCAGCTCGGATACAAGCGTTCCGTGCTCGTCAAAGAGCTCCTCGGGCCTGTAACTCCGCATCCATTGCTCAACGATCTGCAGGTGCTCCGGATTCGTCTTCACATCGAGCACCGGAACCTGATGCGCCCGCCAGAAGTTCTCCACCTTGTGCCCGTCCACCTCCTTCGGCCCGGTCCACCCCTTGGGCGATCGAAGGATGATCATCGGCCAGCGTGGCCGCTCCGGCTTGCCCGTGCTTCGCGCCTCGCTCTGGATGGCACGAATCTCCTGCACGCAAAGTTCTACCGCGGAGGCCATCTGCTGATGCATGAGCTGTGGATCGTCACCCTCGACCACGTGCGGCGTCCACCCATATCCCTTGAACAGATCCTCGAGTTCCTCGGGAGAGATCCGCGCCAGCAGCGTGGGATTGGCGATCTTGTATCCGTTCAAGTGCAGGATGGGCAGCACCGCCCCATCCCGGATTGGGTTGAGAAACTTGTTCGAATGCCATGACGTCGCCAGCGGTCCCGTCTCCGCCTCCCCGTCGCCAATCACCGCACTCACAATCAAATCCGGATTGTCGAACGCTGCTCCGAATGCGTGCGACAGACTGTATCCAAGCTCGCCGCCCTCATGGATCGACCCGGGAACCTCCGGCGTGCAATGGCTCCCGAGCTGACCGGGAAAGGAGAAGGCGCGAAAGAGTCTGAGCAGACCCGCCTCATCCCGGCTCTTCTCCGGATAAATCTCCGAATACGTGCCTTCGAGGTAGCAGTTCGAGATCACCGCCGGCGCTCCATGCCCCGGACCGCAGATATAGATCATGTCAAGGTCGTACTTCCGAATCACGCGATTCAGATGAACCCACGTGAAGGTCTGTCCTGGGTCGGAACCCCAGTGACCCAGCAGCCGGTTCTTGAAGTGCTCCGGCCGGAGCGGCTCCCGCAGCAGAGGGTTGTCACGGAGATAGATCATGCCCGCGCAAAGGTAATTGCAGGCCCGCCAGTACGCATCAATCCTGCGCAGCTCCTCTTCACTCAGGGATTGCGCGGGGGAGGTGGTTCGGCGTTCACTGCTCTGGGTGGAAGTCATAGGGATCGCGCTCCTTCGTTGACGTAAGCTTGTCACACTTTGGTGTTCAGGGTGTGAGAGCTGTCGAGCATTCCGGGCAATAACGCACTCATCCGAACCCGATAGTCTGACACCGATGCGGATCCTCCCGTGTCGAAGAAAGCAGGTCCTGCGCCGTGTCCGATCAAGCCATTCTCGTTATCAACACCGGATCCTCCTCTCTGAAATTCGGACTCTATGCCGAGCAGCACGGCCAGCAGCAGCCTCTGCTGGACGGATCGGCCGATGGCATAGGACGGAGCGGCGGCAGGTTCGAAGTCAGGGACGCCACCGCTCGTACGCTGCGATCCGAGAACCTCAGCTTTGCCTCGCAGAGCGACGCCCTTAAGCACGCGGCCCAGGCACTGGCGGAACTCTCCAACATCACACCCATCGCCGTTGGACACCGTGTCGTGCACGGGGGCCCACACCTGCTCACTCACCAGCTCATCACACCGGCCGTCATTGAGGAACTGCAGGCCTGCCTCCACTTCGCTCCGCTGCACATCCCGATCGCGATCGAGCTTATCCAACGCGCCGAGCAGGTCTACCCCGGCATCCCGCAGTTCGCCTGCTTCGACACCGCCTTTCACGCCACCATTCCGGAGGCGGCGTCAAGATTTGCAATCCCTCGCGATCTGTTCGCCGGAGGCATCCGCCGCTACGGCTTCCACGGGCTCTCCTATGAGTCCATCGTCGATCAACTCGGCAAGGATCTCCCCAGCCGAACCGTAGTCGCCCACCTCGGCAGCGGCGCCAGCCTCGCCGCCCTTAAAGACGGGAAATCGGTCGACACCAGCATGGGACTGACCCCCACGGGCGGCATCCCGATGGCCACCCGCACCGGCGACCTGGATCCCGGTGTGCTCCTCTACCTCCTGCGCGTGAAAGGGATGGATGCTGACTCTCTCGAAGATCTGCTGAACCACGACTCCGGCCTGAAAGCTCTCTCAGGCGGCAAGGCAGATATGCGCGATCTCGAAGTCGCAGCTGGAGACGGAGACCAGCAGGCTCAGTTGGCAATCGAAATCTTCTGCACGGCTATCCGCAAGGTCGTCGCCTCCTACACAGCCGTGCTCGGAGGTCTCGATCTGTTGGTCTTCTCCGGAGGAATCGGCGAGCACAGCGCCCAGGTGCGGAGCAGGGTCTGTCACGGCCTCGACTTCCTTGAGCTCTCGATCGACGATCGCCAGAACGAGGCCCATAGCCCCGTCATCTCAAGTGAGAAAAGCAGGGTCGGCATCCGGATCGTCCCCAGCCAGGAAGATCGCCAGATCGCTCGTCACTGCCGCTCCTTAGTGCAAAGCTCCTTGATGCAAGGCTCAAGGTTGCAAGGCTCGAGCTTACAAGCGTCGGAAAGCTGAGCGCCTTCATCATCCCTCACAGCTGCTTTCCAAACTCCTCCACCAGCACGCCGGCGTAACGATCCCACCGGAACGCCCGAGCCCGCCCCATCTCACTCGCCCTATGACGTGCCCCGCTGTCATTCAGCAGATCCAGCATCGCGTCCACATCATCCGCCGCCCGGTCCGGATCCAACAGCGCCGTCATGCCGGAGTTGGCTTGCTACAGCTTCCACTGTCCATCGATCACGCTACACTCCTCTCAGCAACAACACTTCGCAAGCCGCCCCATGCGCATCCTCACCCGATACATCCTCCGTGAAGTCGCCTCCCATGCCCTCCTCGGGGGCGTCCTTTTCACCTTCGTGCTCTTCATGCGCGACCTCGGCAAAATCCTCGAGCTTGTCGTCCGCGACTCCGCCTCACTCGCCGACGCCGCCCGCATCTTTCTCTACACCCTCCCGAACGCCCTCACCGTCACCATACCTATGGCGGTGCTCGTTGGTATCCTGCTCGGCCTTTCACGTCTCGCCGCGGACTCCGAGGTCACAGCCATGCGCGCCGCGGGCATGGGCGCGCTCGACTTCGTCCGCATCGTCTCCGTGATCTCCGCCTTCGCGCTCGGCCTCGGCCTCCTCAACTCGCTCTTTCTCGCCCCTCGCTCCGCCGCTGCTCTCCTCTCGCTTGAGGCATCGCTCAAATCCACCCAGGCCTCCTTTGAAGTCCAGCCCCGAGTCTTCTACGAAGACTTCAAGAACTACGTCCTCTACATCCAGGATGTCCGGCCTGCCTCCGGAGCCGCACTCTGGCACCACGTCTTCCTCGCAGATCTGTCCGAGCCCGGCGACCCTCGCGTCACCACTGCCGATGGGGCAATAGTGGTCAACGGATCCTCCGCCACCGGCGACCCCCAGACCATTCGACTTCACCTCATCAACGGCAGCCAGCACCAGACCTCCGCCAAGGATCCCAATCAATACAACGTCTCTACCTTCGCCTCCACCGACCTCCCCATCGAGACGGGCGCACAGGAAGACACGCACGTCGGCCGCTCCGACACCCCCATCCTCGCCCTCTCACTCCCCGAACTCTTCCGCCGTAGCAATGCCCCTTCCACAACCAGTCACGCGGCCAACATCTACCGCATCGAGTTCAACAAGCGCTTCTCCTACCCCTTCGCCTGCCTCGTCCTCATGCTCGTCGGCGTTCCCCTTGGGCTCTCCTCCAAGCGCGGCGGCAAGTCCACCGGCTTCGTCCTCACCATCCTCCTCGTCTTCGTCTACTACTTCCTCTCGTCTATCGGCGTAGCCTTCGCCAAAACCGGCAAGCTCTCACCCTTTCTCGGCGTCTGGGGCGCTAACCTTATCTTCGCCGCCGCCGGCGCCTTTCTCCTGTATCAGCTCTCCCGTGGCGGCATCGCCCTCAGCGTCTTCGCTTCCACGGCGGATTCCCTGAAGCGTCTCTCGGCCCGCCTGCTCCCAGGACAGGACTCCGACCCCGATCGAAGCTCCACCTTCACCGCCGCGACCGTTCTCCGCAGCCTCCGATCCGCCTTCGGCCTCCGCTTCCCCCTCATCCTTGACGACTACGTCCTCCGCGAGTTCTCCACCAACCTCGCCCTTGTCCTCTCCAGCTTCGCCGTGCTCTTCGTCATCTTCACTTTTTTCGAGCTCATCGGCGACATCATCCGCAACCGAACACCCCTCGTCACCGTCGGCGACTACCTCCTCAACCTTCTCCCCTACATCCTCTACAACATCACTCCCCTCTGCGCGCTTGTCGCCGTTCTCATCACCTTCGGTTCGCTCAACCGCTCCTCTGAGCTCACAGCCATGAAAGCAACCGGCATCAGCCTCTACCGGGTCGTAATACCGGTCCTCGTGCTCTGCGCCGCCATCGCTGCCGGCCTCTTTGCCTTCGACCAGCTCTACCTCCCATCTGCCAACCGCCGCCAGGAGTCTCTCCGCGCCACCATCAAGGGCAAACCCGCACAGACCTTTCTTCGGCCCGATCGCAAATGGATCTTCGGCCAGACCAACACCCAGACCAGCAGCTCCATCGCGACCCAGCCAGATCCGCAGCCCTCGACGCCAGATGCCGCACGTCCGGGCAGCAGACGCGTTCACACCACCGACCCAGCCCGCATCTTCTACTACCAGTTCTTCGACGCGGACAAAAACGTCTTCGCCAATCTCACAGTCTTTGAGTTCGCCGCCGGCAGCTTCACCCTGGAGCGCCGGATCTTTGCCGCCTCCGCTCATTGGGATGACCACGCGAATCAGTGGATCTTCGAGAATGGCTGGCAGCGCACCTTCGCCGGCGAGACCACAGCTTCCTTCCAGCCCTTCACGCTCTCCACCTTTCCCGGGATCCGCGAGCAGCCCACCTACTTCAAAAAGGAAGACCGCCCGTCTCAAGAGATGAGCTACGGCGAGCTCTCCCGCTACATCACCGACCTCTCCCAATCCGGCTTCGACACCATGCGCCTCCGCGTGCAACTCAACCGCAAGCTCGCCTATCCCCTCGTCACTCTGGTCATGGCCGTCCTCGCCATTCCCTTCGCCCTTTCCATGGGCAAGCGCGGAGGCCTCGCCGGCATCGCCACCGCCATCGGCCTCGCCATCGCTTACTGGGTCGTCGCCGGTCTCTTTGAAGCCATGGGCAACGTCAATACCCTTCCCGCCATGCTCGCCGCCTGGTCTCCCGACCTCCTCTTCAGCATGGCCGGCGCCTACCTCCTCCTCCGGTCCCCCACGTAGCTCTAGCCTCAGCAGCTCACGGCACTCCCGCCCTCATTTCGTTTGTTCGAGAAGCCCGATAGACACACAGCCCCGACGCTCCAAACAGCCCCGTCCCGAACAGCAGCAGCGCCATCGGCTCTGGCATCTGCCGATCGAAACCCGGCGTTTGCACAGACCCCGCAACTTGCCTCTCGGACGCGCGGCCCTGGGCCTCGGCCGTCGTGCCGTCCGCCGACGTATACCGATCCTCAACTAGACTGCCGATCGGCAAACGGGTCGCCACAGCAAGCAATGTCGGCCGCATCTCCAGGGCGAGCGTCTTCGCCCCCGCGACTCTTCCCCCAGCGCCGCCCAGTAAAATCGCCGCCAAAATGTAACCTGTGCGCATGCATCCTCCCTCAATTGGCTGCCGCGAACGGATATAAAACTCCGCTCGCTGAGCCTTCCCCACAACCTATCGGCAGTGGCGCTCAAACCTTTAGCTCGCGTTGTTCGCACGCGCGTCCGCTCACGGCCCGCAAATTCCCCGCCAAAAACAAATCCAAAACCGCCTAAACTGGAGTAACGATGACCAGAACTCCAGTCGGGATCGCCTTCGCCACCCTCCTCGCCACCGCCGCCTTCGCACAAACCTCCACTACCCCCAGACGAACCGCCACACACCGCCCCTCTAAAGCAACCTCCTCCGCAGGGGAGAAGCCCGCGGCAGTGCCCGTCAACCCTGCCGATAATCCACCCAATGTGCCTCCCGTTGAAGGCTCTCCCAAGCCTCTCTACGCACTCCGCTATGTCGACTCCGTCGTCGGCACCGGCGATCTCGCCTCGCCCCGCAAGTGGTACAGCGTCCGCTACACCGGATGGCTCACCGACGGCACCAAGTTCGACTCCTCCGAAGACCACCCCGGCAAGCCCTTCGCCTTTCCCTACGGCGCACGCCGCGTCATCCTCGGCTGGGACACCGGCTTTGAAGGCATGCGCGTCGGTGGAAAGCGCCGCCTCTACATCCCCTACCAGCTCGCCTACGGAGAGGCCGGCCGCCCCGGCATCCCGCCCAAAGCCGACCTCATCTTCGACCTCGAACTCGTCGCCATCTCCGACACCGATCCAAACGCAGCCCCCGAGCCCACCGCCACCCAGCCGCCAGACAGCATCCCGACCACCCCCCCAGACACCCCCCCAGGCACCCCCCCAGACACCACCAAGCTCCCGGCCGACTCAGCCGATCCCACAAAACCCACATCCGCCAGCCCCCCTCCGTCATCCAATCCCCGGAAGCCGCAAACCACACCCCCACCACCGAAATAGGTCCCCGCCCTGAAATCGCCGAATCGCCTCCGACCGCTCGCACCGTACCTCAGGCGTTATTGGAAGAGTCTCGCCTGGGGCGGCGTCGCCGTCCTTCTCTACAACACCATCAAGGTCCTCCTCCCTCTCGTTATCGGCCACGCGATCGACGACATGCGTCACGGTCTCAACGAGACCAAGATCCTCCACCACGCCCTGCGCCTCATGGTCATCGCTGCCCTCTCCGCCCTCTTCCTCTACATCACTCGCCAGGTCATCATCGGCGCCTCTCGCGAGATCGAATTCGACCTCCGCAACGACCTCTTCCGCAATCTCGAACGCCAGTCGGCCGGCTTCTTCCACACCCACCGCACCGGCGACATCATGGCCCGCACCACCAACGATCTCGCCGCCGTCCGCCAGCTCCTCGGCCCAGCCATCATGTACTCGGCCAACACGGTCGTCTTCACCGCCGCCGCCCTTCCCTTTATGCTCCGCATCAGCCCTCGGCTCACCCTCTTCGCCTTCGTCCCCCTGCCCATCGCCTCCGTTCTCGTGCAGTACTTCGGCGCCCGCATCCACACCCGCTTCGAGCGCATCCAGGCCATGTTCTCCGACATCTCCGCCAAGGCCCAGGAGAACTTCTCGGGAGCCCGCCTCATCCGCGCCTTCGCCCAGGAAGAGGCCGAGATCGCCTCGTTCGAGACCGCCAACCTCGAGTACATCCGCCGTTCCCTCCACCTCGTCCGCCTCATGGCCATGCTCTGGCCCACCCTCGAGTTCGTCCTCGGCCTCTCGCTCATGATCACCCTCTTCGTCGGCGGCCACGAGGTCCTGCTCCACCACATCACCGTCGGCCAGTTCACCAGCTTCAACGTCTACATGGTCCAGCTCACCTGGCCCATGATCGCCATCGGATGGGTCGTCAACCTCTTCCAGCGCGGCACCGCCTCGGTCGTCCGCATCGACGAGCTCCTCAAACAGCAGCCCGCCATCGCCGACGACCCAGTCTCGATCACCGACCACCAGCCCGCCGCAGATCGGCCCACCACCTCCCCTTTGTTGTCATCCCGCAGCGCAGCGGAGGGACCTGCTTCTCTACCGCAAAGCCCCGCACCCGCACCCGCCCCAAATCACATCCAGGGCGCTATCACCTTCCAGCACCTCAACCTCTCCTACCTCCCCCACACCCCCGTCCTCCGCGACATCAATCTCCACATCCCCGCCGGCTCCTCGCTCGCCATCGTCGGCCCCACCGGCTCCGGCAAATCCACCCTCGTCTCGCTCATCCCCCGCCTCCACGACGCCCCCGCGGGCCAGGTCCTCATCGATGGCCAGCCTATCCGCTCCTTCACTCTTGACGAACTCCGGGCGAGCATCGGCTTCGTCCCCCAGGAGACCTTTCTCTTCTCCTCCACCATCGCCGAAAACATCGCCCTCGGCGTCGATCACGCTTCCGGGCAGCAGATCGAAGCAGCCGCCCGCACCGCCCACATCGCGACCGAGATCCTCGACTTCCCCGCCGGCTTCTCCACCGTCGTCGGCGAGCGCGGCGTCACCCTCTCCGGCGGCCAGAAACAGCGCACCGCCATCGCCCGCGCCCTGCTCCGCAACCCCCGCATCCTCATCCTCGACGACGCCCTTGCCTCGGTCGACACCTTTACCGAAGAGCAGATCCTCTCCGGCCTCCGAAAGGAGATGCTCGGCCGCACCACCATCCTCATCTCCCACCGCATCTCCACCGCCCGCAACGCCGACCAGATCGCCGTCCTCGTAGACGGCCGCATCGCCGAGCTCGGCACCCACGACCAACTCATCACCCGCAACGGCTACTACACCTCCCTAGCCGAAAAACAGCAGCTCGAAGAAGAACTCTCCGTCACCGCCTAGATCTGTTGTGCTTGGTCAATACAAACGCGTTTGTAGGGACTAATGCTCCTCGCTCGTTCCATGCCAACGGAAGTGGTTGTGGGTAGAGCCGAGCCGCTGATGCTCTTTCAGCTGCGCCGATGGCAAATCAGTGGATATTCTGCAAATCCGTCGCTGAGCGTGAGTGAACGGGCCATTCTCGTTGAACCTCGACCACAGAGATGTCGATCCCAGCACACTTCACAGCTTGAAAATCGAGCTCTGCATAGCTGGGATAGGTCACATTAAGATGCCTTGGACTAACCCAATCCATTTTCAGATCTGCAACTTGCGATTCGTTGGAAAACGACAGAATTGTGATTTCGTCGCTTGGCTTGCTCGTTCGTATAAGGCGCACGAGCGAATTGTTGTACGCCGCGCCCATACCACCGCCTCGCTGATTAGAGGCGAGGGCGATCCAAGTTCCATCGGGCGACTTCGACTGTTCTGACCAATCCTTTGTAGGTGTCCCCTCTTTGCATCCATAGGTCGCAGCCAGCGCCAGAGATGCCATGAGCCCCACGACAACGTGACGTAAGAGCCTCCTGCTTGTTCTTCGGGAAGAACTGAAACTTGGAGTCATCTCCGCATATTACGGGACTACCGTTCGACAAGTCTCTATTCGCCAAACGGACGTCGGGGCGAAACCGGATCGGTACCGCCAAGTCGGCTTCCCGGACTAATCCGCAAAGAGCAGCCCAGCCGGCTGGCTCACTTCCCCACTCCCAGCACCTTCACAATCACCCGCTTCTTCCGCTGCCCATAGAGCTCCGCATAGAACACCCGCTGCCAATTTCGAAGATCTAGTTTGCCGAGTTACCGATGACGTCGTCTCACGAGGCAGCAGCAAGCCCTCTGATAAATCTCCCTGAAAACTTCATCTCGGCTTCCCGCCCAGCAGAATCGGCTCCGTCTCCACAAGCGCGAGGGACCTCACCATCCCTTGCGTCCGAGCCTTGTACCTCTTGAAGTGAGCACTCTCGAGATGCGCCTGGTACGCAGCCGAACTCCTATACGTCTCAAAAAGCCTGATCTGGTCCGGATGACCCTTGACCGACACCGCATACAAGGTCAGCACCCCCGGCTCGACCCGAATCGAACTCTCAATCTCCTCTCGGAGCGCCGCTTTATAGTCTTCTAT
>JAABUV010003766.1_pt1 | contig 18928 bp, 15 predicted proteins | sample 5559971 | NCBI WGS metagenome assembly JAABUV01 (sample SAMN10711881, study PRJNA513362) | rock metagenome | isolation source: Antarctica rocks | place: Antarctica: Victoria Land, Knobhead nord | collected 2015-12-19
AATCGCGCTCCATCATTCCCGTCAGCATGTCCGGCTCCGTGATACCGCTCACGCAGTGATTCGAACAAAGACCGATTCGGGATCCGTCAGAAACGCATGTCAGGGATTCCGTCCACACGCCCTAGACAATGGTTTCCAAAGGTCTCGGCCTTTGGCGGGTGCGGGCAGAGCCCGTCTTTGCTTGTCCGCGACGGTTCCAGGGTCTAGTTCAGCCGGCATTCGCCTCCAGCAACGCACGCAGCCCTGACAGCATCGCGGCCGGGGTCGGCGGACACCCGCTCACCACAAGGTCGACCGGCAGTGCCGCCTCCACGCCGCCCTCCACGGCATAGCTGCCGCGGAACGGGCCACCGTCGACGGCACACTCTCCCAGCGCCACCACCCATTTCGGCTCCGCCATCCCACGCCAGGCCAGGGCCAGCGCCTCGCGGGCATTGCGTGTGAGCGGGCCGGTGACGACCAGCACATCGGCCTGGCGCGGCGTGGACACGAATTCAAGCCCGAAGCGCCGCAGATCATACAGCACCCCGTCCAGCGCGCGCAGCTCGGAGGCGCAGCCGCCGCAACCGCCCGTCTCGACGTGCAGCAGCGCCAGGCTGCGGCCGAGCCGGCGCTGCGACGCCGCCTCCAGACGCTCCGCCAGCGCCAGTGCGGGCTCCGGCGCGACAGGCGCGGCAGGCTCGGTGAGCAGACCCTGGCGCAGGGCATGGAGCAGGTCACCGAGCATGGCACCCTCGGGGCTGGGCGGCCGGAAGGACAAGCAAGGCCAGAGGCTCTGCCTCTGGCCTCCGCTCAAGGCGAGGCTTGAGAATCCGGGTGCTTGGAAGGACCCTCACGGTCTGGTGCCTGGACGGGCCGGAGCGAACGACGGATCACCGAAGGCTTCGTGCCTCGGGCAGGGCTGGAATCCGTACGGTCTCTCCGGGCCGTGCCTCACAGGTCCATACCCGCCACCATGCAGCCCAGCGAGCGCGCGATCAGCGGCACCGCCTCCATCTGCTCTTCACGCAGCGCTGCCTCGAGCAGCGGCCAGACCGCCCAGCCTGGGTCGCGCAGGAACACGCCGGCCACCGTGCCTGCGTCCAGCACCAGCCATGCCCAGCAATCGCCACGCGTGCCCTCCGCGACGCCGAGCCCCTCTCCGCTCGCCACCGGCAGCACGCCGGCCACTTCCCCGGCCGGCAGCGCGTCGAGCAGGTCCGCCGCCATGTCGAGGCTGTCGGGCAGCTCGTGCAGACGCAGCCGGATGCGCGCCGCCGCATCGCCGGCCTGCAGCACCCCGGGCGTCGGCGCAGGCCCGAACAGCCGCCGCGCGTCGAAGCCTCGCCCCGAGGCACGGCCCGCGACACCCCCGGCGCCGAGCAGCGCGACCAGGCATGCCGGAACCACCCCTCGCCCCTCGGCCCGGCGCAGCAGCCCCTCGCAGCGCCGCTCCAGCTCCGGCAACGCGGCGGCGACATGGTCGAGCGTCCGGCGCAGCGGCGCCACGCCGTCGGGCATGAGGTCCATCGACACGCCCCCGGGCACCACGGCGTCCAGCATCAGCCGCTGCCCGAACGCGGCATCGCAGCCCCGCAGCATTAGCTCGCGCAGCATCCCGAAGCCGGACGCGCAGGGTGCCGCCACGGTGTCGGCGATCCGCTCCAGCGCGCCGAGCAGCCCGGCCACGCGCTCCAGCTCCAGCGCCGCTGCGCGGATCGCCTCGGCGCGCGGCGGCACCTCCACCGCCAGCGCCGCCTCCGCCGCTCGCGCAAAGGCGGCGGCATGGGCCACGGCCGAGTCCGACGCCAGGCGGGCCGCGAGCGGGGCCGCGGCACGCGGCGTCCTGCCGCGCATCGCCACCATGACCCCACGATGTCCGTAGCCGCCCAGAGCCTCGGCGCGCAGCACCGTGTCGCCGGCCACGGTGAGGCGCAGGTGCCCGACTCCGTCCAGCCCGGCACTCGCACCTCCCACCGGGCCGAACGGGACCTGGTGCGTGTCGTCAGCCGACTCGCCGAGGAACTCGGGCGGCTCCGGCGCCTCGGCAGGGGTCGGGCGCAGGCTCATCGGGCGGTGCTGCGGCCAGCGGCCGTGATCGAGCCACGGCCGCGCATCCACGCCACCTGCCGCCTCGTGTCCCCACAGGTCGCGGATCGCGCGCTCGAACCAGGCGGCGCCCGGGCGCACCGGCGAGAGGGCGGGATATGCGCCCGCCTCCACCGCGACCGAGGCCAGCACGGGCTGCGCCTCGCCGGCCAGGAACAGGGCATGGACGTGCGACGTGTCGGCCCACAGCGCCAGAAGCTCGAGCGGATCATGACGCAGGCTGTCCGTCAGGGTGCGCCAGTCCGGAGTCGACAGCACGTGGCGCGGCCATGGCCGCGCCGGCAGTGCCGATGCCCCGCCGATCAGCGTGGCCGAGCCGGCCTTCGCGTCAGCCGCGCCGGGCACCGTCAACGCTGCCCCGACCGATGCCCTGGCCGGCCGCCTGCCAGGGCGGGCGGACTGCACCGGACCGGGCGCTGTCGGCTCCGGCCGTTCCTGGCCTGGTGTCGCGCACCCGGCGGCCACGGGATGCCGATCCGCGGAGAACTGGGTGGCGACAGAGTACACCTTCCTGATGCCGGCCCACTGGATCGCGGGTGGCGTCGAGCTTGCTCTTCGCCGCAGCCAGGGCAAAGACTGCGACACGATCCGGCCCTCCCACAATCGTTGCAGCCGCGCCTGCCGGATGAGGGATGGCGGCAGGCATCCTGGCCGTCTGCGAGCAGTGGGCGGTCGGGACCTGGAAGGCGTGCCCATCTGCCGGGCTGCCCGGGCGGGCGGATGTGACGATTATTTACATTTGCGTCCGGCGACGCTGAAACTACGCGACGGAAGCACCGTTCCTGGAGCGTTGCCATCATGGCTTTCCTGCCGGAAAGCCAGCTTGCCTCGAAGCTCGGGGTTTGCCGCATGTGCTGGTCAGAACGATCCACTTCCGGTTGTTCATCCTCGGATCTGCATCCGCAAAGCCTGCCTGAAAGTTTTGGATAACCCAGCCTGGAAAAATCTGGGTTGTTCCCGGTCGCACCGGGTTGGTCTCAGTCGCGGCAAGGATTTCAGGAACGGCTGCAACTCTATCCCGGCTTTGCGTATGAGGTGCAGGAGAACGGCGACGGGCACCAAGATGATGTCCATTCAGTGAAGTAACAGCTTCCGGAAGAAATTTGCTGTCTTCCCAGGCCGCATGGAACACGCAGGCGAAAGCCTGCGGTGGCATATAGCGTCTTGCCAGATAACCCTTTGCATGGGGTCGAACACAGCTCGCCGGCTCCAACGACGAAGCGGTCAGTCTCCTATCCGCCACTTGCCGAAAACTCGAAACACAGAGATCAGGAAAACAGCCTATGGCCGACCATACCATCGTTGCAGTCTATGATACCGCAACCCACGCCGAGGCGGCAGTGCGCGCCCTCGAGGCCGCCAACGTGCCGTCCTCCGCGATCAGCCGGCACAGCCAGCAGGGCTCGATGAGCGGTTCGACCACCGTTGCGGCGCCGGCGGCGGGGGAGGAGCGCGGTTTCTGGAGCAGCCTGTTCGGCGCCGAGCCGGACCACGACACCGCGGTCTATGACCGCAGCATGGCGGGCGGCGCCACCGTCGTCTCCGTGAAGGTGCCCGAGGACCACCACGAGTCCGTCGCGGCCATCCTCGAGAGCCACAACCCCATCGACATCGACGAACGTGCCGAGAGCTATGGCTTGCGCTCCGCTTCGACGGCAGGGCTGTCCTCCTCGCTGGGCATGTCCGCCGGCACCATCGGGGCCGCGACAGGTGCGACGACGGCCGCGACGACGAAGGACGGCGTGATCCAGCTTGCCGAGGAAAGCCTGCAGGTCGGCAAGCGTGCGGTCGTGGGCGGCACCACCCGCATCCGCCGCTACGTGGTCGCGACGCCGGTGGAGAAGGACATCTCGCTGCACAGCGAGCGGGTCGTGGTCGAGCGTCACCCTGTCGCCGGCACCGCGACGACCGGCACGGCGGACTTCACCGACCGCACCATCGAGATGACCGAGACCGAGGAGCAGGCCGTGGTCTCCAAGACCGCGCGCGTCGTCGAGGAGGTCGCGTTGCGCAAGGAGGCGAGCGATCGCGTCGAGACCGTGAAGGACACCGTGCGCCGCCAGGACGTCGAGATCGAGACCGTGCCCAGCGAGACGGTCACGACCACCCAGACGACCAAGAATCCCGCCTCCAAGATCTGATCCCGGCGACTATCCCCACATCGAGTCAACCTGTTGCCTTCAGGGGCCTGGAGCACAGCTTCAGGCCCCTTTCTTCGAGCCCCATCGCCGGGACTCCGATCTCCAAAGGTCATGGCAGTTCGGCATTGAACCGACCCAAAAACATTCAGCCTTGCCTGGTGAGCCTGCGCCAAGGTGACGTCGTTGTCGCAGCGATCGTTCACAGTCTAGCTTCGCCAGTATCGAGACAGCCGGACTCAGTATCCATAGATCGCGTAAAGGGCCGCAATCACGGGCATCAGCCCGACCACGGCCCAGGCGCCCATCGCACATAGCGCGACGGCGTTGCTCAACCTCCCATTGGCGCGCCGCCGACGTCGGGACGGACCAACGCGAGAATGCTGCGGGGCCGCGAACGGCATGACGGTGTCAGGCTTGGCCGCTGCAGTTTCCTGCTTCAAGGTCGCGGACATCTGGCCTCCAAAAATCTCCAGGACAGCACGACCTTACACCCTGTGTCCGCAAAGCTGTGTAAGACTTTGTTTCTGCTACCTAGCAATGGGGTTGTGTGTCCTTCAGGCGTGGCACCTGTGGTTGTGGGGCTGTGTGGGGCTGGCATCCGGATCTATTGCCGACGCACCAACAACCGTATGGTCAGGTCACCGCCTCACAGAAGCGCACGATGCGCCGGCATGCTTCCGACAGGACCTCGTCGCTCGCCGCGCAGGACAGCCGCAGGTACGGACTCATCCCGAACGCCGCGCCGAACACGGTCGCGACATGCCCCTCCTCCAGCAGGGCGGAGCACACGTCCTCGTCGGTCGCCAGCCTCCGTCCGGCCCCGCTGCGTCGCCCGATCAGGCCGGCCACCGAGGGATAGAGGTAGAACGCCCCATCTGGCCGATGGCATCCCAGGCCCGGCGCCGCGGCCAGCGCGCCAACCATCAGGTCGCGCCGCCGGCGGTAGGCATCGCGCATAATGGTGACCTCGTCCTGCGGCCCGTCCAGGGCCGCCGCCGCCGCCGCCTGTGCCGGGGCGCACACGCCAGCGGTCGCGTGCCCCTGCACCGTCGCCATCGCCCTCACCAGCACGCGCGGCCCCGCACCGTAGCCGACACGCCATCCGGTCATCGCGTAGGTCTTCGACACTCCCCCCAGCGTCAGGACACGCTCGCGCAGCGCCGGCACCACCGCCGCGATCGTGGCGTGCGGCGCACCGTCGAAGCGCAGCCGCTCGTACAGATCGTCCGACATCACCCAGACCTGCGGGTGGCGCAGCAGCATCGACCCGATCGCCGCGAGGTTCTCCGGACTGCACACGGCGCCGGTCGGATTGTTCGGGAAGTTCAGCATCAGCCATCGGGTCCGCGGCGTGATCGCCGCCTCGATCGCCTCGACGCGGGGCCGAAACCCGTCCGCCTCCAGGCAGGGCACCGTCACCGCCACCCCGCCCAGCAGCCGGGCCACCAGCGGATAGGCATTCCAGTACGGCGCAAGCACGATCACCTCGGAGCCGGGATCGAGCGTGGCCATCAGCGCGTCGAAGATCACCTGCTTGCCGCCGTTGCCCACCACGATCTCGTCGAGACCGTAGTGCAACCCGTCACGGGCGAGCGTGCGCTGGATCGCCGCCTTGAGCGCAGGGGCGCCGTCCTGGGGCGGGTACCTGGTCTCCCCGCGCAACGCGGCCTGGTGCGCCGCCTCGACCACGTGCGCAGGCGTCGCGAAATCCGGCTCGCCGATGGTCAGCGAGATCACGTCGACGCCCTGCGCGCGCATCTCCCGCGCCCGCACCGTGAGCGCCACGCTGGCGGCCGCCGGCGCGTCGGCCAGGCGCCGCGCCAGCATGGGGAAGCCCGATGGAAGCGCGGACGGCATCAGGAGCAAGCCGGAAGCAGGAAGCAAGGCCAGAGGCTCTGCCTTTGGACTCCGCTCAAGGCCGAGCCTCGGGAATCCATCTGGAAAAGAGCTCCAGATCCTCCAGCCGTCCCCAGCGTGCCCCCAACGAAGGCCGGTCCAGGGGCGGCTCGCCCCTGGCGGGTCCGGGCAGAGCCCGGCCTTGCTTGCTTCCTGGCCAAGGTGTCGTTCAGTGCAGGCCCTGGCAGAAGCGCTGGATGCGGCTGCACGCCTCGCGCAGGCTGTCGGTGTCGGTGGCGTAGCTGATCCGGAAGTGCCCGGGGAACATGAACGCCGCCCCGTGCACCGCGGCGACCCCCTGCTCGTCGAGAAGGGCCGTGACGAAGCTCTCGTCGTCGGCGATGGCGGCGCCGCCCTGGCTGGTCTTGCCGATGCAGCCCTGCATCGAGGGATAGACGTAGAACGCGCCCTCCGGCTTGTGGCAGTGCAGGCCGGGCGCCTGGTTCAGCATCTCCACCACGAGGTCGCGCCGGCCCTGGTAGGTCTCCGCCATCGCGGCGATCGACTCCTGCGGGCCGTTCAGCGCCTCGACCGCGGCAGCCTGGCTGATCGACGAGGTGTTCGAGGTCGACTGGCTCTGCAGCTTGTCCATCGCCTTGATGATCGAAACCGGCGCGCCCGCGTAGCCGATGCGCCAGCCGGTCATCGCGTAGGCCTTCGACACGCCGTTCATCGTCACGGTGCGCTCGCGCAGGCGCGGCTCGACCTCGACGATCGTGGCCGGCCTGAACCCGTCGTAGACGAGCTTCTCGTAGATGTCGTCGGTGAACACCCACACGTCGGGGTGGCGCAGCAGCACGTCGCAGATCGGCCGCAGGTCCTCGGCGGAGTAGGCCGCCCCGGTGGGGTTGTTCGGCGAGTTCAGCATGAACCAGCGGGTGCGCGGCGTGATCGCCGCCTCCAGGTCCTCGGCGCGCAGCTTGAAGCCGTTGTTCTGCCCGCACGGCACGATCACCGGCGTGCCGTCGGCCAGCGCCACGATGTCGGGGTAGCTGACCCAGCACGGGCTCGGGATGATCACCTCGTTGCCGGCGTTCAGCGTGGCGACCATGCAGTTGAAGATCACCTGCTTGCCGCCGGTCGAGACGATGATCTCTTCAGGCCTGTAGTCCAGGCCGGAGTCGCGCTTGAACTTCGCAGCGATCGCCTGGCGCAGCGCCAGGGTGCCGGCGACATCGGTGTACTTGGTCTGGCCCGCCTCGATGGCGCGCATCGCCGCCTGCTTGACGTTGTCGGGGGTGTCGAAGTCGGGCTCGCCGGCGGACAGGCTGATGACGTCGCGCCCGGCGGCCTTGAGCGCACGCGCCTTGGTGGAGATGGCGATGGTCTGGCTTGGGCTGACCCGGTCGAGGCGTTCGGCGGTGAGCTTCATGGAGAATCCTGTGGCCGGCCGCAGCGTCGCGGTTGGGAGCAGCCGGGAAGTGAGGTCGGGGCGGCGTGCACATTAGTCCCGCGGCGATTGCGGGAGCAACGGCGGTGGGCCGAGCAGGAGCAAGCAAGGTTGAGGCTCCGCCTCAAACTCCGCCAAAGGCGAGCCTTTGGAATCCATTTGTTTTAGGAAAAATTTCCAAGAGCCGTGGAGTGTGACGGGTCCGGGTGTAGCCGCACAAAGGTTCCGAAGACCCTTTGGATCGTTGGAATGGGCGGCGAAGGAGAGTCCGGCCTTGCTGCTTGCCGGTCGGGACCGCCGCTACCGGCGCCCCGCCCCGTCGATCACCCCGGTCACCAGTGCCAGCAGCCCGCCGCCGATCACCACCACGGCGGCTGGGCGCACCAGCGACGCCACGACGCCCGGGCCTCGCCGCAGGAATGCGTCCGGATTCGCGCGCCGGATCAGCCTGCGGGCCAGCGCGCTGAACGCCCGGTCGACCTTCCCGGTCTCGTCGAGGGTGCGCCCCAGCAGCGCCGCCGCCTCGGTGTTGCCCATCGCCAGCGCGTAGGAGCGCAGCGTGCCGTACGACGCCAGATAGAAATGCGCCGCGACCTGCCCCAGCATGATGTTCAGCAGGTCACGCGACAGAGGGTCGGCGGTCTCGCCGATGCGCAGCCGGTTGGCGTCGATGATGCCCTGCATTGCCTGGTCGGAGCGGGCGGTGGGCGTCAGGCCTGCGGACGCGAACACCTGTTCCAGCCGCCGGCCCTGCTGCTGGTTCGCCTTGACGCCGGCGCGCAGCATCCGCCTCAGTTCTGGCGCGGTGGAGGTGTCGATATTGGCGTGCGCCTGCGCCGCGCCCTGCTCGTGCGCTCCGCGCAGCCGCTGCAGGCCTGACCCGAACAGCATCCTGATGTCATCCATCGCCCTGATCTCCGCGTTGCGCCTGCCCTTGGCCGGGCTGGTGTCATGTCGCGGAGATGAGCGTGCACGGCGCGGCGAGGTTCCAGGCCGGCCCGTCGCACGATCGCGCACGATGCGGGCGCGGCGCGGCCTTCCGCGGCGTCGGAGGCCGGTGGCGATGCGTCGCGCCACCCTGTATAGCGCCGCGACTGGCATGGAGGGCCGGGATCGGCAGCGCTTCCTTGCGGAGGCCGGCCCGGCATCCGCGCGCCAGCCAGCAGGGGACGGGCATGACACTCTGGGTTCGCTTCGAGCAGAACGGCGCCGAGGGCTTCGGCACTCTGGATGGCGGGAGCGTCGCGGCACATTCGGGTGATATGTTCGCCGCCTCCACGCCCACCGGGCAGATCCTGGCGCTGGTCGACCTCCGACTGCTGGTTCCAACGCGTCCCGGCAAAATCATCGGGCTATGGAACAACTTCCACGCGCTCGCGGCCAAGCTGGGCGCGGCGGTCCCGGACACGCCGCTGTACTTCCTCAAGGCCACCACCAGCCTGCTGGCACCGGGCGGGACCATCCGCCCGCCCGCCGGCTACGACGGCCGCATCGTCTACGAGGGCGAGCTGGGCATCGTCGTCGGGCGGCGCTGCACGGACGTGGACGAGGCAGGGGCGGAGGCAGCGATCTTCGGCTACACTTGCATCAACGACGTGACCGCGACCGGGCTGCTCGACGCCAACCCGTCCTTCCCGCAATGGGCGCGGGCCAAGAGCTGCGACACGTTCGGGCCGTGCGGCCCGGCGATCGCTGCCGGACTCGACCCGTCGACGCTGCAGGTCCGCACCCTGCTGAACGGGCGGGAGCGGCAAAGCTACCCCGCCGCCGACATGATCCTTCCGCCTGCGCGCGTCATCAGCCTGCTGTCGCGGGAGATGACGCTGGAGCCCGGCGACCTGATCGCCTGCGGCACCTCGGTCGGAGTGCTGCCAATGCGCCCTGGCATGGAGGTGAGCGTGGTGATCGACGGCATCGGCACCTTGACCAGCCGGATGGCTGACGCTCCCTGAGCAAGCCAAGCTCCCCGGCTCGCGGACATCGCGGTCAGGCGGATGACGGGTCGCTCGCCCGGGCATCGAGGCAAGGCGCCTGGGATCGGTCGGGAGCCGGGGCCCGAGCCCGCCTGCCCTGGTGCGGCGCTACTTCGCCTGGCTTGGGTCGTCCGCGGAGTTGATGTAGTGCAGGCCGAACAGGCCGGTGCCCGACACCTGAATTTCCGCCGCGGCGGCCGTGGTCCACAGCGAGTGCGGCATGTTGCCGGGGAGGTAGACGAAGCCGCCCTCGGCGACCTGACGGCCACGTGCCTTGTCCATCGTCTCGCCCATGTCGTGCACGATGGCACCGGACAGCACCGTGACGTTCTCCGCGGTGGCGTGGGTGTGCGGCGCGATCACCGTGCCGGCGGGCATCCTGAGCCGCAGCACGAACGGGCCAGGCTCCGCCGGATCGCCCGACAGGATGCTGATCTGTGTGCCCCTGGGCAGCGAGGGTGGGGAGGGACTCCACTGCACCGCGCCATCGTCGGACAGCACCGTCATCTTCGACGCGTCGTTCGCCAGGGCCACGGCTCCCATCCCGAGCAGCACCAAGCCGCCAGCCAGCCATGCAGCGCAGCGTCTCATCGCATCCTCCGCTCCACGCCGACGCGGCGCCATTGCCGTCCGGCTTCAGCATGGATAGCGGTATAGCATGCCGTGTGGCCGGGGACACCGACGAGACGTCCGTGGCTGCGAGACGTCCGTGCTCGCCCGAACGTGCAGCGGCCTGATGCCCCAAGTCGCGAGTCCGTGGGGGACCGGCGGCCGGCCGGAAGCGGTGCTAGGACCACATCCGCCGCAGCTCCGGCTCGCGGTCCCAGAGCTGGTGCTTCAGGGCGCCGGCGACGTGAAGGGCGAACAGGGCGTAGAGGAAGTAAGCCAGCGCCACATGGATCGAGAACCACTGCGCGTGGACCCGCTGTTTCGCCTCGGGAGCCATCGCCTGGATGAACCCGATCCGCGGCCAGGGCACCAGGTCGTACAGCCGAAGCGGGTGCTGCGCGGCATGGGCGAAGGCGGAGTCGTGGATCCACCCCGACAGCGGCAGCGCCAGGATCAGGCCGTACAGCGCGAGATGCGCCGCATGCGCACCGAGCCGCTTCAGCCGCCCATACCCCGCCGGCATCGGCGGCGGCGCATGGGTCAGCCGCCACAGCACCCGCATGAGCGCCAGCCCGAGCACGGTGATCCCGATCGACTTGTGCAGGTCGATCGCCGGCCGGATCCAGGTTTCGGGGTACAGCTCTGCAGTCAGGCCCAGCGCCACGTTGGCCACGATCAACACCGCGACCAGCCAGTGCAGCACCATGGCGGGACGCGTGTAGCGGAGGGACAGGCTCATGCGCCGAGTCTGCCCCACGGCGGGACGCGGGACGACACTTATTTGCGCCACCGGCCCACTCATATCCGCCCTCGGCCGGGCGTGCCGCCGTTGCCGGCAGGCGACGAACCCACTGGCAGGGAGCCCTGCATGACCAGCGACACCCTGCGGCTGCGACGCCACGTCGCCTCGCCCCGCTTCGATCCGCCGCCCACGCCCTGGGCCAGCCACGCGATCCATGGCGGGGTACTGGCGCTGTGGCTGGTGCTGTTCGCCCGCGCGTTCGGCGGCGGCGGGCTGTTCGCCTGGTCGGCGGGCCTGGCCTACGTCGCCTACGACACGGTGCTGATCGGCTTCGTGCTCTGGCAAACCCGCGGGCTGGGGCGCGACGCCACAGTCCAGGCCGTAAGCTCCGCCCCGCGAGCGTTTGCACCCGACTCCGCGGCGGCCTGCGTCGTTGTCGCGGCGCGCAACGAGGCGGCCGTGCTGCCGGCAACGCTGGCCGCGCTGATGGGACAGAGCGAGCCGCCGGCGCAGATCATCATCGCCGATGACGGATCGGGCGACGGCACCGCAGAGCTGCTGGCACGCCGCTACGGCTTGGCGCTCCCGGCGCTGGGCCGGATGACGCGGAGCGCCACTCATCCCGGACTGGGCTGGCTGCGCCTCCCGCCCGGCGGCAAGGCGGCCGCGCTCAATGCGGCGCTGCTGCTGGCCCGGTCCGGGCTGGTGCTCACGGTGGACGCGGACACGCTGCTCGACCGCGACGCGCTGGCGACGATGCACCGTGCCTTCGCGGCCGACCCGGCGCTGGTCGCGGCCACCGGCGTGCTGTCGCCGGAATGTGGCGCGGGCGCTGCGGCGCGCGTGCTGCAGGGCTTCCAGCGCTGCGAGTACGTCCGCAACTTTCTCTCCCGCGCCGCCTGGACGCGGGCGGACAGCCTGCTGCTGATCTCCGGAGCCTTCGCCTGCTACCGGCGCGACGCGATGCTGGCGGTGGGCGGCTTCGACCCGGACTGCCTTGTCGAGGACTACGAGCTGACCCACCGTCTGCGCGACCACGCCGTGCGCACCGGGCAGCCCTGCCACACCGCCGTCATCGGCGGCGCGCTGGCCCGCACCGAGGCGCCCGGCACGCCGGGCAGCTTCCTGCGCCAGCGCCGCCGCTGGTTCGGCGGCTTCCTGCAGACCCAGTTCTGGTACCGCCACATGGTCGGCAGCCGCAGGCATGGCCGGCTGGGCCTGATGATGCTGCCGGTCAAGGCGCTGGACACGTTCCAGCCGATCTACGGCTTGCTGGGCGTGGGGTTGCTGCTCGGCTGGGCGGCGACCGGGCGCGCGGTGGCGGTGCCGATCGCCGAGGTGGTCGCGGCCAAGGTCGCCATCGACCTGTCGTTCAACCTGTGGTCGCTGCACGTCTATCGCCGCTGGTCGGGCGACCGAGGCCCCGGCCTGGTCCTGACGATCGCCGCAGCGGTGGTGGAGCCGTTCACCTTCCAGATCCTGCGCCACCTCGGGGCGGCGCTGGGCTGGGCCACGCTGCTGGGCCGGCGGGTGCGCTGGGCGCCCGCGGTGCGCACGGGGCTGCGCACGTCCTAGGCGGGCGGCGCAGGCCGGGAGAGGTCCACCCCGCTCCCGCAGAAGCTCCGTGTCGGGTTCCGTCGGGGCGCGGTCTTGCAAAGCGTCGGGCGCCCGGGGCACAAGCTGTCGCGTGACCGAAGGGTTCCAGGCGATGGAAAGGCTCCACGATCCGGTTCAGGCCCCGGTTCAAGGGGCCGCCTGCGGACCGGACCGGGCCGCAAGGGTTCTGGAGCGTTTCCGCGACGAGCGGCAGCGCCTGATGCAGCGTCACGTTCCCGCCCCGGTGGCCGCGATCCTGGCCGCAAGGAATGCGGGCACGATGGCGACCACGGCCGCAGCCGGCCTGCCGCTCGACACGGCCCTGCCCGCGACATCGTGGCCGTTCACGGCACTGTCCGGCATCCTGCCCACGCCGGACCTCCTGGCCCGCTGCGCAGTGGCGCTGTGCGGGACGTCGCTGGAGCCGGCGGCAGCGGCGGCCGTGGCACGCGGCTGGGAGCCGGCGGAGGCGGCCGAAAGCCTGCTCGCGAGGGGCGGCGACGAGCGTCTGTCCCTGGACCCGGCCACTGGGCTGAACCGCTACGGCTGCGCGCCGCACCCGCGCTCCGGCGTAATCGCGTTCTCCTCCTGCACCGCGTCCTCCACGTCCGCGGCCGGGCTTGCGGAGGCGGAGGCGGCACGGCGCGACCTGCTCGAGAACGCGCTGCACATGGGCCACCGCGCCGCCCTGGACACAGGGTTCAAAGACGCGGCGTCGCGCATCCTCGACCATTACGACGCCCGCGGCCTGGCCGCGGCCCTCATCGTTCCGTCCGGCACCGATGCCGCCCTGCTTGCCACCGCGATCGTGGTCGCACGGCTGCAACGGCGGGCGGAGCTGCTCCCCGATCCCGGGGAACGGCCGGGCGCGCCCACCATCACCAGCCTGCTGGTCGATCCCGCGGAGACCGGCAGCGGCGTGCCCGCGGCGGCGCGCGGCCGGCACTTCGCCCACGCCGCTGCCACCGGCGAAGCGGTGGCGAAAGGCGAGCCGGTGGCAGGCTGTCCCGCGCGGATCGGGATCGAGACCGTGGCGCTTCGCGAACCCTCGGGCGCGGCGCGGTCGCTGCACCACATCCACGACGCGTTCGAGCGGGCGCTGGAACGATGCTGCGCGGACGGGCACGCCATCCTGCACCGGGCCGACTGCTCCAAGACCGGGCTGAGCGTTCCCGGCGCCGAGGCCTGCCTGCGCTGGAGCGAGCGGTTCGGCGACCGCCTGACGATCATCGTCGACGCCAGCCAGGCCCGCCTGGACGCGGCCGAGGTGCGGCGGAGCCTGGATGCGGGCTGGCCGGTGATCCTGACCGGGTCGAAGTTCTTCGGCGGCCCCGGGTTCTGCGGCGCGTTGCTGCTGCCCACGACGCAGGCAAGCGCGATCACCGCCGCGACGCCGCTGATGCCGGGACTGCATGCCTACGCGGCGGGGCTGCCGGCCGACCCGGCTCGGGCGGAATGGCACGCGGGCCTGCTGCTGCGCTGGATCGTGTCGCTGCGCGAGATGGATGCGTTCCGCTGCTGCGACGCCACGAAGGTCGAGGCGAGGCTGCGCGAGCACGGCCTCAGGATCGCGGCGCATATCCGCGCCGACCCGCGCCTGTCGCTGGTGCCGGCAGGCGGGAGCGCGCCGGACGGGGTCGCATCGCGCTCCATCTTCCCGTTCACCGTGCGCGCGCCGCATACGACGCGGCTGATGCGGCCGGACGAGCTTGCCCTGGTGCACCTCTGGCTCAACCGCGACCTCGGCGAGGCCGTGCCTTCCGCGGGCACGCCGTGGCCGGACGGAGCGACCGGCGGAACCGCTCGCGCCCGCTGGAAGCATATTGCAGCGTCGCACTGCCAGATCGGCCAGCCGGTCTGGCTGGGGCACGGTCCGGACGGGCCGTTCGGCGGGCTCCGGCTGGCGCTGAGTGCCGCGCATCTCGTGGAGGACGACGACGGCGCCGCGCTGTCGCTCGTGTTCGCCAAGCTGGGTCTGGTTCTGGACCATTTCGCCGCGCTGTCCGGGCAGACCTGTCCGGCGGCGAGATGATGCCGCGTCCGCACGCTCCGTTCCCCGCGACGTCCACGGGGCGCGTGGTCTCGGCCGTGCCGGTCGGGCGGCTCGTGCCGCACGAGGAGCACGACGAACGCCGCGCCCTGAGGCTGGCAGGCCATATCGGGCGCGTGGGGGTCTGGACGGCGCCGCTCGTGATCGAGCGGGACAGCCTGGTGGTCATGGACGGCCACCACAGGCTGCGGGCCGCGCAGGCGCTCGGGCTGTCGGTGCTCCCCGCCGTGCTGCTGTCGTACGAGGATGCCGGGGTGCTGCTGCAGGCGTGGCGCAAGGGCGAGGTCTGGAGTCCCGCCGCCGTGCTCTCGCGGGGCCGGTCCGGCCTCCTGCTGCTGCCGCGCAAGACCACGCGCCACCTGTTCCAGCCGGCGATCGGCTCCGTGGGCATCCCGCTGGGCTGGCTCGCGACACAGCGCGAGCCGGAGATGACCGGAGCGGGTCTCCGGCCGAGTGCACCCGCCGGAAGGACCGACCTGAAGCAATCAAGGCCCGCTTCCTCCGTCGGCCCCTCCAACCCGGGCGGGTCGTCGGAATCTCCGGCCAGCTACGCCCAGATCCGCCAAAGGCTTGAGGCCTTCGGAACCCCTTCCCTTGAACAGGCGGATTCTCAGAGCGAATCTTGAGCGAGTTCCAAGCGCTCCGCCTTCGAGCAATCGACCTCCGGCCTTGCCTGCCTCACTCCCGCTCTGATGCCTGGAACGTGCCCGTTCCTGCCATGGCGCGCACAGCGTCCGGCGTGGCACCCGCGTCCCGCAGCGAGGCGATCGTCGGCGACCCCGCGCGCTTCGACAGCCGCCGACCCTGGGCATCGCATATCAGGTCGTGATGCGCGTACTCCGGTTCCGGCCAGCCCATCAGCGCCTGCAGCAACCGGTGCAGGTCCGCAGCCGGGCGCAGGTCGACGGCGCGGGTCACCAGGGTGACGCCTTCGAGCGCATCGTCATGGGTGGCGCAGAGATGATAGGATGCCGGCACGTCGCGCCGTCCCAGCACCACGTCGCCGAACCGGCCCGGATGACATTCGACCCTGCCCTCGCCGCGCTCGCTGCGGCTGAGCGGACGCGGCAGGATATGCAGCGCCGCCGCCATGTCGAGACGCAGCGCGTGGGCCGCGCCGCGCGCCAGGCGGTCACGTCGCACCTCCGGATCAAGTCGGCGGCAGGTGCCGGGATAGACGGGTTCCGTCGCATGTGGCGCGTGCAGGATGTTGTCGCCCGGCCCTCCAGTCCCGGTCCGGACCCGCGATGCAGCATCCCGTGGATCAAGGGGACCACGCGCGTCGGCTGAAAGGCCGCCCGGCGATGCAGTCCCGCCCAGCCTCGCGGCGATCTCCGCCCGGGTGCAGAAGCACGGGTAGAGCAGCCCGCGCGCCGCGAGCGCATCGAGCACGGCGCGATATGCATCGAGATGCTCCGACTGGCGCCGCACCGGATGCTGCCAGTCCAGGCCCAGCCAGCGCAGGTCCGCCGCGATCGACGCCTCGTGCTCCGCGCGGCAGCGCACGGGGTCGATGTCCTCGATGCGCAACAGGAACCGGCCGGGCCCCGCGAAAGCATGTGCGAACAGGGCCGCATGGACGTGACCGAGATGCAGGGCGCCGGTCGGGCTCGGGGCGAAGCGCGTGGTGTGCATGGCGATCGCTCTTGGCACGCGCGGAGCCGGACCGGAGCCCCACGTCACAGACAGGCCGTGCGGGTCGGCTTGCTGGGCACTTCATACTTCCGATGCGAGGGACGCAAGCCAGCGCGCTGATACCGTTCGGCTTTGCCGCCCCAGGCCTGAACCAAGATCCGAAACCGCTTGCATCACCGTCAATGTTCTCTAAACGTTCTGTTAGAACCGCTGGACAGCAGGTCGTGCAGGGCACAGGACAGATGACATCGAGCCTGGAGGCCCTGCGTCTCGCCACCGCTCGACTGGAGCAGCGCAAGGCTGAGGATCGTGCGCAGGCCGGTACACCCTGCAGGTTCGCCGAAGGCACGCCCTCCAGGCTGAAACCGTCCGGAACACGGCCATCCGGAACCGGACCGTCGCGGGACGGGGAACCGCAGGCCCGGAGCGGCCGCCGGAGCGCGTGCGCCGGAACCAGATCGCCAGGACCGGAAGCGGACAGCATCGCGCCGGCGCTGCGGGCGACGATCGCGTCGGCGGAGACCAGATCCGTCACAGTGCTGCGCTTCGGCATCGCGGCCATCGACGCCCACCTGCCCGCCGGCGGCCTGAACCGTGCCGCCCTGCACGAGCTGGCCGGGGTCGGACCGGACACCGAGCACGGCGCGACGCCGGCACTGCTGGTGGCCGCGCTGCTCGCCCGCCATCCCGGCCAGGTGCTGTGGGCGACCGAGCATCGTGACCTGTTCGCCCCCGCCCTGGCCGCGGTGGGACTGCACCCCGACAGGATCGTGTTCGCCGAGGCAGGGCGCAGCGTGCTCGCGGTGATGGAAGAGGGGCTACGCCATCCCGGCCTCGCCGCAGTGGTGGGCGAGTTGTCCGGCCCGCTCGGCCTCAGCGCGTCGCGTCGGCTCCAGCTCGGCGCGGAGGCGGGCGTCCCGGCCTTCTTGCTGCGCCGTTCGCGACGCTTCGACGACCCCCTGCTGTCGGCGCCCTCGGCCGCCGCCACGCGCTGGCGTGTCTCCTCGCTGCACATGCGCCCGGTCCGTATCGACGCGCCCGGCGTGCCGGGCGTGGGACGCGCGTGCTGGCACCTCGATCTGGTGCGCTGCCGCGGCGGCATGCCCTCGTCCTGGACCCTGGAGGCGTGCGATGCGCAGAATCGTCTCGGTCTGGCTGCCGAGCTTCGCCACGGACCGGCTGCGGCCTTCGCCGACGGGAACAGGGACGGCAGGAAACTCCAGGATCACGACAGCAGCGGTGATGCGGAACAGATGCAGTCTGGATGGAGCCGAGGCGCCGCTGGTGGTGTCGCGGCATGACGGACGGCGCCGGGTGGTGGCATCGGCGAACTCGGCAGCCCGCGCGCTCGGGCTGATCCCGGGAACGGCGCTGAGCCGCGCGCTGATGATGGTACCCGGCCTGACGGTGCATCCCTCCGATCCTGACGCGGACCGCGGCATGCTGGACAGGCTCGCCGAGTGGTGCCTGCGCTATGCGCCACTCTGCGCGGTCGATGCGCCCGACGGCCTCTGGATTGACATCACCGGCTGCGCACACCTGCACGATCCTGCCCCTGCCTCGGCCGAGCCATGCGCCGGCGAGATGCTGCTGCTGGAGGATCTGGTGACGCGGCTGAGCGGCGCCGGCTTTGCAGCCCGCGCCGCCGTGGCCGGCACGGCGGGCGCGGCCCACGCCTTGGCGCGCCACGGGCCCTGCACGATTGCCATGGTCCCGCCGGACCGCACACGCGAGGCACTGCTGCCGCTTCCGGTGGTCGCCCTGCGACTGCAGCCGGACACCGTGGCGGCCCTTGGGCGGCTCGGCCTGGTCCGGGTGGGACAGCTCGCCGCCATGGCCCGGGGTCCGCTTGCCCGGCGTTTTGGTGCGCAGACACTGCACCGCCTCGACCAGGCGATGGGACAGGCGGCGGAGCCGATCGTGCCGCTGGTCCCGGTGCAGGCGATCACCCACCGCCTGGCCTTTGAGGACCCGCTGCTGACCGCCGAGGCCCTCGCGGTTGCCATCGTCCGGCTCAGCGCCCGGGTATGCCAATCCCTGAACCGAAACGGTCTTGGCGCACGCCGGCTTGACCTGGTGTTCGAACGCGTGAGCGGTGCGGCGCAGATGGTGCGCGTTGGCACCGCACAGGCCTCGCGCGACCCTGCCCACCTCGCCCAGCTCCTGGTCGAGCATCTGGACAAGGTCGATCCCGGCCTGGGCGTGGAGATAATGTGTCTCGTTGTCAGCCTGTCCGAACCGATGTGGCCAACACAGCTCGCCACCGACGGCGTCACGCAGAACAACTTGGCCGTTCTGGTGGACAGGCTAGAGAATCGCCTCGGGCCGGGCCGGGTGTATCGCGCGGCGCCGATCGAGAGCGACGTGCCCGAGCGGTCGGTGCGCAGGGTGCCAGCCCTTTCGCCCTCCAGGGGGCGAACCTGGCCCTGCCTCGCGCGCCCGGTGCGCCTGCTCGACCCACCTCAGCCGATCGAGACGCTGTCGATGCTGCCCGACCAACCACCTGTGGCCTTCATCTGGCGCCGCGTGCGCCACCGCGTGCGCCACGCTGACGGACCGGAACGCATCGCTGGTGAATGGTGGCGTCGCGATGCGGAGATGCGCGCAGTGCGCGACTACTGGCGCATTGAGGACGAGGCCGGACGGCGTTTCTGGCTGTTCCGGGCCGGAGACGGCGTGGAGGCCCCCTGTGTCAGAGGAGTTGCCGCCCGGATAGGATTGGCAAACCCGGGGGCGCAGGACACTGGCATTGGCTCGATATGGACAACCCTACAAGGATCGCGTGGTGGCGCGCCTGCTGCCGCCGGA
>JAABUV010003767.1_pt1 | contig 18923 bp, 22 predicted proteins | sample 5559971 | NCBI WGS metagenome assembly JAABUV01 (sample SAMN10711881, study PRJNA513362) | rock metagenome | isolation source: Antarctica rocks | place: Antarctica: Victoria Land, Knobhead nord | collected 2015-12-19
CCAGCACGCCGCAGCCCCGGCGCGGCGGCTGCGGCCGTCCCGGCCCCTCTGCCTGCACGCAGCAGGGCCAGCTGCGTGCCGGCTGGAGAGGCGCTGCGGCGGCATCGACCCCGCAGTGCAGGGGCCGGCGCGCGGCGGCGCACCTGGGCGGCGCCTGCTCTGCAGGCACGCACGTAGCGCAGCCTGCCGGAACCACAGCTGCTCCCGGTCATGCAATCAGAGACATGCAAATCAGGCCCGGCGCGCGCCGGACACGCAGCGCGTGCAGGGCTCTGGCGCCTGCCGCGTCGGCGGCCCCCGCCCCCGCGGGGCGCGCGCCTGCTCGCCATAGAGCTCGTGCCGCGCCATGAGCCGCACGATGGCGGCCTTCTGCGCGGGCGACGCGCGGCAGACGACGACGCCCGAGCAGCGCGCGGCCAGCGCGGCCAGCCGGCCCTCCGCGGCGGTGCCCAGCACGCGGCTGAGCGTGGGGCCGTCAATCACCATCTCGGCCGTGCCGCCGCGCCCCTGCGGGGGCGCCCGCCACGGGCCACCTCGATACCCCACCCTACCATACATCCAGCCCGCAGCGCGGCGGTGCCCAGCACGCGGCTGAGCGTGGGGCCCTGATCAGTCACCCTCTCACCCGCGCCCCTGCGGGGCCGTGCGCAGTGGGCCGTTACGGAGTAGTACCCTACCCTAGCCTACATCCACCCCGCAGCAGAGGCGCCGAGCCGCGAGCCAGGGCGGCCAGCGCCACGCTCAGCGCACCCTGGCGCCGTCGGGCGAGCCCTGGCCGGCCGCGGCGAGCAGCTCGGCCAGGCGCGCCGCGGCGGCCTCGGCCGAGCCGGGCGCGTTGCACTTGAGCAGCGCGGCCGGCCGGTGCACCAGGCGGCAGGCCACTGCGATGTTGACCGCCGTCTCCTGCTTGTCGCCCGTGATCATCCAGACCTGCGCGCACGCAGGGCGTGCAGGGTTGGGTATAGGGCGGCAGATGAGGTTGCAGGCGACCGCGATGTTGACCGCCGTCTCCTGCTTGTCGCCCGTGATAATCCAGACCTGCGCGCGCGCGCGCGCAGCCGTGGGCGCCCTGCCAGGCCGCGCGCACGGCGGGCACTGACTGTGCACCATCGGCATTCACCGGCGCGGGCAGCGGACGCGCGCGCCCCTGGATGACAGAGTCCCGGCCCCAGACGCACTCGGCGCCGTCCGTGCAGAGCAGGCAGGCCGGCGCCGCATGCAGCCCCTGCAGCGGCGCGCCCGCCGGGTGCCGCGCCGGACAGGCGTGCGCGGGCTCCGGGGCCGGGCCCGCGCCCGCATGCCCGCCGTGATGAGCGTGCGGATGGCCTCCGGCACGCCCGCCTGCAGCTTGTCCTCGATTGCCGTCATGCCGACCAGCTCCAGGTCGTGCTCCACCTCCTCGGCCACCTGCCGCCGGCCGCGCCTAGGGTAGGGTAGGGCGCCGCCGCCGGGCCGGGCGCGCGCGCGGGGCGGCCGGGACAGACACCATTGCGCAGCCGATGCAGGCACCGCATGCGCTGCTCCCTGTGCCCTGAGCCTAAACTGGGCGGTCGCGGCTGCAGGGTAGAGATAGGCCTGCAGGTGGCGCCAGCTGCGACTGGGGGTGCGCGCAAATGCAGAGACCACAGGCGGCCGGCCGCCCCGGCGCGGCGGCAGCGGGCGAGCGCAGCCCCGCGAGGTGCCCGGCATGTGGCGCAGCGCGCGCCGCGTGCGCGCCGCACACGCCGCACGGATGCGGCGCCCGGGGCGACAGCTGCCCGCAAGCAGCTGCTGGACGGGGCGTGAAGTGGCCCGGCGCCGCGCCTGCGCGATGCGCTGCTCGCGCTTCTCCAGGCTGCCGGCGGCGGCCTGGTAGCGGGCGTTCCAAGCCGCCCACTCGTCCGCGCCCAGGACGCGCGTGGCCAGGAGCAGCGTGCGCAGGCCCTGCGCGCGCGCGCACATCGTGATGCTCAGACCACGATGCGATTCGAGCAATGTGCTGCTGAGGGTGCGTCACGCAGCCAGCCCTGGGCCTGATCCGGACAGTGCTGAAGAGTCCGGGCTAGCCATGCACAGCGCACGACAGCAGCCCCCCCGGCACCGCGCCAGCCCTGGGACCCGGCAGCCCTGCTGGGCCGTAGCGCTCGGGCGCGCCGACCGCTCGAGCGCCCCGCAAGGCCGGGCGCGCCAGAAGGCCGCGGCGCGCCTGAACGGAGAACTCGTGCAGCTGCTCCTGCGTGGCCTGCAGCAGCGCGGGCGCCGTGCTCGCGCGCAGCCGCGCCAGCACCTGCGCGCCGCGCCGCGCCGCCTCGGCCCGGGTTTCAGCGGCGGGGGCGCTGGTGCAGGGCGCCTGTCGTGCTGCACGACTGCCCGGTGCAGGAGGTTGCTGCGCAAGCTCTCTATAGCAGCTGCCGCGCCGAGGTGCAGAGGGGCCGTGGCGTTGCAGTGCTTGCTCTGAGGAGCCGGTCACGCCTTGCCTGGTTTGCGAAAGCCAGCCGGCAGCGCCGTTCTGATGCCCGTTCTCATGCAGGTGATATACAAGGGAGAACTGTGCAGGGGCCGACACAAACCACGGTGACCGCCGACGGCGACAGGACCTAGGGCGCCGCGCCGGCGCGCCTTGGTGTCGGCGCCCTTGCAGAAGAGGCGTATGGTGCCGTCGGGCGCGCGCGCGATGACGCTCATGCGCGCGCGCTCGCTCGTGAAGTCCATGAGGTTCAGCAGCTCGTGCCGCACCTGCGCGCCGCGCCCGTGCTGGCATGACCGGCGCCCAGCGCTGCGCTGCCAGCGAGGCACCTCAGCAACGCTCAGCATGACATGCATCGCACCCCACCTCCACACACAACACAGACCTGCATAGCAGTGAGCCAGTCTGACCAACGACATGCACATGTACTGCGAACATGGCCAACGGAGCTGCGCGATGCACTGCGCTCAAGCGAAGCGCACGGGCGGTGACAGGCTTTTGAGTGAACGCGCCAGGCGCACCTGTTCGCCGTGCATGCGCAGCGTGATGTGCGTGCGCGAGCGCCCCTCGAACGCGTAGCCCAGCCGCCGCGCGGCCTCCACGAGCGCTATCTCGTCCGGCGACGGCCCCTGCGCGCGGACTCGACGCGTCTACCAAGGCGTCTGCCGGTCCCCACTGCACAGGCCTCCCGCCGCGCCGTGTGAGAATAGGTCATCCCGTGCACCGGGGGCCACCGGGCAGCATGGAGCCGCTGCCGCGAGCTACGAGGGCTCCATCTGCTAGTTCCTTCTCAGGCGTCCTTTCCAGACGCGCGAGCAACATGGCCTGCGAGCCTGGCAGCACGCGAGGGCTATGCATGGGGCCAAGCCGCAGCGGAGTCGCTTGGCCCGCGCCAGGCTCAGCAGGGCGCTGCATGGACAGCCGACGGCGCGCCGGACCTGGAACGCGGGCGCGCCGGCCGCCGCGCCGTCCTGGGCGGCGTCGTGCTCCAGGATGAGCGTCTGGCAGAGGCAGATGTTGGTCCAGAAGTCGAGCGCGGCCAGGCCCAGCGCGGCCGCGGCCGCGTCGCCGCCCTGCGCGCGCGCGCCGCCGGCACCTCGCGGCCGCCGGCGCTGCCCCAGGGGCCTGGTGCGGCCGGGCGCAGCGCGGCCGCAGCCCACGCCATCGTCCCCCGGCGCGCCGCTGGGCAATCACGTGCTGTGCACCAAGAGCGGGCTTCGTTCTGTCAGCGAGCGCGCGCGGTGAATGTGGAACAAACGCTTCCAGCTTTCTGGCGCGCTGCTGCCCCCGCAACTCGACCGCACAGGCGACCCTTGGGGTCCAGCTGGGCAGTTTGATCGAGCTCACCTGCGCGCCGCCATTCGGCGGCGGCGCCCCCAGCTCCCGCGCGCTGCTGCCGCCGGCGGCGAGCGCGGCCGCCCAGCGGTCGCTGGCGCGCAGCGCGCCCGCGGCGTCGGCCAGCCGCGCGTCGAACGCGCGCAGGTTGGCCTCCGGCTCGCCGGCCGCCAGCGTCTCCAGCCTGCGCGGCGCGGCGGCTGGTCAGGCTGTGGCAGATCCCATCGACTGCATGCAAGCCTCAAAGCATAAAATGCCGCTGAAGGAAAGCAGACTCACAGAGAGACTCGCCCCGCCTATTGCGCCGTGTAATAAGTAAAGCTCAACACCAAAACTTCAGAGGTTATAAAGAGAGGGCAGGGCGTTCTGCAATGCTGCGGCAGCTTGTCAACGCACTAGCACAGGCCGCGGCACCACCGGCGCTGTCCACCCCGCCGCGGCTGCACCCGCACGCGATCGCTTGCAAAAGCCGGCGGCCCGGCTGCTCCCGGTGGGCCGGGAGCGCGCCGCACGCCGCCGCCGCCGCCGAATGTGGCGCCGCGCACGGCGACCGCGCGCAGCTGCATCTCGTTCGCGGTCAGCGTGCCGGTCTTGTCGCTGAACACGTAGCGCACCAGGCCCAGGTCCTCCACGATGTCGCTGTTGCGCGCGCGCGCCGGCTCGCCCGCCGCGCCCTCGCGCATGGCCGGGTCGCCCGCGATGTACACGCCGCACTGCGCCGCGGCCGGCCGGCGTCACGGCCGGCGTCAGGCCCGGCGCCGCGCTGACTCACCTGCCGGCTGCGGGGCCTGTCCCACAGCGGGCGCCCCGGCCTCTGCAGCGCCAGGAGCCGTCGGCTTGCAGGAAGGCGTTGAGCCGTGTGGGTGGAATGTCAGGCATCTCTGGGGCAGCCGTGCGCCGCGTGCGCCCAGTCCGCTTGCAGCCTCCGCAGGGGCGGGACGTGCGGGCGGGGGGCCTGGGCGCGCGCCAGCACGAACTTGACGATCTCCATCGTCACGAACAGCGACAGCGGCACCAGGTAGGACAGCAGGATCCAAAACGTCAGGAACAGGATGCCCACGTACTGCGCGCCGTTGGCGTAGTTGCCTGCGCGGTGCGGTTAGGGTAGGGTCTCATCAGCGACGATGGCGGCGCCAGATGCATGCACCGCAACAGGCTGTGCTGCAAGCTTCCCAGGATGCCTGTCCGTTCTACACGCAGCTGGCCATGTGCGGTGGGCTGTCGTCATTGCTGAGCGAGTCCGACAAGGCCAGCTAGTGCGCAGGCGCGAGGCGAGGGCCGGCGCGCCGCCCACCCTCGTTGTACGAGTCCAGGGCCAGGTAGTAGCGCGAAAAGCCGGACGAGCCGCGCCACCACAGGCTCACCAGCGCGCACGCGAGGCAGAGCGCCATCTGCAGCGCCAGCACCAGCGAGATCTGCACGTTCAGGAACGTGTCGAACGCGCCTGCCGCCCCCGCGGCGCCCTCAGCCGCGAGCGCTCGGACGCGTGCTCAAAAGGTCCGTGCCCCGCCGCGAGGCACAGCCCTGGGGCGCCCCAGCCCCAGCTCGCTCACCGTGCCGCGCCTGCCAGGCCCATGCCCTGGTGCGCACGCGGGCCCAGGTGGCTTGCCGGCAGTTCGCTGCCCCCATTCGACACCAGGGCGCGTCACCACGCCGGCACGCGCGTTGCTCGCGCCGGCCCCGGGCAGGCTGCCTAGCCAGGGGGAGGGGGGCGCGCCGCGCTTGCGCGGCGGCGCGGCCGCGTTCATCTGGATGCGCGCCTCGGCGCCCGTGTAGACGACCAGCCCGGCCACGTGCCCGCTGTTCTTCAGCGTGCAGCCGCGCAGCAGCACCTCGTCGATGCTCACCGGCACGGCCGCGACGCCGCCTGCAGGCGCCCGGCGCGCCTCGGCGCCCGGCGCGCGAGCGCGCGGGAGATGATGCTCCCTCAGCAGCGCGGCACGTGCGGCATCATGCTCCGCGCTGAAGCTACATGCTGCCACCGCACAGGGGATATCTGACACCATGCTCGACAGTGCAAACTCTACTCTTTCACAGCGAGCACGGCAGCAGAGAGTCAAATACAGACGCTGGGGCGAGCGGGGCGCCGCACCCAGCGTGTGCGTGCTTAGGCGGCCCTCGAAGCTGTGCAGGCGCGCGTTGGGCGGCTCGCACTGCAGCAGGCCGACCAGCGCGGCCGCCGCCGCGCTGCTGGCCGGCATCGCGCCCTTCAGGTCCACCGGCCGCCGGATCTTCAGGTTGGACTCGCCTGCCGCCGCCGCGCCGCGCAGCGCTTGCTCCGCGGTTTCGAGGAATGACAAGTGGGGCCGGCACGCGCTGGGTGGGGCGCCCAGGTGCGCCTGCCCAGCCTTCGCTCTCGCTCGCGCTTGCAATATGATACCCGCTCGCGCTCGCGGCTCGGCAGTCCGCTCACACGAAGCTCTGACAGGCGGGGGGGGCATGCTCAAGCGGGAGAGGCCGCGCGGATGCCGCGGCGCGCTGGTGAGCTGTGCGCGCACGCCCGCCCATGGGCGGCAGGGGCGAAGGCGGGCGCGCCGCGCGCGCCGCAACGTCCAGGTTGGCGTAGGGTTGGACGCCAGCCCTACCGGACGCGCCTAAAAAGGAGTACGCCGCGCGCCGCGCCGTCCAGGTTGGCGTAGGGTCAGACACCAGCCTCACCGGGCGCGCCTCAGAAGGTGCTACCGCATGGGCGCCGCACCGTCCAGATTGGTGGTCTTCACGTAGCACACGTTGTCCTCCTTGGCGCAGTGCAGGCAGACCAGGTCGGCCGGGAAGTCCTCGCCGTCGCGCACCTGCCGCGGCGCCCGCGCACGCCCCTCAGCGTGGGGGGACCGATGAGGGGCCCGCCGCAGCCCTCGCCGGTGTCGCATCCCGCGCGCCGCACCCCTCAGCGCTGGCCCGGAGGGCCGCCGGCGCCCGCGGGCGCCGGGGGAGCCGGCTGCGCGCCGGGGAGCCGGCTGCGCGCCGGCGGGCAGGCACGGCGGGGCTGCCGCAGCGGGCGGCGCCCGGGCCGGCACCGCACCTCGAGCACCATGCCGACCGCCACGTCGCGCCAGCGCACCTCGGTGGCCGTGCCTGCATGTGCGGCATCGCCACCGTCAGCACGCTGCACCTGTGGCGCACAACGAGGCACACAGACCGGAACAGCACAGCGCGCCAAACATGCGTCACTGGCAGCGACCAGCACGAGATGGCTGAATGTGCCAAGCGCGCCGCAGCGCGCGCCGCGCGCACCGTCGGCGGCCAGCACGCGCGCGGCGCTGTTGTTGGTGCGGCGGTCCTCGGCATGGCGCTTGCGGTCCTCCACGATGGCCTTGATGGCGGCCACGCCCAGCACGAACAGCAGCGACAGCGTGGGCCCGTACGGCGCAAACGGGCTGACGACCGCCCACCACGCCAGGCTCGCCTGCGCGCGGCCGGCGGCGAGCGCTGCAGCCAAGCTTGTACAGGTGAGGCGTCGCAGCAGGGCTGCACTTGAAATGCCAGCACATGTCCAGCATGCCAAATTTGTCCGCAGCTCTATGGGGTCTGATGTGCTGAGAACTGTTGGCGGACAGCCCGCAGCGCGAGGCTTGCCCGCGGCCCGCCCGTGTGCGGTGTCGGCCCGAGCGCACGGGCCGCGGCCACACTAGCACCTGCAGGCACTGGCCCCGTGCCTGCCTGCACGCGGGAGGGAGGGGGCGGCTGGGGCGTACCTGCGCGAGAAAGTAGAGGTAGGCCACGCGGGAGAACATGGTGAGGAGGAAGATGGGCAGGAAGGTGAGCACGTTGTACTTGGACGTGCGGATCGAGTTGTCCGCAAAGCCCGGGTTGGCGGCGCTGTGGCCCAGGCGCACGCGGCGCTGCTGGCCGTCGCTGGGCCCCGCGGCCGCCTCGAACGGCGCCCAGGCATCCTGCCGGGCCGGGCAGGCTGTTGGCCGAGCTGGGGCGCTGGTGTCAGCGGCAGGGCGGGGCCCAGCACTCCTGCACCGGCCAAGCGCTGGTTGCGGAGCTGCAATCAGCGGGTGAGGCCGCTTCTAGCAGCAGGGCCTTTACCTCCTTGCGCGACCCGAAGAACGATTGCCTGGACAGCGAGGCAGAGAGGCGGGCGCCCAGCGGCGCGCTCATCTTCGGCGCGTGCTGGCTTGTCACAGGCCTAGACAGCGGGTGCTTCTGTTCGGCATAGCGCCCCGCTGCCTGAGCACCTACTTGGCACACCAGTAGGTGGAATATGTGCAACGGCCCGGCGGGAGGGGAGCTGTGCACGATGTCCTATAGGGCAGTCCGCATTGGCTGGGCAGCCGAGAGTAATATCAAATAAGGACAGATATCGCGGTCAGCGCGAGTGCACGCATGGATCAGATGGCGCCCAATCCATCGTATAGTTGCTCGGTATAAGCCACCCCCACTCCTTCTTCTGGAGCATAGACTCAAAAGCGCCAAACCCTGATTGTGCACGTGCACAACCCCACTGACGGGAACGGCTCTGTCATAGCAGGTTGCTATTAGCAACTCCATCAGACCTCGTAACGTGGGTGGATCGAGAGCGCATCCGCCTGCCTGCGCCTGGATGTGTGGCGCCCGTCATGAACATCTTTTGCCCGACGTGCGCCAATCTACTCACACGTGCGCCGTCGTGCCAGAGCTGCACGTTTGCACACATCCCTGCGCTGCACTGTTGCGCTCAGTCCCTTCAATGCCCACGCAGTGAACGTCTCGCCCCGCGGCCCGCTCAACTACACATGCGAGTGCTGCCCCTACCTGTACAACGTCGACCGCAAGGCGCGCTGCAGCTCGTCGCCGTCCTGTTCTGGCTGCGGCTGTGTGGCGCTGCCTTCTATTTGCAGGAGTGCTGTTGGCCTGCCACTGGGCGATGCACTGCGCTCTCCCGTCTTGGCTGCGGCGATTTGGCGCTGCCTTCTGGCTTGCAGGACTGCTGCGGGCCCGCCACCGGCACTGGGCTGTGCACTGCGCGGCTCGTGAAGCACGGTGAGCCGCGGGCGCGCAGATGAGCAAGGCGGCCAAGCTGAAGAAGAAGCGCGTGGAGGACGTGCTGGGCGGGGAGGAGGCCTGGAAGAACGCCGCGCGGTCGCCCAGTGCGCCACCCCGGGCTCGGCGCGTGCGCTGGGCTCGCTTGCTCTGTCACCGTGCAGCCCGGCCCAACACCCTCGACACCCGGCGCTTGCCTGCCACGCTGGTCGGTTCAAAGGCATACGTGCAGGTCTGGCAGCGGGCGCTGGCGAGCAGTTGTATGGGCCCTGACGGGCGGCCCTGGGCCCTGACGGCGGCCCTATGCGCCGCGGCGCAGCGCAGTGCCCCAAGTGCGGCCACGGCGAGGCGTACTACAACGAGGTGCAGACGCGCTCGGCCGACGAGCCGGCCACGCTCTTCCTCCGCTGCTGCAAGTGCCACCATAACTGGAAGGAGGGCTGAGGGGCCTCCTGGCGCTCTGTGCTCTGTTGGCACACATGCCCCATGTCCCACCGGGGAGTCTCCAGGCGGTTGCTGCTTCCTTCTGACTGCCAGCGCTGCCACAGTCTGCCATGTTTGTGGCGGTGACCGGTCCGATGCTTGCTCACAGTCAGGAGTGCCATGGTCAGGCAGCTGGTGCTGCCTGCTCTGGGACATGCAAGACACGCAAGAAGCGGTCCAGCTCCGCCTCGTACTCGCCTGGGTACTGCCGGAAGTGCGCGACGTGCGGCGAGCCCCTGAACATCCTGGCAGAGACGTCCACGCCTCTCGCCTCCTGCACGGCCATTGCGGCAGTTTAAGCAGCTTGACAACACTTTCATGTAACGAAATCTGGCAGCGCATAGAGGTGCACAGACGATCACTGTGAACCTGCGTTGATACAAGCACACAGAATGCGACGTGCCAGAGCGCGTACCTGCAGGGCCATGCAGCGCCGCACTTCGCTGGGCGGGATGAGCGCATCAGCATCAGAGTACAGGTACAGCTGCTTCGCCCGCGGCGCGAGCGTCTGCCACGCGCGCCACACCTGCCCCAGGCAGGGACAGAGCCTGGCACGAGCCTCAATGACCTGTAGCAAGGCGGACACCCGGGTCTCGCTTTGAGCATACGTGCATCGGCGAGCTGCTGCGGCTCCTGCATCGCATGCGCCGGCTGCCACTCAGATACAGCATCAGGGCGCGCCTCGGCGGTCCGCCGGACAATGTACTGTGACTCGAGGACGGGGCGCAGCGCGCGCCGCGCCGCGCCCACCAGCCGCGGCCGTGCGTCCTCGATGCCCTCCGCGGGCTCCGCCAGCGCGGCCGACACAAAGCCCCTGGCGGCCGCGGGCGGCCGGTCTAATTGCGTCTTGGCACTGGCATATCACATTGTGGGTAGACGGTCTATAACAGTTGCAGGCACCCGGCATGGCAGGTGTGCGCCTGTCCCGTGCCTGAGCAATGCACGCGTACGCAGGTGGCGCTGTGGCCTTGGCGTCGTGCGGACGCCTGCACAGGAGCGCTCAGTGCGTGTGCAGCAGGCGACGCAGATCGAGGGTGCGCCGGCCCATGGACACGCCTGGCAGCGATGTCGGGGGTCAGCCGCGAGGGCGCCGAGTCCAGGATGAGCCCTGTGACAGGGGCCAGCACGCTCAGCGGCCCGCCGCGCCGCGCGTCGTGCAGCAGCTCGCCCGCGCCGGCCGCGCTGCCGCCCGCCGGCGCGCTGCCACTCTCCGCAGTGTCCGAAAAGACCGCCCGGCGCGTCGCGCTGCCCGCCGGGGCGCTCGCCGCCAGGCTGCGCAGCATCGTGCCGAAGAAGAGGAAGCCTGCATTGCTGCGCGCCCCGCACCACTGCTCAGCCTCTGCATAATGGGACATGCCTTGGGGCCGAGCCAGTGCAGAAGCACGCAGGTCCTCGAGACATGCCCAGGCACTTGGAGCACCTGAAGACATGGTAGACAGTGCGGCGGCCGAGCTGAGCGTCCTGTGCGGCCGCGACAGCGGAGAGCGCGTCCGCGGCTTGGCGGTCCCCGAGCGGCGGGATGACCACCGAGCTCGTGCGCGGGCGCAGCGCCAGCGTGTCGTGCCCGCGCCGCTCCCACAGCTCGACATACCTGCGGGCCGGGCGCCTGGTAACTAGCGTGAGGGCACAAGCACATAGCAGCAGAGCGGCCGGGCAGCGCCTCCGCCTTACTTGTCGAGGTAGCGGCGCTTGGCGCCCAGCCAGCCGATGCAGACGACCAGCGGCTTCTGCGGCTGCGCCTGGGAGCTGGCAGACTGTGCGCGCAGACGCAACCCTGTCCTGTGGAGTGCGGGGCACACGTGCGTGACCTTGAGTAGCACACGTTTGTGCATGCAAGCACGGCAAGCTCTTGCAATACTTCCTGGAGCCAATGTAGCAGCTGTGCTGTAGCAGATAGAGTGCGGATCAGCCACATGACAAGCTTTCAAAATATTAAAAAAATGGGTGCCGAGCCCTAACGGTTACTCCAGGGTCCGGGCCGAGTTTCGACGGCCGAGCGTCAGCGCCCAAGTTCGCACTCGACTTCACCACTACTCCTCGATTGCGCGATGACGGAAGTCGAGCCACTGAAGCTCCTGCAGCTATTCAGGCTCCTGCGGTGGATGCACAGGCCCGCCTTCGTCTGCGCAATCACGCTGCTGTGCACCGTCCTCGTGAAAGGCGTACAGCAGTACTCACAGGTGGGCTGTGCCTCCCCACGTGGTCACAGCTTGCCTACTGCAAGGCGAAAAACAATACCGCAAGATGACCTAGTGCCTTGCCGCCAATGCCTGCACCGGCGCGGAGCGACCTGCACAACCACCAGCTTTCGCCCGCGCGACAGAGCGGACGGGACAGGAATACAGCGGCGCTGGGCGCGGGAGCCCCTGCCACGCTCTACCACGGCGCGCGCGTGTGGACGGGCGAGCCCGGGGGGCTGCAGGGCGCGTTTGCTGTCACGGGCGCGGGCGAGATAGCCTGGGTCGGCGGCGGGCTGGGCGAGGCGCTGACAGCCGGGCTGGCCGCTGTGCCGGAGCGCGTTGATCTGGGAGGCGCCTTCATCGTGCCGGTGCGATCGCTCTGATGCCAGGCCGCCGGTTGGTGCTGCTCGCTGCTGCTGCGCCGCAGCTGTTTGACATACGCCACGTGCGCTTCCAGCAGCCTTTGCCGCCGCGGTTGAAGGTGTGAACCAGGCTGCCGAGCGGTGCAACGCCGGGCGTGCAGGGCTTTGTGGACTCGCACGTGCACCTGGTGTGGGGCGGGCTCAAGCTGCGGCAGCTGGACCTGACCGGCGCCCGCTCGCGCGACGCGCTTGTCGCGGCCGTGTCGGCAGCCTGCAGTGCGCGCGCCCGGCCCCTGCCACTGCCTGTGTGGTGCCCAGCGCGCTCAGGCCCCCGTGCACACCCGCACCCGTTTGAAGCGCGGCCCGAGCGCGCGCCTCCGCGGGCGCGCGCCGGCGCTGCCGTGCTCGAGCAGGCCGACAACGGGGTGTGCGCGCAGGGAGTGCGCCGGATGGCGGGTGGATACAGGGCTGGGGCTGGGACGAGATGAACTGGGGCGGCGAGTGGCCGTCCAACCGCTGGCTGGGCGTGGGGTGCCCCATGGTGCCTCCCATTCTACTTTAGGACGGAGGCCCTGTCAGCCCGTGCCAACCTGCTGGCATTACGCGCTGTCCACTCGGCAGCGCTGGAGCATCACTCTAAGTGCAGCAGCGCGGGCTGTCTCGCTGCGCGAGGCAACCACAGCCTCGGCATGCGCCCGGATGCTGCGGCGCTCACCGTGCTGCGTCCTGCCACGCAGCCGATGTACCTGAGGAGCGTGGACGGCCACATGGCGTGGGCGAACGACGCCGCGCGCAGCCTGTGCGGCGTGCACGAGCTGACGCCAGACCCACACGGCGGCGAGCTCGGCCGGCACGCAGATGGCCACCCGACGGGCCTCCTGAAGTGCGCGTGGTTTGCGCAGCGGGCATGGCCGGCAGTTTTGCCCACCGCGGCACCCTGCGGGCCTGACTGGAGGTGCGATCGCGATTGCAGGGACCAGGCGATGCGGCTGGTCAGCGAGTGCATGCCTGCGCTCACCGTGGCGCAGAAGCGCGAGGCCGTGCTGGACGCCGCGGAGCTGCTGCTGTCGCACGGTGCTTGGGCCCGCCCAGCGCCTGCATGCTGCGTGTGCACGCCCAACACGCCCGTCACATGCATGTGCAAGTCTCCCAAACGGAGCGAGCCGGCACGTGACCCGCTGCCTTGCTTTGCGCCGCCGCATGGTGCAGTGTCAAAGGAGGCGCATGTCCGCAGTTGACGGGTCCCATTCCTCGTCAGCAGCCGGCCAGCGTCGCAGGCGTGACGACGGCTACGGACATGGGCTACGCGCCGCTGTCGGCCACGGGGTCCTGGGAGGACCTGCACGAGGTCCTGGTGCCGCTGGCCGACGCGGGGCAGCTGCCGCTACGCATTCAGGCCTTCCTGCCGCTGCCGGACTGGTGACGCCCGCGCGCGGCCCGGCGCCCGCGCCAGGCTTGCTCGCCGCTCCAGGCGCAGGGCGGGCCAGAGGCTGACGCTGCGCCGCGCAGGGAGCGCGCCGCGGCGCTCGTCGCAGCCAACGGCACGCGCCACCCGGGCGGCCGGCTGCACTGGGGCGGCCTGAAGGGCTTCGTGGACGGCTCGCTCGGCGCGCGTACGGCGCTGCTGCACGCGCCCTACACGGACGCGCCGGGGTACCACGGCCTGCGCGCCACGGACGCGCGCGCGCTGCACGCGCACCTTGCCAGCGCCTGCGCGGCCGGCCTGCAGGCCCGCCCCCGGCCAGGGCCGCTACGGCTGTTGAAGCGCGCCGCACTTCAACAGCCCCAAGTCCCTGTAGCGGCGCGCGTGTCGGGCTGGCGTGCCCGCACATCCCTGGAAGGTCGCCAACGATGCCTTCCCTTGTCCCTGCATGCAGAGACCAGCCACCTGGGAGCTGGCGGGCCGGCGCGGCCGGGCGCCTCCGCCGAACGCGGCGGCCCGCATGCGTACCCTGCCGTTCCAGCCGGGCAGCTGTTCCGCGCCCTCCCTGCTGTGGATCCCAAGTCGCGGCGCCCCCGGCTGCGGCCAGCTGCCCTACCCTACCCTACCCTGGCGCCGCAGGTGGCGCTGCACACCATTGGCGACCGCGCCATCGACGAGACGCTGGACGCGCTGGGCCGCCTGGCCGCCGGCCCGGCCGCCTGCCCGCGCTTCCGCCTGGAGCACGCGCAGCACCTGGCCGGCCCCGCCACCGCCGCCAGGTGCGCCCCCGCCGGCGCGCGGCGCCCCTGTGGCGCGCGCCCGCGCCCGCGCCCGCGCCGTCGGCTGGCCCCCAGCGCTTTGGCGCTCCGGCGCGCAACCAGGCCCCGGGGAGCGCTGCCACATCCCGCGCACGTCTCGCCATGGCCGCTGTTGCGTATGAGCGCGCGTGTGCGCTAGTGCATGAAGGCGTTGTCCAGACTTGACGCGCGGTCCGTTGGGGCCAGGGTGGCGGCCGCCGGCGCGCACGTGGTGGCCAACCCGGCGCACCTGGCGCTGGACGCCGCGCAGGCGCTGACGCGCCTGGGCGCGCAGCGCGCGGGCGCCGGGCGCACGTACGCGTTCAAGACGCTCATCCAGGCGCGCCGGCCGCGCCGCGCCGACCCGCGCCTGCTGCGATGAGCCGGGCAGAGGCGCTGCTCGTGGGCTGCTTATCGAGCCGTTTGTCCGCGCCGCCCGGCGCTGGCGTGGGAGCGGGCATGCATGCAACGCGCTGTCAACCCGGGGGCCGCTGCGCGCGCGGCAGGCTGGCGTGCGGATGGCCTTTGGCTCGGACTGGCCCGTGGTGTCGCCGTCCGCACTGGCCGGCGTGGCGGCGGCCGTGCACCGCACGTGGCCCGGCCGCGGCCGCGCGGGGCCGCACGCGCCTGAAGAGGCGCTCTCGCTGGATGCCGCCCTGGGCGCCGCCACGGCCGAGGGCGCGGCCGTGGCCGGGCTTGCGGCGGAGCTGGGCTCACTGGCGGTGCGGTCATGGTAGGGTTAGGGCCTGCGCCCCGCGCCGCGCCCGGACGGTGCCGGCCTGCCGCCGAGCGCGCGCGCTGTGCGGGAGCGGGTGCACGATGCCCCGCTCGCGCGCGCAGGCAGTGGAGCTCTCCACTGGGCCATGCCAGGGTCCAGCAGGATGTGGTGGATCAACTGTCTGCGGTTATGCGCCGTGTGGATGTGCAAGCTGCAGCAGTACAAGATGCAAAAGAAAGGCCGAGCGCGCGCGCAGGTCGGCAAGCGGGCCGACTTTGTGGTGCTCGCGGACAGCCCGGTCAGCCCGGATGCCAGCCGCGCGCCGCCCGCAGTTTTGCAGACATACGTGGACGGCAGGTGCGCCTTTGGCTGTCGCGCGGTCGCCGCTGCGGCGTGACCCGCGGCGTTGAGAGATACTGTGAGGTGTGCAGGCCAGCGATAGAGGTGTATTCAGGCCGGCTGCGTGGCGTGGAAGAACAGCCTGTGTGCTTGTTGTGCAGCAACCGAACTGCATGTGTGTCGAGTCGGGCTCTGTGCGTTGTGGGGGACTGCCAGTGTGCTTGCTGTGCTGCTTAGTGTGCTGAATACACTTACAAACTTTCTGTGCTTGCTGTGCTGCTCGTGTACTGAATACCGATTCATTCACATAGATTCTTTCTTGGCTCTGTATAGTGTGAGAGCCCTGCCTGTGCGCTTGTTGTACTGCTAGTGTGCTGCTGCATGTAGATTATTTCAGGCTCGGTGAAGTGAGCGAGCTTGCTTGTATGCTTGTACTGCTAGAGCACTGCATGTAACTCAACACTTGACAGGCCTTGCTGCATGTGCATGCGCATGCGCATGCGCCACCCCACTCACTTCCAACAGGAGCGCTCCGGAAGATCCTGCCGCATTCGCTGGGCCGCGCCTGGTCGCATGCGCACGCACGCGCAAGACACCGCCTGCCCTTCGCTGCTCCGCGGGCCACGCCGCAGGAAGCCGGCTCGCTCAGTCAGCCATCCTTCACATCGAAAGGGGAGTGCAGGGGCTGGCCGCCCGCGCCATGCGCGAAGGACATGTCCTCCCACCGAGGCGACGGCTGGCCCGGCAGCCACCTTGTCTTGGCCTGCACGGGGCAGATGCCGGGCTTGGCCGCAGGCAGCACGCACACGGCGGGCTGCGCCATGCAGCGCGCGCGGTCGCGCGGCGGGCTCGCACGCGGCAGCAGCGAGAAAGGGAGGCCAGGCAGCGGGGCGCGGGGCAGGCCACCTTGAGAACGTGCAGCATCTCGGTCATGTCGGCGATGTCGCGCGTCATCCGCTCGATGTTCTGCGCGCCCGCGGCCGCTGCCCGGTCTCAGCGCAACATGCGGTCCCGCGCGCGTGCGCGCTCGGGCGCGCCGGGCGCACATGGTTGATGTCGGGAAGGGTGCCGGTGGCACGGAGCGCGTCCAGCAGCTGGCGCCCGCCCGCCTTCAGCAGCTGCCACGCGCGGCCGCCAGCTTCCACCAGCGTGCCCTGCCGGCGCGGGCGTGGCAGTGTGGCGCGCAACCGCGGCCCGGCCACACATGGGAGCATGCGTGCACGGTGAGACTCGCTGTGCCAGGCCAGTGCCGGGTCCGGCCTCGCACGCAGGGGCCGCCCGATCGGCATGCCTGCCTGTGGGCATGCTGCATCAGGCACTGGCCCGGTGTGTTAGATGCGCGAGCACGAGCGAGTCATTATGCAGGCTTGCGCACATGCCGCTTCACGTACGGCTAATCCCTGACCTCGCTGCGCGCTCCTTAGCAGGCTCTTGGATGTCTAGATCTCAGGTGCAACGCACGCTCGGCAGAGCGCTGGTGAGCAGACGCGCTCGCCATGAGCATGGCCATGCATGCACGCGCGTGGGCGCGCCTGCAGCGCGATGCCAAGCAGGAGGACGCCGGCAACGGTAGCCAGCGCCTCAAGCGTCAGCAGCGCCGCCACGACCACCCACTGCCCCAGCATCAGCAGCAGCACGCCCGCCAGCAGCAGGACCGGCCTGTCGCCCGGCTTGAGGCCTGCGAGGCTGGCACTTGCTCAGACGAGTGCGCCCGGCAAGACACCCTTGAACCATGTCCTTTCAACATGGTCATGCTGTGCGAGCAGGCAGCGCACTCAGCTGACAGATAAAATTAGCTCCATGGAACACCTGGGCAGGGCGCTTCGCCCTCCGGGGGCGCGACCAGCCGCCTGGCGCCGGACGCGGCAGCGCTCGCAGCGTCGCACGCGCGCGTGGCCAGGGACCGGTGCTCGGGCTGCGCCCTCGGCGGCGGCTGCTCCGGGGCATCGCCTTGGCGGGCGCCGCGCTGGCGCAGCGTCACTGCGGCGGGCCATGGCCCGTCACGTGATCGGGAGCAGAGCTGGGGGCGCGATTACGTAATTGCGCATGCATCTGCTCGCAGCATGCTCGCAGCCGCGCACCCTCGCTGGGCCTGCCCGCGGCCTTTGCCAGGGTGTCCTCCGCCGACCGCACGTTGGCCTCCGCCTGCCGCAGCTGCGCCTGCGCATACGACCTGACGGCCCTCCTGGCCAGCGTGCGCTTGAGCCAGCTCCACATGGCCAAGCACAGTCCCTGATGCAAGATATGTAAGGAAAGACTGGGCAGGAAACAGCATGTCAGGGGAGCAACAAAGTGCACTCTTCCCAGTGTGGGCGGCAGAATGTTTTGGGGCTGGGCAGAATGGCAGGCCATTTGGCAGATATGGTAGAATGCTGGGCAGAACGGCAGAGCATGTTTTTCAGCATTTTGAGCTTCAAGTCAATGGCAGTGTGCTGCCCAGCATCCTCCTAGCCTGTTTGTGAACATTCTGGACGTGTTGAACCAGACAACCCGAAAACACACTGAAAGGTAGCTACTGGAACAGCGCTGCCGTGTCGAAGACATGCATAGGGCCTATTTCATTCCCGACCACCACCGCAGTACATGCGCCAGGCACAAACCCGGGGTGCAGCTCAGCCTGCATGTCGAAGCCGTCCCAGTTGCCCATGAGAAGCTCCATGAAAGAAGCGGGCTCCTCCACCCGGGACACAGCCGCTTCTGCCGTGAGGTCGGCGGCCTCCTCGGAGTGCAGCGCCAGGCGCTTGGCCAGCGCCTCAAGCTCATCGACAAGCTCGTCGACACTCGGGCTTTCCTCCTGGTTGTCGCCCTCCTCGTCGCCGCTCTCCTCGCCGGCGCTCTCCTCGCCGGCGGTCGCGCTGGGCGCGCGCTGCTTGCTGGCCCCGCGCTTCTCGTTGTGCAGCGCCCGCTTGATGGTCGCGAGCTTGCCGAGCGTGTCGGGGTTGAGCCGGTTGCGGCGCTTGGACTGGAACCAGCCAAAGTCGCTGAACAGCCGCTCCATCGAGGCAGAGTGTGGCACCACGCGGTACAGCATCTCGGCGAGCACGACGAGCTCAGCGTTGCCAGCGTACTTGACGCCATGCCACCAGACCACCACGTTGAAGTACTTGCCGCCGTAGCTCATGTCGTAGGGCGCGCAGCCCGCAGCGTACTTGTTGAACTCGTGCATGCAGCGCTTGCAGACCTGCGGTGCGCGGTGCGCCAGAGAAAGGGTTGGCGCGCGGTTTAGGCATGCTGAACCACCAATAGCGGTTGTTTTTAACCGGCTCGGTGAGGTTCTGGGTGAAGTGGTTGGTGATGGCGTCCAACGGGCGCCCCTTCTTTGGCCCTACGCCGCTGCCTGGCTCGCTGTTCATGGTGCAGACGCCGCTGCCTGGCTCGCTGTTCATGGTGCAGACGGGCGCCAGTTGATGTGCGCGTTTGAATGGCGCAGTTTGAATGTGTGTGCGTGAACCCCCGCGCCGGGGGGGTGGGGGGGGGGGGGGGTCATTTCTGCCAGACTGCTGCAGCGGGCAGAAAAATTCTGCCGGCCTGGCAGAATCCTGCCAGGTTAAAGGCAGACTATCTGCCGCCCACACTGACTCTTCCCACGTGGGAAGCCCTGCAAGGAGGGGGTTTTTTGCGCTGCTGCGATTTCGAAGCTGAGCTGCAGCGCAAAAAGTGCCCTGCGCTGCGTGTGCGAAGAGCTCCGCTCCGGAGCTGTGCAGCGCGGCTGTGATAAGGCAGGGCGCTGCTGATGGAGCAGCCCATGACAGCTGCGCTGCTCAGCTGGGTGCACTGCTTCCGGGAGAGCAATGCAGGCCGCCAGCCCTGCAGGGCAGACTTTCCTCCCGGCATAGGTGTGCGGCCCGCCAAGCGCTGGTGCCTTACGCTAA
>JAABUV010003769.1_pt1 | contig 18914 bp, 18 predicted proteins | sample 5559971 | NCBI WGS metagenome assembly JAABUV01 (sample SAMN10711881, study PRJNA513362) | rock metagenome | isolation source: Antarctica rocks | place: Antarctica: Victoria Land, Knobhead nord | collected 2015-12-19
GCAGTGACCGGAGACGGAGAAGAGTGAGAGGGCATGAATAATGTTGAGAAAACCGATACAGTAGAATTTGTAATTAATTACAGATCTATTTACATTAGCCGTTCTTCATCTTGAGTGTGAAATGCGGAATAGCACGGTGTACCTGCATTGGCGCCTATCTGTTTCTCGATGAGGCTACAGACTTTTCACCTGGTGAAACGTATCGAATCACGGGCTTCGTCGAGTTTTGCCAGTTATACCATGTTCGATATTGAATCTGACCATAACAACGTTTTTGGTTGGCATTTATTCATGACTACTGTATGATAATAAGAACTGAGCCTCGATTCGATACGATTTTCTGTTGGTTTTGACTTGACTAATTCGGGACTAGTAAGACGTTTGTCATTCATCAATGACTCGTTTTATCCTTTTTCTTTCTGAACAACAACAACCTTCGCCAAAGCATAACGCCTAGAACTATTGCCCCTTCGCTACACATGCTCTGCTACATATCAGTCGATCTTGCGATTTACAATTTCGTTTGATGTCGCGTTCTCTTCAGGATGAATATTGGGGTGGACCTGATTTGGAACGATGATAGCGAGTCCGAAGTATTCGCACAAGCTCAAAGCAAAGATTTATCTCTTATCTTCAGATATTCTCTGAACCTAAAGCTCCCTCAGAGTCTTTCAAGTCGTGTTGTAAATTGCTACTATAACCTGTCACCAAAGAACGCGAGCGAAACATTCTCTGATCGAGCTGCGATGCGCGAAGCGCTTTATTCCTCGATATGTCGAGTGTGAGATCAGTGCGCTATGCACCCTTCTATTTCGGCGTCGAACGTCACAGTTGAGATCTACGAGGATGCAGAACGACAGGATCAATGGCGTATATCGCACGAGAGCTTGTACAAGCAATACGTCGAGTCACTGTTACCAATAAGCAGCCTGTTCCAAAGCGAAGAAGCGAAGCTGCAAGCCTATTATACCGTTGATTATTCAAGCCTCGTTCAGATCGGCCATCTTGAGGGAAGAGGTAGGACTGCGATTGTACGCTGCTCTTCAGGCTCTGGCTCACTTCATGTTTTCAAAGGTGTCGACTTTGGAACGTTTTTGAAGTCTCGTGCTGATTTTGAGCATCGAAAAGATGTGTGTTATCATGAGATTCGAACCATTTCCTCGCTGCCCCGACACTCAAATATAATTCATCTCGCAGATGTCTTCGCCATCGTCCAAAAAATCGAGAACGATCGTCAAGCCTTTGTCTGTGGCACTCTATACTCATTTATGAAGCATGGCACGTTAGACGATCAGGTCAAGAACATCAAGACTATCGAAGCACGCCTAGCGTTGAGAAACAAAGCAATATGGTGTTTTCAGATGGCTTCAGCTATTGCTCACACTCATTTCACGGCTCACACATTTCACATGAACATCAAACCGATCAATTTCGTCTTAGATTCTAACCAAAACTTGATTTTGATAGACTGGAAACAAAGTGGGACATCGCTTTACACTCTCGCACCCGAAGCTAACGGTTCTTGGAACGTAAAAGAGGCGAAAGTTGAGTCTTCGTCTTCTGATGACGCAGACTCAGCTGTGTCAAAACTTGTTTACGAGAGATATGTCGATCATTATCGGGAAAACCTCGCCTGAGGTCGATCTAAATGAAACGTCTACTCATTCTGAAGTGAATTTTATTCAAGGGCCTTGATGACTGCAGAAGTGTTCAGCCTCGGTCGAACTATGTGAATGTTGTTGCAGCAAGTGACACAAAGCGAAGTTGAGGATCTTGACGAAGTCGTTGTCTACTGAAGCGAGGACGCAAGGGACATCCCGGATGATTGGAAGGCCGTGGTGAATCGCTGCCTTGATTTCGATTCGAACAAGAGAATTGAATTAATGAATCTACTGAATTTCTGGGAAAAAGTGAAATGCAAGGATTGAACAAATTCTATGTGCAACCCCGATTTTAGCGGTAGATCGCTGTCGCTTCGCGTTGCTGCCTAAAACCCAATGAGTCACATGATATCAATCGAATACGTATTTAGTGAGCTGCAATCACTGATCTGTTCGCTCAACAATTCACCCTCTATTCTGCAACAAGTTGTGATGGCTATCGCAATTCTGCCCTACGCTGTAGAACACTACAATTCCCTGCTCGAGCTTCGTGTGACAAAAGATCAGTTCGAATTCGGACGAGCCTCGAAGATTCTCTTCTCGGAAATTGAGCGAGCCTTTTTGAAACATCATGTCGAACATATACTGAGTGTTATTCTTCTTCACAATCATTTCCTCTTGAATCCCGACGAAATGCTTGTTAACGTCGACTCTGTAGCAATCCCATGAAACGCTAGAAGCGGCTCAAGAGAGCTCACGGATGTCAATGCCAGTGCCTGGCGCTTCACCGAAAAGGGCATCGCGTCATATGAGTTCGCTCACGCGGCTGCGGGGATGCCTCTAGACGATCGTCAGATGCAAGCATTCTTTGTCGAACTCGACGCCATACTCGAGAAGTGAAACTTGGTCAACGTTCTTGACATCTGCTCTCTAGAAGAAACCCTCATCGATAGACCTGCTACTATGAAATTCATCAGCGAGCGCGTCAATATCACACTTCCTTTCGACATGACACCAAATGATGGCAATGTTGTCGATGCCATGTGACAATTTAGCTTCGACCCGTTGAGGCCTTCTATTCATGCGAGATCAACATCTCAAGGTAAGCAAGATATAAGATGTTGTACGTGGTATGATTCTTTTTCCAGGACTAACAGATCTATTCTTAGGTTCGAAGAATGAAACACAGCCCGTGATCTTCGAGCAGTGCAAGAATCGTTGCAAGGGAAAACCGCACGAAGCAAGGCATACCTCAAATACTTAAGAACTATTGCGATCAGCCAAAATGATCGCAGCTAACGAACATGAGCACTTAAGAGGATGAGGAGCATGGAGAGAATCGTACATGGCACTTATAGAAGCTCTCGCCTATGTCATAGAAACAACACTTCCTCATTTCTTCACCTTCAAGCCCATTTCGTCCCCTAAAATCGTATCTCGCCCTTGCTCTCGCTCTTGCCTTCCTTCACCCTCTCCCTTTCCTTCTGCCCCTGCCTGTCAAATTCCTGCTTCATAATCTTTCTCTCGCCTCTGGCCTTCTTCGTTATCATAAAATACATTCACCTCATCGATTCTCTTCGACTCTAAACTCGAATATCAGTTCACATTCATCACTACTGGGTTAACGAATCTAACCATTCTTTCTTCAATGGCGGATGCTCAATTGAGAAAGCGTGCATATTGCCGCGGCAGACCTGTTGGAGGGCGTGTTGTCATCGGGGAAGAGCATGGCATAATAGCGCCTGGGGGGAAAGGCGGCAAGTTGAATCGTCATGAAGGCGATGAGATCGCTGACGTGGCGAAGGCACTACCTCACAGCCATCGGTGACGACGCTCATTAAATTCAACCACTTTTGATTCATGAGGTTCGACAGAGGAACAATGCTGACACAGAGTAGCTAGAGTGAGCTTCGGGGCATAGGAACTTTCGTTCCCTCTTGTGTACTTACTCAGCAGCGCGAAGGCCACAAATACGGTCGCAAGGACTAATAGCAACGCCGTATATATGTATAGCGCCGTCATGAAACAAGAGGTTGAGTTAGAAGACTTCGAGGATGTTGAAGATGATCGAACCGTTGACGTTGCTCAGGGCAAGATGAGACCATTGCTGAATCACTGCGACGATGAACACTGTCAACTAGTTTTAGAATGTGGAAAGATTGAGAAGGTCAATACTCACCTCTTCTCATTCTGCATCTGCGATTAACAATTCAATCTGTGTCTGAGAAATATTCAGTCGCTGAACTACGATCGTTGTACGATCTACAGCGTTTGAAAACCGTTGCACTCACACAGGCGATGACGTATCATAAATGCACTTAAGATCTGAGCATTCTACACGTCGTTCCTGATTTCCCTCTACAGCTGTGAAAAGAGGGAGTGAGCCATATTGCAGGTACTGTGTGCGGAAGAACAGGATTTCCCATCGTCTGATTGCACTACGAAGGTAAGGAAGTTCTTTCCCTCAGGGCAAAGAACTTTCATCACGTGATGAAAATTCCCTGATTCTTCAAGACAGTACTTGACTTGCTCATCTCTAATTAATTTGGAAATAGATTTGATCTAGCTGTATCATTCTCGTTTGCAGTTACAACAGCATCTTCGTCGATAACAACATCTTCATCGATCACATCATTCTCATCGGTCATACCACCTTCACTGATCATAGTACCTTCACTGGTTACAGCATCTTATCCGTCGATACTATCAAAATCGAAGGATCAAGCAAGAATCAGAGTACGTCGAAAACGCCCTCGTCAAATTTCTCAAACGTGCGCAACGTTCAAGCAAAGTCATACGATCTCTTCGAACCTCAATTTATCGATGTTCAGAATGACGTCGCATACATATTCGTGAACTCTTGAGTTCCTTTCTGCTATCTCGGATTGATAGGTCTCGAATCTGGTAGAGCATTCGTTACCAGATTGATGAGAGTCATAAGCTCAGTAAATGTCGAAAAGCAAGCTGTGATTCAAGCTGCATTCTGAACTTTTGAGTCGATAAGTCTGACGTTTTGCATCATCATTGCCTCAACCATATTTGAGGCAATAGTCATCGAGAATTTACGTGATCTGTTGCTCGGATGTGTCTGCAAAACTGCTCGTGTTGAAGAATCAAGGCGTCTGCTTGTATGACGATATGAATGCGGAGCGAAATTGGTTGCGATAATGACCTCATTCGCTCAAGAACTTCGTATAGTTTGATTCATGTCTTTTGATCATTCTCTTTGTCTATTCGCGCTGTGAATGAAGTAAGCTGCAATGCTCGGTCAATCCGCCAGCTACTCTGAAAAAGAAAAAGAATATGCTCAGCCCGTCAAGATCTTGTTATCAATCAGGGTATTCGTCTAAGCTCATCATCACTGTACGTTATGAACACGATCTATGTTAACGTCGTCAACTAGCTGCTCGCGCTCGGAAAGTGTCCGGCCTATAGCAGTAACACTTCTTCAAGTTCTCAAGACTTCATTAGGAATCGCAGAGAGACACAGTTCTATTCCGGCGTTTAGCTATCTTGAGAGAAGCTACTCACATCGATCTTGGCTTAGATATTCGTCGATTTGGTTTATTTGATGATACAACAAATGTTATCGCAGTTTCTGACCTAAGATTGATGTTCAATATCATCAAATATTGTCTTTTGCTGACTGATGATAGTCGCGAGATCGTGAGGTTTCTAATTTGCAGTCTGGTGTGATTCTAAGAGCGGCTGATATGTTAGAGAAAGGGTAGAAACTAATGATTGAAGCCTATCTAGCATTTGATTCTTGCTGAATTCAACAGTAGCTTGCCGACTGTTCACTTCTGCCAACGCGAGCATAAACGCATCATGATAATGATCTATCAATGAAACTTGCTTCTTGGAAATTGCTTACTAAAGCGCTTTGAAATGAAAAGAACTCTCCCTTCGGACGTTTCAGCGCTGCTGCCTCGCAGCTCGCTGATTTTCTCCTTCTTCCGCGTAGTTTCAAGGCCTTGATCCCTATCGCTGCTGCGGCTGCGTATACATCATCATCGATGACTGCCGCTTCGGGACATCGTGCCTCTCATCTCTTGCGCTTTCACCTCCTTATTCTTCTGCACCAGCGCGCAGCAACCACAGAAGCAGGAGATAAGGCAGTCATTACAGTCATTGCCCTTGATGTCATATTGACGACGCATTTTGCTTCGGCTGATCATTTGGCGGATACCTTGAAGAGAGCAGAATGAGAGGGCGCAACAGCCCATACACTAACGGCAGAAGAAGTCAGTAGGGTGTGATTTATGAGGTGTAAGAAAGAAAGACGTACACTGTCATTACAAAACGAAGCATCGGGATTGCCATCCCTCCTAGCCTGTGTTTATCGTAAAGAATACATGGGCACCAGGTAGCCAAGCAGCCTAGTGTTGTTTATATTAGAGTACTATTTTTGTTAATAACCTTAGAAACTCACATGTGTCGATAGAACTGAAGCAGTCAAATAGCTTATGATTTCATGACCCCGACATTGCTAATGCTTCGATAGGTATTGCGTTAGAATTCACGGAAAACAATTTAAATGTTTAGAAGAGAATACAAAAAGCAAGGTACAGTTGAACGAGAGAGCGAGCACGTATAGATCTAGTATATATAGGTATCTTAAATCCTAAAGGATGACTGCGTCTAGCTCAATGACCAAAGCTTCATTTCTAGTGAAGAGCGAAGTTCAATTATGATTCACGTTGTAAATACTGTCTTGTTGATTGATTAGTCAATTGATGGTATCGCTTTGAAATTGAATGCACGTTCATTCACTTCGAACTTTCCCACTTCATTTTTGGCTTCCCGCTTCAATTCTGGCTCCTCTGCTTCAAAAGTGGCTTCTCTGCTCTAGAATCGACTCCCAGGCGTCAAAAATGGCTCTTTGCTTCAAAAGTTGATCCCTTGCTCTAGGTTTAGCGCCCCATATATAGCAATATACTGGTCAAAGAGATCGCGATGCACTTAGACGAAGAAGCCTAAATTAGATCTCTGATATTCCGTAATATTTCCTAGCTGTATCTGCCTAAAAAGCCTGGCCAGACTACTTCGCCTTCAAGAGCTCATTTGGCCGGATTTCTTCAATCTTGAATTTTCGTCTAGCAAAAGAGTTCTTCTATCGTGCATTAGATCAATCTTTCAACATCTTTGCACAAACATCGAGCAAATTGGTATACGCTTGACGCTCTGTCTCGATACAAGATCTTCTGTAAGAGCTTCTGAAGTCAAGAAGTTAGCAATGATTAGATGACGAATGAAGAGATGATGAATAGACACTCGCGATGCAACAATATGTTAACATGATCTCTATAAGCGTCTCTGAAATTCGAAATTGAACGATCAAGCAAAGAATTGATCTACAAAGGTATTGTCGAAGTCACTGCTAAACTACAACAGTACGATTTGCATTCTTTTCTGCTTTAAAAGCTTCTTGTTATCATTTCGCCTCTTAGAATTTTACACGAGGCAAGAAAGAGCAGGACGAGTAGTACGCGCAGAAGAGAAGCACTCTGTCTTTGAAAGGAAAGAGCACACGGCATCGTAAGCTAATAGTACATGATAGAACTATCATATCTCTCTGCTTCGCAGAGCATTCTGCAATTGGTGAATTTGAAACCTGATACTGCAATGATGCTTTCTTCGCAGACTCTCTTGAATCTCCTTCGTACGTTCTGAACGGCTATCAGCAGCGCAGCAAGTCCCTTTGAAAAGTCTAACATTCTTCCTTCTGCACGACCTGCGCGATCTTATCCATCCCGGTCAGCTTCTTGATGAACCCGTTCAACGTCTCGAAGGGCAGAATCGTCCCAAGTCACGTCAACCACGCCGACTCTCCCCTTCAAATAACCGGCGACGGATTCTTCTTCATCAAATCCCGCACAGTCGCTTTCGACCATTTATTCGCCGGCATCCCCGCATTGTCAAACTGCTCCTGACGCAACGACTTCTTCACCACTTCCTTAGCCGGTTCGTAAATCGATTCCTTTGGCAAAACAGGCTTTTCAGTCTCTCTCATGTTCTTGATCAAGTTTGTCTTAACAACTGCGATTCTTAGATCTACGACTTTGATGCCAAAGGGTTCAAGCTCGAGCCGGAGCGTATCTGAAATCATCACTATAGCGGATTTGAAAGCGTTGTAAATGGCTTGGAATGGGATTGTGCAGCTGCCCCCCACAGACGTCTGGTTCACAATCATGCCTTTGGGGGATTTCAGCAGAAGGGGGAGGAAAGCCTGCGTCATCGCAATGTAAGACCAGACGTTGAGGTCGAACGTCTTCTTCGCCTCGGCAATGTTGACATCAACCACGGGCATGAGGAACGTCATGCCTGCATTGTTGACCAAGATGTCAAGGCTGAACAATTTGCTGACGCAGGCTGTGATAGAGAATTCTGATTGCACGTCGAGGGTGAGGGTTTCGATGCCGAGGGATCTGAGTTGGGACATTTTGGCGGGATTGCGAGCGGTTGCGTAGACGTGCACGCCGGCTTCGTGAAAGGCTACTGCGAGGGCGGCGCCGATGCCGCCATCTGAGCAGCCGGTGATGAGAACTGTTCGCTTGAGGGTAGACATTTTCTTTTGGGAACGAGTGAGAAAGAAGTATTTGAAAGGTGTCGTGAAAGGTACGCAGTGATACAAATAGGTGTAGTATCAAGTGGGACAAGGGATCCGAGACATGCTACGTCCGATGTCAAGACTTTGTGTTACCAACTTACCAAGCAGCCGAGGCAGCGCCGTTGCTCGCCGTGCTGAAAGAGATTTACTTGGGCGGCAGAAGGGAAGGTGTGGGATGCATGACAGGCATGTAGAGTGGGTACAAAAGGGAGGGGGATGTAATCCTGACAAATCATACCCGAAACTCTCGGATGTTAGGCGCTTCCGAAGCCGAGCGTACGAGTACTCGAGTCCGCATATCGCATCATACCGCTACGTGTGAATGCACAAGAGTCTTGTTGGCTTTGCTCTCAGCCTCTCTGCCTCCCATGAATACAGCATACAAGGTAACGCGAGTGCCGTTCAGCAAGCGATTGAAGGTTCATGTTAAGTGTTTTAGATCGTATATAGTACGATACGACTATAGCTAGTGAGACTAAGGTGTGGTATAATATTGTTGAAGACCCGAAATGCGCTGTTCTTAGATCATATTCGATGTTTCTTACACACTTTGCTTCGATTTTTAGGCTGCAATAGATCAAAGCAGTGCTATCTAAGGTCTCACCTTCACACGAAGCCCACGACTCCCCTTGGCTGGCATGGGGACGATCGTTTCGCTGTTCGCGTCTATATTCCTCTCGCGAATTGTGTCATACAATTTCAGCGTCCGTCCTTCCTGGTCGCGATATAAGTCGTACCTGTTCAGTATTGTGCCTAGTATGATGCCGATTTCACGGCGCGCAAAGTTCATGCTACGACAAAACAGGTCAGAGAGTATGACACATGAGAAAAAGGTCGAGAATCTTACCCGACGCAGTTTCTCGACCCTCGGGAAAATGCGATAAAGAATCGACTGAGCTTGGGATTATCGATTCATCTCTGTGAACGATACTCGTAGGAATTCTCGAAGACGTCAGGATTGATGTGAGTGATGTACGTTGACATGCTTGTGAAAGTGCCTGATGGAATCACGTAAGTCGTGCCGCGACGCTTATCATTGTACACGATATTCACTTCGGAAGAGACGCGAGGCATGCGAGATAAGACGTCTGGGTGAAGACGAAGAACCTCTTGAATACAGGCGTTGAAGTAGGAAAGATTCTCGACTTCTGAATACGACGAGACTCTGTCCTTGTCGGGAATGACTGTCGCGAGCTCGTTTTTAACTTTCTGGAGGTCTCGAGGATGAGCAAGAAGCTCGAACATTGTAGCACTGAGCGTGTATGCTGTATTCTCAAGCATCAGCGTCACTTAGTCTCAACGACTTGAATGAGAATCTTCTACCAGTTGTGCTCTCGCCGGCAAGTCCGATCAATTGAGCGTCGTGAGTCATCCTGACATCAGTCTTTTCTTCTGCCGAGAGAGAGCTGCTCAAGATTCCTTCAAAAATCGTAGTCTTGATTTCTTCTGAATTCGACGAATTTCTGATTTTGCGAACTCTGTTTATTCATCACTATTGCGCATCAGTAACACTGAACTTGAAATATCGAATAGATTATGAGAGTTCGCGCTATTATTCAATGTACACTCACTACGAGCTCTGACTCAAATACAAACATTAAGGCTTCTTTCGCTGATGTGTTTGAAGATAGTCATTAATTCACGTGAGATTTGAGAATGCTTTTGCTGAATCTCTAGAAGAACACGTTTTCTTGCGAACAGATTCAATTGCTTTGAAACAGACAGAGGAATAAAATTGTGCAGTGAAGTGAAAGTGAAAGCTCTTATCTCTTGCTTTTTCGACATTTCGGACAAATCATCAATGATTAATCGAAGAGCTCACGTTGACGCATTATTGATCAGCTTCATGACTATCGGAAAGTGGCCGAAAACGTGAGTGAGGCCGAAATACTTTTCAGTCGAATCGAAATACGTCATGCCTCAATCGTTCTCGTCGAGAAAGTGAAAACAGTCATCAAAAGCGTATGTGGTGATTATGTCGCTTGCGTACGCTTTAAAAACTGTGTGCAGGTACAGAATCTTGCCATTCTCTGAGCTCGCTTCGCTTCATCGCGAGAGCATCTTTTCCAAACGCTTCTTGATAATAGGCTCGACTCTACGAATGCTGACATTGAAGAAGAATCCGTTGATGCTGTTCCGACGCATACGATGTACGTCGTGATCTATCGTGGCAATGATCGAATTTGAGACTGGCGAGAGTAGATCATAAGCTCTGAACAAGATTTTTGACGCGTTCGATGCCTACTTCCTGATCTCTGTCCGACAAACAAGAGCTTGTCTGTCTTTCTTCCTGCAGTCGGATACAGCGTATCGATGAAGTCTGAGTCGTTGAAGTGAACTTCATTTGAATTGATGCGCACGATCGAACCTTGAGATGTCTATGTCAGCTATTTCAAACTTCGGCAATCAATGACAGTTACACATGCCATATTCTTTATGCATTTCGTTCATCCGTCGGAAATACTTGCCACCTAGAAAGATTTCGTAATATATCTCGTACCAGTATGTCATTGCTAGGCAGCATTAGTTGCAATGTCTTCACAAGATTTGATCTCGTGTCGATCATGAATTGAGTCTTCTCACCAGCCAACTTTGGGCCTGGAATTCTCGAAAGTGAATGCAATGTCACTGAATTCTTCAAGTCAATTTCATGAAAAGGTAAATGAGGTTCGACTGCATCACATACTTCGGTATAGTGCAAGACAAATGCTTCAAATGAAGATTTCTATAATCAGAGAATAGATTCATTGACGTTCTCAGTCTTGAAACTCATATTGATGAGTTGTTGCTGAGCTTTTCAGCCAGCTACCTAATGACACGTCTACGGCAGACATTGATTTTGGAAAATGCCTTCGACAACGACGCTCAGAAGAAAAGGAGTTTGCAACGTTGAATGCGAGTAGTTTTCATAGAACATTCTTTCTATGACTTTGAATATATGAGCCAGTATTTCTGAAGAGCGTGAACAGATGATGATCATTGATCGTCTGTTCAGACGATCAACGATAGTTGATTACGCTAACGTTCCTGCATCATCAGTCTGAGAAGTGAGACTCATTCAGGGTGGTGGCAATGTCAAAGGATTCATCAGACGTCATGCAAGACTTATGTTGCTCGTCACACTTTGACCCTGTCACGTTGCAGATAAGCATGCCTCTTGACATCATTTCACTTGAACCTCGAGAAATATTCGTTCGCCTTCTACATGCGATAACATGTGCTTTTTGCATGCACTTCTAAGAGAACCTATCGGACGCAAGACTGATAATCCCCGTCCACGTGTTCATTCATTCATTCATCTCCCCATGTACAAGGCTACAGCGCATTCAACGCAGCAATGATGAACACGAAGCTTGACTATCAACCCATCCGAGAATCTTGCACTGCAGGACAGTGTACTCAGCCGGCAATTCTGCAAGGCTGATTGACGATAGACTCGATATGTATCATATGAAAGAGAGCTTGAACAGCTATGCTCGAGAAAACAGTGAATCTAGGGTTGAAGATCGGTCAACCACTCGAGGCAGCATAGAAGCAGCGGACAACAACCTGTCCCGGAAGCCTGAGTCAATGAAGAGTCAGCTTTGACATTGAAGGGGGCAGGGAATCCGATGAGGCTTGAGTCCTTGAGTGTCCACACAACACACAGTCAGACTATATAGGTATAAAGGGGCACTGGTATCGAGAGCATTCAGCTGTGCCGTAATTTAATGACTGCTAAACGAGCCACCACGAGGGAGGTTCGACGTCGCGCCGTCGGTCTGATGAATGCGTGGCGTTCATTCAAGATTCCCATCTGCCGCCTAGATTGAGCCCATCATTGCAACTATTACATCGCGTCGAGATATTTCTCATTGACGCTCACAAATCTCTGTTTCCAGCTTCGTCTGCCTGTCAGAGCTGAGTGAAGGAGCGTTGCTAGTGTCGACAAGCGATGATCAAGTTGGTTTCCGTCCCATGAATGATCGTTTGATTGCTCGATCCTCTCGTGTCATCTTTGCCGCAATGCTATTTCGTGAGCAAGGCCTGAAGAAATTCAGCACACCATCAGTTGGCTCAGAGGAATACTGCTCAATAATCTGGCAAGGAATGCGGTATAAATACCATCGCATCCGCCACCATCTTTGACTCCCTCATGAGCTCAAATCTCTGTCAGATTTCATAGCATTCGACGATGTATGCAACATTAGACTATCGCATCTGCGCTGTGACAGCTGGCTTACTTGCCGCTTCCCTTGCAGCCCCTGCCGAGGGAAATCAGAACCATGCACCCAATTGTCGTTACTTGTCAGAAGACTCTCACTGGCCTACAGAGAAGAACTGAAGTCAGTTGAACAAAATCATCGAAGGCAGGCTTATTCGGGGTGTTCCTCTAGCACAATCCTGCCACCCTCCCGGTCTTGACAAAGCTGCATGCGCCAAAATTCAGAATGAATGAATGCTCACGCAAACATAGTTAGTCAAGAGGAATGCTGCGTTTAATGTTACATAATCTGACCTCGCATTTTTAGCTACGAAGATTCAGTCAACGTGATGGTTCTCTATTGGCTTAACGACTCTTGCAGTTCATTTTCGGGTCTCAATTCACCCTGCACTTTGAGCAACATGGCAAGTTACGCTATCGACGTCGACAGCGCAGCAACTGTGGCAGCTGAGCTTAAATTTGCCCAAGAACGGAACGTCAGACTCTCAATCAAAAACACAGGCCATGATTATATCGGAAGATCGAACGGCCGAGACTCTCTGACACTATGAATGCACAATTTGAACGACATGTCGTTCTTCAACTACAGCAGCCCAGGCTACATCGGCCCTGCCGCTAAAGCAGGCGTCGACATTCAATTTTTTGACATATATCGGAAGGCTGCCAATCATGAAGTACGAGTTCTCGATGAGTATTGTCCTAGTGTGAGAATGGTTGAAGGCTACGTTCAAAGTGGGGGGCACGGACCCCTTGCAGCAAGCTATGGTATGGCTGCCGATAACACGCTTGAGTTTGAGGTCGTGACTGTCGACGGCCGGCACCTAATAGCCTCGCCCACCCAAAATCCGGACCTGTACTGGGCGCTCAGTGGCGGAGAAGCAGGTACATACGCCGTGGTCCTCTCGGCGACGATTAAAGCGCATGTTGATGGCCCGACCGTCGATGCATCCTTTTCTCTCCCCAATACGGACCCAGACAAATATTGGGCAGCCGTAGAAGCATTCCAGAAACACCTTCTTGTTCTCAATTCGGTTCTCGGCTTTGCGACCTCATGAGGCCTTGATAATCATACATTTGACCTCAATGTTGCCACTCTGCCCGATGCTGTGGAATCTAATATGACGGCCGCTTGGGAACCTTTCCTTCAAGAGCTCAAGGGGCTCGACGTGCCACTTACCAGCGTTAACACGACTGAGCATTTCAACTTCTATGACCACTATGAACACTACACATTTCCGCCCGAGGTTTATCAAACGAACAACTCCCTGGGGGGACGGCTGATTCCGCCCTCGACCGTGCAGAACGACTTGACAGGTTTGATTGACGCCTTCCGCGAGATTGTGACCGACCCCGAGTTCACAACGAACCGAATCAGTGCTATTGGTTTAAATGTGTCACATGAGCGCGTCGAAAATGCGCCAGGCTCGAACTCTGTCCTTCCAGCTTGAAGAGACGCGCTGTACACGTTGAACGTGGGCATCGTATTTTCTGCAGATGCTTCACCCCAGGAGCTCGAAACGATACAAGCCAAGGTAAATACGTGGCAGGCTCTATTCACTTCATTGACATCGGATGATGAAGCGTACATGAACGAGGCGACATACGACGACTCTGATTGAAAGGCGAACTATTTTGGAGAGAATTACGACACGCTGCTGAAAATAAAGAGGAAGTACGACCCTAGCTTTGCCCTGTGGCAACATACATCTGTAGAAGCTGATGTTTATTGAGAGGTGACTAATGATGAAAGGCTGTGTCGTGTGTTTTAGAGTCGCTTCTCTTCATGTAAAGCTGTTACTGTATCTAAGTAGTCGATTCATCGTCGAGTAAGAAACAACCTTTTTCCACCTATTCTGATACCTCATGCAGAAGCGTGTTTTAGCACGTAGATCTCACTTTTGAACGCATGTTTTTCCTTCGCTATCTAACAGCGCTTTCACACATTATTCTGCGTGTGAGATTCTTGAAGATGCGAATACATACCGCCTTCATGACACCAGGAATTCAGCAATAAGCCGAGTAGAAGAAAGTCAACGATATTCAAAGCTGTCAAAGTTAATTCGACGAGCTTATTGCTGAAGAAGGCACTAAGTTCCTTTTAGACGCTTCTTAGTGCGTATGTCACAACTAGAACGCACATGATCGCACTGGCCTGAAGCCAATAAGCAGGCCCTAGCCGGCCGCAGGATTAGGATGATCGAGTCACATGACGAAATAGTCGAAGCACGAGATAGCTTTGAGCCGATTATTGCGAGACCTTTTTCCTGGTGATCAACAGGCTGATGTTCGATGTTCGTTGTATCAGGATTCGACCCCTGACACAGAATTGAAGCTTCTACGATGAATCACATCAGCGACAGGGCGGTCTAAGAGACGATCAGCTACGATAACGTGCGTTTTGACCAATCAGAACCTCTGACAAGCACAGTTGAAAGACTCAGTAGAAAGACTTCGTGAGTTGTCAGCTTCAATACACGCAATCAGCAACCAACATGCGTAAATGCTACTGCCATGCTTTCGTCTCACGATGCCTCAAGCAGTTCACATAGCAATTTCACAGAAAGCAGGGGTTTCAGAAGATGTGAAAGATGCTGGCTCAAGGCAACGATGTCTCTGTGCAATAAAAGACATCTCTCGGCGAAGTAGAATCTTCTCATTTCACTGCCAATCGCATATATTAAGTTTGAACTCGAGCAGAGATTCACACAAATTTCTTACGACGGCTGAATCGTATGCACGAGGTTTCCGCGCACACTGAGTTTCCGCGCACTCTAACCTACAAAGATTAGTTACAGGTAGTATCGAGCTTAGCGTGCTAAAAAGTACACTAAGATAATTAGTCATAGTTAGCGTGCGCGGAAACTCAGTGTGCGCGAAAACCCCGTGCATACGAGTAAAGGTCGCGCGAGATTCTTCCGCGCTTGGGTCTCTGATCAAGCTCGACTTGGCCCGTTGACCAAATTTTGATAGGTATGTAGGTGTGAGCTATCAAGCAGCTCACGATGTCTGATATATGGTGTAAAATCTAAACATTTGGCTGTTGTTCTGCACTCAATTCTCATTCCGCCTGGCGTTTGAATATGGTCTGATAGATGATGACTGATCCTAAACTTATTCAAAATCGAGAGGCGCAGCGCAGGTTTCGAGACAGTAAGACAATTTATCCCAGTCTATTGAATCAAGTCTGTGACTGACCATGTGTCGTTGTGATCTTTAGGAAAGCGAAAGCAGCCTGAGGCCGCACATTGGGTTGAAGTTCAGGAAGATGCCTATCACTCCTTGACTCAAGACGTTCAGTCTCAAGAAATATCGCTCGGCAGCGCCTGCTATTCGCCTACATCATTGTGCAGCTCGCACAATCATTCTTCTCCTCAGTACTTTAGTGACCTAGATTCTTCTAACCGCGAGAGTCTTCTCTCGTATGATCTCAATCGAGAGAATATTAGCTTCTCATCGCATCAGCCGTCGACCGCTTCGATTTCGCAGACATCATTAGCGAACAACATGACCATTAAACGAGTAACCAGCAGCTTCTCCGCCGGCTCTTCTTGTGATTTACCCTTCGCTCAATCGGAACATATCATGAATACCAGCCAAAATTCATATGATCTGAATTCTGATTCTCAAAGCGACAACTCATTGATTTCCTTGGGGGGAAAAGCGAGCGGCTGGCTGAGTCCGCTTCACGTCGCAGCGCGAAAAGACCATGATCAAATCGTACGCATGTTGCTACAACACAATGTAGATTGCGAAGATAAGGACAGCAACGGTCTGACATCACTTATTCATGCCGTCATTGAGGGCCATGAGACTGTGATACGCTCTCTACTCTCCCTTGGGGCTCGCATTTGCAATGGTGACGGTCAGCAATGTTCATCAGCTCTTCATCTAGCTGCTCGACATCGCCGCGGAAACCTGTTGAGAATCCTGTTAGACCACTGCTTGAGAGAAAGAACTTCGATAGATTGCTCTGACGAAATGAGAAAGACGCCTTTACATGTTGCTGTTGATATAGGGTTTGAGATGAGCGTGTATATTCTGTTGCAGTCCGGCGCGAATCCAAATTATAGGGTTTTCCAACCCCTTGAGGAAAAAGATATCTTAGATCAGAATAGAATAGACGCGTCGAGATAGATTCGATATATCAAGTTGTGATTCAGACAGAGTATTTGATATCAGAAGAGAAGAAGGTCGGCTAAACAGAGGGCCCGAAAATGATGACTCGTGAATGGAAAAAACTCTCCGTGCGGATTCTCTACCTTCTAGCTGATTGCCAAAAGGCATTGAGCGACATCATCAATGTCTCTACGTGCGTAAGATATGTTATATGCATGCAGGTTGCAAGGCGATATCTTGGGACGGAAACGAGGCGAGAGCTACATCTCATCAGACAGATGTGTTGAACCAAAATCTTGACTCTTTATTTGATTTCACCCTTAAGTGCTGTCTCGAAAAACTCTATCTCAGCTTCTAAGAACTTATCAGATCCCTCTTCAGAGAGAATTGACAAATGCTCTTTCCCCTCTGCTCAATGAAGCTTTTTCGGAGTCTTTAATTTCTCAAAAACCTCCTTCTGTTCTGCTGGGGACGAAATTTCATCAAGCTTCGGAATCATCATCATGGTGAGTATTCCCTTCAGCATCTGCTCGATCACCTCTTTGAGCCGAAACAGAGCCATTTTATGGTATGACTGCAACGCGATGCGATCGCGAAAGTTGAGATGATCACGTTCAGCAGCGATCATCATGAGAAGATAGACTTCCTTCCCGCCTGGTTCTTCGGAACCAGCGAAATCGGCTGGGTTCTCGCCCTTGCTATTGAATGGCTGTAGCACGAATGGTTCATTACCTCTCAGCTGAGATTCGCGATCTCTCATGAGCTGTGCGAAGACCTTTGCTCGCTTGTCTGACCTGATGAAGCTGAAGATGAGACAGATCATCAGAACAGCAGCGACACGCCTATCGATCGCTGCTGCGCACGCACTAACAGTCGCGTCAAATGACATTCCCCAGAGCATGATACGATGAGAATTCACGCTCGGCAGCCTCGCCGCGTAGAACACAATGTCTGTTGTTGAAATGGTAAGATAGAAGTTTACCTCCAGATGATCACACTATGAACTAACCTGATACATCTTCAACTATCTGCTGTGAATTGATTTGATTCTTCGGCAATTCATCACTGCCTTCGACGCTTCTTGAGTCATAGAGAAGTACGTTGTAGCTCGCTGACTGAAAGCCTTCGACGGTCTCTGAAACGCTCATTTCTTTAACGCAGTTGAACTGAGAGTCTGTGAGCTAATATATTGAGACAGGATTGTATGAATTTACACCATGCGTCATGATGATGGCGAGTGCAGGTGCTGGCTCATTCACTGAGTAGACCCATGTTTCAAGTGCAATGTCGTCAATGGTCCTGACTTTAACAGTCTGATGACGTGAGTGAGAGACCATGATGCGTGGGCTTAAAGAAACCCTAGCACGACAGCCGAGATTTCAAAATTCGAAGAGAGCACAGATGACTGAGATTCTTTTCAGCATTTGCAATTATAGTAGCATTTAGTCTTAGTCCTTTGACTGAATGAAAAAGACCAGGTTCAACAGCTATTCATAGCTCTGGAATCAGATCGCACATGAGGTCATGTACCACATAAATTACTTGACAGCGACCAAATTTTCATTGCATAGTCTTAGTAATCAAACTTCTGTTCTCTAACGCAGGCTGAACATATCGAGACTCGCTGACGTCAATCATTTGCGACAGCTCGTTAGAAAGCAATCAACGCAAGATGAGACGTCTGTGAAGGAATTGTGCAGAAGTCATGATGCAGAAGTAATGATGCAGAAGTAATGATGCAGAAGTAATGATGCAGAAGTAATGATGCAGAAGTAATGATGCAGTAGTAACAGTGCAGAAGAAATGATGCAGAAGAAATGATGCAGAAGAAATGAAGAGATCGTAACGATGAAGGTGTAATGATGCAGAAGTAATGATGCAAGAGTAATGTTGCAGAAGTTCTGCGACGATGATCAGCATTGTTGAAAGACAATGATGACGAGAGAAGGAAAATTGTCTCTGCTGTGCTACAAAATTGCGAGTCACCTTATCATTCTTCTCAATCAAAACTTCGCAATCGAGAATCAGCACAATAGCGGTAAGATTCTGCAAGAGAGATTGTGATTACATCTACGTCATCTGAAAATTATATCACACAACAGCAAACGCTGGCCAAAGAAGCAAGCATGACGGCAGACGTGATCTCAAACGTGCAACGTATGATAAGAGTTGACGATGCTTCGAATACTAAAAGAACTGTTGAAATCATTGAAGACGGAAGCCGATAAACGATCAAGACGTACGCTAGAACTCGAAACAGTTTTCATCTCTATACTCTTTGCAATTGATTGCTCTTTCACACTTAATTGACATTCGAACGTCTCGGCAGAATCGTTCACACTATCGTAAGTACCCCTTATTTCTTTTCATACTCACGATCATG
>JAABUV010003770.1_pt1 | contig 18913 bp, 23 predicted proteins | sample 5559971 | NCBI WGS metagenome assembly JAABUV01 (sample SAMN10711881, study PRJNA513362) | rock metagenome | isolation source: Antarctica rocks | place: Antarctica: Victoria Land, Knobhead nord | collected 2015-12-19
CGCAGGCTCTGCATCATATTGCTCAACGCAAACATGCGTGCTGCGGAAGGTGCCTGACCTGGTGCTGCCCGCTGACTGGTGCGCAGGCGGTCGTCGACGCGCCAGGCTTCTTTGAGTTCGTCGGCGCGAAGATGGGCGCCAAGCCCGACATGCTCTTCTTCGCGTTCTACTGCCAGCCGGTGCGCGATCCCTAGCCCTAAACCTATCAGCGCAAAGATGGGCGCCAAGCCCGACATGCTCTTCTTCGCATTCTACTGCCAGCCGGTGCGCGCTGCTCAGGGTAGGTACAGGTGTATCTAACCTATACCCTACCCTAGTGACCCCTATTGCAGCGTGCATGTGTGCGCCATGAAGCATTGCGCGCATGCTCAGCTGCACCAGCACCCCTTCGGTGCATGCCGTCTCTGCCTTGGTTCCTAGCTGCACACCTGGTGTTTTTGAGCGCTGCAGTCAGAGGCGTTCTCGCAGGTTCCTAGGTGTTGGTAACGTCCCCAGCCTTATGCAGCGGAGCTGTCATCCCAACCCCACATGCATGGTGGAGTGCAACAGCTGTTGTCATATCTTTTACGCTTGGAAGAAGACCACAAGTGAAGGTAAGGTTGTCATGAATCTGCCTCGTACACCCTGCAACGCTCGACGCCTAAGGCATGCCTTTGCAGCCAGTCCCGCGCTAAGGCGCTCGCGGCCGCGCGCAGGGCACCAAGCAGCAGGCGGCGGCGGCGGCCGCGCTGCACAGCCTGAACTGGCGCTACCACGCGGAGCGCCGGCGCTGGTACCACTGGTCGCCCCAGTCGCCCAGCGCGCCGCAGGTCCCCCCGCGAGACCCCCCTTATTGCCCGCCCGGCCCCTGCCTGCTGAGCGCCTGCGCCATGTGTCGGCGAGCGGGCGCCCTTGCAGCGCGCATCGCAGCCTGGCAAGCGCAGGCATGCAAAGCACCTGAGCCGGCACGCTCTTCTGGACTTGCCATGTGGATGCAGGGCGAGCTCTTGCTGGCCTGCCTGCGCGCTTGCGCGGGTCTGCTCGTGACCCGTCTGCCGCGTGCATGCTGCTCCACTCCGCCGCACCGCTGTCCCAGGCTCAGGCCGCCTGGGGTCCTTCCATTCTCATGTCCCATACCCTGTCCGCTGCATGCAGGGGCGCCTGCAGTACTGGGACGAGCGCCTGGGCGCCAAGGGCGGCTGGTGCGCACACCCCTCGCAGGACGCATGACACAGGATCTCTCCAGAGCTCCAGGATCTCTCTCCTGCCGATGCGCGCCGCTGGGTGACGCCTGTCGGCCGGCCGCTCGCCTGTCGGCCGGCCGCGGCTGGCCGACACAGGTACATAGGATGTATACATGATGCATACAGGATACATGACTCATTTCCTTGGTCCGGCTTTCTGTCTGGAGGATCCGCTGCAGCTCGCTTCCTCTGAGTCTGCAGACACAGCGCTCGTGGCGGGGCAGGAGCATGCGGGACGCGCAGCCGGGCTTCCCCTTTGACGCCGCGCCCGCGCTGTGAGCGGCCGCCCGGCCAAGCTGCCTGGCAGGGCCTGGTCATGACAGGGTGCTGTGCAACCCCGCCTTCACTGTCTTTGCGTCCCTCCTCCTGCTTGGGCGTATTATGATGGACTTGATGAGTGATGCTTTTCTCGGCGTGCAGCAGGCAGGCCGTGTCTGTGACTGTGGTGGGGCCCCATCACAAGAACCGCTCGGCAACACTAAAAGCTGTGTCTGTAACTCTCGTGGAGCCCAGCGCACACAACCGCTCGGCAGCGCTGCGGCCAGACGAGCGCCAGACGCGACGCGGCCATGGGAATACACAACATCTGCACACTCGAACATTGCCTGGCCCACAGCAGGCCTACACGTCCAGCCCTAGCAAGAAGACTATTTGCAAAGCACACCTCCCTGCTCACCTGCGAGCAGCGCCAAGTGCGCGAGAAGCATCATGCGATGCTCAATACTGCAGCCATGAAGTGCATATTTTGCTCTACCTACTGCTGGCCTACGCACATACAAACCAAATCAAATGCAAACAGGGGCAAATCACAGTCTTGTCCCGGCAGACCCCATGGCCCGACGGGATCAAGAGGTGCATGAATGTGCGCGGAGGGGGCTGCTTGCCAGAGATGATCAAGTCGCCTGAGACGCACAGCATGGGGGTCGCTGGACCGCAGCAAGCACGCTCTCAGGGACAAGGGATACGGCTGCGGCGTTGCGCGGCAGGTGCGTGTGCAGAGGGGCGCGGCTGCGGCCATGCGCGGCCAGGTGCATGTGTAGAGCTGCACACTGGGCGCCGCCCGGGCAAGCATCTCATACGGATTCATCGGCGCACTGTACACCTCGCGTCACGTCGCTTCACGCGCCTGGGCGCTGCTCGACGCCTGCTCTGCTTGTGCTTTCCATCGCTGCTCCGCTAACTGGTTGTCCTCAAATGCTGCCTGCGCAGCCACACGAGCAAAGTCACGTTGCACGGAGACTGTGTGGGCCGGCCAGGCAATGAAGCGGCGGGCGTGGCATTAGCAGCCTCCCCGTATGGAGCAGCAACACACCTCAATATACTGAGGGCCGCCGCTCTCTTCGCGGCCAGCCCGCTCGCCGGCAAGCGCCTCCGTCGAGCCACCGCCGCCGCCGCCTGCCTGCCAGCCCTGACCCGCCCCGCCGCCGTCGAGGCCGCTGCCGGCATCGCCGTCGCGCGCATGCGCGGGCTGCGCCTGTCCGCCGTCGGCAGCGGCCCGGCCGGCCGCCGCGCGGGCCTCCAGGCGCGCCGCGCGCTCGGACAGCCACTGCAGCTCGTCGGGCGTGGCCGGCGAGAGCGCCGCGCCCAGCAGGATGCCGAGGAGGAACACCATGCAGTACGCGGGGAGCACGTACTATGCGCGCAACCTTCTGTCAGTCAGGGCTGCATCGCGGGTCGCGCGGTTGGCGCAGGGGAGCCGCGCGTTGCGAACGCACTGCTAAAGGCACCTGCCGGGGCTCTGAGAGCCAAGTGGAAGGGCAACTGCCTTGCCAGGGTGAACACGCGCCTTAAATGGCGTGCGCAGGCGGCCCGCCAGCGTGCCGCCAGGCCTGGCCACCATATGGCCCTCGCTGCTGAACTGCCAGTCGGCGAAGCGCGCGTCACGCAGCGACAGGCGGGCGCGCGGCTCTTGCTCGGAGGTGCTGTGCGGGCCCATGCGCTGCCTGCGCTGCCAGTGCTGCGGACTGGCCAGCACATACAGGCCCATAGCAGCACGCAGTAAAGTGTCCTTGCAACGTTTTGACAGGAAGAGTGGCATGTTGCTGAGCCAGTGCATTAACATGTGCGGCGTGTGATTATTGGCGGGGCTCCGCACCGCAGCTCGTGGAGTGTGCCAGGTGCTATGACAGAACAGACTAGTGTCTTATGTCCAAACGCGACGCAGTGAGCCACTGCACAGCACGTAGGCGATTAAGCAACACCAACACAGTGCCACCAGGCGGCAGGCCAGCGTGTTCTTGGCGCCAAATATATGGTGTAAGTATTGGTCATTATACTGCTACGCACGCAGCCTTTGCGCAGCCTCCTCAGTGTGTGTATCATGCAGTCACCGAGTGCTGCCAAACATTTTGTACTGGGCTTAGGGTCTCACTAGGCGGTAAAGGTGAGTGATCCCACTCGCGCATTTTTCCAGGAGGTGATCCCAAGTTCACTGACGCTGTCAGAGCGAGCTCGTGCAGCGTTTCCAACGACTTACTTTGTGAAAACAAGAGTGTCCAAACCGCTCGTTGCTAAAAAAAGCAAAGATCTCCTGGTCAAGCACAGCAAGGCTGCTCTGCGGCAGGACGCGGCTGTTTGCGTGCCAGCCAGGACCGCGGCCTTTAGGATGAGCACCCGGTAGGCTTGCAGCCAGAGACCGCTGGGGCTGCGCTTCGTCGGGGGTCGTGGTCATTGAAGGGCCAGCGTGCGTTCCAGCCTCGCTTTCATCTTGCGCGGGGCGGTGAGCCTGTCGCGGTGCACTCAAAGCAGTATATGTCTGTCAGCTATGTCTGACGCGCGGAGGTCGGGGGCGCAGGCCCAGATCGATCGGAGTCGAAGGCCGTGCCCGGGGCAGTTGGCAAAACTAAAGCAAGGCCGTCTGAAATGTCTGACTCAGAGCTGCGCGCGGCCTTCCGGCAAGCAATTGAGCGCGCAGAGCAGTCCCCAGGTGCCCACAGCCCCCTGTGCTTGCTCGTAGCTGTGCTTGCTGCTCCACCTGGCATGCGCCGCACTGCGGCAGAACGCTGCCGCGCTCTCAGGCTCTGCTCCTGCGCTGCAAGCCTGGCTTACGTCGTGCGTTTGCTGCTGCGCAGCAGGGCCTGAGGAGGAGCCCATCCCGCTCGTGGAGGTGCACCGCACGCCGAGCAATGGCTCCTGGCTCGGGATGGTGCGGCGGCGCATCACTGGGTCTGCTGAGGACGGCGAGGCCGCTGACCTCACAGTGCGCCTCGTCTCGCTGCCCAAGGAGCGGCAGTCGGGCCGGGGCTCCGCGCTGAAGGTGCGCGCTGTGGGCCGGCCCTCCCCCCTCAGGCTGCCGAGCCTTGCAGCAGCCAGGTAGTGCGTGGGTTTGTACGCGGGGCTCGGCCGGCTGTGCAGACGGGCTGCTTCGGCTGTGCAGACGCGCTGTTTGGCGGGCGCAGCCTTGGCGCGCACGCACCCAGGCACCCGTGCCAGAGGCGGCGTCACCTGTCTGTCCCTTGCTTGTGGCAGCGCACTGTCTTTGCCAGTCCATGCCTGCATTCGCCAGGGGGCGAGGTGCCTGCCAGGAGCGGCGTCGCACGACCCCCTGGGCCCCGCCTCTGCGGCGGCGCCGCCAAGCATGCACCTCTGCCGGACCGCGCTGAGTCCGTGCGGCGACGGCTGCGCAGGCAACGCTGGTGCTGGCGGCCGTGCTCCTGGTCTGGCTGGTCGGCCTGAAGATCCTGGACCAGCCGCGCTTCTCGCGCACGCGCGGCCACGCGTACGCCGTGCGCACGCTGGACACCCTGTACGACGTCAGCACCGGTGCGCGGCCTGGACAGGCTCCCCCTGGCACGGCAACGGGGCTGCAATAGCCCGCCTGTGTGACAATGTGCTGGAGGACAGCCGGGCATGCACTTGTCCCTGCGCCTTGGCTGCGCGGGCTGGCAGGCATGTGGGGATGCTGATGCGGCCGTCTGCAGTCCATACTTTCCGCGAGTCTGTAGCTGGCTGCGGGTTCCCCTGACAATGCATCGGCCGGCGCGCAGGGCTGCCGTACGCGGCGGCCGACACGGCGCGCTACCTGGCGGGGCGCACCAGCGCGGGCCTCAGCAGCGCGGCGGCGCACCCGGCGGCCGGCCAGTTTGCGTCCTCGTTCACGTCAGCGCGGCGGCGCCTGCTCTCCGCAGTCGACGACGTCTCCGAGGAGGGCGCCGTGGGTGCGGGCTGGCGGCGCCGGCTGGCCGGCCTGATCGGCGGGTCCAAGTTCGGGACGCTGGGCGGCGGGGAGGCGGCGGAGGAGCGCGCGCCCGTCATGGGCGTGCTGGGCAACCCGACCACCATGGCCAACCCGGGCGTGCAGACGCAGGCCGGCGCGACCTCGGCCGGCGCGGGCGCGCTCGACTCGGGGAGCACGGGCAGCACGACGAGCGTGCCGCTCGGGTTTGGTGTGGGCGCCAAGGTGGGCAGCATGCCCGGCGGCCAGAACGTGCCGAGCAGCGGCGTGAGCAGCGGCGTGAGCAGCGGCCTGGCCGCGAGCGGCACGAAGTCCTCCAGCGTCGCGATCACGCCCACATTTGAAAACGGTTTCATGAGCAGCTCCGGGGCGACGGGCATGACTGGTGCGACCGTCGGCAGCTCGGCGGCGACCGGCACAGGCGCAACGCCGGGCGTGAGCGCGGGCACCGTGGGCGCCGCCACGGGCAGCACGGGCACCACAGCGGGCAGCCTGGGCGCAGCCGCGGGCAGCACGGGCAGGACGGGCAGTACCGCGGGGAGCACAGCGGGGAGCACGGGGATCACGGCGGCGAGCGGATCGGGCCCGCGCTCGGTGCCGGGCGTGACGGCCGGCGGCAGCTCGGCACTGGGCGGCGGCTCGGCCGTCGGCGGTAGCACGTCCACCAGCGCGACAGTCAACCAGGGCACCGGCACCGATCGCAGCACGATGCTGGCGCCCGGGCTGCAGGCGACGCCCGCGGCGGGCGCGCTCACAGAGCAGCAGTCGCAGCTGCAGCAGGCGGCGACTGGGCTGCAGGCGACGCCGGCGGCGGGCACGGTGACGGCGCAGCAGCCGCAGCAGCAGCAGCAGGCGGCGGGGTTTGCCACGGGCGCCGGCACGGGCGGCGCCACGGGCTTCGCCACAGGTGCCGCCACGGGCGCGGCCACGCAGGCGACGCCGGGTCCGTACCGGCAGAACACGCCAGCCAGCGGCGTGAAGAGCGGCTTTGCGTCGCTGGGCGGCGCGACCAGCGGCGGCGCGACCAGCGCGGTCAGCGGCACTGCCATGGACAACTTCGCTGCTGGGCGCAGGCTGCTGCGGCATTAAGCACGGCAGCCTTAGGTACTTGTGCAGGTATAAGCGATGCTCAGGCAGTGGTGAGGGCTGGTGAGGGCGGCAGCACCACAGGGATGCCTGTTCTTAAGTTAAGTTTGGAGAGGAACAATAAGCGGCTGAGGGGTGGCGCGGCATGAGCGCGCGCTGGTCGCTGCGCGTTCGCATGCGCTTTTGTGACCCGCCCCTGACAGGGTTTCCAAGCCCGGCCATGTCGGCCCCGGTGCTCCAACGTGTTTTGGCGGTGCTCACTTCCTGCAAAACCGGCCTGTGTCATATTGACTGCCCCACCTGGTCCTCTGGACAATTCCATGCTGCCGATAGCGACAGCTGTGCCATTTAGTCATTTAGTACACACTGATATCTGAGCAGACCAAGAATGTACCAGCCGGTCGCCCTGCTGGCGCCTCGCATGCATTGGTGTGGGGGGCGGTCGCTACTGGACGCTTGCATGTGCATTTCATCTCGTGTAAGCGATAGTGGTTCACAATATGACATCAGCTGCTGCTCCAGCTTCCGCACTCGGCTGAGCAGGAGATGACAGACCGCCAAGGATAGTTCATGTGGCGTGTCAACTGCAGGGGAGCTCACCCCGGCGCTGGACCGGGGTACATCACTGGAGGGCCCTTCCCTCAGCTCGAGCGGCTGATATCGAGCGATCGATTGCACTGCCCCTCGAGCAACATGGCTGCCACGGCGCTTGCATCGCAGCCGGCAGGCGCAGCCGCGGTCCAGCCATGCAGGCGCAGCGCCACAGCGCGGCCGTTCCAGCCCCGCGCGGGGCGCCGCGCGCACCTGCACGTCGCCTGCCAGGCGGCGCAGGAGCCTGCCGTCCTGGCAGTGACGCGCCGCACGGCTGCCGCAGCGCTCGCCGCGCTGCCGGCGCTGCTCCTCACGCCTGCAGGCACGGCGGCCGCCTGCTCTGTGCCCCGGCCCTGGCAACCTCGCGCTGTCCATGTGCCGGTGGCGGGTATCCTGGCTGTGATGCCGGCTCTCCAGGCTGTGATATCCTGGCCGAATGCTCCTGCAGCGGACGCGCAGCGGCTCATGACGTGCTGCAGTGACGCAGCACTGTGCGCTGTGGCATCCAAGCCAGAAGAGTATCGCTGCTTGTGCGCGTGTGCGTCCGTGGCTGAAAAGGCAAAAGTTTATGGCCATGGCCACTCCCTGCATCGGGTCCGCCCTGCGCCAGGTCCCAGAAGGGGGTGCCTGTTGCGCTTGGGAGCGCCAGGCTAAGCGAGCCGGACGGCGTTGGGGCCAGAGTGTACTGCCCAGCCATGTGCTCGCGTGCATTGGGACCGCGGCATGTGTACCCTGCCCTGCTGCAAAGTCTGCTGCGCTGCTCGCGTGCTCACTGCGGCACGCTCCGCGCAGCGCGCGCGCTCATCCCCGACGATGACGACGAGGAGCTGATTGAGAAGGCCAAGGCGAACCGCAAGCTGCGGCTGGCCAGCCAGAAGGAGGTGGAGGGCGAATTTAAGAAGTCTGGGGGCTTCGCAGAGGGCGAGGCGCGCCTCCCTTGGCTCACACGCTCCCTTGGGTCACGCCGAGGCCGCCCCGCATCTGTTCTGCGCGACGACCCACGTCTGTGCAGAGCATGAATGCTGCTCTGGTCTCTGGGACGATGCTTTCATTTAGTGAGCCCTTGCTGCACTGCCCCTTGACACTGGCTCGCCTTTGCCCGGCAGGTCGTGGTAGTGCAGCGTGCGGTGAACAAGCTGGCGCGCTCGGGCGAGGCGCTCGCGGCCGGGGACCTGCCCACCGTGGCCGCCACCGTCACGTGGGTGGCCCTCCCGCCACACTCTTGCACTACAGTGAGAAAGGCGCCTCGACACTGTCCTCTGTATGTTGCCATGGTAATGCGGCTGATGGCTTTTACTCTTGGAAGCTGTGGACTCGCAAATGCACGAGGAGCACTCTTTGCTGTGCACTCGCAAGCGACATACGGAGCTGCTCACTGCCAGACGTGCGCTATCCTGTGGACACTGTGTCTGCAGCTGTGTGGCACCGGTGGGGCCACGAGGCAGGGCGGCAGCTCTGCATCCACACAATTGCAAGGCAGCGTGTGAAGTGAGCCGTGGCTGGCGCGGGTGCAGCAGCGGAGCGTGGGTGGCAGAGCTCGAGAAGGCCGCCTCCGGGCTCAGCACCAGCGACGCCGCGCGCGACTCCGTGGGGCCCGTCATGCAGGCGCGCGCACCCTTGGCGCCCACGCCTGTGTGGCGCCTGTCATGCGGCCACTTTGACACTCCCCAGAGCAAACCGCTTGGACGATAGGCTCTCTGCTGCTGCGGGTTACGGGATTTGGCCAGCAGGCCAGGGGTACGCCACGCCTGCGCAGAGAAGTGGTGCGGGATGAAGGCCACCTATGCGCCGGACGAGCCTGTTATTGAAATGAGTCATCCAGCAGCATGTGAGCTGCAGAGGTTGCAACTAGGGAGGCGCCTGGCAGAGCGCTGCCGCGCATGTGAAGTGCCTCAGGACAACCTCCGTGCGCAGTCCCTGACGCGATAGGCTCCAGCGCCCCTTACCACCTGAGGACAGCAATAGCGCCGCTGCGTCCGGCCCTGACCGCCGCTGACGGGCTGGGTAGCACCGGCGCAACATGAACAGCAGGTCACCTAGCATGTATGTGGGGTCTGCGCGGGCTGCTGCTCGGGTGGGGCCTGCGCAGGCCGCTGCTCGGTTGGGGGGGCAGGGCTGGGGGGTGGGGGAAAGGGGAGGACGGCAGCCCCTCACGCTTACATGCTCCGCGCGCGCGCCGCCGGCCTAAGCCGTACCCTAACCCTAGCCGGCAGGGCATCAACCAGCTGGGCGAGAACGCCAAGAGCGGCGCGCTGGAGGACGCCAAGCGCTCGTTCGTCACCTCCGTCTCCGCGCTGCAGTCCTGGGCGGAGACCGCCGGCATCGCGGGCGAGCTCAAGGGGCTGTGAGCGCGCCGCGCGCCGGGCACCGCCACGCTGAAGCGAACGGCCGATGCGGGCTCACCTGAGCTCCTCGCGCCGAAGCATTCTTTGGGAGTCAGCACATACTTGGCAGATTGTGTCTTGCTGTGCCGGCCGGGGGAGGCTGGTGAGCCAGCCGGGGAGGCTGGGCAGCGACGGCTCAGCAGCCTGTCGGGGGCGGGCGAGTACATAGATTTATTGGCGGCACCGGTATGGGCAGGCCAGGCGTGAGTCCCGGGTAGCAGGTGATGCAGGCGCTGTCTGCGCCGCAGTTTGTCCAGTTTTGTGAGGGGTGTGATTAGGCGCAGGTGTCGTGGACCCCCGCCCCTTACGTATCGTCCATTGAGTGGTCTGGTTTGAGCTACAGGCAGTGAGGCCTGGGTATGATCATTCTGAGGCGGGTGGGGGTGTGAAGCCGGGCCATCCTTCAGTGCGGCGGTAAGCACAGTATGCTAGTATCAGGCGCAAGCATTGTGCTCACACTGTAAGTATTCCAGCAAGTGCTCCAGGTCCAGCCAAACAGAGGCGGCGGCGGCAGCTCCAGCCGCGACTGCCAGCACGCAAAGCTTGAGCCTGCAGGCGCTGCAGCGATGGCGCGCCAGGCGACCTGCTCACTGCAGCTTGCCGCCCAGCCAATGGTACCGCTCATGGGTCTGTTTCCCGAGGCAGACAAGCTGCACTTGTGTCAATGCTAAGCCGAGCGGTGGCGTGGGCCAACACAGGACAGCGACTTTCATCCTTCCGAGCCCCTGGTGGCGACGGGCGTCATCACTGGCCGGTTGCACGTGCTGCGCTACGACCCCGGGGCTGGCGGGGCGCCCCTGGAGCAGCGCCTGTCGCTCAAGGCGCACACGGAGTCGTGCCGCTCGCTGCGCTTCACCCCGGACGGCGCTCTGCTCCTGAGCACGTCTGCAGACAGGTGCGCGCCTTCCTGGGACTGCCTTGCAGCTTGTGTTGTGCCCGCACGTCACCTGAACACGAGGCCACCCTCGTGCTTTGGACCTGCAGGAGCAGGAGCACCACAGCCGCCTGCGGCGCTGGCCACCCCCATACAGCTTCACAGTGCAAGCGAGACATAGGCACAGCCAGGGGCAACGCTGCAAGCGCCGCGCAGGTCGCTGTTGGCGGTGGACGTGCAGTCGGGCAAGGCCGCGGCGCGGCGCAGCAACGCGCACGGCGCCGCCATAAACCGGCTGCTGCCGCTGTCGGAGACCGCGGTGGCGTCCGGCGACGACGACGGCGCGCTGCACCTGTGGGACACGCGCCAGGCGCGCCGCGCTGTGTGCGCGCACCAGCGTGCCCCCATCCTGACGGCGGCCTGCCACCGCCCGTTCCAGGGGCTCGCCAGCCCCTGTAGCGCCGCGTCCGGCACTCGGCGGCGGTGCGCGTGCGGCTGCTGCCATGTTTCCAGGCTGCGGCGCCGCCTGACCGCGTCGGCAGGCGTTGCGGCGCGTTGAACAGGGAGCGCTGAGGGCACCAGGTCTCGCCTCACGCTCTCAGCCACACATGCAGCTGGGCTAGCGGGCAGCCGTGTGCTGCTGTCCCAAGCATGCAGCATCACACGCATTCTGATCGAAACCAGGTCCACCGTCTTTGGTGCGGCTGCGCTCTGGGCCGGGCACCCTGCACCAGGCTGCCAGGCCGGTGCAGGGCCCAGCCTGCGCTCCGCGCCGCCGCGGCGCGAAAGCCCGCCAGGCCGCGTGACGGCGGCGCGCGCGCTGCGCGCCCGGCAGGCGGGCCCGACGGCCCAGCTCGCGCCGCACGCGGACTATGTGTCAGACCTGGCACTGGCGGCGCGCGAGCGCTGCCTGCTGGCGGTCAGCGGCGACGGCACGCTCTCTGTCACGGACCTGCGCACGAGCAAGGTCCGCCGCATTCAGCGCACGTGCGTGCGTGGGAGAGCCCTGCCGCGGTGCCCTGCGCCCAGGCTGTGGAAACAATGACATGGCAGCCGCCAGCCTCGGGCCTGCGGCATGCATGCATGTCAGCGCGCGCCCATCGCGCCAGCCGCCGTTGAGAAGCAACCACGCTCGCGCTTCGACGCGCGTGGGCCTGATCGAGCGGCACACGGGCGGCACGGCTGAGCGCCACGCGCGCCGCAGGTGCGCGCGCGCAGCGACACCGACGTCGACAACGAGCTGCTGTCCGTGGTGCTCGCCAAGGGCGGCCGCAAGGCAGTCGTGGGCTCGGGCGCGGGCGACGTCGGCCTGTTCAGCTGGGGCGACTTCGACGACTTCTCGGACAGCTTCCCAGGCGCGCGGGCGCGCGGGCTCGCGGGCGCGGGGCTTTCCAGCTCTCCACTCAGCTTCTCGCCCATTGCTGCGCGCCAGCCGTGCGCCGTCGTCCGTGTGGCGTGAGCCAGTGACGTCGGCATGCTGTTCAAGCTGACTGTCGCAGCACGTCATGTATATATGTCATTATAGAGCTCCACAGTGCTGGGTATGAAGTGTGGTGGGCAGCACTGCCTCTCGCGCTCCTTGCGCTGCCCGCGCCTTGCCGGTATGGTCTGTCGGCATGCAAGCAGCGGCTCACCCCACACACGCGCATGCTATCACTCATGCGGGGTGCGCCAGCAGGTCACTGTCAGCATCTCCCTTTCCCGCTCCATGCTGGGACATAGTTCGACAATGTCACACACGCACCTTTCCGACACCCTCCCGGACACCTGCGCGCCGCCGCAGCTCGCTGGCGCCCGCCAGCTCGTTGCGGAAGGTGCAGGCGGCTGCCAAAACAGGCCGAGCGCGGCGGCGCGCGCGCGCAGGCCACCCGAGCTCGGTGGACGCGATGGTGGGCTTCGACGCGGACACGGTGCTGACCGGCTCAGCCGACGGCCTCATCCGCATCGTCGGCATCCTGCCCAACGCGCTGCTGGGCGTGGTCGGCGAGCACGCGCAGGCGCGCCTGTCACTTGCCCTAACCCTTACCCCCCCCCGCGCCCCCTCCCGCGCCGCCCGCCCATGAGCTCCCGCCCAGCATGGGCGCCGCTGCAGGCCGCACAGGGCTGATGCGCGCATGCCTGCATCTGTGGTGACGGCTGGTGGTGAGCGGCGTTGGACCGAGGGTCGCGGCCCCGCGCAGGACCCGGTCGAGCGCCTGGCGCTGTCGGCCGACCGGCGGCGGCTGGCGAGCGTGGCGCACGACAGCACGCTGCGCCTGTGGGACATGGGCTTCCTGCACGAGGACGCGGACTCCGAGCCGGGCGGCGCGGACGGCGGCGCGGATGCCGGTGCCGCGAGCGGCGCTGCAGCCGGCCCAAGCACGCGGCAGGGCGCTGCGGCTGCGGCGGCGGCCGCGGCGGAGCCGCCTGCTCCGGTGCGCGCTGCCGGCTGCGTGGCGCGCTGCGGGTTTGCGGCGGCAGAGGGCCGCAAGCGGCTCTGCAGCCGTTGCTGGTGCAGACATGCGACATGCAGCAGAGGAACCAATCGAGGCGTGTGCGTGCGGCATGCTGGTGCCAGGTTGTCATGCTGACCTCAGGCTTGGACAGGGGTGTTTAACAGTTGTTTTTCGCGAGTCGGGGTCGAGGCGCTGGCTCGCCCTGCGCTGCCCAGCGCATGCGCACGCGCCTGAGCGCGCCGGCGCGGGGCCAGGCGGGCGGCGAGGCCGCGGGCGGCTCCTCGGACTCCGACGCGGCGGCGGCGCGGCCGAGGAAGCGGCGCAGGGAGAAGCGGAAGGGCGGCCAGCTGCCCAAGCGCGGCAGCAGCCGCGCGCAGGCCTTCTTCAAGGACCTGCTGTGAGGGTCTGTTGTGTGTTGAGTGTTGTGCGTTTCACTTGCGATGCCCGCGCAGCGCCTCCTGTCAGGCTGCGGGGCGCTTCCGGACCCAGGGCGGCGTGTTTGCTGGGCGCCCGCCGGCCGGTGGCAGCTGCCGTGAGCGGGCAGACGTGGAGGCGGGCCGCATGCCGCTTCCGACTGCGGTGTATGGCTGTCTATGGCTCTATTCTGCATCAGTCTGTTGACGGTTGGTGAGACTGCTTGCGCTACAAGTCCGTGGGTCGCAAGATGACAGCCTGTTTGGTATGTCTCTGGTGCTGCATGTGTAAACATCGGCAGCATGAACGCTGCAAGGTTGGTATGGTGTCAAAGGCGCTGATGGACCGCCCACGGCATCCCACAGACGCCCACGGCCCCTCGCAGCGGCGCGCTGCAGCAGGGCGTCACCGCGCTGCCCCGCCCTGGGCCAGGTCGCCGCCCGCGCTCGGCACCGCCCCGCCCGAGCCGCCGCCCAGCACGCCCGCTGATGCGTTGGCCAGGACCTCGTCCACCTGCGCTGCGCACGCTGAGTGCCACCGGCCGCTCTCATGGTGTCCAGCTCTTGCTTGTTTGGCACACCCTAACCATACCCTGGACCTCGTCCACCTGCGCCGCGCATGCTTAGCACCACCGGCCGCTCTCATGGTGTCCAGCTCTTGCTCGTCTGGGCACACCCTCAACCCTACCCTACCCTAATTTGAACCTGTCCTAGCGGCATAGCCGTGCACGGGACCAGTCGGAATCGCCAAATTGGTATGGATGATGCCAATTGGTAGATGACAGCCTCGGCAGCGCTGACAGCGTGCCGAGCCGTGCCTTGGCGATGGCGGTGTTGTACAGGCCGGTGAGCGAGTAGGCGTTGACCTGCCCGACCTGCCGCCGCGCGCGCCAGACGCGCGTCGGCAACTCGGCCCCGGTGCATGAGGCAGCGCACAGCATGAGGCGCAAAGGAGCTCCGGTCAGGCATGCTCGCCTCCCAGTGCGCATGCAGGGCGCAGAGGCCCGACCCTCGCTGCCAGCGCGCCTGGCAAGGGCTGCGATGGACCTGGGCGGCAAGGGCGGCCGCACAGCAGAGCAGCGGCTGCAGGTGCAGGAAGGGCCGCGCGGCGCGGCAGGCAGCATGCGCGCTGCATGCCTGCCGCGTGGTGGCGGGGCGGTGCTGTGGCGCGCCCACCACAGGCGCGGCGCTGCGGGCACGCGCAGCGGGAATTCCGTGGGGTGCACCTGCTGGGCGGCTGTGAGCGTGGCGCCATGGCTGACCCTAGAGGCGCGTGGCGCAGGGAGTGGGGGCTCACCTGCCAGGCGGTGGTGAGCGCGGCGCCGTGGCAGACCCTAGAGGCGCTTGGGAGGAGGGAATGGGTAGGGGTCTAGGGGTAGGGGGCTCACCTGCCAGGCGGTGGTGAGCGTGGTGCCGTGGCGGTCGTCGCCGGCAAAGCCCAGGTAGACGGTGGGCGCGCAGCCGGTCGCGGGGCAGCTGTCCTCCGCCACTGCGCGGCGGCAGGGTGCGCGCGTGTCATGAGGGGGCAGGATGAATGACACAGCAGATGTATCACCCGTCACCGGGCAGCGGTCCTGCGCCACTGCGCGGCGGCACGGCACGCGCGCGTGATGCGGCAGGGTTATGTCGACGCACGCGACGGCATGCCGTCGTGCATGGGGTGGCAGCTGCGGGCAGGCATGGAGCGGCCGCGCTGCAGGCGCGGCGCCGCGCGCCACGCCGCGCGGCGCGCGCGGCGGCGCACCAATTAGGGTTAGGAACCCTGCCATGCCCCTATGCGGCGCACCGGAGCATGTACGCTGCGGCTCGGAGCCTGCAGTCTCCAGGCACGTGCGCGAGGCACCGCCGCCACAGCCGTCGCAGCTGGCGTCCTCCCACTGCAGCGCCGTCAGCTGGCCGCGCGCTGCGGGCCGGGCGGCGCAGCGCCACTATGTCATGGTGCCGCATGCTCTCCCGCTTAGAGCCTCATGAGGTTGTGGTGCGCTTTTAGCCCACATTTAGCCCACGGGTTGTTGCATGCGGTGCTGTCACACCTCAGCATCCGCAGTACAAGTGCCATCCGCTTTGCCGCGGCACGCCCCCACATGCGTCTGGCGATGCGGGAGCAAAGCGTCTTGTAGGCGCTGCAGCTCATTGTGACTGAGTTGCCAATAGCACAACCGTTCTGCGTTCAACTGGACGATTTCAAAGCACGCTGCAGCCAAGGCATGCAGGGCCCCCTGGTGCCTGGCCGCAAGCAGGGAGCCTGCGGCTGTCAGATAGCAAAGACTTGTGAACCTCGCAGGGCTATTGCCCCTGTCCGCACCAAACGTTGCGCGTGCGGCAAGCGTGGGCACGAAGCCCGTCCCTGACGACGCCTGCGCGTCGCGGCTGAGCAGATAGCGCGGCTCCGAGCGGAAGGGCCCCCTGCCCCGCGCCGCCGCCTCTGCAAGCTTTCCGTGGCAGGCTTGCACCTGACGTGCAAAGCAACAGGGCAGTGCAACCCCCCAGACCTGGATCGCAGCGCATCCCAGTATGGAGCCAGGCTGCGGCTGGTCCAGCGCGCACGCTGTCGCGCACAATCGCCGACAGCCCCTGCCCTACCCTACCCCGCCGCGCCTGAACAGGACGGCGCTGATGACGCGCGCGCCGGGCGCGCTGGCGTTAGTCGCGTTGGCGGCCGGCAGCAGCGCGTCCACCTCGCTGCCGTTCAGGCGCATGGCCATGAGCACGTCCACGCGCAGCTCAAACGCCGCAAATACGACGCCCGCGGCCGCCTGCGCGGCGGCGCGCCGGCGTGGCGGCTCTTCGGCTGCGCAGGGCTGCATCGAACGGAGTCGCAACGCAGGCTCAACACTCAGTGCAGCTATCCAGTCGCGCCGCGCGTATGGCGTCATGTCAGCTGGCTTACGCGCTCTTGTACACTGCCAGGTGACTGCTGAGAGCTGCGGCGCTGCGGCAGAGCGCTCAGTGGCTCAAAGTTCGAGGCTTCAGGGGTACCAGGTAGGCGCGCTGCGTGTCCCGGGTGCCGTTGTACAGGCCGGTGGCGTTGCACGGGTTGAGCCCGTAGGCGCCGCTGGCGGCGCTGTACGCCGGCTGCCAGTCCTCTGCTGTGCCGCCCGGCCACAGCGCTAGGCCCACATAGAAGCCTTGCCCCTGGCGGCCGAGCGCTTGTGAATATCAGCATGTCTTAGGTCTGGGCTGCTTGTGCAAGCGAGGTAGCAGTGCGTGCAAGGAGTACTGGTTTCATGCGGTCAGCAGTCCGCGCAGAACAAGCGCAGCGGCTTGGTGGTACTTCAGTGAAGAAAAAATGAGTTTTGCGACACAGGTGAGTGTGGCCGTGGCGCTGCACACCCGCGTTGCCAGGCCTGGAGTGTTGCAAGGATCGTACTTGCCCACACCAGCGGCTGCTAGGAGCACATCCGCACACAAGTACGCCCAGAGGAGGGGGTGTACTGCACGCCGCATATGCCGCATGGCGCAGCCCCAGGCATTCATGTGGTGAGCGCGCTCTTCGTTCGTAAAGCTATAGCTATGGAGGGAATGGGGGTGAAGGAGTTACTTTGTAACATGAGAGTGCAATCAGGGTTCGCCTGCTGGCCTTGCGCAACCAAGGCACATAAGAGTTTGATCGGCCCTGCAGCACTGCTTGAGACAACACGGGCAGATAGCTTGCCAGGCAGTGCAGCAGATGGTGCGACGGTGTTCGACTGCGAAGCGCACTGGCAGCGCCTCTACGTATGGTCGTTGCGGTCCAACGAGGTTGCTAGTCGTGTGTTCAGTGCATGCACGCAGAGAGCCAACGCGTAAAAAGGTGGTAGTCATCGGCGCGGGATGGGCAGGCTTCGGGGCGGCGCACGCGCTGGTGAAAGCCCGGGGCCTCGACGTCCTGCTGCTGGACGCGGCTGACAACCCCGGGGGCCTGTCAGCGGGCTGGCGCACGCTGGCGGGCCGCCCGGTCGAGGCTGGCATCAAGGGGTGGGGCGGCCTCGGCGACTTTGCAGGATCTGGGAGCTGTTGTGCGAGCCAATAGTGGTCACACTTTGCTCAAACACTGCCTCTCGCCACCAGGCCAGCATAGGCGCGTGACGCGGGGGCGCGGCGCCGCGGGGACAGGTTCTGGCGGCAGTACGCCAACATCGACGCTCTGGTCGCCGAGCTGGGCATCTCGCCCTTCACTGACTGGGCAGAGTCCCAATTCTTTAGTCCGGCCGGGCTGGAGGTCACCGCGCCCGTGCTGCACCGCAAGCCGCGCCTGCCGACGCCCCTCGGCGCGCCGGGCCCCCTCCCGCCCGCCTGTTCTGTCGCTCGGCTCGCACCGCGCAACACGCAGCGTGCTGCAGCCCCAGCACACTTCCTGTATCACCATAGATGCGCGGCAGCCGCGGGCGTGCTCAGGGCTGACATCACCCTACCCTGGAGAGCACCAGAGCCCGGTCCAGAGCCGCTCGCGTGCCTGGCAGGCAGCCCCGCAGGCAGCGGGCCACGCTCCGATCGGCCGGTGCCGGCAGCTCCCCGGCCGCTGCGCGCAAACAGCGTGCTGCCGGAGCGCACATGGGGCGCGTGTGCATCATGGGGCTCAAGAACGTAACCTAACCCTAACCTCAATGAGGCGCCTGCTGTGACCGGCGGCGCGCACGGGGCGCAGGCAGCCTGGTGCACACCTCGCCGTTCTTCACGCGCCTGCCGCTCGCCGACCGCCTGAGCGCGGCGCCGCTCGTGGGCGCGCTACTCGAGCACGCGCTGGACGCGCGCGCGTACGCGGCGTACGACGACGTGTCCGCGCAGGCGCTGTTCCTGGGCGCCGGCATGTCGCCGCGCCTGTACTGGTGCACGCCTGGCGCGCGCGGCACGCGAGCCTGCGGGGCCTAGGGCCTCGAAGCTCTAATGCGCAATCACGTTCCTAGGCCTGGTCTGGCGCAGCATGTGCCATATGCATATGATTTTCTGTACTGTTGAGGCGAAGCGCCGGCAATGTCTGATGCATGTTGCCTACATGTTGTCCCTGGTGGGTCGACGGCAGCAGCGGCGCAAGCGCATTGCGCTTGCGCGCTTCCGCCAGCACCCTGTCCCACTGGCTGCGCGGCTGCCGCATGTCGCGACGCACGGCGGGGCGGGCCAGCCGGCGCGCAGGGACTTTGTGGAGCCGGCCTCATTGCTCTTTTGGCGCATCCCTCACAGAGTTATGCCACGAGCCGGGTGGTGGACCGCGCAGGCCCCGCTGGCTGTTGAGATTGTGCGCAGGGCAGGCGTGGGGCACACTGGCCGCCAGACGACCCCGTCGGCGCGCACAGGCCGGACAGCAGCGTGCTGAGCTCGCCCTCCGAGCTGAGCTCCTCCGTGATCTCGCGGTACAGCAGCAGCTCGCGCTCGTTCAGCGACGGCACCTGCGCGCGCGCGCCCGGCGAGCGCGTCGCTGGTGTTGTCACTGCAGGTTGGTCTAGCAGTTCTGGAATATGGTGTCTTTGGTAGTATTGATACGGGATTCTCAGGCAGCGCATGTTTTCCCACGAGGCCTTGATTGGGTGTCAGTGGCGACGCCCTGCACGCCGCGCGAAGCAGGCAGGCAGCGCAGCCTGCGCGTGTGAGAGCGCGAGAACGGCGGGATGGTGGCGCGCGCGGCGCGCCGCAACCCCGCACGCGCGGGCGGCGCGCCTGCGACAGGTCCGGGACGTGGGCCAGCCTGTGCGCGCGCGCGCGCGCGGCGGCGCTCGCCTCGTCGCCGGGCCCCGCGCCGCCCGCGCCCGGCGGCGC
>JAABUV010003772.1_pt1 | contig 18900 bp, 17 predicted proteins | sample 5559971 | NCBI WGS metagenome assembly JAABUV01 (sample SAMN10711881, study PRJNA513362) | rock metagenome | isolation source: Antarctica rocks | place: Antarctica: Victoria Land, Knobhead nord | collected 2015-12-19
GCCAGGGGGTCCGCCTCATCAACACTCTGCTGACACGCTCGTAGGGGAACATGCGACAGCCTTGGCAAGGGTCTCACCGCAGGACGACACGCGACGGCCTGCGAGCCGCGCAGCGCACGTATCAGAGGCATGCACAAAGCAATGGTGTGGGGCGCAGTTCTATGTTGCGCCCGACCTCTCGTATATGGAGGTCGACGTCGACGTGCACGCGTACGCGTACCTCGCGCGCAAGGCCCTGCAGGCTTTCATCCCGCGGCTGGGCTCCGTGGTGTTTGAGACCGCGTTTGTCATCCAGGCGCGCCGCGCGGCCTGCCTACCCTTTGATGGCGTCCCGTGCCTGCCGGCAGGAGCAGCGGCCTGGCTGCCATGCAATGGTGATGCGATTGACTAACAAGGAAAATATTGCTGACATGATCTTGCTGACCTTGCTGACACACAAGTTTATTCGTGTCTCTCAACAGTATCTCAACAGCGGACACAGCATGACCTAGAGCCCCAGGTGTGTCGACATCACTCGGATCGCATCTGTCTGCTCGCCCTGCCACCGGCGCTTGCCCCCATGCATTCAAATTCACGGTATGAAGTGGCGCAGACCTGCCCAGACACGGTGCATGCTGGCATCGCGGGGCGGTGAGGCTGCATGCGCCGCGGTCGCGCCAGGGCAACCGGGAGGAGGAGCTGCCGGAGGCGGTCCTGGCCTGCGCGCGCGTGAGCCGCGTCGACTTCAAGCAGGCGCGCGCCGGCTGCTTGCGGCACTGGTCCTGCACGCTTGCTCGCACTTCTGCATTCTGCCGCACAGATGAAGGGAGCAGCGGTAACTAGCACTTCCCATCACTCGCACCATGCGGCCCGCCTCGCGCTGGCTGTCGCATCGCGGTCCTGTGCTCTCGTGCAAGGCAGGACACGGCCTGGGCTGGTGGGTGCGCAGGTGCGTCCGTTCCCCGCGCGCCTGGAGCGCACGGCGAGCCGGGGGCGCCTGGTGGTCCAGGGCGGCTCGCCGACGGGCTCGGCCCGGCACCAGCCGGTGGCGGCGGGCGCATAGCCTGCCGTGCGCGGGAGCATACTTGTGCTGCTGCTCGGACTGTGTTTTCTGCTGTGTCAGGTGTCGCTGTGTGTCAGAGTCCGACAGCGATGAAGCCGCTGTTTGGTTGTGGTGTGCGCTCACTGGAACTGCAGTGTGTCGCCCACGCGGTGCGTTCGGGGCTGCCCGGGAGGTGTGAAGAGCCACGCATGGGTGTTGCTATACAATCGACGCTTGCGCAACCTTGGTAAGTCGAGTGAGGCGTGTGTCATGCCTAGCATGCAATTAATTTGCCTTGTGCAAGGCAAAAAATAGCAGGAGCTTCTAGGGCTATGTGAGGGTCTCGAGCTCGAGAGAGAGAGAGAACAGAGCCTTGCCAGAGCGTTGCGACGATGTTTGGCGGTGGCTTTCCCTTTGGCGGCGGCGGGCATGGCTTCCCCGGAGGCTTTGGCGGAGGCGATCCCTTCGGCGGGCGACGGGAGAAGAGCGACAGCACGCGGTACTACAAAATACTGGGCGTGGAGGCGAGCGCAAGCGATGCCGAGCTCAAGAAGGCGCACAGGAAGCTCGCGCTGAAGCACCACCCCGACAAGGGTGCGTCGGGCTGCCCTGCGGCAGCGAGCTGCCGGGCGGGAGGCAGCAGCTCCCCTGGAGCTGCAGGCTGGGCAGCTGTCCTCGGCTGTGACCGTGTTCTGACCAGCCCAGCCAGCGCCCTCGACCACGGAGCTGTCTGGCATGCTGCTCGCCTGGTGGCTAGAAGGTTCTAACGGCTGAAAGAGCCCGCCTTCTGCACCGGCTGGCCCAGCGATGAGCACCTCTGTTGGCCGGGCAGCGCTGCGCCCTGGCGACTGGCGGTGTGCACGGCGCCGGGGCGCGGAGCTGCGCGATTTGCCGCCCGGCGGGCCTCTGTGCCACATGTTTGGTGGCAACAGCTGCCCCGAGGGTCTGCAGCCACGGCAGGCCTGAGAGGCTCGCGGCCGGGGCCTGCCGTGCAGCGCCCTCAGCGCGTGACCCGCCCTCGGCGCGGCGCCGCAGGCGGCGACTCTGACAAGTTCAAGGAGATCAACGAGGCGTATGACGTGCTGCGGGACCCAGAGAAGCGGAAGATATATGACGAGGTGTGCCGGCCGCCCGGCCGCTGTCCATACCGCGCCTGCAGGCCCACGTGGCGGGGCCGCGCGCCTGAGCGCTGGCAGCTGCGCGCCGCAGTTTGGCGAGGACGCCATCAAGGAGGGCGCCGGCGCGGGCGGCCCGTCGGGCATGGAGGACCTGTTAAACATGTTCACCGGCGGCGGCATGGGCGGGCGGCGCGGCGCGCCGCGCGAGCGCCGCGGCGAGAACGTCGTGCACCGGCTGAAGGTCGGCCTAGAGGAGATGTACATTGGCAGCACGCGGTGCGCGTACCCTTCGACTGATCCACCCGACTCGCCGCAGGCGCCGGGCACTTTCCACAGAACCTGCAGAACCGGGTGGCTGACGTCTGGGCTGTGCGTGGGCAGCAGCTACAAGCAGGGCCGCTACAGGCAGGGTGGCGCGGCAGCCACGGGGCCGCTCACGGGGGCTGGCGCTGAGGGCGCCGTGCGGGGAGCGCAGGAAGCTGTCCCTGGCGCGGAACATCAAGTGCGACGTGTGCGCGGGCCGGGGCACAAAGTCGGGGAGGCAGTACCCCTGCTCGGTGCGCCCCCCTGCTTCGCACCGGCGGCGTCGCGCTGCCGTTGCCGGGCAAGGTTGAGGGTCGCACTGGTGCCGTCTCGCGCTGCCGTTGCGCGGACAGGTTGAGGGTCGCACCGGTGCCGTAGTGCAGCCCAGTGCAGCCGTTGCGGGGCAAGGTCGAGGGAGGCGTTCCCTGTACCCTCTCGTGCGGATGGCGTTGCTGAGTGCGGGGCGCGCGCGCGCAGGAGTGCCACGGCACGGGCGTGCAGGTCATGATGCGGCCGCTGGGCCCCGGCATGATGCAGCAGATCCAGCAGCCCTGCAGCAACTGCCGGCAAACCGGCTTTGCGCCGCCGCCGCAGGACCTGTGCGCCTCCTGCAGCGGCAAGGTGCGCGGCGTGGGGCGGCCGTCTTCTGATGAAATCCTTGATGCGGGCGTGCGTATCCTCCCAGCGTGCCTGCATGCTGTTTTGCCCGAAGCCGCCGTTGCAGGGCAAAGTTCGGCTCGCGTGAGCGCGGGCTCCGGCCGGCTGTTGCTGCGCCTCTGCGTGCGCGCCAGCGCGTCGCCTCACGCCGCACGCGTGCATCGGCGCTGGCGCGAGCAGCAGCCGCTGGGCCGGCCCTGCGCAGGGGCGCGCGGCGCCGAGCGGTATTTACCCTAACCAACCCTAATCCTGACACGGCGCGGCCGGCCGGCGCAGGGCCTGGTGCCGGAGAAGAAGGTCTTCGAGGTGCACATCGAGCAGGGGCACAAGCACGGCGCCAAGGTGGTGCTGCGCGGCGAGGCCGGCTGCAGCGACCCCAACGTGCAGCCGGGCGACGTGGTGTTTGTGCTAGAGCAGCGGCCGCACAAGCAGTTTAAGCGCGTCGGCAACGACCTGGTCCTGGAGAAGGTGCGGCTTGCTTGGCGGCCTGTTCTTTTGTCTTCAGGACAAATGCATGCGCCATGCTGAGGTCTGCCACCTCAAGTGCATGTTTGGGCCTTGCTTTTGCGGTGGCAGCGCGGCGCTCGCGTGCCTAGCTGAAAAGTTTGGCAGCCAGCGTGCACTTGCACACTATGGCTTCTCCGCGGCTGCGTGCAATGCATGGCATACTCAGACCGGTGCCCGGGCGCGCGCAGGACATCTGGCTGACGGACGCGCTGTGCGGGTGCACGTTTGACATCGTGCACCTCGACAACCGCGTGCTGCAGGTGCGCGCCGCGCGCGCGAGAGCCTGCGCTGCCTGTTTTGTGTCGTGTCCCACCGGGAGTGTATGGGGAAGCGGGTGAGTGCCTGCTGGGCTACCCCCAGGCGTCTGAGCAGGTTACCTGCTTCGAGCAATCGCATGAGGCTGTGATGAGAAAGGCTCATTGCGAGAGTGGCAGACCAGGCTCTGGACCGCGAGCTCGCCTCCCGCGGCGGCGCGCCGCCACGCAGGTGCAAATGCGCGCGGCGCGCCGCGCAGCGGCCCGCGCGCGCCGGCGGCCGCGCCTCAGCGCGGCGGCGGCCGCGCAGGTGGTGCACCCGGTGGGCGAGGTCATCAAGCCGGACGCATGGATGTGCGTGGCGGACGAGGGCATGCCCGTGCACGGGCGGCCGTACGAGAAGGGCAACCTGTACATCCGCTTCGCCGTGCACTTCCCGGACCGCCTGGACCAGGGCACGGTCGACAAGCTGCGGAAAGACCTGCCGCCCGACCCGGCCGGCCCGGCGGCCAACGGCCGCATGGAGACCGAGGACGTCGAGCAGGCGCGGCGCTCGCAAGCATAGCATCTCCACGCTTGGCCAGCTTCTGTGTTCCTGCAAGGCGGCCAGCTGCATGTGCGCTTGCCAGCTGCGTGTGCGCTTGCATGCTGCGGTGGCTGGAGTGCGTGGGCGGACGTACATGCGCCTGCACAACTGCGCATGGTACCAGAATGAGGGGCGAGCCAGGGCAGCGGCCATCGGTCTGTCAGTGTCGTCCAAGTGCCTCCTGAGGGTTCGAGCACCTGCAAATGTCTGCCAGACGTGCTCCTGGTGGGCGAGAGGGGCCCCAGGGTGCTCCTGCTGGGCAAGCCATGGGCACGGCCGGGCGTCGTGCCTCTGCGCCGGGCGGGTGCGTGCCAGCAGGCGACAGGCAGAGCGAGTGATGTTTGCATCAGCAGACCCGCAGGGAAGCACATGTTTCCATGAGCACCGCGTTTCTGCGGCTTGGTGCGCGCGCTCTCGCTGCATGGGCCGGCAGCCGGCCGCGCCGGCCGCGGGCGGGTCAATCACCCTACCTCAACCCTATCGCCGTGGCCGACGGCGCGGACGCGCGCGCGAAGGTGTCCATGCGGCCGATCAAGGACATGGAGGAGGAGCTGCGCGCGCGGCGGCAGTACGCCAAGGCGCACAGCGCCGAGGCGTACGAGAGCAGCGACGAGGAGGACGGCATGCCGCGCGGGCAGAAGGTGCAGTGCGCGCAGCAGTGAGCGCGCGCCGGGGCGCGCGGGCGTAGGCGCGGCGCGCGCTTCGCGTGCAGAAGGGGCAGTGCGTGCAGCAGTGAGAGCGCCGCGCACCGCGCGGGTTAAGGGGGCACCGCATGCGGCGGCGGGCATGCCGCGTGGGCAGAAGGCAGAAGGCAGTGCGCAGCAGTGAGCGCGCGCCGCGGCGGGCGGCGCGGCGCGCGCGGCGGCGGGCGGCGCGGCGCGCCCGGGGGGCGCGCTGCGGCCGCGCGGGCCGGCGCGGCTCCGGCGGGGGGCGCGGCGCGCGCGACGAGCGCCGCCGCGCGCCTGCACCGAGGTGGCGTGCCGGTGCCATTTGTTTAAGTACGTGTGGGCGGGGTGCGGCGCGTGCGGCATGTGCGTGCGGCGTCCCGTGCGGGGCGCGCCGCCGCGGCAGCGCGGGCTGCAGCGCCTGTAGCGGGAGGCGCAGCGCGCGCGGCAGGCTCGTGCGCTGTGCCGCGCGGCCCGAGGAGGACGGTGGTCGCTGCTGCCTGCGCGGACGTTGAGCGGGGGGCCCAGGGATGGGGTGTGCCGCTCGGTGGGGCCCTGGAATGGTCACGCGGGTGCTGCACTGTGAGTCTCATTCTTGCGTTGGCATAGGGTGGCGGTGCCAAACGGGGACGTCGTAGGCAACCTCCTGCTGCTCAGAGAGCCAAGTGCCTAGGTAGCTGCGCGGCTCGGGGCCGCATGAGCAATGGCGGCTTAAGGCGTGTAGGCCAGCGCGTGCGCTTTGAGACCTGTTTGTGGCAGGCCTGTGGTCCGCAGTGCTGCAGAGCCGACTGTGCCCGCTGCATGGCAACCGTGCCGCCTGCTCATGCGCGTGGACGCCTCTCAGGTGGCTTGGCAGGGGCTCAGTCGCTGTTATCGTATGGCGAGGCCACGGGTGGTCTGGCGCCGGTCTGTCCCACAACTCCGCATTAACTTGGACGTCCACCAGTGGGGTGTCCGCCAGAGCGGCCGCATGCGGGCGAGCGCGTTTTAGGGGCGGCCCGGGAATGCGCAGCATGCCCGACAGGCACTGCCTGTAGGGACAGGTGAAATTGCATGAGATCAGCATGTTGCCGTCAGTGTGTCCCCACGCATCTGTGTATGCTGTGTAAGCCATGTCCCATGCCGGACGCTTGTGTTGGGCTGGAGTGTGTAGCGTGGCCAGCTACTCAAGCTCACGTGCAGGCCCCACAGGTCCAGACCCAGCGATACGCACGTGTCAGCATGCAGGACTGCGCAGGCCTCACAGTGTACTTCCGGCGTATAGGGTGCATGCATGGTGCAAGGCCCGGCCGCATTGGCATGCAGGACTGCGCAATCTCACACTACACTTCTGTTGTGTAGTGTGCAAGCATGGTGCAAGGCCTGCGGATGTTTCAAGACCACCGGTGACGTCCTGTATAACATGGGACACCTGGAACGGATGAGGACAGAGGCGCAAATGACAGTAATATGGTGCAGGCCTGCGAGCGGGCGGCGCTTGCACCCCTGCTCTGCCCTTGGTGGGCTTCAGCACGCGGATCAGGCCGGGCCCATGGCAAGGCTGATGGGTAGGCGCGGAGCGGTGGGGCAGACCAGCGTAGGACATGGAGTTGTAACCTGGAAGCTGCAAGGGTTACTGTTTGATACGAACTTCGCCAGCAGTTGAATCATCAACTTCAGATCGGCTTGCGTGGTACGATGCAACGTCGCAGCTTCCGATGGTGATCTTACCATACGCGGATAAGCACTTTACAATGCTGGAGCATCGGTCAGTTGTCTGCAGTTGTTAACACGCGTCAGGTCGACCGTGGGCACCTTGAGTCAGAACCAACAGAGACTGGGATTGGGAGCGAACGGAGTGCTTGCCGGCCTGTTGCAGAACCAAGGCAGAGCTGAGGAGCCTCTGGGGCTTGCGGGCCGCTGGAAGTGGCGCGAGGCGCCTCGTGGTGTCAGAGAGGTGCAACCTCGCCTCAGACCGAACCGAGCGCGCGTCGTGTGAAACCGTGCACCCCAGGTCTCCGGGAGCACCACGTCTCCCACGGCAATCACGCATTGGGGAGGGGCCCCGGCTGACGTCCGTCCCCGACCGCCCCGCGCAGCAGGCCCCGCACCAGGACCATGCTGCGCCTGCTCGCGCTGCTGGCGCTGGCGGCTGCGGCGGCGCCGCTCGGGGCGGGCGCGCTCGAGAGCGTCACGGTCACCGCGGACCTGACGCTCTTCGGGCCGGCGGTCGTGCCGGCCACGGCGCCCGTGCGCGCGGCGGTGCTCGCCGCGCTGCCGGACGCGCTGGCGGGCGTCGCGCTGCTGGGCCTGCGCCTGGGCGGCGCGCAGGCGGGCCTGGCGCCAGACGGCCCCGCCGTGCAGGCGGCGGCGGCCGGCGAGGCGGCCGCGGCGCCCGCTCAGCGACCGGCGCCAGGCGTGCCCCGGCGCGCGCTCGCACGCCCTGGCGGGCTGCTGTGAGCTTGGGTTTCAAGGAGAAGCCAGGCGCCTGGGGCAGAGGAGTGTGTGCTGCTGGCGTGGCGGCGGCGTGCACGCGGAGGCTGCACCGGAGAGACCAGGGGGAGACAGAATGCGCGACGTGTCGCGGGAGTGCGGCCGGCATGCGTGCGCCTGTTCTGACGGTGACGCGCCGCCCCCCCGCAGGCGCGCCGCAGACGCAGAGCAGCCAGCGGCGGCGGCCGCTGCATAGCGTGGTGTTTGCGCTGGAGGTGGAGGCGCCGGCGGCGCAGCTCGGCGCGCTGCTGGGCGCGCTGCCGGGCGCCGCGGAGCGCCTGCCGCGGCTGCTCAGCGCGCGTGGGTTCAGCACGGCGTCCGCGCTGCTCACGGGCGAAGCCCTGAAGCAGGCGCGCACGGCCGGCTCTCATGGGTGATCGCGCCGGCGGCGCCGCGGCTCTGTGTCTCCCAGGCCGCTCTGCTGTCTCTGGTATCGCGCTGCACGAACTGTCAAACAGGCGCACAGCTGACAAGGCGGGGACCGCGTAGGCGCCGCCCGAGGCGCCCGCGGCCGGTGGCGACCCCGGCCTGCTGGCCGCGGTGGTGGCGACCAGCGTCGGCATGGGCGCCATGGCGGTCCTGGCAGGCGCGCCGCTCCGCGACGCTCTTGAGCCGCCCGCCTGCCTGCTGGGCCTGCCCGCCCAAAGGTGCCCGCAGCGACGACGGCGTGCGGCGTGCGGTGTCGCGACGCGCTGCGCTGCAGTGCTGGAGCACGGAGGGTAACACGCATGCCTCCCTGACGCCGCAGATCGTTGCACACACCGCCCCACAGGTCTCAGGAATCCAGGCACGGTGCTGCAGGCAGGCCGCCGGACGCGTGTGAGACAGTGCCTGAGGCGCGCGGTCCGCGCAGGCGTGCTCCTGGCGCTGCTGCTGCGGCAGCGCGGCCGGCCGCGCGCGCCGCCGCTGCGGCAGCTCAGTGGCTCCGACGTGGAGTCCGGCAAGGCGGGCGGCAGCGCGTGGGCGCACACCACCGCCAGCTTCACCTCCGCCGCGACCACGCAGTGCTGCAAGCGCGCGCTCGCGCGCGGCGCCGGCCCGGACGAGCACGGGTCGGCGCACGGGTCGCCCGTGGCGCCGCCGGCGCCGCGCGCGCAGGACCGCCCGGACGGCGCGCGATCGCGCGAGGGCACGCTGCTGGGCGAGGGCACCGCCGTGCTGCAGGGCCTGCCGCGGCAGGCCTGCGCGGGCGCGGCCGCGCCGCCGCCGCCGCCGCCGCACCCGCCGGCGCCGCCGCTGCAGCGGCAGAGCCGCCCGCCGAGCGGCCAGGCGCACTCGCGGCGCAGCAGCATGTCCGCCAGCAGCACGGAGAGCGCGGCGGGCCGGCCGCGGGCGGCGGCGCGCGCGCGCGGCGCGGCCGAGCTGCCCAGCTGGGACGCCGCCTGCGACGCGGCCGCGGCCGGCTGCGTCCAGCCCGGCGCGCTGCAGCTGCAGATGCCGCCGCGGGCCAGCGCGCCCGGGGGCGCGCTGGGGCCCGGCCCAGCCCTGGCCGGCTTGGATGCGATGGCCGGCAGCGGCGGCGGCGGGAGCGTGCCGGCGCCCGCCGCCGCACCGCCCGGCAGGTCGCCGTTTGCGGCGGCGGCCAGCAGCCTGACCTGCAGCCCCCCTGGCAGCAACAGGGCATCGCCCACGGAGCCGTGCCTGCGCTCTGCGGGCGGCGGCGCGCAGGCGGGCGGCTGCGGCCGCGAGCTGCGGCGCATCGCGAGCGCGGGCACGGCCGCTGCCCTGGCCGCCGGCGCGGCCGCCGGCGCGCAGCGCAGCCTGGACAGCCTGGGCCTCGCAGCGGGGCTGCTGGCGCCGCGCGCGGCGGCGTCCTCGCTGGGCGCGCCGCTGCCGCGGCGCTGCAGCATCGAGCGCGCCGCGTCGGCCGGCGACGCCGAGTGGGCGGCCGACGGGCGCATGCTGGCGCTCGGCACGGGCGACCTCAACATCTGCTTCCGCGACCTCAAGTTCATCCGCAGCGTCGGCGCCGGTGCGCCCGGCCGCGCATGCCCGGCCCCTCGCCGCGGCGCGTGCTCCCCGCGCCGGGCTCCGGGCTCAGGGCGCCCGAATCTCACAGCCCGCTGCTCTCATGCGACGGCTGGACCGCCGCCGCGGCTGAGTGCGTGCTGGGCGGCCCGGCAGGCAGCTTCGGGCGCGTCTACCTGGGCATCTGGCGGCAGACCAAGGTGGCCATCAAGCTGCTGGCGCACCCGGCGGACGTGTTCCTGGACGGCTCCGGCGAGCCGCACGGCCTCGTTGACGACCACGACAGGCGCGCGCCCGCCGCGCGCGGGCCGCCGCACCCCGAGCAGGAGCGGCGCGCGCGCCGAGCCCACCGCACTGCCACCCTGGACCCTTGTCCTTGGAGGCCCGCAGCTGTCCGCGGCCGGCCTTTGCCCTGTGGAGCTGCAAAGCGCGCGCCCCCTCGGACCTCACAGCGCATTGCGGTGCCTGCATGGGCACCGCCAGCTGTGGCCCATTGTGCAGCCATTTTCACGGCTTTGAGCTCAGCTCAGGTGCGTGCTGCCGGCAGGGAGGCCTCGGAGGCCAGGGCGGCGGCGCTGCTGAGCGCGGTGAAGGCCGAGGCGGCCATGATCGCGTCGCTGCAGCACCCCAACATTGTCATGTTCATGGGTGCGCCCCCGTCTGCACGCATGCTGGCGCCCGAGAGATTGTCGCAGCGCTCGCACGCCGCCGCGCCCATCGGCACGGCCTTGTTTAACTCCCAGCCGCCATGCCGCCCTGCCCGGACTGACGCCGCCGCGCTGCGGGGCGCAGGCGTCTGCTGCAACCCGCCGCTCATCATCATGGAGTTCTGCCAGCGCGGCAGCCTGTATGACGTCCTGAAGCAGGCCTCTGAGGACCCGGTGCGCCCCCGCGCGCAGCCCAGCCTGCCTCGTTTCACGCAGCGCCGCAGCACCAGCGTGACTTGGGGGAGGGGCCGCTTGGTGGGCTGGGGTCGGCCTGGCGCACGGCGACGAGCGCTGGGGCCTGTCTGTCTGGCGCGATGCACGTGGCATTGCACATGCGGTTGCCTCCGCTTGGCGTGCAGTGGCCGCCCCTGGTAGGAAGCGCAGACGCGCCAGCCAGCCCGCTGACGCATGCGGGGCGCTCGGCAGGCGGCGGCGGCGGCGCTGACGTGGCCGCGCCGCCTGCGCATGCTGCTGGAGGCGGCGCAGGGCATGCTGTACCTGCACAGCATGTCGCCCGCGCTGCTGCTGCGCGACCTCAAGTCCGCCAACCTGCTGGTCGACTTCCACTGGACCATCAAGGCGCGCCGGCCCAGGATAGGGTTTGCGCATAAGGGTAGGCTATATGGTAGGGTATAAACCCTGTAATTCAGAGCGCAGGGGCCCGCCGCACGCCCGTGCGGCAGCCGGCTGCAGCCACACGAGGCGTGCGGAGCGTATGTGCCGGGAGCACGCGGGCGCACGCCGCGTGCCCGCCACTGCCGCCTCGAAGGCTCCTGGGACCGCGGCCTGAGGCCCGGCGCCGCGCGCAGGTGTGCGACCTGGGCCTGGCGCGCAACGACGAGCTGTGGAGCGACTCGTCGCACTCGGCGGCCAGCAACCCGCGCTGGGTGGCGCCCGAGGTGCTCACAGGCGGCGCCCACTCGACCGCCAGCGACGTCTACGCCTTTGGCATCGTTATGTGCGCGCCCCCGGTCTGCATCGCGTGCAGCCGGTGCATGTGCGCGCGAGATGCCCTGTCGCCCATGCCGCGCCGGCCACGCTGTGCAGGGCGAGACCTGGCCGCGCTGTGCAGGGCAAGACCTGGCCGCGCTGCGTGAGGCGGGGTCTGGCCGCGCTGCGTGAGGCGGGGTCTGGCGGCGCTGGGCGAAGCAAGACGTGCGGCGCAAGCGCTTGAGCGGCCCGGGCGCGCGCGCGCGCAGGTGGGAGGTGCTCACCTGCCTGCTGCCCTGGGGCAGCTGCAGCCCCTGGCAGGTCGTCGTGGCGGTCACCGAGCACGGCCGGCGGCCCGAGGTGCCGCCGGACGCCGAGCTGCTGGCGCCGCCGCTCGAGCCGGCCGCCAAGGCGTGCTACCTGGCGCTCATGCGGCGCTGCTGGGCGACCGACCCGGCCGCGCGGCCGAGCTTCGGCGAGGCCGCGTCCGCGCTGCAGTGCGCCGCTGCTCGCACCCGCTGTCGCACCGGGCCGCGCTGCTGCCGTGCCCGCTGTTGACCCGGCGCCCGGCCCCGCGCGGACGCCCAGGGCTCTAAACGCCGCGGCGGCCCGCGCGCGCAGGACGCTCATGGAGCTGGTGTCCGAGGCGAAGCGCCCCGCCGCGCCCGCCGCGCTCGCCGCGCCCAGAGGCTTTGCGGACGCCGCGCGGCAGCCGCTGCCCGCGCAGGCCAGCCTGGCCGCGCCCGCGCCCCAGCCGCCCGCCGGCGCGGGCGCCGCGCCACCGCCGGCCGCCGCGGCGGCCGCCAGCCCCTTCAGCGCGTGCGCGTGGCAACGCACGTTCAGCCCGCGCGCCTCGCTGGACGGCGGGCCGCCGAGCGCGCCCAAGCGGGCGTTGGCGGCGCACAGCGCGCCGGGCGCGCCCCCCAACCCCTTCGTGACCGCCGCCGCGTCCTGGCGCGCGCCGTCCTCCGCGAGCGCGGCCGCCGGTGGGCGCAGCCTGTCTGGCGCGTCCTCGCGCGCCCTGGAGGGCTCGCTTCCGGCCGGCGAGGCCGCGGGCGCGCGGCGCGGGCCCGCGCATCGTGACGCGCCGCCCGCGGCGCCCCGCGCCGCGCTCCATGCTCCACGCTCTATGCGCGCGCCGCTGGGCGGTTTCACGCCGCCGGTGCCGACGGAGAGTGAGCTGGCGCTCATCCGCGCGTTCACCGGCGCGTAGCCGGCCTGACCACGCGCGCAGCCGCGCACGTGCGGTCGGGGCATGCGCGCCGCACTGACCGGACGAGATCCGCGCTGGCTCATGGGCGCATTGAGCCCGGTAGAGCGCGTGCTGGTTTTGCTAGGCGCCCTGCGCAGCTCGGCAGGCGGGGCGTGCGCGTGCATGCGCCACTGGGTCTGTTTGACCCCGGATCGGCTACTGACAGCACTGCGCCCGCCTGCTCCCTTGCTAGAGTCTGAAACGGCGAGGTCGGGTCAGGGTCCTGGGGTGTTTTGAACTTTCGCTTTTACCTGCGACACGGAGCATGTCACATTTCATCTGCTGGTGCGCAGCAAGACCAAGGCGTTGTCCGTGGGCGCTGTTCATGTCTAGTATCCGCCCGGCAGCGCGGACTTGCTGCAGGCCTGCTGCCCAGTATGCTGAGGGGCCCGGCACCGCGGCCGCCCAGTGCTCACGTGTACTCTTCTGGTAATGTGAGGCAAGTTGGGCAGCGCATGGTGATTGAGATACAAGGCGAGGGGTAAGGCATGCGTGATGTGTTTTCGTGTTGCAGCGCAAAAAAAGCATCACGGCATGCCCTGCCCTGGGCAGGGCGGCGGCCGTGTTGCCTTCGCTGCAGGCTCTGCGGCCTCAGCACTGCTGTGTGTTTGTTCTGGCCTCCAGGCCACCGGGCCAGCCCGCATGGCCACCCGGCACCCCCCTGCACTGCGTCCCTGCCAGCCTCTGGCTGCGCCGTCTGGGCATATGAAAGCCCAAGCCCCGCCCTAGGCACCTTGAATTCAGAACTGCATAGCACGCATGCAGCCACAGCCGACGCGCGCACGTCCGCCAGGCGAGGCACGCGCGTGGGCTGGGGCGCGCAGCGCGCCAGAGAGGGTTGGATAGCCTCATCTGCTTTCTGGGTAAAAGCGGGACCAGCCTGTGATGGTGGGGGTGGCGGCTGAGCGCCCAAACAAGGTGCACCCTGGCATGTCAGAGCTGTTTCGCGGTTTTTTGCAGTCATTGGTGCCGCCCGCATGTCACAGGGCGCCCTCGCACTAGGGTCCTTTTGCATGCGGACGGTGCGGCTGACATGATGCTTTGGGCATGCCCTGGGCCCTGCAGCCTGCCTCTCTTTGGGTTTGATGCGCGCTCGTGATGCACACAGGGGTTCACGGGCATGGTGCAGCATTTATTGCAGGGTCGAGTTTGCATCGCATGCCTCGCTTGCCTCGCTGGTGGGTCACTTTGCATTGATTGGTTTGGCAGCCACGAAGGAGTTTGTGCTTAGCACTGCAATTGCTTATAGCACTGACGACATGAAGGCTTGAACAGTTCGAAGGGCATGCCTGCTACCTGCTTGTGTGCATGCCTATGAAGCAGGGCCATGTCGCCCTTGCAAGTCGTGACTTGCAGCGGAGGATCAGGCAGTCGTGTGGAGTGTGTGGCGAGGGCTACATCGATGGGCTCTGGTTGCTGCCACCCATGGCCTGGCAACTGTTGCAGCAGCGCCTGTCGCGCTGTATGTGGTTCATAGACATGGTCGGTATGCGCTGATGAGCAGGGCTTGCTAAGCAGGCCTGCTCAGGTAACAGCTGAGCAAGACTTGCTGGTGGCACCACAGCGAGCTGTCGTCGCATGAGGCGCGGCGAGTCCAGCTCACCGATCCATGCCTCCGCTCCACGTTTTCACTCTGATGCCATGTACGTCTCCTCCATGTATGTGTCGGTAGCATGCATAGAATAAATGATTCAAACCCTTTCACCGCCAGCTGGTCCTTTTTTTGGAAGGCGCGACATCACAGGCCTAAGAAAAAGTGCTGCGTAGTATGAACCCCTGCCTGTAGTCACTCTTTGGGCGGGACATGCGCTGCGGGCATTGCGGCGCAGCCAGGCCCCCCGCACCTGAACCCCATTGGAAGTGCTTTCGGCACTTGACCATGCAGGGCCAGCTGCCGCAGCACAAAGGCACCTTGAGAGCATGGACAGCGCCGGAGCCTGCCCTGGCAGGGCGGCAGCTTGCGCTTGCGCCACGAGCCAGGGCCCGCAGGCGCTGCCCAGCGCGGTGCCGGCTCTCTGCACAACAGGCACAGGCGGAGCACTCCGCCAGCGCCGGCAGGCAGGTGGACGCGCTGCGGCCGAGCCCCTCGGCGTGGCAGCAGGATCCAGCGGTTGCTGAGCCCTGCGTTGAGAGCGCCCGCTCTACACTTACAGAGCCCATCTTGTCCGGCAGCGGTGGAGGTATTTTCTTCTTCTGGCGAGTCGCACCCCCTGCGTGCACTTTTCCTGCACTTTGTCGGTGCCCCACACAGCTGTCCTTCACGCTTGCAGCGCTTGGTGCTCAGTTCTTGGGTGCATCTTTTCAACAACTGACCTCTATCCCTGGCAGTGCAGGCAGCTGGGCGTCGTCAAGTACTTGCAACAGCACTTTGACCTGGCCCGCGTCCAGCTGCGCGGCGCGTCGGCGGGCGGCCTGGTCGCGTGCCTGTGCGCCTGCAGCGTCGACCCTGAGCGGGCGGTCAGGTATACGCCAGGCCTGTGCACAGCTGACAGAGCGACGCTGTTTCGCAGGCCAGGCTATATGCACTTGCAGGCGTTGCTCGCAGGGAAGCCAGCACGCTCACGCCGCTGTGAAGTTGGGGTGGGGCCCGCCACTGACTGTGAGGACTGCGCGGCGGCAGGCTGGCGTATGAGATGGCGCTGGAGGGCAGGGTCTTTGAGCGGCGCCTGGGCTTGCTGGGCATCTGGGGCGGCCTGGTCCGCGCGTGGCTGAACGCCCTGCTGCCCGCGGACGCCGCAGAGCTCTGCCGGTGTGCGCTCAGCACCGCCGTGTCACCCTGAGCGGATGCTGCTGAGCGCGGCATGCCGGCAGTGACCTGTCTTGGTTGTGCGTGTGCCAAGTGGGAGCATGCCTTGAGCTCCCCACCAGCTGCCCATCACAGCGTCCAACTGCCCCAGCTGAGCATGCTGGGCTGCATGCTGTCGTATCCCAGGAGCCTGCAGGTGGCTGCGGAGTAGCAGCACATGCAAATCGGGCTATCATCCTGTCATGGCATCACTCAAACGCCGGCTGGCGGAGTGTTTTCCTGCGTTCCCTCGAGCATGCCTGCGCGCCGCTGACAGAGCGCGGCCGGCGCCGTCCGCGCGCGCAGGGGCCGGCTGAAGCTGGTGGTCACAGACACGCGGAGCTGGCGCGTCGCGTACCTGGATTGCTGGACCACGCGCGACGAGCTCATCGACGCCTGCATGGCTTCCGCCCACGTGCCCTGGTTCTTCGACCTGCGCCCCGCGGCCCAGTACAGGCGCGGGCTCAACACCCGCCGGACGCGCTTTCACAGTGTTCGCCGCGGCTGCCTGCCCCTTCTCGCCTGCATGCGCTCGCCGCGCACGGGTGTCACATGCAGCCGACATGCGCGCATGGACGGCCTCTGCTAACTGCCGCTCCTTCGGCAGGGGTCGGTCATACGTGGACGGGTCGCTGCAGGCAAGCGCCCCATGCCTCAGGCGCTCGCTCTCCTTGGGTGGCCCAGCCTCTTAATGATATACCAAGTCTCTGTTAGCAAGCACAGCTCAAACGCGAGTGGCCCGAGGTGAGCCTCGGCCTGACCCAGAGCTGATTCCATGCGGCTGCCACAGGACTTCATCAAGTGGGAGAACAGCGAGCTGCTGCGCTGCGGCGGGCGCGCGTTCCTGCTCGACTACTCCCAGGCGCGCGCTGCAGCCTGCCCCGCGTGCTGGGCGGCGTCGGAGACTGGCATGTACCAGGGCAGTGTCTGCATGTGCAGGCCTGTGACTGGTCGATCGTGCGGTGCACCTGTATGCACGATGAGCAGCATCAGCAGCACGTCTTTTACTGGGGTCCGATGTTGTTTACAGTCGTTTGTTTGGGCTCCTACCAAAAGCACATCTGCTCTCACACTGCTTGCTTTCTGTCACGACGGGGGTGAATGGAACGCAGGATGAGCTGCTGAAGTACACGCGCCTGGACTTTTTAAAGCTGCGGAGCTATGAGGAGGTACATGCGCTGGTAGAGGCGGGGTACGCATTTGGTGCACGCCGGGATAAGGCAGGCATGCTGGATCGCCACTTTGGTAGCCTGCGCCGCGCGGCTCCTGTGGCCACTCCCGCTGCCGGCCCGCCACACTGATTAGCTAGGGAGACAGGGTTTACTGTGCTGTGCGTGAAATGCGCTTCCGGTGCCCTGTTTATGAGTCTTGCAGCACCCAACAGGTGCACACACACAGCGCTGGATGCGCTCACTGCGCCTGGTTGCGTTATGGGAACATGGAATCAAAGCTAGGCTAGACCCTCAGCATGTCTGTAGACGAGTTTGTTTCGTGTCTTCAGGCTGTGCTCTGCGCTCTCCGGGTCCCTCCTCGACAGCCGTAGACAGCTGCGGTGTGCTGATACACGCATGTCGTTCATTCATGCAAGCGTTGCAAGCACGCTGGATCCGAGCCCGGTCGTCGAGCTGGAGCGCTACTGTCGCGACCCTGTGCGGCGCTGTGAAGGGGTGCTTTCTTGTGTACAAATTTGCTTGGTTGCGGGTGGAGCGTAGCATTAGGTTACAGTGCATGGCAGCAAGAGACACTCTTGCAAGATGTGCAGAGAAATGCATGCAAAATGGAACAGCTCATCCTTTTCTTGTCCTTCTTCTCATCTGCAGGCTGAACCCTTTGTCAGAGCTGGCGGGGCAAGGTCCCCAATGCATGATTGGCGCCCCAAGGCTTGACTTGCGCACGCCCGAGAGGGCTGCGTTGGGATGGACATGTTTTACGGCTCGGATGACGGTGCTTCGGACGCGGGGCCATCATAGTGCGGGCCCAGCTCCGTGCCTGTGTGCGCAGTGTCTCTCAATTGATGCTGACGTGCGCAGACCCGCAGTGCGCTGCACAATGCGTGCGAGGCCGGCGATGCGGAGCTCGTGCGCCAGCTTTTGGAGCAGCGGCGGCCTGCTCCGGACGGCATCGAGCTCCCCCAGGTGCCTGCCTGCCTGGTCGGCCCGGGAGCACGCTTGGCATGTGCCTGTTGGCTGTGGCGTGCGTGCACATCAACGTGCTGCTCAATGATGTGCTCCGCAGGAGGCCGGAGAACCGGAGCGGGAGCTGGATGTCAACGAGAAGGACGAGGACGGCTGCTCGCCGCTCTTTGTCGCGCTGCTGAATGGTGCGGGGATGCGCCGCGGCGTGCCGCTGCCCGTGGAGCGGCTTGCACTTGAGGCAGCACGCTCATCATGCACCGGGCTCTGGGGACTCGGTCCGCCGTTTGCAGAGCTGAGCACTCGCTTGTCCTTCATTGTTTGAACACAGGTGGGACTGGCGCGCGGAGGCACTTGCCGCGGGAGGCACTTGCCGCAGTGTGCCAAGCGGACAGTCAGGTGCTGGGATGCGGCGGGCTTTGCGCGAGGCTGTGCACACGCCGGCCGCCGCGGCCGCGCAGGGCACCTGGAGTGCGCGCGCGCGGTGCTGGATGCGGGCGCGCGCGTGGGCGTGCGCTGCGAGGGCGCCGGCACGCTGCACGCTGCTGCCTGCTCCGCCGCGCTGCCCGACCGGGCGGCCTTTGGCGCGGCCGCGGTACAGCTCCTGGTCGCGCACGGTGCCTCGCCGGCCGACAGGCGCGGCCCGCGGCCCTGACTCGGCAGTCCGCCGTGCAACAGAGTGCGGGCAGCCGCAAGCGGCCTATGCGAGGGGGGAGGTCGCTTGCAGGAGTGTTATGTGCAGGTCGGGTCCCCCCTGCCACGCTGCGGTCCCCCCCCGCCATGCGCGGCACAGACGTGAAGCGCGCGGCTGGCCAGGGACGACCACGGGCGCACCGCGCTGCACTGGGCGGCCGCGAGCGGCCTGTGCGAGGCGGCGGAGGCGCTGCTGGCGGCGGAGGGCGCCGCGGGGGGCGCGCTGGCGGCGGCCGGCGGCGGCGGCGGCGCGCCTGGCGCAGCGCCCCCCGTTCTGCTGCAGGAGATGCAGGCGCGACCAGCTCGCGGCTGGCCGCATGTGGACCGCGGGTGTCGCCGACACTGACAGGCTCCGTGTCAACTGCATCCGCGTATGTCGTGGCGGCCTCGCTGGCGCAGACATTGGGTGCTGCCCTGACGTCCAGCGAGGGGACCCTCGACACCCTGGGGACACCACTGATCTTCCGTTACGAGACTCGCCGCGCCCCTGGGGCCCGGCCGCGCAGGACAAGCCAGCAGATGCGGCGCAGCACCTGGCGCGCAGCCCGCGCAGCACCCATGCGGCCGCTGTATGTGCCACGCATGCAGGCGTCGATGCATGCGCCGCACGCGCGCAGGACAAGCAGGGCAACACGGCGCTGCACCTGGCGGCGCGCGCGGGCCATGCGGCGGCCGTGCGCGCGCTGCTGGCGGGCGCGGGCGGCGCGGCGGCCGCGGTGGCGCGCCGCAACCGCGCCGGCCAGCTGCCGCTGCACGCGGCAGCGGGCGCGGGGGCGTGGGCGGCCGCGGCCGCACTGGCGGCCGCCGCGCCGGCGGCCGCGGCGCAGCCCGACCGGCGCGGCCTGACACC